>OCOJ01046544.1_pt1 | contig 15195 bp, 26 predicted proteins | sample 1539251 | NCBI WGS metagenome assembly OCOJ01 (sample SAMN01911457, study PRJEB22624) | soil metagenome | biome: Soil | place: Malaysia | collected 2012-04-30 | depth RA_metagenome m | reverse complement strand
CCTGCCGTTGTTTGTGTTTCGTGTTGACGCAGATCACGCGCACCACACCTTTGCGGTGGATGATCTTGCACTTGTCACAGATTTTCTTAACCGATGCTCTGACTTTCATAAAATCAGTCCTCAGCTGTCAGCCTTCAGCCGTCAGCAAAAGCAGCTCAGCTGAGAAAGCGACATTCACTTGTACCTATAAACTATCCTGCCGCGATTCAGGTCGTACGGCGAGAGTTCGACCGCAACCTTGTCGCCGGGCAGAATGCGAATGAAATTCTTGCGCATCTTGCCGGAAACGTGCGCCAGCACCTGGTGCTTGTTCTCCAGTTCGACCCGGAACATCGCGTTCGGCAGCGGTTCCAGGACTATGGCCATGACCTCAATCGCGTCTTCTTTGCTCATTCGCTCCTTGCACTCTGAACTTTGAGATCCCTCGCACACAACGCTCGGGATTAGTGCACTTTCTCGTCGGGACCGATCAGTTCGCTGGCATCGACTTTGTCCCACCAACCTCCGCGTTCATCTGGCGGCACGAGGCGGTAGATTTCCCCGGTCTCTTTGTCCCGAAACCACTCTTCACCCGGCGAGAATCGGTTCGGCTTCATTACGGGAACCTGCTCTACCCAGTCGCGTGACATCGCTTCTTCAAGCCTCCGCTTCACGCCCAAGTACGCACGCCTCCCGCTCACTTCCCTCGCCTCGCAAATCTCCTTGAAGATACCCACATTCCCTGCTCATCACTCACTGCGTCAAAATCACCGGCCCGGCTTTCGTCACCGCGACACAATGCTCGAAGTGAGCGCTGCAACTGCCGTCGGCCGTGACAGCTGTCCACTTGTCGCCCAGAACGCGGGTTTCCGGTTTGCCGTAATTCACCATAGGCTCGATCGCGATCACCATGCCCTCGCGCAGCTTGGCACCGTGGCCACGCGAGCCGAAGTTCGGAACCTGCGGCTCTTCGTGCAGCCGCGTCCCGATGCCGTGCCCGACAAACTCCCGCACTACGCTGAAGCCGTTGGCCTCGACGTGTTCCTGCACCGCAGCACCCACATCGCCAACCGAGTTTCCGATACGCGCCTGCTGAATTCCTCGATACAGCGACTCCTCGGTCACTTGCAGCAGCTTGCGTAACTCAGGCTTTACCGCAGCGCCTACTGCCACCGTGATGGCGGCATCGCCGTAGTAGCCGTCGAGCACAACTCCGCAGTCGATCGAGACGATATCGCCCTCGTTCAGCACCCGCTTTTCCGACGGGATGCCGTGCACAATTTCCTCATTCACCGAGGTACACAAGACGCAGGGATAATCGTAGTATCCCTTAAACGCGGGCTTGGCGCCTAGATCCTTGATCTTCTTCTCGGCAGCGCGCTCCAGATCCATGGTCGTGACACCAGGAGCCACCACCGCTTTCACCTGGTCGAGAACCTGGCGCACGATGCGGCCGCTGTGCCGCATCTTCTCAATCTCGGTCGCCGACTTGCACACAATCGCCATTCTTATGCGTGATGGTCCTCGATAACCCGAAGGATCTGCTCTGTAACATCGTCAATCGGCAGATCTCCATTCACCGAGATCAACCTTCCCGTACGCCGGTAATAGTCGGCCACCGGACGAGTCTGCTCCCGGTAGGCTGTGAGCCGCGGCTGAATGACTTCCAAACGGTCGTCGTTGCGGGTCACCAGCTTGGTCCCGTCGCAATCGCACAACTCGTCGACTCGGGGCGGCTGGAAGTGGACGTTATAGATCCGTCCACAGGTGGGACAAGAACGGCGTCCAGTGATCCGGAGCAATAGCTGATTATAGTCCACGTCCAGGCTGATCACAATCGGCCAGGCGCGCGTGGGACGCGAGTTGTCAAAGAGCTTGTCGTCGAGCAATGCATCTAGCCACCCGGCCTGGGCTGCAGTCCGGGGAAACCCATCGAGAATGTAACCGCGCTTGCAATCCGGCTGGCCCAATCGCTGCCGGACCATACCGCAAACCAGGTCGTCGGAAACCAACTCGCCACGGGCCATCACCGCCTTGGCTGCCATGCCGAGATCCGTGCCGTCGGCAACGTGCTGCCGCAGGAGATCCCCCGTCGAGACCTGGGGAATCTGATATCGCTCCACGATGCGCTTCGCCTGGGTGCCTTTCCCTGCACCGGGAGGTCCCAGCAGCACAACAGGACCTACATCACGCGAGGTTTCCTGCGCCATCGGCGGCCACAAGCTTCCCGATCTCAACATCCTTGGTCAAGTCCCCACATCCACGACCGAGGTGCAGCAATCCTGCGCGCATTTCGCGCGTCTTTCCATCCCCCAGGGTGCCGGAGGCAACCGCCGCTCACGCCCAGTTGCGGCGGCCGCGAATCCTTCCACTGCGCGGCGAGAATCCATCGTAGTGGCGCATGATCAATTGCGCCTCGATCTGCGTCACCGTATCCATGGCGACGCCCACGACGATCAGCAACGAAGTCCCGCCAAAATAAAAGTTCACGCCCAGACCGTTGGTCATCCAGGTCGGCAGATTTTCGAAGAATCTTCCAACCGGACCATAAAGATGGTTCAGGTGAATCCCGGTAATCATCCATTCAGGAATGAACGAGATGATGATGAGATACAGCGCACCCACCAGCGTGATCCGGGTCAGGACTTCGTTAATGAAATCTGCTGTGCGCCTGCCCGGACGAATGCCGGGAATGAAGCCGCCATACTTTCGCATGTTGTCAGCGACTTCGCTGGGATTGAAAACAATCGATACATAGAAGTAGGCAAAGAAAATGATCCCAATCGCGTAGAGGAAGGTATAGAGCGGCTCGCCCCATCCCAGCCAGCGGATCATGTCGCCGAAGTAGCGATTCGTCTTCAGCCCGTAGCCGATGGTCTGCGGCAAGGTCAGAATGGAAGATGCGAAAATCACCGGCATGACGCCGCCGGCGTTCACACGCAGCGGCAGATGCGTCGACTGCCCGCCCATGACCTTGCGTCCGACTACGCGCTTGGCATACTGGACAGGAATGCGCCGTTCGCTGCGCTCTACGTACACGATGAACGCCACGACCACGATCATGAAGACGATGAGGAAGGCCATGAGCACGGGCGTGAGCGCACCCCAGGCGCCATTCTTCGCCTTGTCGATCAGGTCGACGACGCCGCGCGGCAGGCCCACCACAATGCCGGCGAAAATCAGAAGTGACATGCCGTTGCCGATGCCGCGTTCGGTGATCTGCTCACCCAGCCACATGATGAACGCGCTGCCGGTGGTCAGGGTCAGCATGGTCATCAGAATGAAGCCAATCCCTGGGTTGAGGACGAAGTCACCGGAACGCTGCAGCCCGATGGCGATGCCAAACGACTGCACCGCGCTCAGGATGACAGTGATGTAGCGCGTCCACTGGGTAATCTTCTTGCGCCCAAGTTCGCCCTCCTTCTGCAGCTTGGCCAGCGGCTCATAGACCACGGTCAGCAATTGCAGAATGATGGACGCCGTGATGTAGGGCATGATGCCCAGGGCGAAAATGGTGAGGCGGCGCAACTGTCCGCCGGAGAAGAGGTCGACGAATCCGAGGAACGAGCCGCGATTCTGTTCGAAGAACTGTTGCAGTTTGTCGGCATTGACCCCTGGCGTCGGGATGTGTCCGCCCAGGCGGTACACGAACAGCAAACCTAGCGTAAACAGAATACGTTTGCGCAAGTCGGGAATGCGGAAGATGTTTGCCAGTTTTTCAAACATTACTGCAAGACCTCTGCCTTACCGCCCGCCTTGGTGATCTTTTCCTGGGCTGACTTCGAGAACTTGTGTGCGTGCACCGTGATCGCGGTAGTCAATTCGCCATCACCCAGAATCTTGACGGGCAGTTTGGACTTGATGATCCCGGCCTGCCGCAGCACTTCGGGATCGATAATCATCGCTTTCAGAGCGGCCAGTTTATCCAGACTGACAATGTTGTATTCCTTGCGGAAGATGTTGGTGAAGCCGCGCTTGGGCAGGCGGCGGTGCAGCGGCATCTGTCCGCCTTCGAAACCGCGGATCATGCGCGACCCGCTGCGCGAGCGCTGTCCCTTGTGGCCGCGCGTGGAGGTCTTGCCCATGCCCGACCCCATGCCTCGGCCCACACGCTTGCGCTTTTCCGACGCCTTCTTCGGTGCGTGAATGTTGGAAAGATTCATTGCCTCTTCTGCTTCCTTAGGCTCTTGGTCTTAGATCGTAGGTCTTCGGAGGACCGCTCCTCACAGCCCGTCCAAAACCTAACACTTAAGTTCCTAATGCCTATCCTACAATCTCCACCATATGCGGCACCTTGGCCACCATGCCGCGAATGGCCTGCGTGTCAGGACGTTCGATAACTTGGTTCAGCCGCGTGAATCCCAGGCCCTTAATCACCTTCTTCTGCTTCGTCGGGGCACAAATAGCGGAACGCACCCACTTGAGGTGAATCATTCCGCTAGCCGAGTTCATCTTCTTCGCCGTCATTTCAACCTCAGTGGCCAGTGGCTAGTGGTCAGTGGCCAGTAAGTGGTTTTCTGGCCACGGACCACCGGCCACTGGTCACTTTCTCAGAGTTCCTCCGCCGCTTTCCCTCGCAGAGTTGCCACACTTTCCCGGTTCTTCAGCTGCTTGAGCGCATCGAACGTCGCCTTAATTACGTTGTGCGGGTTAGTAGTGCCGATCGACTTGGTCAGCACGTTCTGCACGCCTGCTGAGGTCATCACCGCTCGAACCGCGCCCCCCGCAATCACGCCCGTGCCTTCCGGCGCTGGCTTGAGCAGAACTCGGCCCGAGCCGTAGCGTCCCAGCACCAGGTGCGGGATGCTGGTCTGAGTCAGGTTGACCTTGACCAGGTTCTTCTTGGCCGATTCGATCCCCTTGCGAATCGCCTGCGGAACCTCCTTGGCCTTGCCCGAACCGTAGCCCACGACCGCGGCCGTAGGATCTCCGACCACGACCAACGCGGCGAAAGAAAGATTCTTGCCGCCCTTGACCACTTTGGTCACGCGGTTGATGGCGACCACCTGGTCTTTCAACTGGAACGAGCCTGCATCGAGTTTTTTTTGCACCGTTGGCATTCTTTGAACCCAGCTTTCAGCTCTCAGCTTTCAGCTTTCAGCCCTCAGCTAACCGCCCCAGCTGACCGCTGAGAGCGGACAGCTGAGAGCCGCCATTCAGAATTGCAATCCCGCCTCACGCGCGGCGTCGGCCAAAGCCCTGACGCGTCCGTGATAAATGTAGCCGCCGCGGTCAAACACGACCTTGGTCACGCCTTTCGCCTTGGCCCGCTCGGCAATGGTCTTGCCTACGGCTTTCGCTGCGGCCACGTTTCCGCCAGTGCGACGATCTTCCTTTTTACCTTCGGCCGTGCTGGCCGCAACCAGCGTCTTGCCGCTCAGGTCGTCGATCACCTGCGCGTAGATGTGATTCAGCGAACGATACACGTTGAGCCGCGGACGCTCCGCCGTGCCCCGCAGCTTCTTGCGAATGCGCTCGTGGATGTGTCCACGCTTCTGGTTCTTGGCAATCTTCGTCAGCATTGCTCTAATCCTTAGCCGTACTGTCCCCAATACTCCTAGATCCCTCGCTTCGCTCAGGATGACGCCAGCGAGGCTCAGTTCTTAGCCTGCCCTGAGCAACTTCGCCTTGCGAAGCTGCCGAAGGGCCTCGCTAAACGGCGTCACTTGGCGCCTGTCTTGCCAACCTTCTTCTTCAAGCGTTCGCCGACATAGCGCACGCCCTTGTTCTTGTACGGATCCGGCAGGCGCAGCGCGCGCATTTCGGCTGCAACCTGTCCCACCTTCTGGCGATCGATCCCTGTCAGCGTGATCCTCGTCTGCTTAGGATCGATCACGGCATCGATCCCGCTCGGCAACGGATACTCGATGGGATGCGAGTAACCCAGGTTGAACACCACCGTGCCTTTGCCCTTCATCTCCGCGCGGTAGCCGATGCCCACAATCTCGAGTTCACGCGTCCAGCCTTTAGTCACGCCTTCCACCGCGTTGTTGACCAAGGCGCGCGCTAGTCCGTGAACCGCGGATTGCGAATCGTTCTCGCGCATGGCGACGATGTGGCCGTCCTTCTGTTCGACCTTGATCCCGGCCGGCAGCGCGGTGTCCAGCTTGCCTCTTGGGCCCTGCACTGCAACGGTGTTGCCTTCGATCTTGACCGTCACCCCTTTGGGGATGGCGATCGGCTTTCTTCCAATTCGTGACATAAGCTTTTCTCAGCTATGAGCTGTGAGCCCTGAGCTACGAGCAAAATCCAACGTTGTTCACTCGCGACTCGCATCTCATAGCTCGGAGCTATCTACCAGATCTCGCACAGCACTTCGCCGCCGACGCCTTCCTTGCGCGCCTGGCGTCCCGTCATCACCCCGCGGGGCGTAGTCAGGATGTTGATGCCCATGCCTCCCAGCACGCGAGGGATCTCGCTGCGCCGCACGTAGACGCGGCAACCCGGTCGTGACACACGTTCCGCCTTCGAGATGGCGGCCTCGTTGTTGGCGCCATACTTGAGGTAAATCCGGATGATCCGGTGGCCTTCCTCTTCCGTGGCCTTGAAATTGGAGATGTAACCCTCTTCCTTCAGGATGCGGGCGATCTCCAGCTTGAGCCGCGAAGCCGGAACATCCACTTTCTGGTGCCGAGCCTGCAGTGCGTTCCGCACTCGGGCCAGCATGTCTGCGACCGGATCGGTCAACCTCATTGTTTGCTTCTCCTCTGGCTGCCCGTTCGCTCCGCCTCTTGCGGAGAACCCGCGGCAGCTTGTGCTTCGGTCGTCGGTCAGCGCCTTTGGTCGTCAGCGGTTTTGCCGACGACTAACAACGGAGGACCGACAACGCATTACCACGACGACTTCGAAACCCCTGGAATCTCTCCGCGCAGCGCCAACTGGCGGAAGCACAAGCGGCAGATGCCAAACTTGCGCAGGTACCCGCGGGGGCGTCCGCACAACCTGCAGCGGTTGTGCTTGCGCGTGGAAAACTTCGGTTTCTTCGCGTCTTCGGGCCGTTGATGCAGCCCGACGCCGTCTTTGACTCGTTTTGCTGTAGTCGCCACTTAGCTCCTAGCTACTAGCCGCTAGCTGTCAGTCCTCAGCCGTCAGCTCTCAGCCAATTCCCTTGACATTCGCGATCTTCCACACCTTGCAACTCGAAACCTCGAATCCTTCTGCCTTACGCCCGGAACGGCATGCCCAGATGCTTCAATAACGACCGCGCCTGGTTGTCGTTTGCCGCCGTAGTCACGATTGTGACGTTCATGCCCTTCAGCTTGTCGACCTTCGCGTAGTCGATCTCCGGGAAGATCAACTGATCGTGCAAACCGAGCGTATAGTTGCCGCGGCCATCGAAGGATTTGGTTGAAACGCCGCGAAAGTCGCGCACGCGTGGCAGGACAATGTTCACCAGTCGGTCGAAGAATTCGTACATCCGGTCGCCGCGCAGCGTGACCATGGCCCCAATGGCCTGTCCTTCACGGACTTTGAAGGCGGCAATCGACTTCTTCGCGCGGGTGATGACCGGCTTCTGCCCGGTGATCTGTCCGAGTTCATTCACGGCTGGATCAAGCACTTTCGCATTCTGCGTTGCTTCCCCCACACCCATGTTCACGACGATCTTGTGGAGGCGTGGGACCGCCATCTTGTTCGCCAGTTCGAGTTCTTTCAGCAGTGCCGGCGCTACTTCTTTTTCGAAGCGTGCCCGCAGCCGCGGACGCTCCTTGGCGCTATGCCGCGCCTGCTCCGGCGCTTTCTGCTCCTGCGCCGCCTCTTTCGGTGCCTTTTTGTCCTTTGCCATCTTGGTCCTTCGCTTCGCTCACGATGACGCCGCGAGGCTCAGTTCTTGGCCTGCCCTGAGTAACTTCGCAAGGCGAAGTTACCGAAGGGCCTCGCAAACGGCGTCACTTGTCTAATGTCGTTCCGCACTTCTTGCACACGCGAACCTTGCGATCGCCCCGCACTTCGTGCCCGATGCGCACCGGACCGCAGGTCGGACACACTAGTTGCACGTTGGAGAGATCGATGCGGCTCTCCTGCTCGGCAATCCCGCCCTTGATGTTGCGCTGCGGATTCGGCCGCACGTGCTTCTTCACCATCATCACGTGTTCGACCAGGATCTTGTTGTCGCCGGGGAACACCCTGAGCACGCGGCCNCTCCTTACCCTTGTCCCGCCCGCTGATCACCTTCACGGTGTCGTTGCGGCGGATATCCACTCGTTTGTGTGCTGTCGTCGCGGTCGCCATAAAATCGCCTATAAAACCTCAGGTGCCAGGGAAACAATCTTCAAAAATTTTTTCTCGCGCAATTCCCGTGCTACCGGACCGAATACGCGCGTCCCCACCGGTTCGCCAGCTTCGTTGATGAGCACCGCAGCATTCTGGTCGAAGCGGATGTAGGTGCCGTCCCGCCGGCGATGCTCTTTGCGGGTGCGAACAATCACCGCCTTCACCACTTTTCCCTTTTGCACCTGGCCGTCCGGAGCCGCTTCCTTCACCGAGGCTGTGACTACGTCGCCCAGGCCGGCGTTCAGCCCCGTCGCGCCGCCCAGCGGCAGAATCATCTGCAGCTTGCGCGCGCCGGAGTTGTCGGCGACCTCCAGCATGGTTCGCATCATCACGGCCATGGCATCTCTCCCCTACGAATCCCTTGTCATTTGTCATTCCGAACCGGACTGAAGGCCGGTGAGGAACCTGCTTCTCTGCCCGAACCTGGTACCTAGCTCGCGACTTCGACCGCTGCTTCCGGCAACAGCGCCGCCTTACGCACGATGTCTTTCAGCTTCCAACGCTTCAACTTGGAAAGCGGGCGCGTCTCTTCGATGCGGACGATATCCCCCACATGGGCGTCGTTCTTTTCGTCATGCGCGTAGAACTTTTTGTTCCGCGCGACCACGCGCCCGTAAAAGGGATGCGACTTCTTGCGCGTCACCTGCACCACAATCGTCTTCTGCATGCGCGTGGAGACTACCTCTCCCACCACTTCCTTCCGCCGGCCCGGCACATGTTCATGCTTCGCGGTCGCTTCCGACATTATCGTTTCTCCGTTGTGGCGGCTCGAGCGCGCTCGCCTATGATGGTCTTGACCCGAGCGATGTCCTTGCGCAGCCCGCGCATCTTTTTCAGACTCTCGGTCTGGCCCATGTTGAGCTGGAACTTCAGCTTGAAGAGCTGGTCGGCGAGGTCACGCTCCTGATGCTGAAGCTCCGCGTCCGTCAGGTTCCTGATCTTGTCTACCTTCATAAGGTGCCCTTAACTTCTAGCTATCAATTCCTCGCACGGGGGGCCGTCGCCGAAAGCTGACAGCTTCTTCTCAGTGCGCCCCTTCCCGCTTCACCAGCATCGTGCGCAATGGCAGCTTGTGTGACGCCAGTCGCATAGCTTCCGCAGCGTCTGTGGGCGTCACACCTTCCATCTCAAACACAATCTTTCCCGGACGCACGACCGCGACCCAGTGATCGGGCGCGCCCTTGCCTTTGCCCATGCGGGTTTCGGCCGGCTTCTTGGTGACCGGCTTGTCGGGAAACAGGCGAATCCAGATCTTGCCGCCGCGCTTGATGAAGCGCGTCATGGCCACGCGGCTGGCTTCGATCTGCCGATCGGTGATCCAGCCGGGCTCCAGCACCTTCAGCCCATAGTCGCCGAATGCTAGCTCTGATCCGCGCCAGGCTTTCCCGGTCATGCGACCGCGCTGCTGCTTGCGGTACTTCACTTTCTTTGGCATCAACATAGGATCAACTCTCTTTTGTCATCCTGAGGCGACCTGCTTTTCGTCGCCGAAGGACCCGAGTGAGCCGCGCGAAGCGTCGCGTTCTTTGCGACGCAATAATTGCGCGTTTGGCTCACATCCCTATCAAAATCCGCCCCCTACCGGCTGCGCCTGTCCGTCGCGCTTCTTCTGCTGCAGAATCTCTCCGCGATAGATCCAGCACTTCACTCCGATCACGCCGTACGTCGTGCGCGCCTCCGTAAAACCGTACTCGATGTCGGCGCGCAGCGTGTGTAGCGGCAGGCGGCCCTGCAGATACCACTCCGAACGTGCGATTTCGTTGCCGTTCAGCCTTCCGCTCACGCGAACCTTAATTCCTTTGCAGCCGAAGCGCAGCGCTGAATCCACCGCCTTGCGCATGGCGCGGCGGAAGCCGACTCGCTTCTCGAGCTGCAGCGCGATCGACTCGGACACCAGTTGTGCGTCCAGTTCGGGTTTATGCACTTCCTGGATGTCGACAAACACCTCCCGCGACGTACGCTTCTGCAGTTCAGCTTTAAGCTTATCGATCTCAGCGCCCTTGCGCCCGATGATGATGCCCGGCCGCGCGGTCTTGATGATGATGCGCAGCTTGTTGCCCGGCCGCTCAATTTCGATCGTGCTCACACCCGCCGACTTGAGCTTTTCCTTCAGCTCATTCTTCAGCTTCACATCTTCGTGGAGCAGCTTGTCGTAGTCGCGCTCGACGAACCAGCGCGACTTCCACGGTTTGGTGTAGCCGAGCCTGAATCCGTATGGATGAACCTTCTGTCCCATCGTTGCTCCTATCGAGATCCTTCGCTACGCTCAGGATGGCCGCAGCGGGCTCACGCCCGCAAAACGCGACCACTTCCACGGCTTGGTGTAGCCGAGCCTGAATCCGTATGGATGAACCTTCTGTCCCATCCGATTCTCCTCATCCGCGTCATTGCGGCCAACCGCTCTTAAGAACTTTGTCATTCCGAACCGGACGGAAAGTCCGGTGAGGAACCTGCTCTATTTTGCTGCCGCCTTCTTCTTCCCCGCGGCCTTACCCGACGCAATCTGTCGTCTCGCTTTTGCCGGAGCAGCTACCGGCTCTTCGCCCACCACCGTGCTCACCGCCTCGCCGTTTTTTCCACGTTCGGCCAGCACCAACTCGACGTGCGCAATGCGGCGCTGATAGCGNATGCGGCGCTGATAGCGGTAGGCGCGCCCTTGCGGGGCTGGCCGAATCCGTTTCATGCGCGGCCCGTCGTTGGCGATGGCGCGCTTCACATACAAATTGTCGATGTCGACGTCGAGGTTTTTCTCCGTCGCCAGATAGTTGGCGTTGTCGAGCGCCGATTGCAACAGCTTGCCTACGTGCGCCGCCACGCGTTTCTTGGTGAAGGACAGGGTATTGCGCGCATCTTCTACGCGCCGGCCCTTGATCAAATCCAGCACCAGTCGCGCCTTTTGTGGCGAGACGCGCAGGTAACGGGTTTCGGCTCGAAACTCCATCGTGTCTCCTCTAAGCCTTCGGCGCCGCTGGCGCAGCCGGAGCTGCAGCGGGAGCCGAAGGAACAATCGCTCCCGGACCTCCGGGAATGCCTGCCGGTTTCGCCACTGCTTCCGTGGCCGCCTTCATGGAGTGTCCCTTGAACTGGCGCGTGAAACTGAACTCGCCCAGCTTGTGCCCCACCATGTTCTCGGTGATGTACACCGGAATAAACTTCTTGCCGTTGTGCACCGCAATGGTGTGCCCCACCATCTCAGGAACAACTGTGGAACGCCGCGACCAGGTGCGCAGAACTTTCTTTTCATTGCGCGCATTCATGGCTTCGACCCGCGTGAGCAGGTAACCATCCACGAACGCGCCTTTCTTGGTTGAACGTGCCATAAAGTCAGCTCTTAGCTCTTAGCTCTTAGCTTTTAGCTCTTAGCTCTTAGCTCTTAGCTTTTAGCTCTTAGCTTTTAGCTCCTAGCTCTTGCCGAAAACTCAAAACTGTTGTCATTCCGAACCGGCGCGAAGCGCCGGTGAGGAACCTGCTTCAACGAAGACCTATTTCGATCTCCGGCTCACAATGAACTTATCCGTCCGCTTGTTGTTGCGCGTCTTGTAGCCGCGCGTCGGCTGTCCCCACGGCGTCACCGGATGCCGTCCGCCCGAAGTTTTGCCTTCGCCGCCACCGTGCGGGTGGTCCACAGGATTCATCGAAACGCCGCGGTTTACCGGACGCCGTCCCAGCCAGCGCGTCTTCCCAGCCTTGCCGATGGTGACGTTTTCATGATCGAGATTTCCGACCTGCCCGATCGTCGCCATGCAATCCTGCGAAATCTTGCGCGTCTCGCCTGAAGGCAGCTTCACCAGAGCGTATTCTTCTTCCTTCGCGACCAGTTGCGCCGATCCGCCTGCCGAGCGCACCATCTGCCCGCCCTTGCCCGGCTTCAGTTCGAGATTGTGAATCACCGTGCCGGGCGGAATATTTCGCAGCGGCAGAGCATTGCCCACCAGAATGTCCGCCTCTGGTCCGCTGACCACTTTCTGTCCCACCTTCAGCCCTTCCGGCTGAAGAATGTAGCGCTTCTCCCCGTCTGCGTACGCCAGCAGCGCGATACGCGCCGAGCGGTTGGGGTCGTATTCGATCGTGGTCACCGTCGCCGGAATGCCGGCTTTGTCACGCTTGAAGTCGATGATGCGCAGCTGGCGCTTATGCCCGCCACCGCGGTGCCAGCTGGTGATGTCGCCCGAGTTGCGGCGCCCGCCGGTACGCTGCTTGGGCTCGATCAACGGCTTGTACGGCTGCTGGGTCGTAATGTCGTCGCTGACGAGCGTCGTGCGAAATCGCAACGTCTGCGTCGTCGGTCGGTATGTCTTGATCGCCATAAAATCAGCTCTTAGGTATAGCCTTCACTTGAAAACTCTTGTCATTCCGAACCGGCGCGAAGCACCGGTGAGGAACCTGCTTTTTGCAGCACTACAAATTCTGCGCGTACTCCGGCATTTTTTCGCCGGCTCGCAGGCGCACGTACGCCTTCTTCCAATCCGGACGGTAACCGGCGAACTTGCCGCGTCGTCGCTCTTTTCCCGGATACGTGGCCGTGCGCACCGAGTGCACCTTCACCTTGAAAATCGTCTGCACGGCTTCCTTGATCTCCGTCTTCGTCGCTTTGGGCGCCACCTGAAAAACCAGCGTGTTCTGGTTTTCTTTGATGGCCAGGCCCTTTTCCGTGATCACCGGACGGCGAATAATCTGGTACGCGGACTTCATCACGCCACCTCCGCCGCTTTTTCGTGCCTCGTGCGACGCCGCGGAGTCCCCGCTGCCTTCTTGGCGCCTTCATCCTCTGCTGCCTTGCGCTGCTTCTTCGCAACCGAATTCCTCAGCGAAAGTTGCAGCTTCTCGATCGCAGGCTGGGAGAAGATCACGCGGTCATAGCGCAACAGATGATAGGGATGCAGCTCGGGGCTGCGGACGATTTCGAGTCCATCAATGTTCCGGGCACTCAATTCCAGGTTGCGGTTCTCCTGCTTGGCCGCTTCGACGACCAGAACCGTCGAGTCCACCTTGAGCGCGTCGAGCGCCTTACGAAATTCTTTGGTCTTCGGTTCTTTCACGTCGAAAGCATTCACCACGATCAGCTTGCCGTCGGCAAACTTCGCTGCGAGTGCCGAGCGCAGCGCCCCCAGCAGCTTCTTGCGCGGGAAGGTGTAATCATAGGAGCGCGGCACCGGACCGTGCACCGTGCCGCCGTGNGTGCCGCCGTGCCGCCAGAGCGGCGAGCGGATCGATCCGATGCGGGCGCGTCCCGTGCCTTTCTGCTTCCATAGTTTTTTGCCCGAGCCGGAGACTTGCCACCGTGCCTTGGTCGCGTGCGTGCCGCGATGCTGTCCGGCACGGTAGTGTTTTACCGCCTCCCAGAGCAGGTCTTCGTTGACCGCGCCGAATACTTCGTCGGCGAGATCGAGCGTCCCGACTTTCTCGCCGCTCAGATTGTGAATGTCAATGGTTGCCATTGTCCTAGTCCTGGGTCCTGAGTCCCGGTCTGCGCAATTCCTCGCGGCTCAGGACTCGCAGCTCGCGACTCTCACGCCTTCTTCGCCGCCCTCTTTGCCGCCTTCAACGGATCGACCGTCGCCGCGCCGGCGAACCCGCGACGCTCTCTCGGCGGCTTCTTCGCCTTTGTGATCACGATGTAACCGCCTTGCGGTCCGGGCACACTTCCTTCGACCACCAGCAGATTCTCGTCTTTGTCGACGCCCAGAACGCGCAGATTGCGGACGGTCACTTGCTGATGTCCCATGTGGCCCGACATCCGCATGCCTTTGAACACGCGCGAGGGAAACGCCGATGACCCGATCGAGCCGGTGATCTGAAACATCGAACCGTGCGACTTGGGACCGCCGCCGAAGTGATGCCGCTTTANCGACACCCTGAAACCCACGTCCCTTGCTGACTCCCACGATGTCGACAAACTTTTCGCCATCGAAAATTTCAACCAGCACGCGGTCGCCAACCTTCACCGCGCCGTCCCCATCGGCCGCGCCTTCCACTTCAAGCGGAACCTCGCGAAGAAACTTCACCGGCGGAAGATTGTTCTTCGCCAGATGTCCGCGCTCGCCTTTCGACAGCCGCGACTCCTTCACGAACTCCACCAGGCCGATCTGGGCCGCTTCGTAACCGTCTTTCGTGGCCGACTTATGCTGCGTCACGACGCAGGGGCCAGCCTTCAGCACCGTGACTGGGCGCACATCGCCCTTGGAGTCAAACAGCTGCGTCATACCGACCTTCTTGCCCAGAATGCCTGCTACTTTCGTTGCCATTTCCTTCTCCATCCAGCTTGGCGCGCCGTGTTCTAACGATGGCTATTGGCTGGTTTGTGGTGCGGGCGCCCTCGCCCGCAAACGCCGCGGAGTTTCACTCCGCCGGACAGCCGAGGGCGGCCGTCCCCACACAAGTTATTTGTGTTCCTTCCCGAAAGCCTTGATCTCCACATCCACGCCGGCGGGCAGATCCAGCTTCATCAATGCGTCCACAGTCTGTTGCGTCGGCTCGAGAATATCGAGCAGACGCTTATGCGTACGGATCTCGAACTGCTCCCGCGATTTCTTGTCCACATGGGGCGAACGCAGCACACAGTACTTGTTCTTCATCGTGGGCAGCGGAATCGGTCCCGCAATCTGCGCGCCGGTGCGCCGCGCCGTTTCCACGATCTCGCCCGTCGACTGATCCAGAATGCGATAGTCGTAAGCTTTTAACCGGATGCGAATTCTTTCTTTTCCAATCACTATGTTTGCTCTCTAACCCCTCCCGGCCTTTCCGGAAGGAAAGATCTGGCGGAATGCTGCAATCCGCTTGTCAAACCTACTGTCATTCCGAACACGCGGTAAAGCGCGTGTGAGGAACCTGATTTTGCACTGCCCTTTCACGCTTACTGAATAATTTCTGCGATGGTGCCCGCGCCCACCGTGTGGCCGCCTTCGCGGATCGCGAACCGCAACCCCTTCTCCATCGCCACCGGCG
>OCOJ01053216.1_pt1 | contig 15203 bp, 12 predicted proteins | sample 1539251 | NCBI WGS metagenome assembly OCOJ01 (sample SAMN01911457, study PRJEB22624) | soil metagenome | biome: Soil | place: Malaysia | collected 2012-04-30 | depth RA_metagenome m | reverse complement strand
TCCGGCTTCGCCTTCGGCATGGGCGTCGAGCGCATGGCCATGATGCGTTACGGCATCAGCGACATTCAGCTTTTCTATCAGAACGACGTGCGGTTTCTCAGGCAGTTCGAGTAGCAAACAGTGGCGCAGCCACTCTTGGCTGCGCGTGGAGAAGGAAGCGGCTACGTACGTGGCGGGCACGCAATGAGCAAGCGGCGAGCACGCGGAGCTAGCGGCAGAGGCGCGCAGCCAAGAGTGGCTGCGCCACCAAGACGATGAAGCTGCTCTACAACCTGCTGAAGGAGATGGTGGCGATTCCGCTCGAGCCGCGCGAGCTGGCCTCACGGTTGTCGCTGGCCGGAGTGGCCATTGACTCCATTGAGGAAACGCCGGCCGGGCCGGTGCTGGACGCGGAAATCACCACGAACCGCCCGGACCTGCTCGGCCACCTGGGCGTGGCCCGCGAAGTGGCGGCGATTTTGCGCGCGCCGTTCCATCCGGCGGAGCCGCAGCCGGTGGAAGCGGCGGAGCGCGCAGAGTCCGCGGCGCGCGTGGAAATCACCTGCCCGGACCTGTGCGGACGCTTTACGGCGCGCGTGCTGCGCGACGTAAAGATAGGCCCTTCGCCGGACTGGCTCCGCCAGCGCATGGAGGCGCTGGGCCAGGGCTCGATCAGCAACGTGGTGGACGCGACCAACTACGTGATGTTCGAGCTGGGGCACCCGCTGCACGCCTTTGACCTGGACACGCTGGCCGAAAAGCGCATCGTGGTGCGCCGCGCGCATCCGGGAGAAAAACTGCGCACGCTCGACGGAATCGAACGCACGCTCGCACCGGAGATGTGCGTGGTGGCGGACGCGCGCCGCGCTGCGGGCATTGGCGGCGTGATGGGCGGCGCGGAAACGGAAATCAGCAGCGGGACGCGCAACCTGCTGCTCGAATGCGCCTGGTTCAATCCCATTTCCATCCGCCGCACCTCGAAGGCGCTGGGACTGCGTACCGAGGCCTCCATCCGCTTCGAGCGGTGCGCCGACCCGGAGATGCCGGAGCGCGCCTCGCGGCGCTGCGCGCAACTGATCCAGGAAATTGCGGGCGGCGAGGTGCTCGCGGGCGTGGTGGACGTCTATCCCGGCCGGCAGAAGGCCGCGGAGCTGGAACTGACGCGCAAGGAATTGCTGCGCGTGATGGGCGCGGACGTGCCGGACACAGACGTCGAAGCCATCCTGCGCGCGCTGGGATTTGCCGTGGAGCGCACGGACGCCAACCGCGCGGGACGCGATTCGCTGGTGGCGGCGTGGCGCTGCCCGCAGCCCAGCTGGCGGCACGACGTGGCGCGGGAAGTGGATCTGATCGAAGAGGTGGCGCGGCACTACGGGTTCGATAAATTCCCGCCGCGGCTGCCGGCCGCGCGCCAGCCCGCCCGGCGCATGCCGCATGCGGAGGCGGAGGACCGTCTGCGCGAACGCCTGCTCGCCCTGGGCTACCAGGAAGCCATGTCGATTCCCTTTGTCGATGAGCCGCACGACGCGGTGTTTCGCCCGGAAAATCCTCCGGCAGGCGTTGCGCCCGCGCGCATCGCCAATCCCCTTGCGGAGGACGCCGCGGTGCTGCGTTCGAGCGGCATTCCCACCCTGCTGCGGGCGCTCGAATGGAACTTGAACCGCGGGCAACGCAATCTGCGGCTTTTCGAGCTGGGCCGCGTGTATTCCCTCGAGGACGGAAAGCCGGTGGAATCCCCGGTGCTGACGCTAGGCGCGGCGGGACTGGCGCGGGAGAAAAGCATCTACGATGCGCCGCGCGCCTTCGGGCTGGAGGACCTGAAGGGCGACCTGGAAGTCCTGCTGGAGATTTGCGGCGGGATGCAGGCCACGGCGGGAGGCCCGGCGTGGCTCGAACCGGGGCGGACGATGCGCGTAGCAATGGGAAGTGGCGGCCAGGGAGCGCAAATACGCCGGCAAGATGCCGGCGCTAGGACCGGCGCGGCCGATGGCGCTCTAGTGGGAACCGCGGGACAGCTTGGGCGGCGCGTGGCGGAGCGCTTCAAGCTGAAGCAGGAAGTATGGCTGGCGGAGCTATGGGCGGAGCCGCTGTATCAGGCCATCGAACGGCAGCGCGCGGCGCGGCAGTATGCGCCGCTCCCGCGTTTTCCGGCCGTGGAGCGCGATTTTTCGCTGGTGCTGGGCGACGCAGTGACGTTTGACCGCGTGGTCCAGGCGATCCGCGCGCTGGGAGTCCCGGAAATCGAGGACATCGAGGCTGTGGACCTCTTCCGCGGCGGGGCCATCCCCAAAGGAAAACATTCCTTGCTGGTGCGCGTCACGCTGCAAAGCCACGAAGCGACGCTTACCGAGGCCCGGGTGAACGATGTGAGCGGGCGGATTGTTTCCGCGCTCGAACGGGAATTGGGCGCCACGCTGCGCACGCAGTAAGCGCGAACCGGAAACGGCCGCAGGAAGAACCCACGGTCAATCCCGATCCCGAGGCTTCCCGATTCGGGAAACGGACCGTGGCAAATCTGCCTAATGATTTCGATAAATCCGTGAGGCTTACTGGACTTCGACCAGGACCAGCGAGACGTCGTCGTGCATCGGCTCCGCGCTGTAGGCGGTGACGCCCTGAATGATGGCCTCGCGCATCGCCGGAAGAGGGAACGCCGCAGCGTTGCGGACTATTTTCCCCAGGCCTTCCACGCCCAGCATTTCCTCCTGGCGGTCCCACACTTCGGTAAGCCCGTCTGAATAGAGCACCAGGCGGTCGCCGGGAGATATCTCGAACTCATCAACGGGATTTTCCGGCACGGCATCCTCGATGGCGCCGAGCACGGTGCTGCGCGGCTCGAGATGGCGCACCTCACCGGAAGGGGAAATCAGCAGCGCGGGGGGATGCCCGGCGGCGGCAAAGGTGAGCCGCCGGCCGGCTTCGTCCAGTTGGGCCGCAGCCATGGTGAACATGAACCCGCTGATGCCGATCTGCTGCACCACGAACTTGTTGAGCTTGCGCAGCATTTCGCCCAGGTGCGTGCCCCGGCGCAGCATGGACACCGTTTCCGTGTAGATGCGGTTGGCCAGCAGCGCGGAGCTGATGCCGTGGCCGGAGACGTCGCAAACCAGCAGGTCCAGGTGGCTCGAGCCGTGCGGGACCACCAGGCCGAAGTCGCCGCCGATGGTGCGCACGGGCATGTAATAGGTTTCCACCGCCACGCGGCCCCAGCGCAGCGCCTGGGGCGCCAGGCTCTGTTGCACGCGGGAGGCCAGGGACAACTCCTGGTCCATCTCCTCCGCGCGCCGCGCGAGCTGCACATTGGCGTCGCGCAGGTTCTGCTCGGCTCTCTTCTGCTCCGTGATGTCGGTAAAGGTGACCACGGCAAACATGCGCCCGTCCAGGTCCTCGATCAGCCGCGCGCCGACCACCACGGGCACGCGCACGCCATCGGGCCGCGGCAGGAAGGACTCGAAGCGGTTTTCTCCGCGCGCCTGGCCCACGACGCGCTGTTGCTGGAGCCGTTCCAGGTCCTCGCCCTGGTAGAAGACATCGGGGGTGCGGCCGATCAGGGCCGAGCGCGGCATCCCGGTGAGGCGTTCCATGCACTCATTGGCGAACAGGATGCGCTGGCAATCGTCGGAAATCAACACGCCCTCATTGAGCGTCTCGAGGATGCCCTCCATCTGTTCCAGCCAGTCCGGCTTTTCGACCTTCACTGCGGCTCCTGTGGCGCCGCGCGCAGCGGCCGCGCGAGTTCACACCTGTTATCGGCCCGGTGGCCCTGAAGTATTCGATGTTGCCGTGGGCGCAGTGGGTACCGCGCGCGTGGCTGCGGGAGAACTCGGTGCGGCACCCAGGACTTCCGGCCATCGGGCCACGCCGATGGCCGCCACCTTGTGGCTTTCGTCTTCCTGCACGAGGGCGATCAGCCGCAGGTTTTCCGGACGCCACTGGGGATCGAGCGGGGCCAGGGCCAGTCCCGCCGAGAAATTCCTCTCCTCGGCGCGCAGTTGGCCCACGCGGTAGAACCACCGGGCAACCGAGGAGTGCTTCCAGCTCTCGCCCGCGTTCCTGCCGGCGCTCACGCGCGAGCTGAGTTTGTCCTCGGCCAGGACCAGGTAGACGCTGGCGGGACCGGCGAGGGTGATGTCCTGCCCCTGGAGGCGCACCTGGCCGCCCTGAGCAGGCGCCGCCGCTCCCGCGCGCAGACCTGCCGGCGAGAAATGCAGCGAAGCTGCAACCGAGTGCCCCAGCGCGGAAATGGTGGCGCGGGCGCGGCCTTCATTGTTCCCGACGAATTCCACCAGTCCGTCCACCACCATCTGGGGCGTGTAGACGGAGTCGAGGTCCATCGCGTCCGCGTAACTCTTTTGCCTTTGGGTGTAGCTGGGCGAGGAGAAGTGATCCACCCATTCCGGGCGGTCCCAGTAGTCCACATGCTCCTCGATGGGTACGATCTCCGCGCCTTGAACGGATTGCTGCGAGTAGAGACGCTCCAGCAGGGCATCGGCATCAGGGCAATGCGGGCAGCCCTCGGAGGTGAACAGCTCCACCAGCACGTACCCGCGCGCAGCGGCGGGAACGGCGGGAGCCTGCGCGTGGAGGAAGATTGCGGCGCCCAGGAAGGCGCTCGCGGCCGCGCATCCGCGGAGGACGAATCTCGGTGACGGATTCATCTTTCTCACTCGGTGAGGCAGGCTGCTGATAGAGGCCGATCACGTTTCCTGCCGGGCCGCTGATTCCCGCAGGGATCTCCGGGGCATCCGCGCCGGCGGGCCGCACGATCTTCATAATACCACGGGGAGAAATCGCGGCAGCGCGAAGTGCCCTCGCCGGTTCCCTCAAATCCGGGGAAAAGCGGATCCCTCGGGCCTACCGCGCCCTCGGAATGACGCGCGGGCGCTTTCTTTCCGCGCTGCTAGGGAAGCAAGCCGAAGACGCAGACGCTGTTGGTCGTGCCCATAAAGACTTTTCCGTCTGCGATGGTCACGGCGATGAATTTGTTTCCGCTTCCGCAGGCATCCCGCCCGCCCGCGGCCTGCGTGCTGTTGTACAGCTCCTTGCTCAGGTCCGTCGCGTCGTAGGCGTGCAGCACCGCGGGGCTCGCATTCTCCGCCACCCAGACGACGCCCTGCGCCGCGCCGTTGGCGGAGACGGTAGGTGAAGTGCCCGGATATCCGAAGCTCGCGGAACTCTGCGAGGCAGGCGTGGAGGAAAGCTTTGCGTTGGCAATGGGGAATGCCTTGAGCGTGCCGCCCACGTCGCCGTAATAGACCGTGTTGTTGAAATAGGCGGGGCTGGCCCAGATTCCTCCCGGAAGAACGCCGTCCAGCTCCTGCCAAATATTGTTCTTGGAGGTGTTGAACTTTCCCATGTTGTCGCGGTCCACCACGTAGAGGTTCGAGTCTTTGCCCGCGCCCACGGCCAGATGGCGCGTCGTTCCTCCGCTGTCTTTCATGTCCGGCAGCAGCAGGGCGCCGCCGGAGCCCAAATCCGCATCGTTGGCGTTCTCGCTGACTTCGTTAAACATTTCCCAGTAATCGGCCACGGCGAGCGCTCCCCCCGAAGTGGAAATTTTCACGAAGGCGTTGCCGTAGTCGCCGCCGCTGGGGAACCCGTTCACCAGCGTCTCCTCGAAAACACCGTTTCCCGCCAGCAGATAGATGTTTCCGGAGGAATCGGCGCCCAATCCGTCTCCGCTCATCCAGATCGATGGCCCGCCGCCGCCGCTGTTGGGAGCGATATTGAAGACGCTGCTTCGCGCCAGCGTGGATTCGCTGTAGCCGATGATCCACCCGGTATAAGGGCCGGAGTCGCAGTTCGAAGACCACGCTGTGTACACCACGCTGTTCAGCAGCAGCAGGCCGGGCCGCTCTTTATACTGCCCGGGATCGAACGCCGTCGTGCCGCCGCCCATGGTCGGATACGTGGCCTGGACTTCCGTGGGTCCGAGCAGTTCGGCGCCGGTGGTCAGGTCCAGCGCGTGAATTCGATGGTGGTAGTTGTTGCTGTTGTCTTTGGTCATGGCCACGACGAAAATTGTGCCGTGGGCCCCGGCAGTGCGGTCAATCACCGGCGTGGCCGTAATTCCATCGATTGGCCCCACCTGGCCGCACCCGTGGTCGTCGCCCGGAGTTTCCCCGGCGAGCAGCACTGAGTGCTGCCAGAGCTTTGTTCCGCTATCGGCATCGAAGGCGTACACCGAGTCCTGTTCCGTGGCCACAAACACGGTGTTGTGCAGCGTGCCGTTGAAATTGAGCTGCGAGACGTAGAGCGGCTGCGCATCCACGAGGCCGTCGACGAGCAGATTGCGCTTCAGGCCGAAAGTCGCAGAGGCCACGTTGGATGGGGTCAGCATGGTTTCCGTCAGGTTCTGCCCGGTGCGCGCCAGGTCGTTCTTGAACGTGACCACGTCCGTGCCCGGCCCGCCGATCCCGCTGACCGTGAGCGTGGCCGGGTTGCTGGGCGTGCGGCCGGTGCTGTCGGTCACGGTCACGCTGAACACGGCCCCGTTGTCCGTGGCCACCGTGGGCGGGGTCGTATAGCTTGCAGCGATCGCGTTGTTGATTGCCGTCCCGTCCTTCGCCCACTGGTAACTCAGCGCGCCCGTGCCCGTCGCCGTTACCGAAAACGTGGCGGCCGCGCCGAGATTCACCGTCTGATTCAGCGGTTGGGAGGTGATCATCGGCCCGCTATGGACCGTCAGCGTCGCCGGATTGCTTGGTGTGTTGCCGCCCGAATTGCTCACGATTACCGTAAACGCCGCGCCGTTGTCCGCAGCAGTGGTGGCCGGAGTCGTGTAGGTGGATGAGTTCGCCCCGCCGATGCTGGCCCCGTTTTTCTCCCACTGATAGGAAAGCGGCGCTGTGCCCGATGCCGCCACGCTGAACGTGGCCATCTGGCCGGCGTTGACCGTCTGGCTTGCAGGCTGCATCGTGATCGTCGGGGCCAGCGGGCCGATTGCGCCCCCTCCGCCGCTGCATCCCGCCCAGGGGAGCAGCGCGAGCACAAATGCCACGAACGCGAGCGCTCTGCAATTCATGGAAATCTCCCGGGCAGCGTCCGGGGGCGGCGGGGTTGCTCCCGGCCGTTCACGCTGCCGGCCAACGGCTCCAGGCTGGATGGGGAGGCCGCGGCGGAACCGATTCCATACTAGCAGGAGTCGGCGTGGCGCCGTCCGCGCGGGCGGCGGGCGCGGAGCCGCGGAGATAACCTGTACGAAGGTGCAGGTTGCCGCGGAGAGCATCCGCGGCGCCTGCGCCTCTAGCGCGGTTCGAACACCAGCGGCAGGCCGTTCTTGGTGTTGCCGACGATCACGATTTTTGTGTTGTTGCTCGAGGCGATCTTCTCTGTGGCTTCGATGCCCTTCCATTCCAGCAGTTGCGGGCTGATGCCCTGGGCCACGATGCGCTGGAAGTCGGAGATGCCCTGGGCTTCGATGCGTTTGCGCTCCGCCTCCTGCTTCTCTTTCTGCAGGATAAAACTCATGCGCAGCGCATCCTGCTCCGCCTGTTGTTTGGCTTCGATGGAAGACTTCAGCATGGCCGGAAGCTGGATGTCGCGCAGCAGCACGCGCTCGACGAAAATCCCGCGGGGCGCGAGCGCGGTGGTGAGCTGCTCCTGGATCGTGTTGGCCACCTCTTCGCGCGCGCCGGTGTAGAGCGCGTTGGCGCTGTGGCTGGCGGTCACCTCGCGCACCGCGGATCGCAGGTTCGGCTCGACCACCTTTTCCACATAGTCCCGGCCGATCTTTTGGAAGACCTCGGCGGCCTTTCCGGCGTCCAGGCGGTATTGCAGCGTGGTGTCCAGCGTCAGGATGAGGCCCTCGTTGGAGGGCACGTTGGCCGTTTCCTTGATGGTCTGCGTCTGCACGGATAACTCGTGGACGGCTTTCAGCGGACTGATCAGGTGCAGGCCCTCCGGCAGCGTTTCTCCGGTGACGCGGCTGAACAGGGTGAGCACGCCCACGTGGCCCGTTTCCACGCGCGTGGTGCAATTGAAGAGCAAAATGACCGCGGCGATGGCCACGAGGATGGCCAGCCAACTGCGGCCTTCGAACAGTCCTGTCCGGCGGACATACTCAACCGCGTCATCTCCCCCGATTCTTGCCATGGGACCTCCTTGTTGTTGCGACCCGCAGGCGCCGCTTGTAACCCTACCACAACCAATTGACATCTCTGCTTTTGACGGCCCTCTATTTCGTACCGCAAGCTGTTGGTATCTTTCGCTTGACACTCCCATATTTCGTATGGAGAATCCAGCCAGCCTGGACCCGCCCGCGCGGGTCTCCGCGGCCTTTCAGGGGATTCCGTTGGCCAGCGCGGAGAGGGAGGCTCTATGCAGTACCTGCCTGGCTGGACTGTACAGTGCATCAATCCCGGGTGTGACAACCGCGGCCACTGGATCCGCGTGAAGGAGATTTCGCCTACGCTCTGCCCCTGCTGCGGCGCGCCGCTGCAAAACGTGCCGCCTCCGCTCACGCCTCTGCGGCTGCGTCCACGGCCGCTTTGCTCCTACCGGCCCCGCCGGTTCATGCGTTGACCGGGCCCGCCGGCCAGACGCATTGGGGACCGATAGCTGCCCTGCCGTGTCGCCTTTGAACTACAGGTGCGTGGACTCGATTTTGCTCACGCTTTCCCAGGAACTGTGCGCACCAAAAAAAAGCGGCCGGGGGGGAGCCGGCCGCTCGGGGGTGGACATGGGGGAGGGAACTTTTGGAGCTTCACTGGCCGCCTGAACCGCCTGGCTGCCATTACTCCTTTGGCGGGGCTTACCCGCCTTTGGCGCTGCTTTCCGGCCGGGCCTGCTCTGTGCTCGCTCGCTACCGCCCGCCGTCACTGTGGAGAATCGCAGAGGTGGGCTGCGCGGTCGATAGCGCAAGGGTCACATTTCCTTTGGTACCTTTGGCCTACTCTTCCGGGAGGGCTGTTGCAGGCCTCGGGTGCAGGGGTGCCCAGCGCTCCCTCCCCCTCCGCTCGGGTTGAAGCCCGCCCCCTCCCGTGATAGCCTTTGCCCGAATCCAGGGCACCGCAGCGCCCCCGTACCTAAGGACCCAGACCCAACTCTGCCCATGAGCGCACCGGCCATCCGGACCGACCGCTTTGCCATTCAGGAACGCGTGCAGGACATCGTCCAGCAGCTTCTGGATGAGCTCGGGCACCACCGAGGCCTCGAAGAAATCCGCAGTGCCGCCCGGGCGGAAAGCATCCAGGCCTTGCACCTGGAGCGCGACCTGGGCCTGGGCAGCCTGGAGCGGGTGGAACTGATTGTCCGAGCCGGGGACGCCTTCCATATCCGGCCCCCGGACGAGTTGTTTGCCTCCGCCAACACCCTGGGTGACGTGATCGCTGCCCTGGAACTCCAGCTCGGCCAGTACCGAAATGGAAGCAAGGGCGAGACCCATGTCCGCCTGGGCAGCCGGGAGAACGCCGCCACGGCCACGGAACTCGAGCTGGCTGCCGCGGAGACCCTGCTGGACGTGCTGCGCCGCCGGGCCCGCGCGGAGCCGGGGCGCCTGCACCTCCGGCTGCGCGAAGACAGCGGAGAGGTAAGAGAGATTACCTACGGGCAGCTTTACGAGCAGGTGAGCGCCTTTGCCCGCGGGTTGGAAAACCTGGGGGTGGCTCCCGGAGACCGCGTGGCCATCTCCCTGCCTACGTGCGCCGACTTCTTCGCGACGTTTCTGGGAACACAAATGGCCGCGGCCATTCCTGTGCCGATCTATCCGCCCGTGCGGGCCGACCGCATCGAGGAGTACGCGGCGCGCCAGGCGGCCATCCTGCGCAGCGCGGAGGTGAGCACGCTGATCACCTTTGCGCGCGCGGAGCGCGTGGCGCGGCTGCTCGAACCGTTGGTGCCCTCGCTGCGCCGGGTTACCACCGCCCAACAGATCACTGGCCTGGCGCAACGTCCCGGGCAGCTTTCCAGTGCCCGGCTGGTGTCCGGCTCGGACATCGCATTCCTGCAGTACACCTCCGGGAGCACCGGGGACCCGAAAGGCGTCACGCTGACCCAAGCCAACCTGCTGGCTAATATCCGCGCCGTGGTGGAAGCGGTGAACATGACGCCGGAGGACCGCGGGGTGAGCTGGCTGCCGCTGTATCACGACATGGGACTGATCGGCGCGTGGATGTGCCCCATGTACGCGGGCGCGCCGCTGGCGCTGATGTCCCCGCTGGCGTTCCTTTCGCGCCCCGAGCGGTGGCTCTGGGCCATCCACGAGCATCGCGGCACAGTGACCGCGGCGCCGAACTTCGCCTACGAATTGTGCGTGCGGAAGGTGGCGGAGGAACGCATCGAAGGACTGGATCTCTCCTCGATGCGCTACATGCTGAACGGCGCGGAGCCGGTGAATCCCTCGACGCTGGAACGCTTCGCCGCGAAATTTTCGCGCTACGGCTTCAACCCGCGCGCCATCATGCCCGTCTACGGCCTGGCGGAAAATTCCGTCGCGGTCAGTTTTACTCCTCCGCTGCGCGGCTGGCGCGTGGACTGGGTGGACCGGGCGGCGCTGGAAAACGACGGGCGCGCCGTGCCGCTCGCCGCTCCTTCCACCGCAGGGCGCAATGGAAGCTCCGCATCGGCTTCCGATTCGCGCGTGGCCGGATTCGTCTCCGCGGGCTTTCCCATCCCGGGCAATGAAGTGCGCATCGTGGACGACGCGGGCCAGGACGTGCCGGAACGCGTGGAAGGCCGGTTGTGGTTCCGCAGCCCGTCCTCCACGTGCGGCTATTACCGCAACGCGGCGGCCACGGCCGCGCTGGTGCGCGAAGACGGCTGGCTCGACTCGGGCGACCGCGCCTACTTTGCCGACCGCGAGATTTTCATCACCGGGCGCGCCAAAGACATCATCATCAAAGCCGGGCGCAATCTCTATCCGCACGAAATCGAAGAGCTGGCCGCGGGCGCGGAGGGCGTGCGCAAAGGCTGCGTGGTGGCCTTTGGCGTGGTGGATGAATCCAGCGGAACGGAGCGCCTGGTGGTGGTGGCGGAAACCTCCGCGCGCGACGCGGCGCGGCGCGAGGAGATCGCCGCGCGGATTCGCGAGCGCGTGGCCGAAGGCGTGGGCCTGCCGCCGGACGACGTGGAAATGATTCCCGCGGGCGCGGTGCCCAAAACTTCCAGCGGAAAATTGCGCCGCGCGGCCACGCGCGCGCTGTTTCTGGAAGGCCGCCTGCACCAGGGACGTCCGCCGGCCTGGCTGCAGATTTCGCGCCTGGCCGCGCGATCCGCGCCGCGGCAAGTGGCCAGCGCTCTCCGCCGCACCGTGGACGGCATTTACGGCGTGTATTTCCTGTTGCTGGTCAGCCTGCTGGCCATGACCGTGTGGGCGGAGCTGCACATCATCCCCAGCCGCCGGGTGGGCGCGCGCGTCAGCCGCGCGCTGAATCGCGCGTTCTTCTGGCTGGTGGGCATTCCGCTGGAGCTGCGCGGCGAGGAGCATCTGGAAGCGCTGGCCACACGCTGGGGACGGCCCTCCAAGGGCGGGCTGCTGATTGTCTCGAATCATGCCAGTTATACCGACGCGGTGGTGATGCTCGCTTTGCTGGGAGCGTACCGCTACCGCTTTGTGGCCAAACAGGAAGTGATGTCCTATCCGTTTATCGGCGGCATTCTGAAAAAGCTGGGGCACTTTTCGTTTGTGCGCGAGAGCCGCGAGGCGCGGCTGAAGCAGGCGGACGCGCTCGAAGAGGCGCTGGCGCGCGGCGAATCCATCCTGATTTTCGCGGAGGGCACGTTTACCCCCGCGCCCGGCCTGCGCCCGTTCCAGTTAGGCGCCTTCAAATCGGCCGTGGCCAGCGGATGCCCCGTGCTGCCCATCGCCCTGCGCGGCACGCGCGAGGTGCTTCCCGACCACGCCGTGCTGGCCAAGCCCGGCCGCATCAGGCTGACCATCTGCCCGCCCATTTATCCCAGCCCGCACGCGGAGCGCGACTGGCAGGAAATCCTGCGCCTGCGCGACGCCGCCCGCGCCGCCATCGCCGAACATTGCGGCGAGCCGGTGATCTGAAATCCTCCGCCCACATTTGCGCCCCGCAGGTCCAGGGGGGAATTCTGCATGACATGGGTGAACCTACAAGCCACGGTCGGCAGGCCGGAGGCTTCGGGACCGACCGTGGGTACTTTTCCGGGGAGTTTTTGCCTTGTCCCCGTGGGTCGCCGCCCCGTCAAAGGCATCCCCGCCACGCAGGATCGTGCCCAGACACAGGCCCGTCGGCGTTTCGTCCCGTCCAGCGCCCCGCGCCGTTGGACTCCTGCATCCGCCGTTTTTCGCTTTTCCGGCTGTTGCTGCTGGTATCATGGGCCGCAGGACAACTCCCATGCTGGACCTGCTGCGCTCGAAACAAGGCGAAGTGGCGGAAATCTGCCGCCGCTTTCATGTGCGTCGTCTCGAGTTGTTTGGCTCCGCAGCAACCGGCCGGGACCGCCCCGCCGAAAGCGATCTCGATTTCCTGGTGGAGTTCGAGGCGCTTGCCCCGGGGACATATGCCGACGTCTATTTTGGCCTTCTCGAAGCGTTGCAGGCGCTTTCCGGCCGCGCGGTGGATCTGGTCGTGGCCTCGGCCATCAAGAATCCTTATTTCCGGCAGTCTGTCGAGGAAACCAAGACCCTGCTCTATGCGGCGTGAAGCGAAGAAATATCTGTTCGACATGCAGCAAGCAGCGTTTCGGGTTCCGGGTTCATCATGGAAGAGGCGGCAAAAAGCGAAGGATCAGAGCGATGGCCTACGAAGAATTGCTTAAGGAAAAACGAGAAGAAATCCTGGAGATCGCGGCCAAGTACGGAGCGCGCAACGTGCGCATCTTCGGCTCCGTCGCCCGGGGAGAGGCGGACCAGGCGAGCGATATCGACTTCCTGGTGCAGATGGAGGCTGGGAGATCACTGCTGGACCTCGGCGGCCTGCAGTCAGAACTCGAAGCAGTCCTCGGGCGGCGCGTGGATGTGGTGACCGAAAAGGGCCTGAGAGCGCGAATTCGCGGCCGGGTGCTCCGTGAGGCCGTCCCGGTATGAGGGACGCCGCTGAGCGCGTGCGCGACATCCTGGAAGCCATAGCGGCCATCGAGCGTTATGCAAACCGTGGCAAGAACACCTTCGAGAAGGATGAACTGCTCCAGACATGGTTCCTTCGCCACCTACAGATCATTGGGGAGGCCGCCGCGGCGCTTGCTGAAGACGTGCGCGCCCTCGCACCGGAGGTTCCCTGGCGCAAAATCACCGGCATGCGCAATGTCCTGGTTCATGGGTACTTCGAGATTGACGCAGATCTCGTCTGGGATGCCGCGACCCGCGATGTCCCCGCCCTGAAGCCCGCCATCGAGCGCCTGGCAGCGGCAATGAACAAGCAAAGGAGGTGAGTCAAGGCTCGCGGTTACTACGGCGCAGACGACCGCCTGGTCTGGGACATTGTTCAGTCCAAATTGCCCGTGCTGCGCCAAGAGGTCCAGGCCTTGCTGGCCGAGCCGTAGAGATTCACCCNGCCAGGATTTCCTGTGACCTGGTTGCTTCTCCTTCTCGCCACTCGCCAGCATCCCACCAGGATGTCTGCCCTGCCTGCCCTGAGCGAAGCCGAAGGGAGCGAGTCTTCGAGCCGAAGGGCCACTGTCTTTTAGCTACCCCAAATACACCTTCTCGTTGTGCCAGCTCAGGAATTTCCCGGCGGGCTGCAGGCCGGCCAGCTCTGGAAGAGCAATCAATTTCCCGTGAGCGGAATAATATTCCTTGCCGTTCTCAAACTCGTCCTTGATCCGCCGGCTCACTTCCACCCGATAGTCCGGCGTTACCGTGATGTATCCACGGTCAAACAGCGTGTGGACGTCCTGCCGGAATAGAATTCCATTCTGAACTTCGTTGGGCCCTTCATTCGCAAACGGCTGGATGTGCGCAGCTTCCAGCACGTGGAGCACCGGGGAGCCAGTGAAAGCACATCTACGCCTGTAGGCATCCGCCACCACAACGCGGAAAGAACCTTGTCCCAGGCGCGGCAATATAATCTGTGGCTCCCCACGTNCTCGCTCCCTCCTCGGGCTTTCCGACAAGGATTTCTGCTCCCGCGCGGTGGGCGGTAAGCCAATCCTGAACCTGTCCCCACAGCGCCTGTCCTCTCAGCTCTGCGGTGTCATAGGTCCTGCCTTGAACAATGGTCGGCTCCCAATCGGAGGCAGGAATCCATTCGTGTTCGGGAAAGAAAAATGGGGATTGCAGGAGAATACAGCCGATTTCGTAATCCTCGGGTGAGCCAGGGGAAACCTTGCGATACTTCGCCAGCCGCGTGCGCATCTCCTGCTCGCTCTGCGCCCCGTTCTTCGCGCCGAAGCTCCTCCAGGCAAAACTCACCGGGAGCGTCGTGTAGTAGCTGAAAAAGCCGCCACCAACAATGTAATTGCGCGGGCTGTGCAGCTTGAAGAGGAAGGGTCCGCCGGGATCGAGGGCTTTGAAGCGCCTCCCCGCGCTCGGCTGCCAGAAATTGACCTCGTCAATGGAGGCGCTCGCCGACAGGAAGGAGAACCAATCGAGATCGGTTATGCCAACGTAGAATCGCACAATGCACTAAACCANGCTCGCCGACAGGAAGGAGAACCAATCGAGATCGGTTATGCCAACGTAGAATCGCACAATTATTTGGCCATTTGCGCCGACAAGTTATTCGCAAGCGATATGATATTAGTGCAACAACGCACACGAAGCCATAGGAGGCGGACAAATTGCCTGGATCTGAGCGCAAATGAGAGCCCGACGAGCAGTGGTGCCGCTTCACTCGCTCAGAAGCCCTTTGTGCATTCGCGTAGGGCTCGTGTGAGTTTGCGGAAAACCTGTTCGCTCTCTATCCAGATGGTGATCCCTTGCCCAGAGGGCCCCGAGAACGAGAGAAAGCCCACGCCCTTCCGATTCCTCACGCAGACGCAGCAAGAGCAGGGACGGTAGACGCCTAAGGGTCGGTTCTTCTCTCCTTGCCAAACATAGTCACGCGCTTTGGTCAATGTGCTTCCACCCCCGTTCCAATCTAGAACACTTTTGCGCTCCCTACAAGTTACCCTCTCGCGTAATGGAGAAGCCTGTCCGGAAAAACATAATCGGCAGGCGCGTGGCTGAGGCGCGTCGGGAGTGTAAGCCACCGATTACTCAGGACGCGCTTTCGGGAAAGCTCGCTCGACTCGGAATTAACTTAGACCGCGCTGCGATTGCGAAAATTGAAAACAACCATCGCCACGTATTCGACTACGAGGTGAAAGCCCTTGCTCGT
>OCOJ01038848.1_pt1 | contig 15216 bp, 16 predicted proteins | sample 1539251 | NCBI WGS metagenome assembly OCOJ01 (sample SAMN01911457, study PRJEB22624) | soil metagenome | biome: Soil | place: Malaysia | collected 2012-04-30 | depth RA_metagenome m | reverse complement strand
TTCCAAGGCGGGTGAGTGACCTCCACCCGATCCGCCATACAAACCACGGTGTTGGAGGAGATGGAAACAAAACAAAGAACCTGGGACTCGCGAGGACTCGCGCTGGCAGCTGTGCTGGCGGCCGTTTATGCCGCTGATGTCGTCTTCTTCGCGCCAATTAGTTTTCAGGTCGTGCAGGTGAGAGTGGCGGACGTGCTTCTCCCGCTCTCTGCGATATTCGGCCCGCCTGCAATAGCTGGTCTGACTTTGGGGGTCTTCGTCGGAAATCTGTTTGGAAGCCCGTTTGGGCCTGTCGACATAATTGGAGGAACCGTCGCGAACTTCGTGGCCACGACCCTGGCTTGGGCGATATGCAGGAGGAAGTTCAGGGGAGCGTGGATCGTCGCAACCGTGGTCGAGATTCTGGTCATCGGCGCGATTGTCGGGAGCTACTTGGCAGTTCTGACGAATCAGCCGGTCTGGTTGGCTTTGGTCGAAGTGATGGCTGGCGAAGTCGTGGCTGTTGGTTTTGGAGGATACACCCTGCTAAAGGTGATAGGCAGGGTACTTGGCGAAAGACCGGTCTAGGGAACCCAAAAAATCTCTCTTAACTTCAAATAGGTCGCGCTACCGACTGTCTGACATCGTTTGCAGCAACAGTTCTCGGCCAAACTCGAGGCCACTTCTTGGGACCCAAAATTAGAAATTGAGATAAGACAGCTCTGGGAATCAGAGAGACTCCATGAGTACAAGGTAAATAACAACAAAAATCGCAACTTCGTCATGGACACCCCGCCGCCGTATCCCTCGGGCAGACCTTGGCATCCTGGTGCATTGACGCAGTACGCCCAGATTGACATGCTTGCTAGGTCCGCGCGTATGCGGGGTCTCTCAGTCCTCTACCCAGTGGGCATCGATAGGAATGGGTTGCCAGTGGAGATTTTCGCAGAGAGGAAGTACAGGGTCCAGATGAGGAAGACCCCTCGTGAGGAGTTCATCAATCTCTGCAAGCATGCGTTGGACGATTTGGAAGCTTACATGATCGGGCTGCTGAAGACAATCGGCATCTCAGGAGACTTCCACAACAAGTACCGAACGGACTCGGAAGACTACAGGAAGCTGACGCAGTGGTCGTTCATCGAGATGTGGAAGAAGGGGCTGGTCTACGTGGCCAACAGGCCAAACAACTACTGCGTTGATTGCAACACGACCATAGCCGATGCGGAGATTGAGTATGAGGAACTGCCGACCTATCTTGTGACTAACAAGTTCAAGGTGAAGGAGACTGGTCAGGAACTGCTGGTTGCGACCACGAGGCCCGAGCTGCTTACAGCGTGCCAGCTTGTGGTGGTGAACCCGGAGGATCCCAGATACAAGAGACTCATCGGCAAGACGGCCATCGTCCCGATTTACAACAAGGAGGTGCCAATCAGGGGCCATAGGAGCGTAGACCAGAAGTTCGGCAGCGGGGTGCTCATGGTATGTAGCTATGGAGACTACAACGACGTGCTGCTGTTCAGGGAGTTCAAGCTGAAAGAGATTGTCGCAATAGACACGGATGGCAAGATGACGATGGTTGCTGGCAAGTATGCTGGAATCCCAATCAAGGACGCGAGATCTCAGATTATCCAAGACCTCCAGGATTTGGGTGTCGCCGCCAAGGTGGAACAGATTCAGCACAGAACGCCCCTATGCGACAGGAGCAGGACCCCAATTGAAATCATACCAATGGAGGAGTACTACCTGAAGCAGCTGGAGTTCAGGCCTAAGCTGAGGAAGCTGGCTAAGGCCATGAAGTTCTATCCGGACATGCACAGGCAGATTCTTCTCGACTGGATGAACTCGCTCACTACGGACTACCCAGTGTCGAGGAGGAGATACTACGCAACCGAGATACCAGTGTGGTATTGCAGCAAGTGCGGCACCCCTCACCTACCCAAACCTGGGAAGTACTACAGGCCATGGCGGGAAGAGGCGCCGTTCAAGAGATGTAAGAAGTGCGGGAACACGAAGTTCGTGGGAGAGACCAGAACCTTCGACACCTGGATGGACNTCGAGCCTCTCCCCGCTCTACATCACCAAGTTCCTCAAGAACAGGAAGTTCCACGCTTTGACCTATCCGACGACTATCAGAGTGCAGGGAAAGGACATAGTGAGGACTTGGCTCTACTACACCCTGCTCAGGTGCTACCTCCTGACCGGGAATGCGCCGTTCAGGGGCGCGTGGGTGGGAGGACTGGGCCAGGACGCCCANCAGGGGAGGGCGATGAGGAAGAGTCTGGGCAATATCGTAGATCCAGAGCCGGTGCTTGAGAAGTATGGTGCGGACGCGTTCAGGTTCTGGGGCGCTGGTGAAGCGGGCTTGGGGTTCGACTTCAGATTCAGCGAGGACAGAATCGGAGGGGCGGGCAAGATGTTGACGAAGCTCTGGAACACTGCCAGGTTCATCAGCTCCTTCCCGCAGCCGAAGAAGGCGAGCCTGACATGGACTGACAAGTGGATGCTGACTGAGCTTGCAAAGCTCTCGGCGGAGTGCCTACAGGCGTACGAGAGATTCGACGTCTTCACAGNTGGCCAATAAAGTGAGGGAGTTTCTTTGGAACGTGTTTGCGTCGAACTACATCGAGATGGCCAAGGGCAGGGCCTACGGTGAAGGCGCGAACAAAGAGGAGCAGGAAGCGGCCTGGTTCACACTGCACGAGGTTATGAAGGGCATCCTCCTGTTGGTTGCGCCAATAACGCCGTACATCACTGACTACGTCTGGAGAAGAATCTACGGACAGCAGAGCATACACTTGGAGAGATTCGCGACTCAGAAGAGGTTCGACGTGACAGAGAAGGTCAGCCAAAGCATCCTCGAGTTCAACGCACAGGTGTGGAAGGCAAAGAAGGAGAAGGGCTTGGCGCTGAAGGATCCCATCGAAGCGAGGATTCCGCCAAAGCTGAAGCCGTTTGAGAAGGACCTCGTGCGGATGCATCATATCAGGGCATAAGTCATCTGTCGATTTCGCCTTATTCTCCTGACGGATTTTATATACCGAGAGCACCTTGGAACGTCGTGCAACGCTGCATCTGGTGCGACTCACGCCTAGATGATTCGAGCCAGTTACAGATAGCCTACAATACGTGTGAGAAATGTCTGATACCTCTGCCGACTGAATGAGAATTGGCCTCAGCTACCCGACATGAGCGCGTAGTCTTTCTCCGATAGTTTGACCGAAATGGCTCCTGCGTTTTCCTCAGTGTGATTTCGTTTTGCAGACTTTGGTATGGCAACGACGCCCTCCCTGAAGGTGACCCAGTTCAGTATAACTTGGGCCGGGGTCAGCTTGTACTTTTCAAGAATCGAGTGTGGGACGAGCGATGCAGGCATATTACCACTCCCGAGCGGGCTGTATGCAATGACCGTAATCTTCTCCTTCTCGCAATATGGTATGGTGTCCCTTTCTATCGCCCTCTGAGAAAGAGAGTATTCGACTTGGTTAGAGACGAGTTCGCTCTTCGTGAGAGCCTCTTGGGCTTCCTTGGTCTGTTCCACGGAGAAGTTACTGACCCCTATGTGCCTGACCAACCCGTCGCGGACCAGCTTCTCCATCGCGTTCATGGTCTCCCTGATGGGGATGTGGGGATTCGGCCAGTGGACCTGATAGAGGTCGATCTGCTTGACCCCTAGGCGCTGAATACTCCTTTTGCAGGCTTCTATGACATCATCGTAGTGCAGGTGGTTGGGCCAGACCTTGGTGGCTATGAAGACTGAGTCCCTTCCGTCCTTGACCGCCTCGGCGACAAGCTGCTCAGATTTCCCGTCACCGTAGGCCTCGGCGGTGTCGATTAGGTTCATTCCGAGCTCGATTCCCCTTCTCAGAGAGTCGAGCTGCTCTAGCCTCTCCTTCGGATTTCTGGTCGTACCCATGTTCCAAGTTCCCATGCCGATAACCGAGACTTCGTCGCTGGTCTTACCCAGCCTTCGGTATTCCATGGCGACGCCGTGGGCGAAGCGCTGGTTTTAGACGTATCACATGCTTGCATCAAGGATGAGCCAGCGGTGAGATTTGAACTCACGACCACTCGCTTTCTCGGTTCGACCTACAAGGCGAGTGCTCAAGTCGACTTTTTTCTAACCGATCTGAGCTACGCTGGCCCAGTCTCGGGCTATTGCTACGATGGTTTATCTCTGTTGTTGAGTACCTCACCAAGAGTTCTATGTGAAAGAGACCCACACATAAGACGGTCGTGAAACTCGACGGTGTCTGGAAGCCTTGGCTCTGACATTCAAGCACATACAAGCGAACCATCCGCTGGTCGTTCGAAGAGTAGAACTAAATCACCCACATCTGTTCTAGTGTGTGATGAGGAGAAAGACTACCGCAGTTCTGGTCATGGTGATACTTGTCTTAGGGGTCGCGGCGTATGCAGAGTCCATCCTAGTTGGTCGCGCCCCGAGCGTTGAAACAAGCCAGAGCGGTAGCAAGACCATCGGCGCGAGTTGCTCTGTCACGGGAGCGCCGGTCGGGGGCGAACTGCGCGTTCTCTCCGATTCAGGGATACCGATAGCTGGAGCCCAGGTGAAAGGCTCGAGCACGGCGTACTGCAACGGTCAACTCCAAGTGATTACGCTCCCAGTCACGGTAACTAACTCGAGCGGCTGGGTCGACTTGGAGCCCGTCTACGCAGCATACGACTTGACAGTGACATACTCGGGGCACTCGTACAGCGTATTGCTTCCGAACCAGCCAATGTTCGCTACGTACGCCGTGCTCTTCTTGCCTTCTGGAGCGTTCACTTCGTCTTACTGCTTCGGCGGCTCGCACTGCCATGTGCCGAGTTCGGTTGCGAGATAGGACGTCTTGTTGTTGGATGTGAGTCCTTGAACAGATTAGCCAGTGCTGAATTCCGAAGTAGGCGAAATGACACCGAATTATTGATTTTGAGCTGGAATGGATTCGAACTCTTAGTCGCTTGATTGGTAGGCAGGTGCTCTACCGAGCTGAGTCGTAGTGGCGCAACACCAAGGCACGTCGAATATGGTTTGTCTCTTTTGCACCTAAGGGAGTCGAAGGGACGACGTGCCACCACTCCTGTCGAGGACGCTGAAAACGTCCCTTATCATCATTGCGAAGAACTGATCGTACTCTTCGTCGTCGAGGTTTACGACATCCACCTTTCCCTGCTCTAGTGCTATCCTGTAGCTCAGGAGGTGGTAGCACAATTCGGTCTTACCTTTCATCACGCGGAAGAAGAAGTCAGAGCATGAACAGTAGGGTTTCTTGGGGTCGATGAATTCGTCTCCTAGGCGCCCCACCACAGTATGTAGTACTCTGCCGCTTGGGGTGAACCTGTGTTCCTTCACCCCGCCTATCAGGATGGTTGCTACCGCCCTGTCGAGCATCCGACCGTAGGTTGCGTACCGTCGCGAGGCAAGCCTCAAGGCCTCGGCAGGGGTGCTCATGGTTCGCCGACCTGTTCTCTTGACAGGAATTGAACCAGTGATGTCTGATTCTTGACGTTTGAAAGATCTGACAGCCTCACGCCCACCCTCCTGAACTCTTTCCCTGCGCTCTCTGAGAGTTCTTCCAGGAGGGCGTAGGTCGCCTCCTTCATGGTAGCCATGTCCGAAGCAGGGCTTTCGAGTGTCTTGCTCCTCGTCTTGGTGGAAAGGTCGGTCAAGATTGCGATGGCCGTGATTGTCTTGAAAGAGATGCCGCGTAGGTCCAGCCGACGACTGAGGTCGCCCAGCGCCTCGAGTAGCTGTTCGAGGGCGGTGTCTGGGTTGTTCGTGTCCGCCTTCAGTGTGACAATCCTGCTCAGCTGGGTCGGCTCTTGGTTCGGAGAGACTGGGTCGTCATCCTGGCCTCTCGAAGCCACGGAGAGGTATTGGGCGAGCTTCCTCCCGAATTCGTCCTCTAGTGATTGAACAGGAGCTTTCGAAAGCTCTTCGATCGTCGTGATGTGGAGGCGCTCCAGACTCTTGGTAGTTTTCGGCCCAACGCCGTAGAGCTTGGTGACAGGTAGTATATTCAGGAATGAAGCGGTGGACTCGGGTAGGACAATGGTCAACCCGTCTGGTTTCTTAAAGTCTGAAGCGACCTTGGCAACAACCTTGCTCTGGCCCAGACCGATGGAGCACGTCAGTCTTTCTGCGGACAGGATGGAGTCTTTGATCTCGCGGGCGATGCGTTCGGCTCGGACGTAATCAGCGTGAGAAGCGCCTGTGATATCAAAGAAGGCTTCGTCGATTCCAGTTTGTTCCAGTACATCGACCCTTCCTCTGACGAGCTCCATTACTCTTTCAGAGACTTGTTCGTACTTTGCCTTCTCCATCTTGATCAGCACTGGATCCTTGCCTTCGAGCTTGCGCTTCGCAAGTACAATGGGAATTCCTGACCTAACACCCGACTCTCTTGCGCGATAGTTCGCTGTAGCCACCACGCCGCTCTCTTCAGTCCTTCCAGAGAAGACGCAGACGAGGACCGGTCTGTTCTTCAACGAGGGGTTCTCGACTTCCTCGACTTGGGCATAGAAGTAGTCTAGGTCGATGTGACCGATAACTCGAACCAAGGACGCCGAATAGAGTTGTGGTCAATTTAGATGTTGTTGAAGAAGTCGGTCGAGTGCTCCCGCGTTGGTGTTCTTGATGTGGATGAACAACGACAACGCGATTCATACCGTAACATCGACCTCACTAGGCTTGTTCGATTCTGGGAACCTCAACGCGGGGCAGAGCTGGACGTATACATTCCAGACTCCTGGAACCTATCAGTATCATCGTACCTATCACTCGTGAATGATTGGCACTATTGTAGTAACTATGGGGAGCTAGTTCGTTCGAACCAATTTATACTCCCCAAAAGGCGCCTTGACTGCTGTAGGGAAATTCGACAGTGAAGTTTGGTCTAGCCTTTCAAGCGAGTCAATCGGATGCACATTATCAACGATGCTTGAAGTTGGCGAACCGGTATGGGTTTGACATGTTCCAGGTTTACGACGATTTACTATTCAGACCGGCGTGGAATGTGCTGGATCAGATAGCGCCTTACGTCAGGGACTCGGCGACGAAGTTGACGATAGGTCCGGGAGTGACAAACCCGTTTCATTACCATCCAGCAGTAATCGCTGCGTACATTAGCTACTTGGATCAACAGACGAAGGGGAAGACGTTCTTGATGATTGGCCGGGGAGCGTTCCATGACCTTGTCGGCCTTGAGATAGACAATCCCATCCGGGGTGTGCGGGAGGCGATAATCGTAATCCATAACCTCATTCACGGCCGAAAGGTCGATTTCAAGGGCGAACGATTCAGCCTGACGTCTGAAGCGGAGTTCCGTTGGGACGTTCCGAACGACAGAAATCGCGAGTCCAGCTCAGATGCGGGGAGAATTCCAATCTGGATTGGCACGTGGGGGCCCAAGATGTGTCAGCTTGCGGGGCGGATGAAGGAAGTGACCGGGGTGATGGTGAGCAGCATAGTCGACCCAAGATACATCGTCTCTCTTCGGGAGCATATCGCAATCGGAGCTAGGAAGGTGTCTCGAGATGCGAACTCACTCGAGTTTGGTCTCGTCTCCGGTACCGTTGTATCGAAGGACAGAGACATTGCGTTCAAGCTCGCCAGGGAATCGCTCGCACCCTATCTGCCCTACCTGAGTCCAATGACAGAGTTCGTAGGGATTGACGAATACGAGGTTGATAGAGTGAAGGAGGCGCTTGCGGTGCGGGACTTCAAGCTTGCTGCGTCATTCGTTTCAGAGAAGTCGGTTAACGCCTTCAAACCGTGGGGAACGCCCGATGACATAATTGAGAAGATATCTCATCTGACTGGTACCGGCTTGACCAGAATAAATTTCGGGTTCGGCAGGGGGCCGGAGGATCTCGAGGGAATAGAGCTTCTTGGGAAGAAAGTGCTTCCATACTTTGCTAAGGATTGAGGCTGCGTAAAGCCCGAGGAACCGGCGGCCACAAGCGCGAGTTGGGAAGTTCTTTCATGAGCTGTGCGATTAGGAAGAATCGGTTCGCAAGATTAGTGGTGGGGTCGGCCGGATTTGAACCAGCGATCTCAAGCGCTCCCGAGACAGATCGTCTGTAGTCTGCCTCTTCCCGAGGCGTCTTCCGATTTTGGTTGAAGCCTAGACCAGACTAGCCTCGTTGGAAGGGCTTTTGCCCGTTTCAACGATCTAGCCGACGACCCCTGAGACCGGCTCCTTGTGTCGAGCCTTATATTCTATCGCGCAGTCCGCCGAAAGACTCGATGGCGATTAGAAGGAAGCAGAGAAGCATGAGGAACCGCAGAAGAGTGCTGTACGTCCTAGTCGCCTTGGCTATCTTGGCGCTTTCGTCAGCCGCGGTGTATGTGACCTACCAAGGACATCAGGCTGAACCTGTCATTTTGTATGTAAATCAAGGAAACGGAACTGTAAACGATTCGAATTTCCAGAGCATGGTCGGCTATGCTTCATCTCGGGGCTTCAACACAGTGTTCTTTCAAGTCTACAGGCAGGAAGTCATTCTATTCAGCGGCCGCGAATTGGCCACTTTCGTCAATGAAACTCATACCAGTGGCCTGAAGATCTTCTTCGCCCTTTACATCACCAACTCGTCACAAAGCCTGCCTGAGTCAATCATGAACCTCGGCGAGGACGGCATAAGCCTGGACATGTCAGCGCTTGACGTTGGTACTCAGGAGAGGCTCCTCGCGGCTTTGAAGGCCTCGTTTCACGGCCAAACCGCGGTGACCACCACTGACATGCTGTCCACCCTGAAACCCGACCTTCTTGTCCTAGAGACGTATGGACCGGACTATCAACAGTACATTAGACATGGGATAGTCGCCAGCGTGGGCGTCTTCGTCACATCGAGCGAGCAGGACTACAAGTCCCAGTTTCAGTATGCACTCCAAAACAGTGACGGTGTGATGGTTTTCGACTATGCTGGATTGTTGAAGAAAGGCTACTGAAATGTCATTAAGCACTTAACGTCGAGGAGATTGGTGGATGTAGACGAGTTGCTGAAGGATGTGGACTCAGAACTTAGGCCGCTGACACAGGCTCTCAGGGAGGTAATCAAGCGGGCGCTCCCAACGGCGATTGAGCAGGTCAAGTGGGGTAATCCGGTCTACTCGGTTAACGGCAAGAACGTGGCGTGCATCATGCGCTACAGTGACCACGTCAACTTGGGTTTCTTCCTCGGGTCGAAACTAAAGTCAAAGAGACTCGAAGGAACGGGGAAGGGCCTCAGACACATCAAGGTTTGGGATAAGTCGGACGTAGATGAAAGTGAGTTCGGACGGCTGTTGAGAAATGCTGCAAGACTCGTGAAGTAAATCTGACTAGGCCTCATCGAGATTGACTGGTGCCTTCCGATAGCCCTCCCGAAGAATTCCCCGGCCAGATCTGGCCTTGGATTTTTTATTGCGGGTTTGGGACACCGGCACGATGAAAGCCGAGTTCACGTATGTTGGGATTCGCGTCAGAAACCTGAACAAGTCGATAAGATTCTACACCAAGCTACTTGGAATGAAAGAGAAGGGCCACTACAGAATCGAAGCCACGAAAGGATGGGTGGTGGGTCTTGAATCCAGCGACGGCAAGTTCCAAATCGAGTTGAACTACTACCCCCGAAACAGCCCGTTCTACAGCAAGTATGTGGTGGGAGAAGGGCTGGACCACCTGGCGTTCGGTGTGTCGAATCTTGACAAGGCGCTAAAGGAGGCGAAAAGACTGGGGTATCCAGTAGTCGAGGAGATTCAGGGAAAGACGAGCAAGTGGGCCTACATCGAAGATCCAGATGGCATCTGGATTGAGCTCTTTGAGGGCTGAGGTCGGTCAATAAATACCGGAGAGCGGCATGATCTGGGCAGTCACGCCCACGGCGTGTTGTCCAGCGTCTGGTTGCGCGAATAATGAGTGCCTTCAACTGACCGAGAGGGAACTGCTTGTCTGTGAAACGGTCTGCGAGAGCGAGCGCCCGCTAGCCTCTTCTTCAATCAAAAAGATTGTGGGTTTACATCAGGAGATTCTGTCGCGCATTCTGAACAGACTCCAGAAGCACGGCGCAATCGAGAAAATTGACGGAGAATACCGCCGAAAAGTAGGTCAATAATTACCATGGTGATGTAACCACAGCCGAGGTGAGAAAGAAATGTCCTGTTGTTGCTGTTGCTCCGGACCGTGTTGTTCTTCAGGGGGGTAGCGAGGAGAAACAGAAGACCGGAACGTAGGACCGTTCGAGAGCTTCGCGCCTACGGTCCGCTGCTGAGTATAGTGATGCTCGTCACGTAAACAGAATCTATTGGTTCGTGCTGGCCTCCCACCGCCTCCACGGACACGGCACCTATCGCCTGCACAACGTCCATTCCACTGATGACCTTTCCAAATACTGCGTAACGACCGTCGAGAGATGTATTGTTTGCGAGGTTGATGTAGAACTGGGAGCTGGCACTGTTAGGGTCGTTCCCTCGCGCCATCCCCAAGTAACCTAGGTAGTTGTGGAGTGACGGGTCTATCTCCAGCGGAATGGTTGTGTTCGAGCCGCCGGTGCCCCAAAGCGACCTGTCGCCGCCTCCATTCCTCGTGTTGGGATCCCCCGTCTGTATGACGAAACCTGGCTCGATTCTGTGCCAGACAAGATTGTTGTAGAACCCTGACCGCGCGAGCGAGATGAAGTTTGTCACGGTTTTTGGAGCCGAAGATGGGAAGAGCTCTATCTCGAACGAGCCCTTACTGGTGTTAATCATGGCATAAATCGGGTTCGAGCCGCTGGAAGATGTAGACGGAGATTTCAGATAGATGTACCAATACAGGCCGGCAGCGGCGAGCAGTATGATTACTATCACGGTGATGACGTAACTTGATTTCGGTCCGCTCTTCTTCCTTCGCCTGGGTTTATCGGGCAAACTATCCCCTCGCCCGATGTCGAATAGAAATAGGATTCGGTTGCTAATTCTTTCATAATGCAAGTTGTTATAAGGCTCTGGGACTGCCCCGCTCTAGCCTTGTCCGAAGAGCGGAAGACGGTAATCGTAGGGCAATCAAAACCGCTTCTCAACTACGTGACGGCCTGCATCACCATGTTCAATGGCGGAGCCAGGAAGGTCGTGCTCAGGGCAAGGGGAGAAGCGATCAACATGTCAGTTGATGTGGCCCAAGTCCTGAAGAAGCGCTTCATGAGCAACGTGGAGATATCCAACATCACGATTGATGGGGAGAGCGTCACCTCAAAGGACGGAAGGCAGCTCAACCTCCCGGTTTTGGAGATAGAACTCTCAATCCCGAGCTAAAGGTTAAAGCCCGACTGGTTGGCTCGGAACCCGAATCCCTCTGAAGCCAAGAAAGTTCGCGCGGGTCCTTACTAAACTCCCAGGTAGGAAGGGGTCTGCGGTTGTGGCCAAGACAGCTAGGTCCATCTCCCCATCGATTTCTAGGTTCTATCCGCTCGTCGTTGAGTCGGCCCACGGTTCGCTCATCAGAGATGTGGACGGCAACCAGTTCATCGATTTCACGTCAGGCATCGCTGTCCTCAGCACTGGCTCCACACATCCCAAGGTGGTGGAAGCAATCAGGCGCCAGTCCGAGAAGTTCGTACATTTCTCTTACACCGATTTCTACTATGAGAACCTAGTGGAACTGTCCGAGCGGCTGGCCTCTCTGACGCCAGGCAAGTTCAGGAAGATGGTCTACTTCGGGAACAGCGGCGCTGAGGCCATAGAGGCGGCCATGAAGCTGTCTAGGAACTACACCAGAAGGCCGTTGTTCATCGCCCACTCGGGGTCTTTCCACGGACGGACAATGGGCGCGCTGAGCCTCACGGCCAGCAAGCCGATTCAGAGGAAAGGATCACTGCCACTGGTCCCAGATGTGGTCCACTTCCCGTTTCCATACTGCTACAGATGTCCGTGGAAACAGACCTTCCCGGAGTGCGACTACTACTGTATAGACTACTTCAAGGAGCAGTACCTAGAGAAGTTCGTTCCAATCGACGACGTGGCCGCTTATTTCCTCGAACCGATTCAAGGGGAGGGAGGATATGTGGTGCCGCCACCAGAGTACTTCAAACGGATGGAGTTCATGAGGAAGGAAGGCGTTCTGTTTGTGGCGGATGAAATCCAGACAGGCATGGGGAGGACAGGGAAGTACTTCGGGATTGAAAACTTCGGGGTCGTTCCAGACATACTGGCCATAGCCAAAGGAATAGCTTCTGGGATGCCGCTCAGCGCCACAGTCGCAAGGTCTGACGTGATGGAGAGCTGGAAGCCTGGACAACACGCATCGACGTTCGGCGCCAACCCGGTAGCAGTCGAGGCGGCTTTGGCCACCCTCGACGTGATGAAATCGGAGCGGCTGCTCGACAATGCGAAGAAGCAAGGAAGAAGAGCCCTGGGCCGGTTGCTGGAAACGAAAGAGCGCTATGAGATAGTCGGAGATGTGAGGGGAATAGGTCTGTTCATCGGTGTAGAGATTGTCAAGGACAAGAAGACCAAGAAACGTGGCGAGGAAGAGGCTCGCGAGATAATGAATCGCTGCTTCAAGAGCGGGTTGCTTGTGATAACCGCCGGCAGAAACACGCTCAGGATCATCCCTCCTCTCAACACAACGGAAGACGAGCTCGACGAAGGCCTTGATATTCTCGAGGGGGTGATATCCTTGGTAAACAAGGCAACCACCAAGGGTTGACACATGTCAGATTTTGACGTCTTGGTAGACGAGCTGCTGAGGAACCGTCCAGAGCTCACCAAAGAGGAGCTGATGAGGCGAGTGAAGGAGAAGAAAGACACGGTGGGAGCAGGTTACCTGACAGATCAGGGAGCCCTGTTCTTGGTGGCTGGAGAGCTCGGAGTAGCGCTACAACGCAGTGTTTCAAGCGATCTCGCAATCAAAGAGCTGAGAGTCGGAGCTAACGATGTCACCGTTGTCGCGAGGGTGCTCGGAGTCTACCCGGTCGCGACATACCAGAAGAAGGACGGGGGTTCGGGCAAGTACCGCAGGTTGGCGCTCTTTGACAAAGAGGCCTCAATACGACTGACAATTTGGGACGACCAAGTCGGCGAAGTGGAGAAGCAAGAAATCGTCGTTGGTACGCCGATAAGGGTAGTGAGTGGCTACGTCAAGCAGGGACTCGACGGAAAGCCGAACCTTAGCCTGGGCAAGAGAGGGAGGCTCGAATCCATTAAGGAAGACGAGGTGAACGGGAAGCTTGCGACGATTGGGGATGTAGCCGAGAAGTTGCCGAGGTTGACAGAAGAGAGATTGTTCAGAGCAGTGGAATGTGTTGTATCCACCGAGCCCAAGTATTCGGAATTCGTGCGCGAAGATGGTTCCTCCGGGTCGTTGCTCCAGTTTGAGATTGCGGGCGAAGGCGGGAAGGACAGGTGTCGGGTTGTGATTTGGAGTCCTTCCAGCCGTCCAGAGGTCAAGATAGGGCAGAAGGTGAGGGTGACGAACCTTAGGGCAAAGCGCTCGTCTCGAGGGGATCTGGAGTTGCATGGCGACGCCGGGAGCACCATCATCGCAGACACGAAATCAAAACCTGTAGAACTGAGGGTCGTGACGGCTGGAGACCTGACAGGCGGGACCACAGTAATGGCGGTGGACAAGGAGAAGAGGGTCAGGATGCTGGAGGTCACGCCCGATCACGGTCTGAAAGGGGGCGATGTCGTCGTAGTTTTGCCAGAACGCGAGTTTGACGGAAGGATTGTCTGCAAGAGCCCTGGCTCTCTGTCCAGAGGAAAGGAGAACGGCTTCCCGGCTTTGAGAGAGCTTTCGACCAAGGTGAAGAATGTCAGAGACGAGTCGGCGCAGGTCATGGTGGAAGTCATCGCCCTCTCCCACTCAGTAGTGCAAGACATACGGCTCAAGGACGGTTCCGTGGTCAAGAAGGGGGAGATTGTAGTGGGTGACGACACAGGGGAGATTGCCGTGGTCGGATGGAGAGAGCACTCGTCGAAGTTTGAAGGGATTCAACCTGGAGAGAGGCTGCGAATCATAGGGATTTCTCCCAAGGAGACCAAGATGGGGGCGTGGGTTCTTCAGGCCTCGGCCCTGACTGTAATCGAGCGTGTGAAAGGCAGCGGTTAGGTCTTCGAGCGCCTGAGGGCTTCGTACTCGTACACGAAGACCACTACGAGCCCGACTATGAAGAGCACTATCATCATTGTGCTAAGGAAGTTGTAGAAGCCGGTGACATCTAGTGATGGGAAGTGCAATCTTTCGGCTGGCGCCTCGTCGAAGGATAATAAGGGTTGCTAGGAGTGCCGGGGGCGGGATTCTCGCTCGGATTCAATTCGAGCCCGCGATCACCGGGGAGTTCTGGTCCTCTCCGGATTTCGCANTCCTGGCCGATTATGAGTCTCGCCGCTGTGGCTAGCCCCGGCGCAATAGACCAGGCTGTGCTACCCCGGCACGCTTCGGCCTGAGCGACATTGGTTCTTTAACTGTTGAGTGGTGAAATCTGCCGAGAATCAGAATTAGACGGCAGCCTATCCGAGCCACGTGGGTGAAATTGTTTCAGGGGCGATGGTCGGAATTCTCGATTGGGATGACAGAGAGACCCGAGCGAAGTTCCATGTCAAGCAGGTCGCTTGACAGAGAAAAGAGCCGCGATTGGGATTCCCGTCCATCTGGGATTCGATCCCAAGACCCCCGCCTCTAGGGAGGACGCGCCTTTACCAAGGCGGTGCTCTGCCAGGCTGAGCTATCGCGGCCCGACCCCGCACCGACCGAACTTCGCTCTTAACCTTTCGAACTCGAAATCGTAGCTGTGGAAGACGTCTATCTGAGATTACTTTGGTAGCACAGCTGTAACATCGGCCTCGACCAATGTGTCGGGCTTTCGTTCCTGCGCATCGCTCTTTCCGGCGAACCCTTTTTCCGTCGCCGTGCAGAACTTGCGTCGTGGGTGTTCTAAAGGAGGCGGAAGTGCGGTTCGCAAGAGCACATGAGGTCTGCCGCCTCGCTACTGCGTCAAGAAAAGGCTGGCCCAAGTCACTCCTGTGATCTATGCGGTTGACGATAAGAACTTCATCGTGGCCGTGGACTACGGCGAGAAGAAAATGAAGAACCTACGCGAAAACGATAAGGTGGCGCTGGTCATCGACGAGTATCATCCCAATAGGGCGCTGATGGTGCAGGGAAGGTGCGAGATTTTCGAAAGGGGTTCAGAATATCTGCGCCTCCAGAAACTGCTGTACGGGAGATTTGAGACCTACAGGAAGCACCCTTGGAAAGAGGGCGAGTCGCCAATACTCAA
>OCOJ01036387.1_pt1 | contig 15243 bp, 16 predicted proteins | sample 1539251 | NCBI WGS metagenome assembly OCOJ01 (sample SAMN01911457, study PRJEB22624) | soil metagenome | biome: Soil | place: Malaysia | collected 2012-04-30 | depth RA_metagenome m | reverse complement strand
GCTGGGGCAATCGTCCAGAAACCCTGGCGCGCGTAATCATCTGCTACAGAACGGATGTGTCCATTCACTCCGAAAATCTCATGAATGACCACAATCGCAGCGCGCGCGGGAAGTGGGCAGTCGGCCACGTAAGCGTCGAACTCGTGACCGTCTGCAGTCGTTAATCGCGTGTAGGTTCCCATAGTGTCGGCAGAATCCTATCAGGAAACGGGCACCCGCGAGCAACAAGAGGTCCACCCTGTTCTCGCGCTTCGGCAATCCGTGTCCGCCATCATGAGCAATGTGTTGTGCGCACAGCTTGTACACGTTGCACGGATTGTCCGTCTGTGATTTGTGCATCCTGCACAGTACAGGGTTGCTATATCCCTCGGTACGATAAGGTCTCCTGTCCCTCTTCTGAACCTTTCACCAGTAGCCGGACGGATTTTCGCGCAATACTCTGCAGTTGGAGAATGGAATTCTGAGCGCTGCCTGACGCGCCCTCCCCTCGTTTCGGCTCAGCACTCAAGGAAACACAAGGGTCGGCCCCCTCATGAAGAAAACGGTATGGGTGTGTCTGTGTCTGGCTTTTTCTGCTTTTGTTTCGATGCTTTTGCCAGTTCGCTTGCAAGCAGCAGTTGAGCTCAGTCCGTCCTCCCTCAATTTTGGTTCGGTCGCGGTAAACACCACCAGCTCCTCAGCCACAGTTGTTATTACCAACACGGGTCATCAATCAATTCTCGTTCAACAGATCTCCAGCAACCTGCCCGAATTCGTCGTGACGGGGATAACGCTGCCGCTCATGCTCAGCCCGCGTTCCGCCACTTCGTTTTCCGTCGTGTTCCAACCGGTCGCTGCTGTCACGTATAGCGGCAAAATCTATATCGCTGTCGGGTCATTGTCTCGCAATTCCGGGTCGATCTCTGTCACTGGCACCGGCACCGCCGCCACGGGTTCACCGGCCGGTCGCCTCACGCCCAGCACGAGCAACCTGACCTTCGGAAACACCCTCGTTGGCAATTCTGCCTCTCAATCCATTTCTCTCACGAACACGGGTACCGGCAGCGTCACCGTGTCGCAGGTCACGGTTTCCGGTGCGCCGTTCTCGGTCAGCGGTTTCTGGGGCGCGGTAACTCTCGCGGGCGGTCAGAGCCTTGCCTTGACCGCGAGTTTCACTCCTGTCACGAGTGGAAGCGCCACTGGCACCCTGACCGTCACAAGCAACGCCACCAATTCTCCAACAACTATTGCTCTCAGCGGCACCGGCGTTCCGTCGTCATCCCCCACGCCTCCTGGTCCCCCAGGTCGCGGCAATCAGCCGCAGATTTCCGTCGCCCCGGCTTCCGCCAGCTTCGGCAGTGTCAGCCCGGGCGCAACTGGCGTGCAAACGCTCACCATTTCCAATCCGGGTAACGCCGACCTCATCGTCATTCAGGCGTCGCTTTTTGGAACGGGCTTTGCCTTCTCCGGCCTCTCCCTGCCTGTGACCGTGCCGCCCGGAGGCTCTTCACCCTTGACCGTCAGCTTCACGCCCGCTGCTGCTGGCACTTACTCCGGCACGCTTACATTCATGAACAACTCACGGACTCCGGCCATGGGGGTCTCTCTATCCGGCACAGGTGCGGCGCAGGTTCTGCAACTTTCCGCTTCTCCAAGTGCGCTTGGTTTTGGCAACGTCGCCACCGGCACAAACGCCGTCCAAACTGTTACCCTCACCAACACCGGCAACGCCAGCGTGTCTCTCTCTCAGGCCACCATGACCGGCAGCGGCTTCACGGTCAGCGGCCTTTCACTTCCTGTGACTCTGGCCGCCGGGCAATCCACTTCCTTCTCTGTGGCATTTGCTCCCACTGCTGCCGGCAGCGTCACCGGCGCCCTCACCATCACCAGCAATGCCAGCAACTCACCGACTACAGTCACTCTTAGCGGCACCGGGATTCAACCGCTGATTTCTGTGTCGCCGGCTTCCGCTAATTTTGGCAGTGTTAACACCGGTGCAAGCGGCACACAGACGCTTACCATCTCCAATCCGGGTACCGCCAACCTCGCCATCACGCAAGCGTCGCTATCCGGGGCGGCTTTTGCCTTCTCTGGGCTCACCGTGCCGCTGACTATTGCTCCTGGCGGCTCGTCGTCCTTCACCGTCAGCTTTGCGCCGACTGTTGCCGGCACGTCTTCCGGGACGCTTACCTTGGTCAACAACTCGCCGACTCCGTCTGTGGCGGTCTCCTTGTCGGGCACAGGAGTGGCGCAAGTGCTGCAACTTTCCGCTTCTCCCACTTCGCTGAGTTTTGGCAACGTCACCACGGGCACGAGCGCCACGCAGAGTGTCACTTTAACGAACACTGGCAACGGCAACCTTTCTCTGTCGCAGGACAGCGTGACCGGCAGCGGCTTCACGGTCACCGGCCTTTCACTTCCTGTAACCCTGGCCGCTGGCCAATCCACTTCTTTCTCTGTGGCATTTGCTCCCACTGCTGCCGGCAGCGTTTCCGGCAGCGTCTCCATTACCAGCAATGCCGCCAACTCACCGGCAACCATCGCTCTCAGCGGTACGGGCGTTCAGCCGCAGATTTCGGTCACCCCGGCGTCGGCCAGTTTTGGCAGTGTGACCATGGGCGTCACCAACACGCAAACGCTCACCATCTCCAACCACGGCACTGCGAATCTCTCTGTGTCTCAGGCCTCGCTATCTGGCGCCGGTTTCGCCTTCTCCGGCCTCACCGTGCCGTTGACTATTGCTCCTGGCGGCTCGTCGTCCTTCACGGTCAGCTTTGCGCCGACTGTTGCCGGCACGTCTTCCGGGACGCTCACCTTGGTCAACAACTCGCCGACTCCGTCTGTGGCGGTCTCCTTGTCGGGAACAGGAATGGCGCAAACGCTGCAGCTTTCCGCTTCTCCCACTTCGCTCAATTTTGGCAACGTCACCACGGGCACCACGAGCGCCACGCAGAGTGTCACTCTCACGAACACGGGCAACAGCAACCTTTCTTTGTCGCAGGACAGTGTGACCGGCAGCGGCTTCACGGTTACCGGCCTTTCACTTCCTGTGACTCTGGCCGCTGGCCAATCCACTTCTTTCTCTGTGGCATTTGCTCCCACTGCTGCTGGTAGTGTCTCCGGCAGCGTCTCCATTACCAGCAACGCTACCAACTCCCCCACGACCGTCTCTCTCTCCGGCACAGGTGCTTCCGCTTCTTATAAGGTCACACTCACTTGGACACCCAGCTCCTCTTCCTACTCCGGCTTTAATGTTTATCGCTCGAACGTTTCCGGCGGGCCGTACAGCAAAATCGACACGTCCTTAATTACCACGCCTACGTACACCGACACCAACGTCACCAATGGTCAGACTTACTACTACGTCGCGACCGAAGTGGACACCTCGGGTGTGGAAAGCCAGTATTCCAGCGAAACCTCCGCCAACATCCCGTAATTTTGTTTGGGTTCTGGTCTGTTTCCCCTGCTTCCTGGCGCCACCGCACAGGGCGGCTAACTAAGCGAGCGATCCAAGTCGCAGGGTCCAGGGAACAATTTGCTTGATGCGCAGCAGGTCTTTACTGGTCCAGGAGTCACCGCTGAGGCGCGCCTGGATCTCTTCGACGTTGTTCGCTCGCACAATGAGCAAGACATCCGGCGTGCCCTCCAGCGGGCCACCAAGTACGACGAAGCCACTCGCCTGAAGCCCGTTCATGAAATCGGCGTGCCCGTCCCAGTCCTCCTGCCTTTCCAGCGGCACCTCGGAATTCCACCGCGGACCTCGCGTCCGCGTCACGGCAAAAAGTCGTGACATGGCCTTCCCCCTTGCCGCACGAAGCCTTCTCGGGCTCAATTTGCTGCCCGAGGGCGGATCCTTTGCCCTAGTGGCCGCAGCGTCTGCCTTCTTCACCAGACATCGAGCTGCAGACAGATGTGGCGCTATGAGGTCAGCGCTTTCTTCAGCCGCTCCGTGGTCTTTGCAAGCTGTCTTTTGAGTGCTTCCACCTGCTTGGAGATTTCCTGGAGTTCTTCTTTGGCGATGCTGCTCGCTTCGGCGACTTTTCGGGCCTTCAAACGCGTTTGCTTATCGGCCTTGCCCAAGGCCGTGCCAATCTTAACGGAGACATCGGTGAGCCGGTCTTTTTTCGCCATGGCGGTCCTCCTCCCGGTGCTAATGAGCACACCCATGCTAACTCAACCCGAGCTGTTACCGCCTTCTTGAATTTTCGACCTTAGTTACGGCTGGTTGGGCTTGGGTGGGTGCTCGGTGCGCTCCTTGCGCTTCGCTTCCTTGTCTTTGTCGGAGGGCGGGTAACTTTGGAAAGCCTTCGCGAAATCTTCGTCGGCCTTATTCCAGTCTTTGTCGGAACTGGTGAGTTTGCGAATCAGGTAAACGCGCCAGGCGAGATTCTTCGCCTTCGCATCGATGAGGTCGACCAGGAGCGAGCCATCCTTGCTGGCAGCCGAGACGGAATCGTACATCCAGCCCCAGTAGGAGCCGATGTACGGGCCGTAGGGCCCCCAATTGCCCATGGTCGCGACGTTTACCTGTTGCGAGGTAGTCACCCAGTAGCGAACGACCAGGTCCGGATTCTGTCCGGGCTGGACCTCCCGGAGCCCTTTCCCGGTGAGTTCCCGGGTGACCGCCCGGCGCACCCGGTTGGCCATGACCACAGAGTCCACCGGCAACATCATGAGATTTTCCACTCCGCCAATAAAGGCAAAGGTTTTGTATTTCGAAAAATTCAGGTTGGGATCGAAATCGACTTCGGTTTTGGCCAGGAGGGGCGCAGCGGCGAGGGAGACGAAAAGCGCAGAGGAGAGAAGCAGCAGCCTGCGGTTCCAACGAATCGTGCGGAGACGGTTCATTCGTGTTTCACTCCTGAAACGTGACGAAAATCCGGCATTCCACACATAGTTTAGGGCAAACGAGTTGCGATTGGCGAGCACAGCGCCGAAGGACGAGAATCATTCCGCCGTTTCCCGGTCACCAGGTTCCGTATTGAAAAGCCGCACAAGTTCGGCATGCTCCATGACGACGGCCGGATCCCTCTGGATGGCGTCGAAATACTTCTTCTGGAAACCATCGCCGCTTTCCGTGGGGGCAAAGATTTTGCGGGCAAGGGAAATGGCCACATAGGAGTCCGTGGCGGTCACCCCTTCTTCGCTGGCCAGGTTCTCGTCGATGCGCACGACGAATTCAGAAATGTTGTGCAGCCAGGAGAATTGCGGGTCGTCGACCACCAAGCGAAACAACTCGCCGGTGGAGACGCTGCCGTGTTCTTTCTCATAGGCGCGCCGTTCCATCTCCAGGAGGGACTTGTGCAGGCGGAGCAGCGCCTGGCGCAGCGCCACCAGCTTCTGCCGCGCCGGCGTGTCGCGCGCGTCTCCTTGATTGGCATAAGGGTCTTTCGATGGAATCACGTCGCTCTCCCGCAGTTTTCCTTCTCTTCTATTCTCTCGCGCTTCCTTTCGGCTGCACCACAAGATTGTTTCTGACGTTGTGGACGTTGGCGACGCCGCCGGCGCGAGAGCTGGCTAGATTTTTGTCCGAAACGGATTCGACGGTGCCCTCTAAAGCCACATTTCCGTTCTTGACGATGATATGGATCGGCGGAACAGTCTGCAGCGCGTAGCGCGCGAGAGTGGCATCCTCAAAAATGGCACGGTAGGTGGCGCGGCGAAGCTCATCGTCGGCAGGCGAAGCCGGTAACAGTTCGATCTGATTGACAACGATGGCCACACCTTCGAGGCTTTCCACCGCCGCCTCGGCCTGGCTCTTCAGCGTGGGACGGACAACCTGGCCGGTAAGCGTGACCTTTTTGCCATCGAGCGTGAAGCCGATAATGTCGAAGACGGAATAATAGGGCAACACGAGAAGTTGGTGATGAATCTCGCGAGACAGGCTTGAAGGGCTCTTTTCTTCTGGCTTTGTTGGTGTATTGGCCAAAGGCGCCTGTGCCAATCCCGGCCGCATGGAGCCCACAGAGAATAGGATCAAAAGGGCCAGGCAGATTCGGAACCGCAAGATGCGAGTCGGTCTCATTCGGTTTCGCGCAAGCGGACGCTCTTATTTAGCTTCACGCAGCATTCGGTGTCGCAAAGGATATGGCCGGATGCGTACAGTGGTAGCATACGACAGGGCTTCATTTCCTCTCATCCGATTGTAATCGGTCGATTGCCCCGGGAGAAACTCACTCCGTGCTCGCCATTGCTCATCGCGGTGCCTCCGGGTATGCCCCGGAAAACACCCTGGCCGCATTCCGGCGCGCGATCGCGCAGGGGGTATCGTTCATCGAGACCGACCTCCACCTGACCCGCGATGCTCACTTTGTGGCCATCCATGACGAAACCGTGGACCGGACTACCGGTGGTCACGGTACGGTGCAGAATCTGACCCTCGCCGAGGTGAGGCGTCTGGACGCGGGCTCCTGGTTCGCCAGCGAATTCATGGGTGAGCGTATTCCCACGCTGGATGAAATCCTGGAATTTGCGCGCAAGAATGATGTTGTGTTCTACCTGGAATTAAAGCCCAGCGGCTTCTGGGGTGGAGAACATGCGCTCATCAGCCAGTTGCGGAATTCGGCGGAGATTGCCAGGAGCGTGATTATCTCCTTCGACCCGGAGATCCTCGCCAACTTAAGAAAGATCGAGCCAACGTTGATGACCGGCCTGCTTTATGCCGGCAAGCTAGAGAATCCGTTTGAAAAGGCGTTGGAAATCGGAGTGCGGCAGATCGCCGTGCGCGGCGACCTGGTGACACCGAACTTTTTGGAACAGGCGCGGAAGCGGGATTTGCAAGTGGTTTGCTGGACAGTGAACTCACCGGCGCACATGCGCTTGCTGATGGCCGCTGGGGTGGACGGGATTATGAGTGATTATCCGGACCGCCTGCTGTCTGTGCTCAAGAAATAGCCTGATAGAGGGCGGCCAGTTGTGCGACCGACAACTGTTCGGCGCGGGCATCCTCCCGCAAATGCAGCTCCTTCAAAAGTCCGCGGACGCGATCGGTCGTCGCAAGTGAACGCAAATTATTGGCAAGCGTCTTGCGCTTCTGCGCGAAGCAACTCTTGACGAACGCAAAAAACACTGTCGAGTCGGCGATCTGCAGCTTTGCGTTTTCGCCAGGGAGTCGTAGGGTGACCAGAGCCGAACCCACTTCCGGCGGAGGACGAAATGCGCCGCGAGGCAGCCGCAGGACAAAGTCCGGGCGCGAATAGAACTGGGTCGCCACGGAAAGGTAGCCGTAAAGCTTGTTGCCGGGACGCGCTATGAGTCGCTGTGCCACTTCCAACTGAACGACGATGTGGATTTCGTCGATTTGGTCAGCGTATTGGAAGAAATGGTGAAGAATGGGCGAGGTGATGTAGTAGGGTAGATTGCCGTAAAGACGAATGCGCCGTCCAGCAGCTAGAACAGCAAGGTCGGTCTGGAGCACGTCACCAGAGACGACGCTGAGGTTTGGATGGAGTTGCGCAAGCTTGTGCAGCCGTTCGATCAAAGGCGGATCGATTTCAACGGCAATGACGGGCGCTCCGCTCTTGAGCAGGTGCGCGGTCATTTCCCCGTGTCCAGCACCAATTTCAATCCAGCAAAAGTCCCTGGTTGGTGGGGAAGGTTGCTGCATCCCGTGGGGAGAAACGCAAATGGCGCGCGCAATCTTCTCGCGCCAGCCAGGATCGCTGAGAAAGTGTTGGCCGAGCCTTTGTCTCGCCATAGGTGGATGGTAAAGAGTGTAGCAGCAGAGCCGGGGCGCATACTCTTCCAGAAAACCGTGTTAGCATCAGGCGGCCTTGAGGGAAAGAGGTGCAACGATGGCTAAGGGATACTGGATTACTTTTTACCGAAAGGTCATGAACGCGGATGCATTGGCGGCGTACGCCAAGCTGGCCTTGCCGGCTATCGAGGCTGGCGGGGGGAAATTTCTCGCACGCGGAGTGCCCGTCAAGGCCTATGAAGCAGGCCTAAAGGAAAGGGCTGTGGTCATTGAGTTTGACAGCGTGGAGAGGGCCATCAGTACGTTCGAGAGTGCCAATTACCAGGCCGCGGCGAAGTTGCTTGCGGGTGCGGTGGAACGGGATATACGCATTGTCGAGGGAACCTGAGGGCGCAATGAAGTTGACGAGCGGGGAAGTGTCCGATAGCGTTAGGCTTTTGTTCTGAACATGCGAATCCTGTTTGTAGCATCGGAGGCGCTGCCGTACGCGAAGACCGGCGGACTGGCCGACGTGATCGAGGCCCTGCCGCGAGCACTCGTCAAGCTGGGGCATGAAGTAGCCGTGTTTCTGCCCCGGTACCGTGGAGTGAAGACGAGTTCCGTGGCGATGCCGAGTATGACCATTCCTCAAGGCACCCGCCTGCGCTTTCCGGCGATCGCCAGCGGAGGCATGCATCGCGGTGTGCGATACTTTTTCCTCGACGACCACTTCTATTTCGACCGGGATGGCATTTACGGCGACCGGAACCACGAATATCCGGACAACGCCGAACGATTCACGGAATTTTCGCGCGCCGCAATCGAATTGGCAAAGCAGATATGGATGCCCGATGTCTTCCACTGCCATGACTGGCAAACCGCCATGGCGCCGGTTCTCCTGCGGTCTTCCTACGGCGACGACCAGGCCGTGCGCCACCTTCCGGTCGTGTTTACGATCCACAATATGGGTTATCACGGTGTCTTTTCCAAGGGTGTCCTGGAGCGCGCGGGAATTCCACCGGGAGTGTTTCACCCTGGAGGCATTGAATTTTTTGGGAACGTGAACTTCCTCAAAGGCGGCTTAATTTACTCGGATTACTTGACCACCGTAAGCCGGAAGTACGCGCAGGAAATTCAGACCCCGGAATATGGATTTGGATTGGAGGGCGTAATTCGCTCCAGGAGCGACCGTCTGGTGGGGATCCTGAATGGGGTCGACTATTCGGAATGGAGTCCAGACCGGGACACGCTGATTCCGATGAAATATTCGGCCAAGAATCTGGCTGGAAAGCGCGTGTGCAAAGAGGCGCTGCTGGACGAGTTCAAACTGCTGAAGGATAATCCGAACCGCCCGGTACTTGGGATTGTGTCCCGGTTTGCCGACCAGAAAGGATTCGACCTGATCGCCCAGATTGTGCGCGACTTGCTGCGTGAGGATCTGTTGATGGCGGTGCTGGGAACGGGCGAGCGGAAGTACGAAGAGATGTTTCGTGCCCTGGCCAAGGACTACCCCGGGCGCGTCGGCGCAGCCATCAGCTATGACAACCGGCTGGCCCATCTGGTGGAAGCAGGTTCGGACATCTTTCTGATGCCCTCACGTTATGAGCCTTGCGGACTAAACCAGATCTATAGTCTGCGGTATGGGACCGTGCCGGTGGTCCGTGCAACGGGCGGGTTGGATGACACCATCGAACCCTTTGACTTGGAACACGGCACCGGAACAGGCTTCAAATTCGGGGAGTATTCCGGAGCGGCGCTTCTCGATGCCATCCAGCAAGCGCTGCATCACTATTCCGATAACGGCGTCTGGAGTCGCATCCAGCTCAACGGCATGGCCAAAGATTTTTCTTGGAACACGTCGGCGGCAGAATATGCGAGACTATATGAAGCTGCCCGTGCAGCGCGAAACCAAACTCTTGTTCCATCATCTAATTAATCCAGGAAAGCGGCTGCCTTTTACAGCCGGTCGAGGAAACAGGAAAAATTATGGCTGATAACATTCTTGCGGTGAACGACGGAAATTTCGAATCAGAGGTGCTGACGGCAAGCAAGTCGCAGCCCGTCATGGTCGATTTCTGGGCCGAGTGGTGCCGTCCCTGCCACATGCTGGCGCCCACAGTTGCGGAGATCGCGCAGGATTACGCTGGAAAACTCAAAGTAACGAAGCTCAACGTGGATGAAGCGATGAATTCGGCGGGACGCTTTGGCATTCGCGGCATCCCCACGCTCCTGGTTTTCAAAGACGGGCAGGTGGTCGAGCAAATCGTGGGTGCAGTACCCAAGGACCAGATCACCAAGGCCTTGGATCGTCTCCTCGGATAACTTCTGTTTTTCGGTCGCGCGAGGCGTTCGCCAGCGGGGGCGCCTCTTTTTTTGTGGTGACCATCAGTTCGCTGTGCTGCCTCTGTGGCGAATTTTCCGCGTTATCCGATTCGCGGCCTCGTCGTCAAAATTCACGGGATTGCCATGACAAAAGTCTCCGGAGAATGGACGCGTTGCCACTGGGCTACCAGCGACCTCAACACACCCTACCACGACGAGGAATGGGGTGTGCCGGTGCGCGAGGACCGGCGGTGGTTCGAGTTCTTGATTCTGGAAGGCGCGCAAGCCGGGCTGAGCTGGGACACCATTTTGCAGAAGCGCCAGCGCTACCGGGAAGTGTTGCGCGGATTTGATCCTGCGCAGGTGGCCCGCTTTGACGGGAAGAAAATGCGCGCGCTCCTGCGAGACCCGGGAGTTGTGCGCAACCGGCTGAAGATCCAGGCTACCGTCGCGAACGCCCAGGCGTTTTTGCGCGTGCAAAAGGAGCATGGGAGCTTCAACGCTTACATTTGGGAATTTGTCGGCGGCGCCCCGATCCAGAACCGGTGGAAAACACCGAAACAAGTGCCAGCCCAAACGGCACTTTCGGCAGCCTTGAGCAAAGATCTGTTGAAGCGCGGATTTCGCTTCGTGGGGCCAACCATCTGCTACGCGCTCATGCAGGCCACAGGCATTGTGAACGACCATCTGGTTAGCTGTTACCGGCATCAGGAATTGCAACCCTGAATCGCGGAAGCCTCGTGCGGGGACGTCCCAAGGATAATCCGGATCGAAAGCTTGTAAGATTCATAGGGCAGTTGGAGAGCGCCCATGAGGCAATGCGTTTCTTGTGAGTTTCCAGATGAGTGACAGCACCGAAGCGATCCTGAAGAAAACTCCTCTCTTTGCAAATCTGACTGCCGCGGAATTGCAGGCCCTGGCGAAGCGCACGATGAAGAAGCGATTTCAGCAGGGGGAACAGCTCTTTGCGGAAGGGGACCCCTGCGCGGGGCTATTCCTTGTAGCGGCAGGGAAGATTCGCATCTTCAAGCTTTCCTCGTCGGGGCGCGAGCAAATTCTCGCGATGGAGGGGCCCGGCAGTTCGTTTGCCGAGCTTCCCGTATTTGATGGCGGCAGCTATCCCGCGGCGGCATCGGCGCTGGAAGACACAGAAGTGTTGTTCATCTCGCGCAAGGATTTCCAGAATTTTTGCCGCGAGCATCCCGAAGTCGCCCTCAAGGTCATTGCGGTGGTTGGTTCGCGCCTGCGCCGTCTCGTGGGCATCATCGAAGAGCTTTCCTTCACGACGGTGCGGCAGAGGCTGATTGCGCTCATCGTGCGTCTGGCGCAGGCCGGCGGCAAGCCCGCGAAGGACGGGATTCAGGTGGAGCTGACAAAGAGTCACCAGGACCTGGCGGCGGAGTTGGGAACGGTGCGCGAACTGGTTTCGCGCAACCTGGGCCGGCTGCAGGCCGAAGGCTTCCTGGACGTCGAGGGGCGAAAGATTGTTGTCAAAGACCTTCCCGGCTTGAAGCGCGAACAGAGTTCCTCGGAATAGACCTCAAGAAAACCCCGGAGCAGGTAGTGACTTTAGTCACTGCCTCTCTGTGATGAGCCTCACACAATGGCCCCATTGGGAGGCAATCATGGATTTCAACAGCGAAACTCGCGTGAAGGAAATTGCCCTGGCGAATTCCGGGGCACGGCGCATTCTGCAAGATGCAGGTGTCGACTTCTGTTGCGGCGGCGGAAAGCCGCTCCAGGAAGCGTGTTTGCATACAGATGTATCGGCCGAAGAGATTCTGCAGAGGCTCCGCGAAAACTGCGAGTCTGTGGGCCCTGAAGAAACCGAGTGGTCTTCCGCACCGCTGGCCGACCTGACCCGGTACATCCGGGAACGTCATCACCAGTACGTGCGCGAAGCCATTCCTCGGGTCCGGGCACTTTTGGCGAAGGTGCGCGAAACACATGGAGCGAAACATCGGGAAATGGAAGAGATCGAAAAGCTCTTTGGGGACGTCGCGCGTGAGATGCTCATGCACATGCAGAAAGAGGAGCAGATCCTTTTCCCATATATCGATGCTCTGGAGCGTTCGGTCAACGGAAGCGGTCCCGTAGAGCCTCCTTTCTTCCAGACTGTGCGGAATCCAATTCACATGATGATGAGAGAGCACGACGCTGCTGGTGAATTGGTGAAGCGGATTCGCGGGGCGAGTGCCGAATACACCGTCCCTGCGGATGCCTGCGCAAGCTACAAGGCGGCGTACAAGGAATTGCGTGAGTTCGAAGCGGATCTCCATCAGCACGTGCATCTGGAAAACAACATTCTCTTTCCCCGGGCCGTGGAATTGGAGGCCGCGGTCGCGTGATGCGGACCTTGCTCATGCCCAGTTCAGTCGCGCCTCCAGAACCTGCCCTACGTGACCTGCGTTCGTCGTTCTCCCCGGCGCAATTATTCGAAATTGCGCGTGCACGCGAGGAAGCGCTCTCCCGTTTATTGATGGCCTTTATAACGACGGGGCTCGTCTTCATGGTGTTCCCGGGGACATTTCTGGGAGTGTGGAACCTGCTGCAGATCAGCGGCCGGGAAAGTGTTGCATCCATCTCCCCCGCGTGGCTGCAGGCGCACGGCCATGCGCAAGTATTCGGATGGGTCGGGAGCTTCATCTTGGGGATTGGTTTCTATTCCATTCCGAAGTTGCGGGGCGGAGTTAAGTCCTCCTTCGCTGCGGCGTGGGTTTCCTGGATAACCTGGACGATCGGCGCGGCGCTGCGTTGGGCCGCGAACGTATACCTTTGGGAGTGGCGAATCCTGTTGCCATTCTCGGCCCTGCTCGAACTTGTAGGTTTTCTGATTTTCTTCCGAGCGGTTTCACAACACCGCCCGGAAGGATCGGGCAAAACCAAAGTGGACCCCTGGATCTGGGTGGTCATCAGTGCGAGCGTGGGCCTGATGCTCGTGTTGGCAACGAATCTCGTCGGGTGCTTTTATGTTGCTCTTCGCGAAGCCACTCCCGCGTTCCCCCATGTGTTCGACCAACGCTATCTCGCGCTGATGGCCTGGGGGTTTCTGGTTCCATTTGTATGGGGATTCAGCGCCAAGTGGATGGCGGTCTTCCTTGGACTGAAGCCGTTGCGGCCGCGCCCGTTGTTGGCGGCGGTCGTGGTGAATCTCGCTGGCCTCGCCTGGACCTTCGCCGGCGTTGGATCTGTTGGCATGTGGCTTTTTGTCGCGGGCACGTTTCTGGCGATTGCCGCGTTGCGGATGTNTTGAACCGTCTGTGAATGAACCGAAGATCCGCGGCGTACATTCCAGTTTCCCTTTTTTCGTGCGCATGGCGTACGGCTGGCTGGTGGTGGCGGCAGCATTAGGTGTAGCTGCCGTGCGATATGACACTTCAGGGGGCATCTGGGGAGCCTCTCGCCACGCGCTCACCGTGGGGTTCATCTCGNATCATGATCCTGAGTGTTGGCCAGCGTATCCTACCCGCTTTTGCAGGAATGCGATTGCTGTGGAGCACGAAACTCATGTTTGTCGGCTTGCTCCTGGTCACACTGGGTTGCACGTTGCGAGTCTCCTGCGAGGTGATTGCCTACCAGGGCTACGGGGCATGGGCCTGGTCGGTATTGCCGGTTTCTGCCCTATGCGAGCTTGCAGGGCTAACAACTTATGCGATCAANTATTCTCGGCACCTTTGTCCTGGAACCCAGCCACGCACACAAGCAACCAGTCGTGGTAAACGTGCCGCTCAACGTTTCCTGAGAATATTCGCTTCTATCGTGGCGCGCACTTTTAGTTTGTCGGAGGGACGTGCGAGATATATGCTTAAAGTCCGTTCNTGGCTGGCAATTTTCTGGTTGCAGCTCCTTCATCCTCACAGACCTCACGGAAGGCCGTACGGAACTGATCCATGGGCGCAACTCCAGACACTTCTAAACCCAACTTTCAATTAGTACTCGGCACGGTCTCCTTTACTGTCTGCTTTGCGGCTTGGGGATTAATTAGCGCGTTTGCTCCCCGTTTTCGGGAAATCTTCCACCTCACGGCGACACAGACCGCCTTCCTCGTGGCAGTGCCGGTGCTCCTCGGCGCGCTCATGCGGATTGTCATGGGGATGCTGACGGACCGCTTCGGCGGCAGAGCGGTTTTTGCACTGCTCATGCTGTTTGTGGCTGGGCCCGCCTATCTCGTCCCCCTGATATCGAGTTACCAGAAACTTGTTGCCGTCGCGTTTTTCTTGGGCGTTGCCGGCAGTTCGTTTGCGATTGGCATTGGTTTTGTGTCGCGTTGGTTTCCTGCGGAAAAACAAGGCGGGGCCCTGGGCATCTATGGGCTCGGCAACATTGGCCAGTCGGCCGCTGTATTTCTGGGGCCAGTCCTGGCTGTGGTTGTGGGCTGGCAAAACATTTTTCGAGGAACCGCGGCTCTAATGGTCATTTGGGGAGTTACTTTTCTTCTGCTTGCCCGCAACTCTCCCAAAGTTGTGCGCCCGGCGAGTTTGGGGGAGATGCTGCGGATCTTCTCGCGTGAGCGGCTCTCCTGGGTGCTATCGTTGTTCTATTTCCTGACCTTCGGCGGCTTCGTTGCTTTTTCGATCTATCTCCCCGTCTTGCTGAAGGACCAGTTTGGATTGAAGCCTGCGGACGCGGGCTTCCGTACTGCGGGTTTCGTTGTGCTTGCCACGCTGACTCGCCCGCTGGGCGGCTGGCTCTCGGACAAGATTGGCGGTGCTCGCGTGCTTCACGCTGTTTTCCTGGGTATCGTTCCGTTTGCACTGCTGATGTCCTGGCCTTCCATGCTGCCGTTCACGGTTGGGGCGCTGGGATGCGCGTTCCTGCTGGGGAACGGTAACGGAGCCGTCTTCAAGCTGGTGCCGCAATACTTTCCAAAGGAGGTGGGCACGGTTACCGGCCTGGTTGGAGCGATGGGCGGCTTGGGCGGATTTTTCCCGCCGCTGCTGTTGGGCTTCTTCCGCGACCACCTGCACGCGAGTTGGCCCGGCTTCGTTCTTCTCGCTTTCGTCTCAGCGGCTCTTTGGCGTATGAACGCTGTGGTCTTCCTGGCTAGGCAGCAAACCACTGAACTCGCACTACCGGCATCGTTCACACGGACGGCGGACCGCATTCGTGCGGGCGTCACAGCCACGCTCTTCACTGGTGTCCTGGTCGCCGCAATCGTGGTTGGATCGCGTAATCTTCAAAATTTCGATCCGGCGCTGGTCATCTATACGTTCGCGACGATTTTTGCCACATGGGGGGTCGTCTACCACTACCGCGTGTGGCTCGAT
>OCOJ01042055.1_pt1 | contig 15252 bp, 18 predicted proteins | sample 1539251 | NCBI WGS metagenome assembly OCOJ01 (sample SAMN01911457, study PRJEB22624) | soil metagenome | biome: Soil | place: Malaysia | collected 2012-04-30 | depth RA_metagenome m | reverse complement strand
CCGTAGTTCTCATAAAACGGCTCGAAGATGACGATCTCGTCGCCGGCGTTGGTGATCGCCAGCAGTGACGCGATCATGGCTTCGGTCGAGCCACAGCAGACCGTGATCTCCGCCTCGGGATCGATCTCCAGGCCCTGCCACTTTTTCATCTTCGCCGCGACGGCTTGGCGGAGAGATTTGGCGCCCCAGGTGATGGCGTACTGATTAACGTCGGCAGCGATGGCCTGCTGCGCGGCGCGTTTGATCTCCGCCGGCGCGGGAAAGTCGGGAAAACCTTGCGCCAGGTTGATGGCGCCGTAGAGGTGCGCCTGCCGCGTCATGTCGCGGATCACCGACTCGGTGAAGCTCCCCGCTTTCGTGCTGACAATCGGTTTCCCGAGGGCGCTCGAGAACGCAGTTGGATCAGGCTTTCGAACCATCGGGTCTCTCTGCCTGGAACGTCAAGAATGCCGTTTCAGGATACCAAACCATCGCAGAGGCCAAGCGATCGTCGAAGACACCTTGCGTGAGCCCGTCAACGACGCGGCGACCGAAGTTCGGGGCGGAAGACGGGTCCCTGAAGAAGACCGACTATCCAGGATTCGCCGCACAGCAGGCTGAGCATCGGGGATTCACAGCAGCGAGACAACGAATTCTAATTCTGTGCGCGATCGTCTCCCGACCGGGACGACTTCGCCGAGTAGTATCCGTCCCGGGCTTGCACGAGCAAGTCTTTCTGCTTGGTTGCCAGATGGATCTTGTGGTACTCGGAACCGTCACTGGCGCGGTCCGGGGTATAGCCCAGGCTGTACTGGTTCCGCAGTTCATCCTGGATCTGCTGGTAGATCTGCTCCNACGGTCTGTTTCTTCGAGACCTCAAACATGCGTCCGCCGGTCTCCTGCGAGATGCGCTGCAGGACCCTTTTGCCGTCGGCGTGCTCCTCCTGCTGTGGCCGCGGCGACGGGGGTGGATAACCGCCAGGGTATCCGCCCGGATAACCACCTGGGCGTCCCCAGGGGCCGCCCATGCCTCCGCCGCCACCCCAGCCTCCTCCATAGCCACGGTAGGCATCGGGGTCGGCGAACAGAATGGAGTAGACCACGGTGTCGGCGCGCTGGGCTGCCTCGATGGCCTGGTCNCAGCGACAGCTTGCTGCCCTGATCCACGCCATCGGTGAGAATGACGATGGCCTTGCGACCACGCTGCTTCTGCATCAGCTCGTCGGAGGCCAGGTAGACCGAATCGTAGAGCAGCGTGCCGGCGCCTTGATGATGGGAATGGCCGCCGCGTCCGGGGCCGCCGCCCCCGGGATAACCGCCTCNCTCCGCCGGGATAGCCACCGCCGCCTCCCGGATAACCGCCGCCACCGCGTTGCCGGTCCTGCTCGGGCGCCGGCATCTGGAGCTCCCGCAGACCATCCTGCAATTTCTGCCGTGAGGAAGTAAGGTCCTGCAACAGCTCGACCTCGCGATCAAAGTGGATGAGGAAAACCTTGTCCCTGTCTTCGCGTAATACCTGGTCAACGAAGGCGCCGCTGGCGGAGCGCTCCTTGTCGAGCACGCGCCGCTGGCTCAGGCTGGTATCCACCAGCAAGCCCAGCGTAAGCGGAAGGTCGGTGTCGCGGCTGAAATACTTGATGGTCTGCGGGCGTCCGTCTTCATCGAGGGTGAAATCGTCCTGCGACAGATTGTTGACGATTTTCCCGTGCATGTTGCGGACGGTGGCCAGCACGTTCACTACCTTAACTTCCACGGAATAGGTGCTCGGCTGCTGGGCTCGGAGCGGCACAAGGCAGGCAGCCAGCCCCGCTAGAAACAGCAGCGGTCGTCTGGAGCGGTACCCGAAAGATGGCATAAGTCGCTGAGAGATCTAGGAGGCCGATCCCAACAACCCGGACAATAACACCTTGCTGGTCTGGAAAACCTCGCAAAGTATGATGCGCGCGGTAAGGAGGAGGCTGCTTTGGGAGGGACCGGTCCAGGTGCTTCACTGCCGCGAACGCTCCACACTGGCAGATGGCGGCGTGCTCGTCCTGGGCGAGACGGAGGCGTCCCTCCGCTCCTCACCTAGCCCGGCGCTGCTGTCACCTGGGCGACCGGGTCCGCTAAGGATTCATCCCGCGGTCCCCGTACTGCCCCCGTCTGTCTCAACCGGCGATCTAATCGGACCTCGGACGCGTTCAGGACCGACCGCGCTCGTTCCACCTGCGGCTGCGATTCGGCCATGCACGAAGTTTCGAAGCCAAACAGCGTCGGGCAAGAGCTTCGCGCTTCGCACTCGAAAACTGACTCGGTGCCAGAAGAAGAACAACGGGCTGGCAAGGCCGACCCCCCAGTGAAGGACGGACACGATAGACCGAGCCTTGTCGTCTCCGACGTAGTAGAGCAGGTAGCCGGTCAAGATTAGCCAAACCGCGACACCTGCCATCACACCACCAGACCGCCGGCGCCACGAGAGGGGCCACATCCGGGTCATGTGCGCGCCCCACAGAAGGCCAAGGAGCCAAATGGCAGCGAACCCAAAGGCCCCATGCACCTTCAGGCACCAAGGTTCCAGCGGATTCACCTCCGGTCCGAACTCTCCCCGTTTGAAGTAAAGAGTGTGAAGCAAGAGCCACAACCCCCCGGAGAACCACACACCTAGACTGACCGCGTACAGCATCAGTCGTGTTGGCCGGCCCAAGCTGCCCGGTTTTTGAGCGAATCCGTTCATGAATCTCCCATTCTCGCCCCCAGGTGTTCCCATCCCCTCTGAGCGTCATAGACGTGCGCCGAAGCTCCGAACTGTTGGAGCAACTTCTTGCTATTTGCCCCTTCTGCCAGGGCGACTTTCGTCAGAGAATCAGCCACGACACAGCGGCCAGCCACCACGCATACAAAACGATCGGTCGGCAAGGGGGAGCGCAGGACGCCGTGAACGTGAGGGCCCAGCAGATGACCACGATGCCGTCGCCTGTGCCGCTGGCCCGTACTGCTGGCGACGCTCCCCTCTCGCAATTCGAGGATCGGCAACACATCTGCCGGGGAGCCTATATCCAATGCAATTCTCTCTGCTCGTTTGCCATTCACGCGGATGTCGCCCCCAGCATTGACGGTACTGCGGTGCGCGCCCCATGAGCGTAAGATTTCCGAAGCGCGATCGACGGCGTAGCCTTTGGCAATTCCACCCAGGTCAATCCACAAAGGGCGGTGAAATACAACGTGGCCCTCGAGTCGCAGCTCGATGTCACGCCACGAGGCTCGAGGGTCACACGGTCCGCCGGGTGGACGAGGCAAGAACTGCCAAGCCACCAACTGAGCACCGACAGAGATGTCAAAACATCCGCCCGAACGAGAGGAAAGCTTCAGAGCCCACTGCAGGACTTCAAAAGTGTAAGGATGCACGGCTACGGGTCCGTGGACCGCCCACCGATTGAGCCTGCTCACGTCACTCTCCTCCCGGTGGAAGCTCATCAATCGATGGACCGTTGCTACCTCGGCGAAAGCAGCATCGATCGCTCGGTGCGCCCGTGATACACGAATACCTTCAACCCGAATGGTCACCAGCGTACCCAGCCACGGTTGCGCACGTTTAATGACCGGATTCTTTGAGAACGATGTCATAGGTAGCGAGGAGACGGCTAACTCCATCGGTTACATGCTTGCACGACAGCGTAGCCCCCGATATGTTGCGAACGTCCTTGTCCAACCGCAGTTTCACGCCGGGCCGTCTGCCGACCAACTGCTGAAGCCAATTGGGGTCACGAATCTGGCCTCCGTAAGCCTCCCGGTATTCTAGGATTTCAACCCCTTTCACCGCCCCTTGATCATCCAGCGCCACAGCGAAGGGGATGAATTCATGCTTGCCTACCACCTGGTCAGCGATGAACCATCCGCCCGTAGAAACTCGCCAGACTCGGAGTTGTTTGGTCAAGACGTGAACACCGGATGCTCGTTCAATCGCCTTTGCCTGTTCGTCTGTTAGGGTGACGGACAAAGGCTGGAACGTTGCGCCGGGAAATAGAAGTGACTGCGCTTGCTCGACCGTGAGATATACGGTGGCGAATGCGGGTCCGGCAAACACCACCACAGCCTCAAACGGCAAGAGTAAGAATTTGGCTCTCATCGCCCGGCCCCAAAGTACCGGCCCACTTTGATGCGCACCCGATACCTCTCGAAATCGTTGTCGTAGTCGCGCCCGCCAACAATTGCGCCGGGTAGCGTGCTTGAGTGAGTGGTTGCCCAAGGCAGTTGNTGGTTGCCCAAGGCAGTTGCTCTAGGAACGTGGCCGTGACGAAGAAGCGCTTTCCGCCGTAATGGATGACGGGCCCGAAGAAGTAGGCGTCGTTGATCTCGTGCCTCCAGAAAGTGTAGCTGTCGAACTCGCGCTCGTTCAGGAATTCAAAGCCCACGGACCAGTTTCGCCGAAAGCGGTACGAGAGGCCGTAATTCAGGTTCATGTCGGTTTCTGAAAGGCACAGACAACCGGTGTTCGGCGGCAGGTTCCTAAACTCCGGCGCATACGTGAAATTGAAGCCCAGCACCAGCCGGTCATCGCGGAAATTCTTCTGCAATAATAGTTTGCTTTCTGACTCAAAGAAGCCGCGGCCAGCCCTCACTTCCTCGTAGACGCCGACACCTAGGAAATGAGTGTAGGGGCTCCGCAACCGGTAGATCGCTTCGACATCGTTCGAAAGGAACTGTGTGTTGCGGTAGTGAGCATCGGGGTCAGGGACATCGCGTGAAAAAGGTTCCCCTGGCGTCGTCGCGCCGAATGGGCCATTATGGAACGCATAGGTCGCGGCATAATCGGCGTACAGGGAGACTTGGAACCGGTCGTTCACGCCATATGAGAACTCGGTGCGGTTTTCTTGCAGCCAGAAGCTGCCTGTGGCCTTCGTGAAGCGGGTCGTGGACCACTGTTCCAGCTCGAGCTTGCCTTTCGGAAGCAGATCGGTTGTGTAGGTAAAGCCAAACAATGGTTCGTCTGCACGGGCTTCGGGCAACACCAGCAGCGCTAGCATCAGTGCAAAGAGAACACGGGCTGCTCTCCCTCGTCCGAATGTAGAAAGCTTTCCTACAGGGACGCTCACGAAATCGTAGTAACGAGTAACAAGACCGCCAAGTAAGTAGATACGGTGAGTCATCGGGTCAGCCTTTCTTGAATTCCCCGGCCTCCGCGAGGAGGTTTTGCGTGGGAAACGAACCGTTTAGTCGCCCAATAAGCTCAGCGCTGCTCTTTTCGCTATTTGCGACCGCGTCGCAACTGATTGTATAATCCAAGAGCTTATGACCCGGCTTTCCGGCTGTCAATAAAGCTGGAAACATTTCGTCGCATGCTGCTTGCAACCAGTTGCGACGCAATCGCGTGAGGGTATACCCATGCCTTTTCCTCAGACTGAGATCCCCGGCCGCCTGCAGGCTGAACTTTCCGCCCGCGGCATCCGCATGACCGAACAGCGGCGCGCCATCCTGAGCGTGATCGAGACGGCGAAGAAGCACCTGGACGCGGGCCAGATCCTGCGCAAGGCGCAGCGGCTGAATTCCGCCGTCGACCGCAGCACCGTATATCGCACCCTCGATCTGCTGAAGCGGCACCGCATGGTGGATGAACTCGACCTGATGCACATGGACGGCGAAGCCCACTACTACGAGCGCAAGCTGGCCCGCGACCACATCCACATGGCCTGCCTGCGCTGCGGCAGGATCACCGAGTTCATGAGCGAGATCTTCGAATCCCTGAAGCAGCAACTGGAGCGCGACTGCCGCTTCACCATCGTGGTGGCGCGGCTGGAGGTCGGCGGATACTGCTCCCAGTGCCGCCGCTGAGCGTCTCGGGTGCACCCTCCAGCGGCAACGTCTGCCCCACTCGTGTGTTTACAAAAGCAAGAGCAGTTTGCAGAACACCAGAAGTTCAGGGAGACGGGTTTATGGGCCGAATCATGAGGTGGTCGCGAACCGCGTTGTTCGCCGCGCTTCTGGGAGCGTCACTGCTTGGAACCAGCGCCAATGCCCAGGTGTACGGAGGATGCCGCGAGCGCGTCCGTCGCGCCGAGATCAGGCTGCAGGAAGCCATCCGCCGTCACGGTCCAAACAGCCGCCGGGCGTACGAGCGGCGCCGTGAACTCGCGCGGGCACGCGCCAGTTGCCGCTTGGGCCCCGGTTACTGGCGCTAGTTCAGGCCGCCGACGAAGATCATTAAGCAAGGCTGGGCCCGCTTGGCCGGGGTAGTCGAGCTGACCTTTTTCTTGGCCTCCGTCTATTCCTTTCCTATCACTGCAGCATGGTTGCTCCCGCTCAGCGCGGCAGGCTGTGGTCGGTGTCACACTGCTATGTGGTCTAGCTCACTGTGCAATCGGATGAAGGAGGGTTAACTGATTACTTTGGAGGTGTGACATGGCCACTGCACCGACTGTAACCGGGGTAACCACACCCAAGCCGCCCGTTGCACCCTCGGCGGGGTACGGATGGCTGAAGTGGCTGGTCCCGCTGGCCGTGGGTCTCGGGCTGAGAATCATCCCCGTGCCGGGCGGGCTGACAGCCAACGCGTGGCACTTCTTTGCATTGTTCGCCGCAGTCATTGCCGGACTGATCACGGAGCCGCTGCCTGGGCCAGCCGTCGGCTTCATCGGTGTTACGATCGCCGCCATTTGCGTCTTCGTTGGCAAGACGCCCACCGANGGCCATGCGCTGGTCGCTCTCCGGTTTCTCCAATGACACAGTGTGGCTCATCTTTGCGGCCAACATGTTCGCCCTGGGCTACGAGGCCACCGGTCTGGGACGGCGGATCGCGCTGCTGCTGGTGAGGCTGCTGGGCAAGCGCACGCTCGGCCTCGGCTACGCGGTTGCGCTCGCCGATCTGGTGCTGGCACCCTTCATGCCGTCCAACACGGCGCGGAGCGGCGGCACGATCTATCCGGTGGTCAAAAACATTCCTCCGCTTTATGGCTCGACGCCCGATCACGAGCCGCGCAAGATCGGTTCCTACCTGATGTGGACCGGATTCGCCACCACCAACGTCACCAGTTCCATGTTTCTTACGGCACTGGCGCCCAACCTGCTGGCCGTGGAACTGGCCAGGAAGATCGCGCACGTCGACATCACCTGGACGGCCTGGCTGGTCGGCTTTCTTCCCGTCGGTATCCTGCTGTTTGCCGCGACCCCGCTGCTCACCTACTTTCTCTATCCGCCAGAGATCAAGCGCGGTACCGAGGTCGTGATCTGGGCGGGGCACGAACTCCAGATGCTGGGGAAGATCACCCGGCGCGAAATCACTATGGCCATCCTCGCGTTCGCTGCTCTGGTGGCATGGATCGCAGGCTCACACTGGGTGGCTCCCGTGACGGTTGCCATGGCCGTGATCTCACTCATGATCCTCACCCGCGTAGTGGGATGGGGCGACATCGCCGCCAACAAGCAGGCCTGGGGCGTGCTGGTGTGGTTCGCCACGCTGGTGGCCATGGCGGATGGTCTGAACAGCGTCGGGTTCCTCAAGTGGTTTGCCGACCGCGCAATCGCAAGAGTGACGCACATTCCACCCGTGGCCATCATGATCAGCGTGGTGGCGCTCTTCTTCCTGGTCCACTACCTGTTCGCGAGCTTGACGGCGCACACGGCAGCCGTGCTGCCTGTGTTCCTCGCCGCCATGGTTGCGATCCCGAGCGTGCCGACACGCTCGGTCACCCTGCTGCTCGTTTACACCCTGGGGCTGATGGGCATTCTCACCCCCTATGCCACCGGGCCGTCCCCGATCTGGTACGGCAGCGGCTATATCGCAGGCAAGGATTTCTGGCGGCAAGGATTCATCATGGGTGTGATTTATCTGGTGGTGCTGCTGGTGGTGGGCTTGCCGTTTGTGCTGAAGTTCGCCTAGGCTTCGGCCGGAGACTCATTCTATGGTACCGTGGCGGAAGCCAGGCAGATGGTGGCCGTGAAGTTTACTTGCGTGCCGTCGTAGAACCCGTCGATTGCTTTAAGGATTTCAGCGTTCACCATTCCACGTTTCTCCTCGGGAATGGCCTGCATCAAGGGCTTGAAGGGAACCGTCACTTCCTGGAAATAGTCCCAAACCTCTTCAGGAGTGCCGGGCCAGCACCAGGGCACCACGCGCAGGGTCTCGTCCATCGCGCAAAACCCGGCGTCCTCTAATGCTGCCGCCAGTTCTCCTGCGGCGCNCGAACCGGAACATCCGCCTGCCGGAGGCGGGCAAAGCGGAACCCGGCACGAGCCGGAGGATGGTTCCGATCGTGGACTCGAAGTATGGTTGCTGCATCGGTCCCCAGGCCAGCAGCGTGATGCGACCGCCCGGCTTCAACACGCGGTGCATCTCGCGCAAGGCGCGTGCCAGATCAGCGAAGAACATGATGCCCAGGCGGCTGGTCACACGATCGAAGCTGGCGTGCGCGAAGGGCAGGCTGTGCACATCGGCTTGCTGGAAGTCGACATTCGTCAGGCCGCGTTCCCGGGCACGCCGGACGGCGACCCGCAGCGGTTCCGGCGAGATATCGACGCCAAGCACCAGACCGGTGCCCGTGAGAAGCAGCGCCAAGGAGATGGCAGGTTCGCCGGTGCCGCAGGCCACGTCCAGCACGCGCATGCCGGGCGCGACCCGGGCCTCGGCGACGATGGCTTCCGTCATGGAGCGGCCCATGGCGGCGGACTGCCTTCGCCAGCGCTGCGCTGCGTTAACGCGTGCAAAGGCATTCCATTCGCCTGCGGCCCTTTGGGGAGGCATGAGCGATTATCGCTCAAGTGCACCGCTGGAATGCAAAAGCGGCGGAATGGTTCCGCCGCTTTCTCTCTCTTCACCCCGCCTCAATGCTTAGCGCCAGTCGCGATGCCAAAAGCCATAGCGGTCCTGCCACCACCCATGGCGATCGGCACGGATATCAGCATAGTCGTGCCGCAGGTCGCGACGATCGTAATAAATGTCGGCACGATCGCGCTGGACCGCTCGCCAGTTGTGGTTCCACTCGTCCCTGTGCAGCCTGGCGTAGTCGTGGCGCAGGTCAACACGGTCGTGGTAAGTGTCCCGGCGATCGCGATTGATGTCGCGCCAGTTGTCCTGCGCGAACGTAAACGCTGAGGCCGTCAGCCCGAACACCAGAACCAGAATCGCCCGTTGCATCATCTTGCCCATCGTTGCCTCCCCTTCAGCCCTCCTGTTTTCACTCAATAGAAACTGCAAATGAAGGGGGGAGTTGCGGGGAACAAGGCGAAAATAAATTTACCGGCAGACCGAAACTTTCTCGGAGTACAGGATCTGCTGCAGGCAGCGAGGAAGCATCACGCCGCTAGCGCCGCCCGGCGGACAATGACGGCGACGACATAATTCTTACCCTCCCAGCGGCCTTCAGTTGTCCAGTAGCGGGTGAAGCGGACTGGCGCCCGCTGGCCCTCCCTGACGGCGATGTCCGCCCACGAGCCGAGTTCGCTATTGGTGGAGTCTGTGTCGTGGACGGTCTGCCATTCGTCTGTCGACCAGTGCAGACGGAAGGGGGAAGAAGCAAGAATTCGCAGTGTCCCTCCAGGCGCAACCGATTGCACCTGCCGTGAAGCCTTCCAAATTTCGATGGGGCCGCGGGGTCGTTCCGCCAGGTAACGTGCAGCCACGGGTGGTATGAGATCAAACACCTGGCCGTCGGCCAGCGAGCGGAGCAGTTTGGTGTACTCTGCGTGCGTCCACATCAGGGGTATTGCGGAGCCGGCTGGCCTTCCCAGGTACAACCGCTGGTCCGGCCGGTCGGGTTCATCCCACACCTGTTCGGGGAGCATACCTCCGCGTGAGGCGAAACGCTCGACGGCAAAGAGGTAGGGCCTGGGATCGCGGCCAGCGGCCAACTCGTAGTGGCCGCGCTCCCCTGTCAGGAGTGGCCAACCACGTCCGTGCCCCCAGCCTTGGAATGGGCCGCCATCGGGACGTTGTCCATAGCCATCGTGGTTGTAGCGTCGCCAGCAAGGACCGAAGGGCGTGTCTACCTTCAGGACGGCATCAATCACTTGCAGAGAATCTTCAATAAGCCGATCACCAGGCCGGCGGATCCCGTAGCGCACCAACTCCAGGAACCCGGCATCAACGATCTCTTTGGCGGGGAAAGCAAATTGCGTTCCAGGAGGGCGGTTGTGAATGATCAGCACCCCGGCGTTGGGGTCGTCGTCTGGGATGCAGGAGTCGCATGTCGAAGGATGGATACGAATGTAGTGTCGTGAGACGCCAGGCAGCACAGAGCCCTGCGTGGTCACGGTCCAGCTCTCGACGTGGGACTCGAGGAAGTCGGCATACTCGTTCAAGAACTGAGCGGTACCGTTCTCGCCACGGGAGGCGGCGATATCGGCGGCACACACGAGGCCTGCTATGACGGCCGCCAGGGTTGATGGCGAATAGCCGCTGGACTCCTCCCATCGCTCCTGCTGCGTGACGGGACTGTGGCGCACCAGGAACCTGGCAGCAGCCAGTACCATGGGATAGGGATCGAAATCGGCGAGTCCGCCGGCCTTCCATAGTCGCCATGCCAGCATGACGGGGAAAGCAACTTCGTCCAACTGGATGCCACGCCAATACGGGGTGCCGTTGACCCAGAAGTTTTGCGGGAAGGCGCCGTCGGGGGCTTGCGAACAGGCAAGATAAACCAGGGCCCGGCGCGCCGTTTCCTGGCGGCCGCTGGCCAGCAGCGCGGTTGCGGACTGAACCATGTCCCGCGTCCACACCAGGTGGTAGCCCCCGAGTTCCTCGTCGCCTTTAGCCTCTCCCCAGGGGATACTGGCGGAGGCAATCAGCGCTCCGGCAAATGTCTTGTCTTCGTGTGCCAGCAGCAACTGCTCGCTGGTGCGGTAAAGGCTTCCACCATCGCCCGCAAAACTGTCCAAGGCTTTGCTCTGGGAAACACGCCGCCATTGCGTCACAAACCGCGCGCGGTGCTGTGCATAGGGAGTGGCCAGGGACTGGGCCAGCGTGGTTACGGCAGCGTGAGCACCGTCCCCGAACGCGAGGCCAACGGTGAAGCTTCTGGTGTGGGACAGATCCAGTTGTCCGATTGCGGCTACGTTGCCGTTCTCCGCGCTGGCGAACTCCCAGTCCATTCGCAGGTTGTCGCGGAGGTCCTGCCAGCCGTCGCTGGCGCCAACGTACCCGCACGAAGTCCTGCTGAACCCGACGTCGGCGGCCATCGCAAGATGCGTCCGCTCCTTCCAGGCCAGGACAGCTTGCTTACCGACAAGCTGGATGCGTCTGATGGAATTGCCCCATCCGCCCACTTCCAGGTGTGGCGCCAGCAGCACGAAAACCTGGAGCCGTCTCAGAAGTTCTTCGTCGCCCTCCAACTGGGTGTGAATCAACACGCAGGGTTGATGGGGGTCGGAGATGATTTCCTTCGTGAGCCGGTAATTGCCTCCGGGAGCTGTAGCGATCACCTGGTATCCCAAGGCTCCTCGGTCGAGAACATTGATCTCCGTTTGCAAGTCGCGACGCTCTTCGTGGAAGAACGTGGTGCCGTCCGTGATCAGGAACTGCATGTCGCGGACCTGCGGCCGGTCGATGGTGGGGTAGTAAATCTCGTTCAGAATGCCATGCGACAGGGTGAACCACACCCGGCTCGCTGCCGAATAGGCTGTGCCCACGCCGTCTTTGGTGCTCGAGGTCCAGCGCGGTGGCATGCCCGGTGCCCCGAATGCCTGCGAGTCTTTAATCGTCGTGTCATCCCCCATATGACTTACGCTGCCGGAAAAAGGAACAGCAGGTGCTTCGCCCCGGGTGGCTGCTTATTGTACGGCACTCGCGGCGCCGACACCCCGCTACTCGTCGATTTGCGACCTTACGCGCCTGCAGAACGCGTGCCCGATGTTCATGAGCACGAACCCGCTAGCTCGGCAGAGATGTTTCCGTGCTCAGCAGCTTCGGTCCTTGCTTGATCCGGAAATGGCCATTGACCGTCTCCCAGATCCATCCCGAGTAGCCATATCCCCCAACCGGTTTAGTGACAAAAGCGCCGCGCCAGGACTCGCGGCGTGGCTCATTGTATGCCACTGTGCCGAACTTGCCGAAGGTGTAGCCGGGCACGGGGTGACAGTATGGTTCCCCAGCCAGCGCCTGTGCTGCCTTGCAGGCTTCGACGCCGCCGAAAACTGCTGCCCGCAAGCCATACTTGTGGTCTTTAGCGCGTCCCACCACTTCTTCGCGGGTTGCAAAGCTCGAGGTGAATGCCACTGGGCCGAACACCTCCTCCTGCATGCCCAGCATGTCGTCAGTGCAACCCATTACCACGGTCGGGGCGATGAGATTACACTGGATCGAGCCGCCGGCCAGCAGCCGCGCTCCATTCTGCAGCGCATCGGTCAGTTGCCGACGTATGCGTTCTACGGCAAGGTCGCTGATAACCGCCGCGACGTCAGTCTTTGGGTCTGCCGGATCGCCCACGACCAGGCGCTTCACACGTTCAACGAACCGCCCGAGAAACTCGTCGTAGATTGATTCATGAATGAAGATTCTCTTGGGGGCGGTGCAGGTCTGTCCCGAGTACATGAACTTGGCCGACATCAGGTCTTCCATCGCAAGATCGATGTTGGCGTCGGGAAAAACGATGAACGGGTCCTGTCCGGGACCTTCGAAGACCAGCTTTTTGCCGGCCCTGCGAAAAGCTTCTTCATAGGGCATTATGTTTTCGTCGAAGCCGAATACCACGACAGCGGACACGTCCGGCGCGTTGAGGGCCGCTTCAATGAAGTCTTTGNGCTTCAATGAAGTCTTTGCCATGCCCGGGGAAAAAGCTGATGTCGCTGCCGAACACTGGCCCATACAGCTCGCGCGTTAGCGCCATAATGTTGCGTCCCTTGGATGAGAATTTCACTGTGACCTTGTTGCCCACCATGTAGATCGAAGTGATGGCAGTGTTCAGCCAGGCGCTGCCGTTGTAGGAGAGCAACAGGCAAACGCGTGATCCGGGACCGCCCAGGGGAGCCCGGTCGCGCAGAAACTGCGCCTCTTCGTACATCTTCAGGCGTTCGCGGGCCACTTCGACCTCGTGGGCGCTGTCCTTCACGGTGAAATGCAGGTCGCGGACGGCAGCATCGACCATGCGATGCTGGTTTCTGGCCAGAGCGCGCGTCAGCGCAAGCACCTTCTCGTAGCGTTCCTCGAATGACGACATGGTCCTGTTCCCGTTAAACCGTTCCGCCTGTCTCCGATTTCTGCCGCCGGTGGTCTGACGCCCACATTATTCGAGCCTTATTCGCAGAGCGCAACAAGAGGCCGAGCCGCGACGCCCCTAACGTTCAGTCTACCCTTTGAAATCTCCCGGATGGGCGTACAATGCTGGCCATTTTAGGGATCAAAGAAGGAAAGGCCGAGCCACTCGCTCGGACGCCTTTGCCGGGGGCGGAGCGCACGGTATGCGGAAAGCAAAATCGTATCGAGAGCTGACGAAGGAGTTATTCGACTACAGGCAAATCTTCGAGAAGCGGGAGCCGCTCCAAGGCATCAGGGTTTTGGAGGTGTGCTACGTAGTCCTTGGCCCGGCGGCCTGCGATTATCTGGCGGAGTTCGGTNGCAGAAGTGATCAAGTTCGAGGGACAACGGGGAGATCAGATGCGGTTCGTGACTCCCTACGCCTATTTCTGGAAGAACATGTCCCCAGGCCTCGAAATAGAAAACCACAATAAATACTGGGTGGGGATGCACCTGGGCAATCCGCGGGCGAAGGAGCTTTTTCTCGATTTGGTAAAACGCTCCGATGTAGTCGTGGACAATCTCACGCCGGGCAAAATGGCGCAATGGGGGCTGAGTTACAAAGAACTCAAGGGGATCAATCCGCGGATCATTCAACTGCACGTCTCCGGCTATGGAAGCTGGGGACCCTGGACGGGGCGGACTTCTTACGATGCGGTGGCGCAGAGCATGGGAGGCCTCTCGTCCATTACCGGTTTTGAAGAGCGCGGACCGATCAAATCCGGGGTCTGGATTGCGGACTGGGTCACCGGGCTGATGTGCGCCGTCAGCATCGTGGCGGCACTGAATCACAGAGCCACAACCGGAGAGGGGCAGTTCATCGACTACATGCAGGTGGAAAACGTCATCCGGTTGCTCGACTGGACGTGGNCTTTACGCCTTTAAGACCGGCGAAAACAGAAAAAGGTCTGGCAACCGGGACCTCGCGATTTGCCCATCAGACCTTTTCCAGTGCAGCGATGGATGGGTGGCCCTCGCAGCCTTTGACGACAAGGAGTTCAAGGGGTTGTGCAAAGCCATGGGTCAGCCCGGCCTCTNGCAAGAAATATCCTGATCCCGTTCAGCGCCTGAAAGATGACAACGCACGGGAGATTCTCGACCGCATCACGCAGTGGACCAGAAAAAAGCGCGTGAAAGATGTGGAGGCACTGGGAGACAAGCACGGCTTTGCAGCCTCCCGGGTGCTGTCCGCCAAGGATGCGTATCACAGCCCACACCTGCGGGAGCGTGGCGCGATCCAGGAATACGACGACCCTCTCTATGGCCGGATGGTGCAACAGTGCTACCCGCCGAGATTGAGCGAAACCCCGGGGCGGCTTAAATGGAGCAGCCGTCCGCTCGGCTTCGACAATGGCTATGTCTTTACCAAGGTCCTGGGCCTGCCGCCGGAAGAGGTGAAGAAGCTGGAAGCCGAGAAGGTCATTTTCCAGTGGAATCCCCAAATTCCTTCACACTGTCCTCCGGCGGAGTGGGATGGTGTGAGCGGCGTCAAGCTGCCGTTCCCTTCGGAGAGGAAACACAATGGATGACAAAACAATTGTCGGTATGGCCAAGGACGCGGAGTTTGCCAAATGGGCGTATCGGGAAACCTGCCCGGAAGATGCGTCGAAAAAGCCCGAGGCCCTCGCCCATGTCCGCGTGATTGACGCCAGTTACGCAAACTTTGCCGGCCTCTTCGCTTCCTCGATCCTGGCGGAGATGGGGGCGGAAGTGGTCCGCATCGAGCCCCCCGGAGGTGATCTTGCCCGCAAGATGTCCCCTTACGGCGTCATGATCAAGGATTCCGGTCTGGCCTACATCAGCGAAGCTCGCAACAAATTCCACATCACTCTCGACCTGGGCCAGGAGGAGGGAAGAAAGCTGTTCTCCAGGTTTGCCGCCAAGGCTGACGTGCTCATCGAGACATTTAAGCCCGGTCACCTGGACAGGTTGGGTCTGGGATATAGACACCTGAGCAAGAAGAATGCCGGTTTGATTTTCTGCGCCGTTAACAGTTACGGCCAGCATGGCGAAGATGCTGAGAAACACGCCAATCAGCCCGCGTACGACATCATTGATCAGGCCCGGGGCGTCAT
>OCOJ01042180.1_pt3 | contig 15270 bp, 18 predicted proteins | sample 1539251 | NCBI WGS metagenome assembly OCOJ01 (sample SAMN01911457, study PRJEB22624) | soil metagenome | biome: Soil | place: Malaysia | collected 2012-04-30 | depth RA_metagenome m | reverse complement strand
AGCAGGAAGAGGAGCACGAGCAGCGAGATCATTTTCGAGGAAGGCATCGCATCACCGACGACGATCCACCATCGCTGTTTCCATTATGGCGGAGCGTCGGTTGCGATAGCGAATTACCTTTGTGGGTGACCGTTGGAAACGCCCACCCCTACCACTGCCCCGTCGTCAAATACTCATGAATCGACTTGGCGGCGCGGCGGCCCGCTCCCATCGCCAGGATCACGGTGGCACTTCCCGTCACGATGTCCCCGCCGGCGAAGACGCCTTTGCGCGTGGTGCGCTGCGACAGCTCGTCAGCCTGAATGTATCCCCGCTTGTTCGTGCCTAAGCCCGGCGTAGTGCTCTGCACGATAGGATTCGCGCTGGTGCCGATAGCGATCACAGCGACCGACAGCGGCAGATCAAACTCTGAGCCTTGGATCGGAACCGGCCGCCGTCGGCCGGAGGCGTCAGGCTCTCCCAGTTCCATCCGGACGCAGCGCGCTCCGGTCAGCCAGCCCCTGCCGTCCGACAGAAATTCGACCGGCGCCGTCAGCAACTGGAAGTCGATGCCCTCCTGTTGTGCATGGTGCACTTCCTCGATCCGCGCCGGCATCTCGGCCTCGCTGCGCCGATACAGAACAAACGCCTTGCGTGCGCCCAGCCGCAGCGCCGAGCGGATCGCATCCAGCGCCGTGTTGCCGCCGCCAATCACAGCTACATCTTTTCCATGCAGGTCGAGCATGGGCTCGTCATAGACCGGAAACTTGTACGCCTTCATCAGGTTGATACGGGTAAGAAACTCGTTGGCAGAGTAAACGCCGTTCNAAGTGCTCGCCCGGAATGCCCATGAACTGCGGTGCCCCCGCGCCCGTGCCGATGAAGACCGCGTCGTAGCCCTCTTCGTTCATGAGGTCGTCGATGGTAACGGTTCGCCCCACGACCACGTCGGTCTCGAATTCAACACCCATCTGGCGCATGTAATCGATCTGCTCGCGGATGATCTGTTTGGGCAGCCGGAACTCCGGAATGCCGTACACCAGCACTCCCCCTAACTCGTGCAGCGCCTCAAACACCCGCACCTTGTGTCCTTTTTGTACGAGATCCCCAGCCACCGTTAGGCCTGCCGGTCCGCTGCCCACAACCGCGACTTTTTTCCCAGTCGGCGGAAGGTTGGGAAGGACATGCGTTCCCATGCGCTGCTCGTAGTCGGCAACAAACCGCTCCAGATATCCGATGCCGAGCGGTCTCACTTTTTTCGCGAGCAAACACTTGCCCTCGCAGTGATCTTCCTGCGGGCACACTCTTCCGGTGATGGCCGGCAGCACATTGTCTTCGCGAATCTTGGCCGCCGCGCCGAGAAAGTCGCCGGCCACGATCAGCTCCACGAATTCCGTCACTTTCACACCCACGGGACAGTTGATGATGCAGGTCGGCTTGGCGCATTCCAGGCAGCGCAAGGCTTCCTGCTGCGCCAGCTCCGGGCTGTAGCCGAGATTCACTTCGTTGAAATTGTGCGCACGCTCTTCCGCAGGCTGCTCCGGCATCGGCTGACGGGGAATCTTAATGCGCTCCTTCGGCGACAGCGGATTCACCGATTTTTTCGCGGTCGGGCTCATCGTTCGGCTCCTCGCGCGACGGCGGTTGGCTCATTTTCTTCTGCGATTGCGCGCTCGTACTCGCACATCGAGCGCTGCTCGGCGTCGCGATACATGGCATTCCGCTGCACCAGTACGTCGAAGTTCACGCGGTGCGCGTCGAACTCGGGTCCGTCGACACAGGCGAATTGACTCTTGCCGTCGATCAGCACGCGGCAGCCTCCACACATGCCGGTCCCGTCAATCATGATCGGGTTCAAGCTGACCACGGTACGGATGTTCTCTTTCCGTGTCATCTCCGCGACCGCCTTCATCATCACGATCGGCCCCACCGCCAGCACCAGGTCAATACGCGTCCTGCCCTGGATAAGCTGGCGCAGCTTATCGGTGACGAAACCTTTCTCAACGTAGCTGCCGTCGTCGGTGGTGATCAGCAACGCATCGCTGACCTGGCGCATTTCGCGCTCCAGGATCACCAACTCCTTCGTGCGTGCCCCGATGATCGAAATCACGCGGTTCCCCGCCCGCTTCAGGGCTGCGGCCGTGGGGTATGCCATCGCCGTGCCCACGCCGCCCCCGACCACCACCACCGTTCCGAAGTTCTCGATCTCTGAGGGCTTCCCCAGTGGACCAACCACGTCGAGAATCGAGTCGCCGGCGCTCAGCGAGTTCAACAGATGGGTAGTCTTCCCCACAGACTGCACTACGATGCTGATCGTCCCGCGTTTGGGATCAGAGCTCTCAATCGTCAGGGGAATTCGCTCGCCCTCTTCGTAAATCCGAAGAATCACAAACTGTCCCGGCTTCTGCTTGCGGGCAATGCGGGGAGTTTCTAGGACGAACCGTTTGATGCCGGGCGCGATGAATGCCGCATGAATGATCTTGAACAAGGGCGCTCCGCAGGAGATTACGCGCAAACTCTTGCAAGACGATTGTGTTCGGAGGCACACGAAAGCGGCTGTGATTCAGGTCACAACTCAGTGTGCGGGGACAGCCATTACCTTCGTGCGGATGACAAAATCGTCGGGAAGAAATGAATGTGATGTCGCAGGTTGCCGAAGGATGACATAGTTGCCTCTATCGTACACATGTTGTACAATGTGACAATCGATTGATTATGTGTCATATGTACCATGAGGTGACATGAATACAGAAACCAGACTGCGCATAAACGAAAACGGCCGGGTCGTCATTCCGGCTGCGTTCCGCAAGGCCCTCGGGATCAAACGCGGGGACGAAGTCGTCTTGCGCATTGAGGATGACGAATTGCGCATCACCACGATGAAGAAACGCATTGAACGAGCGCAACGTCTTGTTCGTAAGTACGTTAAGCCGGCCGTTTCACTCGTCGATGAGTTGATCGCTGAGCGGCGGCGCGAGGCTGCCCGGGATGAATAGCGTCGTACTGGATGCCTCTGCTGTTATGGCCGTGCTCAATGACGAGCCCGGGGCCGAGACGCTCACACCGAGTCTGCTCACAAAAGCTGTGTGCAGCACCGTAAACATCGCTGAGGTCCATAGCAAGCTTGTGGCTCGAGGCGTCGGCGCAGACGACGCTTGGAATGCAGCCCTTAGTCCGATCAGCGATGTCGTGGCCTTTACTGCCGAGCACGCCAAGACCGCTGGCAGCCTAATCGCCGCAACGCGTTCGCATGGCTTGTCGCTCGGCGATCGTGCCTGTTTGGCGCTTGGGATTACCCTGAAGGCCCCGATCTACACCGCAGACCGATCGTGNGAAGAACTTGAGAGTCGGCATCCGCATCCACGTCATTCGCTAACGAATCCCCATCGCCTCTCAATCACCGCTACGTCCGGGCCGCAGACTCCTCCCCTTCCGGCTTGAAGATCACGCCCTGGCTGGTGCGGCTGTTCATCACGATGCGCAGCGGCTCGGCAAACCGCAGATGTCGCACGCAGCCGTCTTCTTCGACGGCGGTTTGTTCACTCAGCCATCGCCAGTCGACCGATCCTTCCCCAGCGTCGGGATTCACCGTGAAGTAACCCACTTGAAACGCGGTCAGGTTCTGGAAGAAGTGGCTCCCTTGCGACGGGGTCACGCGAAAGTCGCGAAAGCCGGCTTCAACGATGGCGCGCGCGCCGGAGATTTCGTCCCACTCCACCGGGATGCCGAGCCAGGGATCATTCGACCCCCAGCGCCCGACTCCAATCAGCAGATACGGCCGGTTCTCCGCTCCCAGCAGGGCGTTGAAATGGGCGACGGCGCCGGCCACTTCCTGGCTGCGGCTACGCTCGAAGCGATGGGAATCGACCACCACGATGTCGCGCAGATTCTCGATCCGTCCATTGCCCAAGACCTGTGCGCTGTGACAGATCAAACGCGTCGGCTCCACATTTTCCACTGCAAAGTCCAGATTGTCGCGTGCCAGTGTCAGCGGGCGGATCTGCAGAAAGCCTAACTCCGCCACTTCTCCCTCGATGCGCGGCAGACGCACGGCAAACTCAATCTCCACCGGATTTCCCATCGCATCTTCGCCCGCCCGCACCAGCACCTCCAGGACTGACGCCAGCGGGAAGACACCGTGCTTGAGCATGGGCGCGAACGTCACAATGCGGGCACCCGGCCGGCTGAGGCCGTCGTAGATCGCATGATTGTCGGCGGAGTAGGTCGAGCCCATCGCGTGCAGCGTGCCGTCGGCTTCCGCGGCGTTGAGGCCGAAGCGCAGCTCGTGCAAGTGCCCGGGGCCGCCGCCGTGCGGGACACCATTCAATTCGAGTGCGCAAAACTCCGACTGCGAGTTCGACAAGACGTCTTCTACCGATGAGAACTGCAGCAGGTTCTGCGGATAGCGCGGGCAGAAGCGCAGGCATTTCCCGCCATCAACCACCGTTCGCCCTAGCCCGAGAGCCACGGCCGCGATGCCGTCGGCAAACGTCATCGGCGGCACGGGGTAAAAATTGTGCGATCGCACCACGCCCGAGAAATCCGGATAGAAACGTGGCCCGTGCATCGTGCCCACGACTTGCTGCAGAATCACCGCCATCTTTTCTTCTTCCAGACGATAAGGCGTGGCCCGAACATATGCCTTGGCGTGCTGGCTGAACGTCGACGCATACACGCGCTTGATCGCCTCGCTCAGCTCCGCCAGCCGCGTCTGCAGGTCGGCCTGCTGATTGCCCAACATGAAGGTTTCGTAAACACCCGTGAACGGCTGGTACTGCGAGTCTTCTAGCAGGCTGGACGAACGCACCGCCAGCGGATAGCGGACTTCCTCTAGAAAAGCCCGCAAATCGTTCTCTAGCGGAACCGGTAGCGTACAATCCAAAAAACGCTGCTGAATCTCGGAGTCGTCGTCGCAGTGCAGAGCGAAATCCTGCAAATTGTTTTCGCTCAGGAACTGGTCGAACAGGTCGGTCGCCAGCACCACCGCCGGAGGCACCGCAATCCGCACGCCCGGAAAGCGGCGTATAATGCGGCTCTTGCGCAGGAAGTGGCGCACGAAAGCCAAGCCGCGCGCCTTGCCCCCCAGCGACCCGGCGCCAATCCTTAGGAAGCTCGACTCTGACGGCTTGAAGGTATCGGCTTTGAAATCGCCGATCAGCACTTCGTTCTGCTCGCGGCGATAATCGTTAATCGACTGGATCAAGTCGCGGCGCAAATGTTCGGGGCCGGTAAAATCGGAAACCTTGCGCGGGCGCAGCTTGGCCGCCAACGCAAATTCCGTGCGCGCCATCAGCCAGTGAGAGAAATGATTGCTCTGCGCGTGATAGACGATGCTTTCCGCCGGGACCGTCTTCAGCTTCTCTTCCAGTTCGTTCAGATCCTTGGCCCGCGCCACTTCTCCCTGATCCGGCATGCGGAAGACGAAATCCCCGAAGCCGAACTGATCCGTCAGAATGCGCCGAAAATCCTTCAGCAGAGTCGGCGAGCGCTTGCGCAGGAACGAGTATCCTTCCGCATGCGCCCGCGGACGAAACTCCGTGCGGCTGGTCTGCAGCACTACCGGCACGTCCGGCACCAGACTCTTCACCATGCGCGACAGTTCGAAACCGGCCTCAGGACTGAGTTTGCCGTCCCAAGGGAATTCCACGTCCGAGACCAGGCCAAACAGATAATCGCGGTATTCCTGCACCAGCTGCGACGCTTCTTCGAAGTTCGAGCTGAGCAGAATCTTCGGCCGCGCCTGCATGCGCACCAGCTTGTGCGCCACGTTGATGCCTTCCTGAATCACGCGCCGCGACTGCTTGATCAGCTCGGTATAAATCACCGGCAAAAACGACGAGTAGTAGCGGATGTTGTCCTCAACCACCAGCAGCACCGGCACGCCCATGGCGCGCGTGTCGTGCAGCACGTTGCGCTTATCTTCGATGTATTTGACGATCGTGATCAGGATGCGCGCATTCCCCTGCCACAGAAAAACGCGGTCAATGTCGCTGACCGGATGCCGCGCCACAAAATCCTTGATTTCGCGATAGTCGTAGCCCAGCACAACCACGGGTACATCCAGCCCGGCGCGCCGCACCTCGCGGGCAAGATCGGCGGCGTTCGTCTCTCCCACGGTCAGATTGCTGACGATCAGATTGAATTGCGGATTGGACTTGGCCAGATCCAGCGCCTCGGCGCAACTAGAAACATGCGTGATGCCGGGAATCTGCTGCAGGTTAAGCTCGAGCGATTCGTCGATCAGCAGTTCGTTGAGACGTCCGTCCTCGCGCAGAATGAACGAATCGTAGAGGCTCGACACCAGANAGAATATTGTGCACCTTGAAGGGCATCAGGTTCTCGAAACCTTCAAAGCGCTCTTCCGCATCGAGAATGGGCTCGGCAATGCGCAGCACAGACATGACGTTCACAGCCAATCATACTCGCGTGGGGAGCAACGGGCACTTAGCGTGCTTGCCAACGCTTCGGATCGCGTCTTCCGTGGAAGCAGGCGATGATCACGATCCGATGCTCTTGAACCTCGAAGAAGACCCCATCGGGAAAGTGCCGATTAACTTTCTTTGTCATCCTGAGCGGAGCCGGAAATGCCTGCGTAGCAGGCAGTTCTGCGGAGTCGAGGGACCTTGGGCTTGCCCTTGGACACTTAATCAGAGTTTCCATAGGGAAAGCGCCGCACGCCGGCACGCCGCCCTCAGGATCACAAGTGTGTAAAGAAGGGGCCGTAATAGAGCCAGGAAAATCCCCAGGTCTCGCAACATCAGCGAGACCTGGGGCACCCCATTTTCAATTCTCCGCACACACAAAAGGGGCGAACGATTGCGTCCGCCCCTCCACGAACAAAATCACCTACACCAGCCCCTGATCCAGCATCGCGTTCGCGACCTTGATGAAGCCGCCGATGTTGGCGCCGTTCACCAGATTGCCCGGCGTGCCGTACTTCTCGGCCGTTTCGTAGCAGGTCTGATGGATCGCGGTCATGATCTGGTGCAGACGCTTGTCCACCTCCTCGCGGCTCCAGCTCAGCCGAGTGCTGTTCTGGGCCATCTCGAGGCCGCTGGTGGCCACGCCGCCGGCGTTCGCCGCCTTGGCTGGTCCGTACAGGATCTTGGCATCCAGGAACATCTTGGTCGCTTCGAGCGTTGACGGCATGTTCGCGCCCTCGGCCACCAGCTTGATGCCATTCTTGATCAGGTTCGCCGCATCTTTCGCGGTGATTTCGTTTTGCGTCGCGCTCGGGAAGGCGCAATCGCCCTTGGTGTTCCACAGCGGGTTGTGATCCAGCTTGATATCGGTGGGCATGAAGATCGCTTTCTTGAACTTGTCCGCATAGTCGCGGATGCGTCCACGCTTCACGTTCTTCAGCTCCATGACCCAGGCCAGCTTCTCGCGGTCGATGCCGTCCGGATCGTAGATCACGCCGTTTGAATCCGACACCGTGACCGGCTTGGCGCCGAAATCCAGCAGCTTCTCAATTGTGTATTGCGACACGTTGCCGCTGCCCGAAACCAGGCAGACCTTGCCTTCGAGCGTTTCTTTCCTCGTTTTCAGCATTTCGTTCGCGAAGTAGACGCAGCCATAGCCCGTCGCTTCGGGACGAATCAGCGANGGGACGAATCAGCGAGCCGCCCCACGTCAGGCCTTTGCCTGTGAGGACGCCGGTGAATTCATTGCGCAACCGCTTGTATTGGCCAAAAAGGAACCCAATCTCGCGTCCGCCCACGCCGATGTCGCCCGCCGGCACGTCGGTGTCGGGCCCGATGTAACGGAAGAGCTCCGTCATGAAGCTCTGGCAGAAGCGCATCACTTCGTTGTCGCTCTTGCCCTTGGGGTCGAAATCCGATCCGCCCTTGCCGCCGCCCATCGGCAGCGTGGTGAGCGCGTTCTTGAACACTTGCTCGAACGCCAAAAATTTCAGGATGCCGAGATTCACCGAAGGATGGAAGCGCAGTCCGCCCTTATAAGGGCCGATGGCGCTGTTCATCTGGATGCGGAATCCGCGGTTCACCTGAATGTTGCCCTGGTCATCGAACCAGGGTACGCGGAACATGATCACCCGCTCCGGCTCGACAATTCTTTCCAGCAGCTTCGCTGACTGATACTCGGGATGCTTGGTCAGCACTAACCTGAGAGAANTCGAACACTTCCTGCACCGCCTGATGGAACTCAGGCTCGGCGGGGTTTTTCGCTTTCACACTGATCATTACCGATTCAATGTAATCCCCGGGAGCTTTGATTCCCGGCGGTGTCATCACAGAAGTCATAGTTCCTACCTCCGTAGGTACAGCTTGTACATAATGCCGCTATTCATTCTGGCCTGCCACTGCTAACTCGCAGTGACGAATCTCACCCGCAGGAGTGATCCTCGTCACGGGATATTTCCTACTTAGAATCAACGAGATACGGCGCTTCCCAAACCGGGCGGGGTTTACCACGCTGAGACCTGCTCGCAGCCTTGGCGGCGTTCACACCGCCGTGCAAGCCGCAGACACCGACTCCCGGCGCTCGTCTTTTCGCCTCGAATCTTTCGGCAAGGCAGAAATCACAATTAGGGTCGCGTCATCGCGCAGCTGGGAAGCGCAGAATTCCTTCACGTCGGCAAGCAGGCGAACCTTCACCTCGGAATTTGACTCGTCGGAACAGGCCAGCGCTCGCTGAATGAGCCGCTCTTCTCCGAATTCCTCGCCATCTCCAAGCGCTGCTTCAGTGATGCCATCCGTGAACAGCAGCACCCGGTCTCCCGCGGCCAGTCGCACGGCCGACTCTTCATACTTCCACTCGGGGAAGACGCCGAGCAATGCCCCACCATCACCCAGTCTTCTCACCACCCCGCTCGCGCTAATCAGGATCGGCTGCAGGTGTCCGGCGTTGGTGTAGCGCAGCAAACTCAACTCCGCATCGAGAATTCCAAAGAACAAAGTGACGAATTTCCCCGTCGCAATGTTGGCGCACAGCACGGAGTTCACCCGGCTGCACAACGACGCGGGCGAAGCCGACTCGGCGGCAAAGGCTCGGACGCTGGCCTGCACGTTGGCCATCAGCAACGCGGCTGAGACACTCTTTCCGACCACGTCGGCAATGCAAATCCCCAGCTTGCTTTCGCTGAGCCGGATCACGTCGAAGTAGTCGCCACCCACCACCCGCGCCGGCTCCCACACGCAGCCAATCTCAAATCCCGGAATCTGGGGGATAACCCTGGGCAGCAGTGACTGCTGAATCTCGCGCGCCTGCTCGAGCTCCTGCCCTTGCAACTTTCGTTCGGCCNGGAATCTGGGGGATAACCTTGGGCAGCAGTGACTGCTGAATCTCGCGCGCCTGTTCAAGTTCCTGCCCTTGCAACTTTCGTTCGGCCGCTTCTACCTCGATCGTGCGCTGCAGTTCACGGTTCTTGTTCTCAAGCCGCTCTTTCGTGATGCCGTAAAGCTGCGTGCTGACGCCAACGATCATCGTGGCCATAAACGGGAATTTCCACCCCGTTTTCTGAAACTCCCACAGCGTCTGCCCGGGCAAACCGTGAATCGAATACTCAATGACGTTGACGATCACAACGCCCGCGCCAGCCACGACCAGCAGCAGGCCCATGTAGATTGTCCACAGCAACAGCGGACGCCGTCCCCGATAAAGGAACCCCAGATACTCTTGCATCAGGAAGAGGACGTTGCAAAGAAAGAGCGTGTAGACCAGAGTCCGGTCCAGCTCTACAGAATTGCCCGCGGCCCACAGAGCCGCGTAAATGGCCACCGCAATCGCGATATAAGACTGCTGCCGGCGGACAATGTTCATTGGCCGAAGCCAGCGAATGGATCGTTTCATGGCCGGTGCTCAAGCCTGCCGCTGCCTGAGTTATACCCCTTTGTCTTCCAAGGCCTACGCCCTGACGGTCAACACGGGACAGTGGGCTTGGACCAACACTTGATGCGCCGTATGCCAGGGCAGATGCGTCGCTCCGACCAGATCCTCGCTCGGCCGCACGCCAAGCACAAGCAGATCCGCCTCTCGATCCGCTGCGATTTTCAAAATCGTGTTCGCCACCGGACCGTACTCCAGCACGATCTCCGGCGCATATTGCAGTGTTGCATTCTTTGGAACCAGGCTTCGCAGCCACTCAATTCCCTTCTCGATCGGACCCGGCCGGCTGCCCAGCTGCGTGAAATCTTCGATCACGTGCATCAACGTCAGCCGCGCCATGAACTCTTCCGCCAGCCGCACGGCGGAACGCGCAATTAAAGGCGCATCCGGCACAAAACTCGTCGCGCAGATGATCTGTCGCAGCTCCAGCTCAATCGGTGAAAGCTCAGCCTCCTTACCGAACTCCGGCAATTTCGCGTGCCCTGCAACCTTAGGACCTACTGTGAGCACGGGGCACGGGGAGTGCCGCAGGATGTTTTCCGCCACCGACCCCAGCAGCAGCCTTCCCACCCCGGTGCGGCCGTGGGTTCCCAGCACCAGCAGCTCGATCTCATTCTCGTCGATGAGAGTGGCCAGGTTCTTCCACACTTGCCCGTGACGGATGTAGCTGTGGTAGGGGATTCCTTCGAGGCGGCTCGCGATCTGGTCGATCTTTTCCTTGGCCTCGGTGTGCGCATCTTCGTAGATGGTCCCCATGCTGACGTAGTCCACCCCACCGGTCATCATCAGGACGTTAACGTCAGAGAGCACGTGCGCCACATGCAGCGTGCTGCCAAACCGGCGGCAAATAGCCGTGGCATACGGCAAGGCCGCCTCCGACGCCGCCGAAAAATCCGTGGCGAACAACACGTTTCTTACTGATAATGCATGGGTTGCCTTCTTTTCCGCGAGTGTGTCTTTCTTTTCGTCGATAAGCGTCATGAGACACCTCTACACTCAGCTTCAGCATCCCCCTCCTACTGATTTCTAGCTATGGCCGCTGTCACTTTTTTCTGTGATTGAGATCACATGCGAGGAGGTGCTTTGGACGAGCGCCATTTGGCGCGAGCGCCTTTGACAGAGCTTGAGTTGAGTAGATAATTTGTGGCGAAGTGACTTGTTTTGAATATCATCCGTGCGGTCAGATATTCGTCCGCAAGGGGAAAGCTATACAACTCCTTGAAATTGGATGACAATCGAACCATCCGGCTGCGACTAAAGCACGATAACAAACGGAATCCCTCAAATCCGCTGGCACGGTCCGATCAAGAGGTTTGCCCATGAAATCTGAATGCGTTCTGGGGACGCTCATAGTAATGCTGCTCCTCCTGACCGTTGCGGTTGCACAATCGTGTCCGAAAACCGCCGCCACCGCACCACAGGAGCATTACTTCTTTTATCAGTTAGTGCTCCTGCGCAGGCCAGCCAATGCGCCCGAACTCGACACCGTCGCTCTCGATAAGCTTCAGGAAGAGCATTTGGCCAACATTCGCAAGCTGGCCAAGGAAGGCAAGCTCGTGCTCGCAGGCGACGTCAAACCCGAGGTCCATCCCTGGATGACGCAGAAGGGCGTGCTGCCGAAGTAGCTGGGTGGAGTGGTTCCTATTTTCGATCCGTGATGTCGAGAAAGCCTCTCCCCAACCAAATCAGATTCGCTCTTTCCAGTACTCTGGCTTGCGGCTGGTGTGCGCCACAGCGAGAATCTGGACATTTCCTGGTGGTCGCTCGCGGTATATCAGCACAAAAGGAAATCGCCGCAGTAGATACCGCCGCGTGTGGAGCCGCTTCGTGAAACTCAGCTCCGCTACTTGGCATGAGGCAATTTCGCCAAATTGCGCTGCCGGACTTCCTCCCACGGAATCGTCTTAGCCCGGCCGGAATCCAACTCCGCGATCCGCTTCTCGATTTCCGCCTGCCAGGCAGCCTCGACACCTTCGTCGACCTTGCCGCCCAGGCTCGAAATCAGCGAATCGGCCAAGGCTTCCTGTTCCTCAACCGATAACGCAAGTGCCTGTTGCAGCAGCTTGGAAACTTCCGGTGTCATCTGCGCCATGACTGCCTCTGGTGCACATTGTAACGCAGCGCGGCGAGCGTGGCCGCACGCACACAGTCAGAATGGTGAGCTACTGCGCGAATCCATCCGCCTGGGTGACCGCGCCCAGCGCCACCGTGTGGTCGATGTAGACTCGCCCGGCATCAAGCGCTTTGCGGTCGAGCTCCAGCAGAGCCAGGTTCTTTACTTTCGCTTCGAGAACGCCCATCGCCGTGGCCGGCAACAGGCACTCGGTCTCCTCCAGCAGCGCCCCTAGCATCACCACATTGGCCACTTTCGCCGATCCTAGCTTGTCAGCGATCTCCGACGCCGGAATGCACACCACCTGGGCCTGTGGAACGGAGAAATCCTCCGGAAGCAGCTCGCGCCCGTAGATGATGATGCCACCGGTCGCCACCTGCGCCGCAAACTTGCGCAGCGAAATCTCATTCATCGCGATCAGCACCTGCGGACGCGAAGTCAGCGGAGACCCGATGCGATCCTTCGAAAGGCACACGTGGCAGTGTGCGCTGCCCGAGCGCATCTCCGGCCCATAAGACGGCAGCCAGCTCACTTCCAGCCCTTCACGCATGCCCATCTCGGCCAGAAGCTGCCCCAGCAGGAGCACGCCCTGCCCGCCGAAACCGGCAATCTTGATGCCCAGCTCGCGGAAGCGATGGTGGCGCTTGGGTGCGGGCTCTTGCTCGCCAGCCTTTTGTACACCTTCGATGAGTTCGGCCACAGTCTTATGCGGCGGAGCGTTGTTCGTCGGCATTTCGACCTTGCGATCGCGGAACACATTCAGCGGAAAGCTGGGGATCATCTTCTCCCCGACCCACTTGCGAGCGTCGNACCGGATCTTTGCCCCAGATCGTCGGACACGGCGAAAGAATTTCGACAAAAGTGAAGCCCACGCCATCGCGCTGCAACTCCAGCGCTTTGCGCACCGCCCGCCGCGCCTTCATGATGTTCTTGTTGTCCGACAACGCGACGCGCTCCACGTAAACTGGTGCCTCCAGCGACGACAGCAGCTCGGCCATGTGCAGCGGGAAACCTTCGTTGACGGGCCGGCGCCCCCAGGGAGACGTGGTGCTCTTCTGCCCCACCAGCGTAGTCGGCGCCATCTGCCCGCCGGTCATGCCATAGATGGCGTTGTTGACGAAGAAAACTGTGATTTTCTCGCCGCGGTTGGCGGCATGGATGATTTCCGCAGTCCCAATAGCAGCCAGGTCGCCGTCGCCCTGATAGGCAATCACGATCTTGTCAGGGCAGGCCCGCTTCAGCCCCGTTGCCGCTGCCGGAGCCCGACCATGCGCCACCTGCACGTTGCCCACATCAAAGTAGTAGTAGGCAAAAACCGAGCACCCAACCGGGCTGACGAGGATTGTCTGATCCTGCAGGCCCAGATCCTCCAAGGCCTCGGCAATCAGCTTGTGAACGACCCCATGCCCACACCCAGGGCAATAGTGCGTCTGGTGCTTGAGATCCGTTTTCCGCTCGTACTCAGAATAGAAAACCGGGGACTTCGCATGCACGACCTCGTAACCGTCCTTGCTTCCCTCTACTTCCTTAAGGCCGACATCCTTGTCCGCCATGATGGTCCCCTCCCGCGCCTCTAAATCAGCGCGGCAGTCTGCTCTTCAATCTTGGCCAGCAGCTCCTCCACTGTAGGTACGTTGCCTCCGACCCGCCCGTAAAACTCCACCGGACGCTTGCCGTTCAGGGCGAGCCGCACATCCTCCACCATTTGTCCGTTGCTCAATTCGACCACCAGCACTCTCTCCGTGCGGGATGCCGCTACCGCCAGTTCATCCGACGGGAAAGGCCACAGAGTGATAGGTCGGAACAGTCCAACCTTGATTCCCTGGCGGCGCGCTTCCTCCACCGCCGAGCGCAGCACACGCGACACAATGCCGAATCCCACCACCAGCAGGTCGGCATCCTCGGTCTTGTATTCTTCGCACCGCGTTTCCGTCTGCTGAGCCCGGATGTACTTCGCCTCCATGCGCCGCTGATGCTCTTCCAGGTCATCAGGTTCGAGATAAATCGAACTCACCATGTTCTTGCGAGTCTCGGCCGTGCCTTTCACCGCCCAGGGTTTTTCAGGAGCCGGGATTTCGTGGTACTCAAGATCGAGCGGCTCCATCATCTGGCCGACAAATCCGTCGGTCAGAACGATCGCGGGATTGCGGTACATGTCGGCCAGCTCGAAGGCCAGGATGGTTAGCTCAGCCATCTCCTGCACCGAGGCCGGAGCGACCACGAAGTTGCGATAGTTGCCATGCCCTCCGCCCTTGACCATGGCGAAGTAGTCGCTTTGCTCGGGAGCGATATTTCCCAACCCCGGACCGCCGCGCATGACGTCGACAACGACGCAAGGCAATTCGGCACCGGCCAGATACGAGAGGCCCTCCTGCATCAGGCTCAGGCCAGGCCCGGACGATGCGCTCATTACCCGCACGCCCGCGGCGGAAGCGCCGTAGACCATGTTGATCGCAGCCGTCTCACTCTCGGCTTGGACGAATGTCCCCCCGACTTCGGGCAAGTACAAAGCCGCCGCCTCGGCGATTTCGCTCGCCGGCGTGATGGGATATCCGTAATACGCTTTGCAACCGGCCAGCAGAGCACCCTTGACGACAGCTACATTCCCCTTACAGAGCTGCCGCATGTTCGCCTCCTGGTTGCACCGGAACCGGCTTGGGCGGCGGGATTAAACGGTAGACGGTGATCGCTCCCGGCTCGGGACAACAGTAGAAACAGATGCCGCAGCCGGTGCAGTCGTGGCCGATGTAGCGCGCAGGATGAACCCCGTAGGAACTCAACTCCGGCGCCAGTTCTAAGCACTTGGGCGGGCAGGACTCCACGCAGAGCCCGCAGCCTTTGCATTCCTCCACATCAATCGTGACGTTGCCGCGTGCTGGACCGCTCATATTCCCTCACCTTTGCACTGCCACCAGCGAATTGTGCGGATTCTGCAACCACTTCGTTTCCTCGCAGTACCGGTACAACTCCTCCTGGAACCTGGGATGCGCGATCTGGATCAGAGCCTTGGCCCGCTCGCGAATCGACTTGCCGTGCAGGTAGGCCACGCCATATTCGGTCACCACATAGCGAATCAGCCCGCGCGAGGTCACCACGCCCGCGCCCGGACTCAGCATCGGCGCAATGCGCGAAATGGTGCCATTCTTCGCGGTCGACGAGATCGCGATGATCGCCTTCCCACCCTTGGCGCGCGAGGCCCCGCGCAAGAAGTCCACTTGCCCCCCGATGCCGCTGTAGAACTGGTTGCCGATCGAATCGGAGCACACCTGCCCGGTCAGATCGATTTCCAGCGCGGAATTGATGGCCACCATGTTGTCGTTGCGCGCGATCAA
>OCOJ01007957.1_pt1 | contig 15280 bp, 11 predicted proteins | sample 1539251 | NCBI WGS metagenome assembly OCOJ01 (sample SAMN01911457, study PRJEB22624) | soil metagenome | biome: Soil | place: Malaysia | collected 2012-04-30 | depth RA_metagenome m | reverse complement strand
CGGCCAGTTCGGCGGCGGTCCGGGTGGCCCCATGGGTGGTCCCGGCGTTTTCTTCCGTGCCGGAGGCGGGCGCGGGTTCAATCTGAACCAGCCGCACGGCGCCATTTATTTCTCCGATGACAACGCCGGGCCGGATGCCGCGCCGTTCTCCATCAACGGCTCGCCTGTCGAAAAGGCTTCCTACAATCAGGCGCGCTTCGGGGCTATTGTGGGCGGCCCGCTGAACATTCCGAAGATTTATCACGGCGGCATGAAGACCTTTTTCTTCGTCAATTACAACGGCTCGCGCGCCTCGAACCCCTACGACGCCTTCTCGATCGTTCCGACGATGGCCGAGCGCATGGGAGTTTTCCCGGGCTTCACCGTTCCCGCGGGCAGCATCACCCATGCGGCGGAGGTCCTCCTGCCTTTCATCCCCACGCCCAACGTCAACATCCCGGGCTCGCCGCTGAACTTTCATTACGTGGCTTCGGGGCAGAGCGACACCGATAACATCAACGTGCGGCTGATTCATAACTTTGGCGCGGGCGGCGGCCCTATCATGATCGGCCCCGGGGGAGGAGGCGGAATCGGCGGAGGCGGTGGACGGAGGCGCCAGGGCCAGAACATCAGTTTCGGCCTGAACTACAGCCGCGCCAGCACCCAAAACCTCTATCCCTTTCCTTCTCTCGCCGGCACCACGGGAACGCAGGGGCTCAACGCCAGCGCCGGCTACGCGTACAACAAAGGAAAACTCTTCAGCCTGCTGCGTTTCAATTACAACCATCTGCACACCTCCACGTCGAACCTCTACGCCTTTGTAAACAACATTGAAGGGGCCGCGGGCATCACGGGCGTCTCGACCAATCCGTTTGACTGGGGATTGCCGCAGCTGAACTTCAGCGACCTGCAAAGCGTGGCCGACCCTTCNCTCTACGCTTTCGTAAACAACATCGAAGGGACCGCGGGCATCACGGGCGTCTCGACCAATCCGTTCGATTGGGGGCTGCCGCAACTGAACTTCAGCGACCTGCAAAGCGTGGCCGACCCTTCTGCGCGACGCGTCCTGAACCAGACCTACACGATCTCCGAAACCGCGGGATGGAGCCACGGGAAGCACACCCTGCGGCTGGGGGGAGATTACCGGCGCATCCTCGAGAGCCTGCGCTCCGACCAGAACGCGCGCGGCTCGTTTACGTTCACCGGCTTCGCCACGGGAAACGATTTCGCGGATTTTCTGCTCGGCCTGCCCCAGCTCACCTCCATTCAGTCCGGCACCACCGCGTACAATTTCCGCTCCAACTCCTTCGACCTTTTCGGCCAGGACGAATGGAAGATAACGGCGAAGCTCACTTTCAATTTCGGCGTGCGCTACGAATACCAGGGCCCGTTCACGGAAGCGAACAATACCATCGTGAATCTCGATTTCCTGCCCAATCTCTCCTGCGCGAAGCCCGTGTTCACCGGCGCCGTCGGCCCCTGCACCGGCATTTCGTATCCGGATTCGCTGATCGAACCGGACCGCAACAATTTCGCTCCGCGCATCGGCCTGGCTTGGAAGGCATTCAAAAATGTCATCGTGCGCGCCGGCTACGGCTGGAACTATAACCTGGCCCAGTACGCGGCGCTCATCCAGCAGCTCGCCTTCCAGCCGCCATTTGCTGTGACGGCCACAAACACGATTGCCGCGTGTCCGGGAATCACACTCACAAATGGATTCACCTCCTGCACGCCGCCCAGCGTCACCAATAGCTACGCCGTGGACCCCAACTACCGCCTCGGCTACGTCCNCTACATCCAGCTTTGGAATCTGGACATCCAGTCAGACCTGGGGCGCGGCGTGGTGATGAACATCGCCTACAACGGCTCAAAAGGGACGCACCTCGATCTCGTCGAAGCTCCCAACCGCACATCCACCGGAGTCATCAATCCCGCGGTCCAGCCCTTCCTGTTCGAAACCTCGGAAGGAAACTCCATCTACCACGGGCTTTCCGTGCGTGTCCGCAAACGCTTGCAGGGCGGAATCGCCGTCAGCGGCGTCTACGTGTATTCGAAATCCATCGACGACGCGTCGTCCATCGGTGGCGGAGCCGTGGTCGTGGCGCAGAACGCCGCCAACATCGCCGCGGAGCGCGGCCTCTCCAGCTTCGACCAGCGCCACAAATTCACGGGCACCTGGATCTACGAGCTGCCCTTTGGCGACGGGAAGAAATATCTCCAGACCGGGCCGTGGGCCCGCGTGCTGGGCGGCTGGCTGTGGAGCGGCGACTGGACCTTTGCCACCGGGACGCCGCTCAGCCCGCGTATCATCGGCAGTTTTTCCGAAGTGAACGGTGGCACGAGCGGTACTCTGCGTCCCAACCTCGTCTCCGCGCAGCCCATCACCGTGGCGAATCCGGGCATCCACGAGTGGTTCAATACTGGGGCGTTTGTCGCTCCCACCGCCGGCCAATTCGGCGATGCCGGCCGCAACATCATCCCCGGCCCCGGGCAGATTCTGTTCGACATGTCCATCAGCAAAACGATTCAGTTCCGCGAACTCCGCTCGCTGGAGTTCCGTGCGACCGCAAACAACGTGTTCAATCACGTAAATCTTGCTACTGTGGATACGAACCTCAACTCGCCGACCTTCGGCCAGGTGGTCGGAGCGGGCACCATGCGCCGCGTGACGTTTCTCACGCGGTTCCGATTCTGAGGCGCCTCCTATGTCGCGCGCCACGCAAAAATTCGGAGCCGTCCTCCTCGGTCTCGCCTTCCTGCTGGAGATGACCCTGCCGCCCGGCGCGCGTTCGCAGGCCGCGCCTGAGCAGGCGCCCGCCTCGCAGCGTCCCGCTTCTCCGCGGCGCGGTGGATTCCGCTTCCGCGTGACCACCAACCTCGTGCTCGTCAACGTAGTCGTGCGCGATAAGCAGGGCAACCTGGTCCGCGGCATGTCCAAAGACGACTTTCAGCTCTTCGAGGACGGAAAGCCGCAGACCATCGCGGATTTCGGTTTTGAAGATACCGACGCCATCGCGCTCGCAGAACAGAACGCTCCAGCCGTAACAGGAGTGGCCGGCGCTCCCCCTCCGCCCCCGCCCGATCCCCAATCCGCAGAAGAAATGCGCAATCGCCGCATCCTCATCCTGTTTTTCGATTTCACCGCCATGGACCCGGAGCAGATTGACCGCTCCGTGGCGGCGGCGAAACGCTTTGTGGATAAACAAATGGCCCCGGCCGACCTGGTGGCGCTGGTTTCGCTGGCTTCCTCGCTGCGCCTGGACCTCGATTTCACGGCCAATCGCGAGCGCATCGAACGCGCGCTGGATGCCTACACCTCCGGCCAGGGCCAGGGATTCGAGCCCGGCGACACGGGCAGCGCGGAGGGCACGCCGGAGACTGGAGGCTCGTTTACGCCCGACGACACGGACTACAACGTCTTCAACACCGACCGGAAGCTCCAGGCGCTCGAGTCCATCATGCAGACGCTCGGCGGAATCCAGCAGAAAAAATCCATCGTTTATTTCAGCAACGGCGTCAGCCGCTCCGGAATCGAGAACCAGGCCGCCCTTCGCGGGGCTACGGCCATGGCCGTCAAAACGAACTGCTCCATCTATCCCGTGGACATTCGCGGTCTGCTCGCCCTTCCTCCCGGCGGCGAAGCGCAGAGCGCCAGCCTGCACGGCGTTTCCGCCTACAATGGGCATGCNCGCCAGCCTGCACGGCGTTTCCGCCTACAATGGGCAGGCCTCGATCAATCAGTTCGAATCCAACGCCTCGTCGCAGGAAACGCTCTCCACACTGGCTGCGGACACGGGCGGAAAAGCGTTTCTGGATTCGAACGATTTCGGCCTGGTCTTCCAGNCGCGTCCAGCGGGACACCTCCGCCTATTACGTGCTCGGTTTTTACAGCACGAATCCCGCGCAGGACGGGAAATACCGCCGCATCCAGGTGCGCGTCAAGCGCTCAGACGTGAAAATCGAATATCGCCAGGGCTATTACGCCCCGCGCGACTTCCAGCATTTCCGCCAGGAAGACCGCGACCAGCAGATGGCCGACGAGCTGGCCTCCGACCTCCCGGAGACGGACGTGCCCGTGTACATCGGCGCGGCGTACTTCCGCCTGGACACCTCGCGCTTCTTCATCCCCGTCTCGCTGGTGATTCCCGGCTCGCAAATCCCCTTCACGCAGGACCAGGATAAAGACAAAGCCTCCGTGGACGTCATCGGCGTCGTTCGGGACGAGAAAGGGTTTCCGTTCGGCAGCGTGCGCGACACGGTGAAGCTGTCGCTCGACGCCTCGCAGCAGGTCCGCCGGAAAAACGTGCAGTACAACACCGGCTTCATCCTCCCGCCCGGCACCTATCACATGAAATTCGTGGTGCGGGAGAATCAGAGCGGCCGGCTGGGTTCGTTCGACACGGACGTGATCGTACCGGATCTGGCCCGCACGCCCCTAAAAATGAGTTCCATCGTGCTGGGCAGCCAGCGCATTCCCGCCGCGGGCAAGAAGGAAGGACCCAATCCGCTCCTCCGCGACGGCATGGAGCTGGTGCAGAACGTCTTGCACGTGTTCCGCACCGACCAGCACCTCTACTTGCAGTACGAGGTCTATGATCCGGGCAAACGCAAGGAAACCGCTCCCGCGGCGCCGGCGGGACCCAATGGGGCCAGCGGAGGACCGCCGCAGAAGCCGTCCGGGGCCGCTCAGATGCGCGTCCTGACCAGCCTGGAATTCCTCCAGGGCAACAAAAAGTTCTACGAAACAAAGCCGCTCGAGGTCACGGAACTGACCGATCCGCAACGCAAGGCGGTGGTCTTCCAAATCGAGCTGCCGCTCGACACCTTGCCGCCGGGGCTGTACACCTGCCAGATCAACGTGGTGGACGACGCCGCAGGCAGCTTCGCATTTCCGCGCACTGTCCTGCTCATCAAATCGCCGCAACCCGCGCCGTCCGCCACCGGTGGCACACGCTGACTCGGCAATTCTCAGCGCTGTAGCGCAGGGCGAGTAGCCCTGCGGCCATTTTCTCGCCGCGTGTAGCGCGCTGCCGCGCAGCTCAACGCCCCGCGCTACAGATCTGCGTGTCAGAAGGGCAACGAACTTCTTATAGCGAGACTTTCGGCAGGGGCTCGCGGTCGAACGCCCCTTCGGCAATCTTCGCCGCCAGGTTGCGCATTTCCTCGTGGATGAGGCCGTTTGAGGCCAGGCACACGCGCTCTCCCGGCATAAACGGTTTGCCGGAGAAATCCGTCACCCGGCCTCCCGCCTCGCGAACCAGCAGCGTGCCCGCGGCCGTGTCCCACGACTTCAGCCCGAACTCCCAGAAGCCGTCCAGCCTGCCGCAGGCCACCATGCACAGATCGAGCGCGGCCGCTCCCACGCGGCGCACTCCGTGCGACGCCAGCGTGAACTGCCAGTAGTAGTGAATATTCGGATTCTCTGTGCGTTTGTGCGTGGGGAATCCGGTGCCCAGCAGGCTCACCGCCAGCCGCTCCGTCTGCGAGACGTGGATGGGCTTGTAGTTCAGGCATGCTCCCTGCCCGCGCTCGGCCGTGAACAGTTCCCCGTTCGCGGGGTTGTAAATCACGCCGGCAATGAGTTCGCCCGCTTCTTCCAGCCCGATGGAGATGGCAAACGCGGGAAAGTGGTGCGCAAAATTCGTGGTGCCGTCGAGAGGATCCACGTACCACCGGAACGGGGATTTGCTCTCGCTGCCCCCGCCCTCTTCCGCGACGATGGCGTGCTCGGGAAACTCGCGCCGCAGCCGCTCCACCACGATCTGTTCCGAGCGCCTGTCCGCCTGGGTCACCAGGTCCGCGTCGCCCTTGTAGGAAATATCCGCCGGGCGCGCGAACTCCTCCATGAGCACGCATCCGCCTTCCTGGGCCGCTTCGATGGCCACTTCGAGGTACCAGCTCATTCCACCGCTCCGTCGGTCAGATACAGCCTGCGGTTCCGCACGCGCAATGCGGTGTCTCCGGCGGCCGCCGAAGCGACTCGCACCTCGAGATGCCGGATGCTTTTTTTCGGCGGCGGCGGCTGCGGATAGAACGCCAGCAGATACTGCATGCGGAGTTCGCGATCGATCTCTTCGAACATCCGGTCGAGCTGGTTCAGATCGTCGGCAATGAACATGGCGCCGCCGGTGGTATCGGTGATGGTGGCCAGCGCATGCTCGCCCGCCAGATCGCGCAGGGCGTCCGATCGGAATGCCCGGATCACGATGGTGTATAGGAGCGCCTGTGCGCCCACGGCGGCATGCCGCGCGTCCTCGAACGTGGCCCGGCTGGTCGTCTCGCCCGCGTCCGTCACCAGCACGATCACCCGGCGGCGTCCCGGCGGCCGCCGCGCCAGTTCCCCGGAAGCCAGATAGATGGCGTCGTACAGCGACGTTCCCGCTCCCGAGAGCATGCGCTTCAACCCGCCCTCGAGCGTCGCCGGATTCGACGTGTACGGGGTCAGCCGGTCCACGCGCTCCGCGAAGGTGTACACGGCGAGCGAGTCTTGCGGGCGCACCAGCTTCCGGATGAACCGCAACGCGGCCGCGCCTTCAAATTCCATTTCCTTCGCCGCGCTCAGGCTGGTATCGATCATCAGCGCCATATCCAGCGGTTGCTGCGTTTCCGCTTCGAAGACAGCCACCTGCTGCTGCGTTCCCTCGTCGAACACGGAGAAAGCCTCGCGCGGCAGGCCGGCCAGCGGGCGTCCGGAGGCGTCCTGCACGGTCACCCACACGCTCACCAGGTTTACTTCGGTGCGCATCCGCCCGCCCTTCACCACCTGCGCGCGCGCACCCAGTCCTCCCCCCAGAATAATGAGCGGGATGCACAACGCGGCGAGCCCAGAAGGCCGCCGGAAGAACGAACAGGCTGCCTGCATCATGAACGATTGGGTTCCGGCCCGGGAATGGGTGCCAGGGCTTCTCCTTCGGCCCAGACGGCGCCGTCCGCGAAATACTCTTTTTTCCAGATGGGCACGCTGCGCTTCAGCGTGTCGATCGCGAACCGGCAGGCGTCGAAGGCCACGGCGCGGTGCGGCGCGCTGACGGCGATGAGCACGCTGGTTTCTCCGATCTGGAGCCGGCCCAGCCGGTGCACCAGGGCCACGCCGCTCACGGCGAATCGTGCCCGCAGCGCCGCGGTCAGCTCGCGCAGTTTTTCGAGCGCCATCGGCTCGTAGGCTTCGTAATCCAGGTAGAGCGTCCGGCGGCCTCCGCTGTGATTCCTCACGATGCCGTCGAACACCACCACTGCGCCTTCCTCGGGTCCCTTCACACGCTCTACGATGGGCTGGGCCAGGATGGGGTTGTGCACGATCTCGATCCAGTCGCGCGAAGTTGCGGCCACGGCTCCTCCGCTCACCGGAGGCAGAAAGGCCACCTCGTCCCCCGCGCGCACGGCAGTCTTCCATTCCGCCAGTTCCTGGTTGACCGACGCGGCAACGGAGGAGCGCAGCCCGGCGAGCGCTGGGTAGGCGGACCGGTAGTGCGTAAAAACGTCTTCCACCAGCGCGCCCTCCGGGAGTTCCGCGGACTCTTCGGCGCGGCCGACAATGTCCTTCAACCGCCCAAAAAACAGCACGTGCACCCGCATAAACAAATTCTACGCGTCGGATAGACCCATTTCCACCGCGCGCCCTGCGGTACTGTGCTAATTGCGAGCGCACCCTGGCTCCCATTCTTGCTGCACCGGTCGAAGGGCAGCCCGAAGGCCGTTGAGTGCCAGAGGCGCAGTCCCGAAGCTTCGGGATCCTGGGCCTCTCGCCTTGCATCGCGCAGGCGCGGGGCGTCATTCGGACCCTTCGGGCTCGCAGATCTACAGATTAGGACACTACTCGCCCTGCTAGGGTTGCGCCGCGCTGCTGCGTTTGGCCAGCCGCGCTGCCTGCCGCAGGCCATCCGCAGACCGCTCGAGTGCCTCCCGCAGCCCCTCTGCTTCCAGGCGCGCCGTGGCCCAATCTCTTCGCTCGATGGCCTCGCGTACGCCGGGGAATACCACCGCGGCATACCCGGTGTTGACGCCTGGCGCGGAAAACGTGTGCCGGTACCACGGCCTGCCCGCCAGACCGCCGGGAGTAAGGAGCGCGGCTTCGGCCCCGGCGAGCGCGTGGGTTACGGCCTCGGCCCGTTGGCGGTCAGGCGAGTTGGCCAGCAGGTTGCCGATTGCTTCACTCGCTTCGCGCGCCGCGGCCCGGAAGTCGGCCGCAGCCGATTCCACTCCCCGCAGATCGAGCAGGCGCTCATTCCGCCCCGACGCAGCACGCGCCACCGCGTGCAGGTCTTGCAGCAGGCGCCCGACTTCCGCAGCGTACTCGTCGTAATCCAGCGCCGGAACGTCCGCGTCCGCCAGCCGCATCACGATGCGGCCCGCAATCCGCGCCACCATCACGTGGTAGGTGAATTCCGGATCGCCGAAGCGCTTCATCCACTCGAAATCGTCGTAGATGGAGTGATAGACGCCGTAATCTCCGACGGAGTTGATATCCATCGCCGGAATTCCCGCGTGTTGGTAGAAAGCGCTGTAATCCGATCCGGAACCGAGCGCGCTCATCGGCAGAGGACGCTCCGCGGCGTTCTGTGGCGCCGCGCCGGCCCGCCGCGTGCTTGCAGATGGCCCGGAGCGCTCCCGCCACCGGTCGTACACCGTCCGGCCGGTGCGCGGATCGAGCGTGTCGCGGGCCGCCTCCCGCACCAATTCGCGAAGGGACGGGGTGGCGGCCCCGCCGAATCGTTCACCGGAAACGGCGATGTCCATGTTCAGGTAGGCCAGGCCGTTCCGGCCCAGTTCATCAATATGCTCTTCCACCCATGCCGTCGAGCCCACCAGGCCGAACTCTTCCGCATCCCACGAGCAGAACAGAATGGTGCGCCGCGGCGTCCAGCCCGCGCGCTTCAAATCGCCGAGCGAGCGCGCCACCTCCAGCAGCACGGCGGTGCCGCTGCCCGGATCCGCCGCTCCGAACACCCAAGCGTCGTGGTGGTTCCCGGCGATCACCCAGTCGTCCGTTTCGCCCGGCAGCCGCGCGATTACGTCATAAATCGTCCGCGTCTCCAGGCTCATAGCCACTTTCAAATGGACCTCGGCTGGCCCCGGCCCCGCGTGGTACGTCAACGGCATCCCGCCCTGCCACTCGCGCGGCACTTTCGACCCGCGCAGGTACGACATCATCTCCGCGGCATCGCGCCAGGAAATCGGCAGCACAGGAATGCGCGGGAGGTTCAGCCCTTCCCGTGTGTCCAGCCTGCGCGCGATTTCCGCGCCGGGCAGACCGCCGAGCGGAGCAATCGGATTTCCCGGGTAAAGAAACGTGTACTGGACCGAGCCGCGCTCGATTCCGCTCTCCGGCCGCCAGGGACCCTGCGGGTAGGGATCTCCTTCCCGGTAGCCGTCGTCGGCCGGATCCGAATAAAGCAGCACGCCCGCCGCACCGTTCAATTCCGCCAGGTGCACCTTCACGCCGCGGAAGCACTGCCCGTAGCGGATCAGCGCGATTTTCCCGCGCACATCCACGCCCAGCCCCCCGAGCCGCAGGAAATCCTCTGGCAGGCCGTAATTGGCGTACACCACCTGCGCGGTCACGTCTCCCGCCGGCGAATACGCGCTGAATGCGGGCATGCTGTGCGGATCCCAGGTGGAGGGATCGCCGGCCACCGGCTCTTCCGGCCGCGCCAGCCGCGCCGAGCCGGGTGCCGTGCGTTCGAGCAGGATTTCTCCCGGGTACGCCAGCACCGCGCTGTAGGGCACGATTTCCGCTTCCAGCCCCGCGGCGCGGTACTCGTCGCGGAGGTATTCGGCGACACGATGGCTTGCTTCCGTCCCGGCCAGGTGCGGCTCCGCAGTCAGCCGCCGTAGCGTTGCCTCGGCGCGCCCTGCGTTGGGCAACTGCGTGAATCTCGTCTCCCACTGTTCTTCCGTTGCTGTCCTCGATGGGGAAAATCCTCGCAGCCGGGAGGGTTCCGTGCGCTGGCCCTGGCCCATTCGGGCGGGCGGAGCGGGCAGCGCCAAGAGGCTTCCCAATAGCACCGCCGCGGCTGTGCGCAGAAATCTCCTGTCGTCCTCGGTTCGCCGCATGCCTGGTCTTTTCCCGACCGCGTAGACGTCGGCCGGAGGTCCGCATCTTCTCCGCCGATGGAAGTGAGGCGAATCATTCTAGCGAACGCTGCCAGCGCGAAAAAGCAGAGCTTTAGTCCTGAAAACGGCGGCCAGTCAGGGGGGGCGGGCACGGTGCCCGCCGGGCCCTGTGGCGCAGCCACTCCTGGCTGCGCTCCCGGCGGCCAGCGCAGGGGGGCGGGCAGGGCATTTCCCGGTTTACCCTCGCGAGGCACGCGTCGCGCATCTCATTGACATCGCTGACCTGTCTGTTAGCATTTCTGCCTGGGACCTGTGAACCTGCCCTGGTCTCCAGACCGCGCTTCTCGGCAGCGCATGGGGAAATGATGCTTCGCCATCTTACCGTCGCTCTCCTGGTTGGGATTCTGGTGTGTCCGCCCACGCTGCTCGCTGGTGGCGTAGTCGGCTCAGCCGGCCCCAGCGAGAAGGCCATCGTTCGCGGAACTCCCCTGCTGCAGGGCACCAACATTTTCAGCGGGGATGTGGTGGAGGTCTCCGAGGGAGGCGAGGGGATCGTCACCTTCGGTCATAACGCCATGGCCCGCTTTGGGGAAAACAGCGCGGTGCGCGCCTCCCGGGACACGAATTCCATCGGATTGGAGCTGCTGCGCGGGCGAATGGTCTTTCGCAGCACTGCCGGACAGCCCGTCGTCGGCTCTTTCGCCGATGCCTTGGTGCGCGCGGAGAGCGGCCAGGATGCAGTTGCCATCGTCGCCTTCCGTACGCCAACACTGGTGGTGATCACGGCGGAGCGCGGTGCGCTGGCAGTGACCGCCGGGCGCGAGCACCGCACCGTCGCCGTTCCGCAGGGCCAGAGCGTGGAAGTCGCCCTGGTGGATGATTCGGCAGCGAGCGGCGGCAATACCCCGGGGGCGCAACCTCAGGATCAAAATCAGGTTACGGCAAAGCGAAAGGGCGCCGGCATGTGGTGGACCACCGGAGTGGTGCTGACCGGAGGCGCCGCGATTGGAGCAGCGCTCGCGCTCAGCAGCAACGAGAAGCACCTCACCTGCCCGCAGAAGGATGCGCTCGTCAGCCCCTATTCCTTCCCCTGCTCCTGATCTGATCCTATAGTCCGCGAAATCCGAAGCGGGAAAGGGTCCCCCGCCTCCTCACGCCGGACGCTTACTTTGGTCTGTTCGACAATCCTCATTGTTCTATAATTGCCGTCGTTCTGGACGCCACCAGGAACGTCCGGGCGAACGCCCGCAGGCGGAGCTAAGAGCGCAAGACATGGCATCTCCGGCGATCGCGTTTGAGCTGTTCCAGCAACTCTTCGAGTTTCTGCCCGATGCAGTATTCGTTTCCGACGAGTCCGGACGCATCACCCTGACGAATGCCGAGGCCGGCCGAATGTTCGGCTATGGCCCTGAAGATCTGATCGGCGAGCCCCTCGAGGCGCTGGTCCCCGAACGATTCCGCGGCGCGCACCCCGGCCATCGCAGCGCGTACTTCTCCCAGCCCCGCGTCCGGCCCATGGGTGCCGGACTCGAGCTCTTCGGCCGCCGCAAGGATGGCAGCGAATTCCCGGTGGACATCATGCTCAGTCCCGTGCATCTGGAGGGGAAGCCCTTCGTTGTGGCCGTGGTTCGCGATGCCTCACGGCGCCGGGAAGCGGAGCGCGCGCGGCGGCGAAGCGAGGAACGTCTGCGGGCCCTGTTCGAATATTCGCCGGACGCGATCGTCGTGACCGATGGACAGGGAAGAATCGCGGAAGTCAGCGAGCAGCTCATAAGGATGTTCGGCTACGATCGTACCGAACTCACGGGCCAGCCGGTCGAGATTCTGGTCCCGGAGCGGTTCCGCGGCGTTCACATCGCTCATCGTGCCGGATACAGCGCCGCCCCGCACGTGCGTACCATGGGCGCAGGGTTGGACCTCTACGGCCGGCGAAAGGATGGCAGCGAATTTCCGATCGACATCCTGCTGGGGCCGGTGGAAGACCCCGATGGCCGCCTCGTGCTCGCCGTCGTCCGCGACCTTTCACAGAAAAAGAAGGAAGAAGAAGCCTTACGGCGAACCGAGGAGGAGAAGCGCTACCTGGAAGAAGAGCTCAGCCTCACCCACCAGTTCGAGGAGATCATCGGGGAAAGCAAGGGGCTGAGGCAGGTGTTGCGGCAGGTGGAGGACGTCGCACCCACCGACGCCACGGTGCTCATCCTCGGCGAAACGGGCACCGGAAAAGAGCTGATTGCCCGCGCCATCCATTCCCTCAGCCCGCGCCGCGACCGCGCCTTTGTGCGGCTGAACTGTTCCGCGATTCCTTCGGGACTGCTGGAAAGCGAGCTCTTCGGACATGAGAAGGGGGCGTTCACCGGCGCGATCTCCCAGAAGCTGGGCCGCCTGGAACTGGCCCACGAGGGCACGTTTTTCCTGGATGAAGTGGGCGACCTGCCTGCGGAACTCCAGCCCAAGATTCTGCGCGCACTTCAGGAAAAGGAGTTCGAACGGGTGGGGGGCACGCGGACGATTTCCGCCAACGTGCGGCTGGTCGCCGCGACCAATCGTGATCTGGCGAAAATGGTGGCCGACGGCCGGTTTCGCAGCGACCTGTATTACCGCTTGCGCGTCTTCCCGATTTCCATCCCTCCTCTGCGCAAGCGCCGCGAGGACATTCCCATTCTCGTGCGCTACTTTGTCACCCAGCACGCCAGCCGCATGGGCCGGCACATCGAAACGATCCCTCCCGAAACTATGAAGGCTCTGGTGGAATGGCACTGGCCGGGCAACATCCGCGAGCTGGAGAATTTCATCGAGCGCTCTGTCATCCTCACCCAGGGGCCCGTCCTGCGCGCGCCCCTCGCCGAACTGCAAGAAGTCGAAAAGGCTTCGGAGCCGGGCGGGTCCAACCTGGAAGCCGCTGAACGCGAGCACATCCTGCGGGTCCTCCGTGAGTGCGGAGGCAGGATTGGCGGCCCCGAGGGAGCTGCGGAGCGCCTCGGATTGAAGCGCACGACCCTGAATTCCATCATCAAGAAGCTGGGCATCCAGCGGCGGGACTACATCTAGTCCCGCGACGACATTTCGTCTCGTCTCTCCACCGTCTTCCCAGAAAGAAATTCTGTTCCGAAAGCGCTCACCTGTAGCAAACCCCACGTTCTGAGCCGGTTGCGCTGCCCCTGACAGCCCACGCCGTGCCGCTGAGTTTGGCGGCTGGCTTGCTCCCTTCAGTATTCGTGGCGGGGATGCAGGCGAGACGAGAATGCTTCGAATCACCATTCACGAAGACGCGAACGGACCGACGATTGAACTCGAAGGAAAATTTGCCGGGCCGTGGGTCGAAGAAGTGAACCGCGCCTGGCATTCGCTCGCGCCTCTCGAAGGCTCCAAGCGGTTGCGCATTGACATCCGCAAGGTGGCCTTCGCCGATGCAAAAGGCAGGGAACTTCTGCGCCGCATCCATCGGGAGACCAAAGCCCGCATTCTCGCCGATACGCCGTTGGCGGAGATGTACGCTGCCGAGGCTCAGCACCGCTCGGGAAAGAACGGAAAGGGAGGAAAACACAATGCGCGGTCATGACGAATCCCACGTGAGCGAGAATGGCCAGACGGGAGGTCTGAAGGCCAGCGAGCACTTCCGCCACCTCAGCCCGGACGCGGTGAAGGACTTCGACGCCGCGGCCATCACCGCCTCGTACCCCGCGGGCGCGGTCCTGTTTATCGAGAAAAACAATCCGCGCGGCGTCTTCCTGATCAACTCGGGAAGCGTGAAGCTCTCCGTCAGTTCCAGCGGGGGAAGGACTCTCATCCTGCGCATCGCCAAGCCCGGTGAGCTTCTCGGCCTGATGGCCACGCTCGGGGGGGCTCCCTACGAGGTTACCGCGGAGACTATCCATCCTTGCTCCATCTCGTTTGTCCCGCGCAGCCAGTTCCTGCAATTCGTGGCCAAGCATGCCGAGGCGTACAAGGGCGTCGTGAACCAGCTCAGCGCTCTCTACAACGGCGCCTGCGAGCAGTTGCGCACCGTTGGGCTCTCTGCCTCAGTGCCGGAGAGGCTGGCGCGCCTCCTGTTGGAATGGTCCGACGGTGCCAAGCCAACCGGCCATACTGTGCGGTTCGTGCTTCCGCTCACTCACGAAGAGATTGCCGAATTCATCGGCACTTCGCGAGAATCGGTGACGCGTGCCCTGAGCGACTTCCGTAGCCGCCAATTCGTGGCCCTGCGCGGCGCTACCCTCACCATCGCAAACCGGCCGGCGCTCGAGTCCGTAGCCGGCGACTAGTTCCCCGAGGCGAGGCCGCCGTCGCGTGACACCTGTCACGCGGATGTGTGACCTACGACAATCATCCCAGCCCGCCCCGCGCCGTAGAATGACCCTGGATTCCAAGACTGGAGCTCCGCCCCAGCGCGCCATAGGCGCGTTCTGAGCCGGCGAGCATCTNTTTCCCCGGATTCGAGCACTTCGATTGGAGGCAGCGTCATGGCAACCAAGGCAGCAGATCTGGCCGGGCCGGGCATAGGCGACTATGCCGAACTGGAGAAGATTCTTCCCCGCGACTACAGCTCCTTGCTGACTCCTAAGGAAACGCAAAAGGCCATCTTTGCGGTCAAGCGCTACATCGAAGACCATCTGTGCGAAGAACTGGGTTTGCTGATGGTCACGGTGCCCCTGATTGTGGACGTGGAGAGCGGCGTAAACGACCTGCTCGACCGCGACGGCTCGCGCACGCCCATTCAGTTCCACATCTCGAACGACTACGACAAGCACCCTGTGGACGCCCAGGTGGTGCAGGCCGCCACCAAGTGGAAGCGCATCGCGCTGAAGCAACTCGGCCTGCGCCCGGGCGAAGGCCTGTGTACGGACATGCGCGCCGTGCGCAAGGACTACTTCCTCGACCACGACCACAGCGCCTACGTGGACCAGTGGGACTGGGAACGCGTCATCACCTCGAGCCAGCGCAATCTCGCCTTCCTCGAACAAATTGTCGGCCGCATCTGGTACGTCCTGGTGAACGCGGAAAAGTACGCGCAGGACCTCTTCCCGCAACTCAAGACCGCGAAGTATCCGAATCTTCCGGAAAAGCTCACCTTCCTGCATGCCGAGGACATCCTCGCGATGTATCCGAACCTGCCCCGCAAGCAGCGCGAAACGGCGATCCTTCAGGAGTACCCGGCGATCTTCATCGTCGGCATCGGCTGGCCGCTTCAGGACGGCTATCCGCACGAAATGCGCGCCGCCGATTACGACGACTGGGTTACGGAAACGCA
>OCOJ01038043.1_pt1 | contig 15285 bp, 14 predicted proteins | sample 1539251 | NCBI WGS metagenome assembly OCOJ01 (sample SAMN01911457, study PRJEB22624) | soil metagenome | biome: Soil | place: Malaysia | collected 2012-04-30 | depth RA_metagenome m | reverse complement strand
AAGGTAGGGATTCGGGGTCCGCAAAGCCGCAAGTTCCGGCGCTCCGGCTTCCCGCTTGAGGGCGACGCCTTGTTCGATCAAGACTGCCGAGGCCCGCGTCGACTTAAGTAGCTGGAAATACCGCCGGTTAGCCAGGAAGGTGAGTTGGCCGGGCTCGGCATGATCGATTCCGGCGACACCGTGAATTTCGATGTCCCCCGGTCCGTCCAGGCGGCAACCAAGTTTTTGCGCAACATCGGAAAGTTTCATGGACATGGCTCCTCAGCACTCCGTGCGAGTCTCGCACAGGGCCGCAAGGGAGTACAGACGGGGGCGGTTATTCGTTGAAGAGCCGAGGTTGAGCAGCGGTGGCCGCAGCTGCTGCGGCCGGCTTTCGGCGCGCGATGCCCACGACGCCAAGCACGGTTAGCTCGGCCAATGCCCCGCGGGGAACAAAAATCCGGTCGGTGGCCGAAGTAAGGTCTGGAGGAGTGAACTGGATCCCATTGTCGAGCAGGGAAAGCAAGTCGTTGGGGACAACACCTTCCACTGTTTCTCCGTCGGAAAAGCGCAAACGCACCCATAGGCCGTCAAGCTTGGGCCGACTCAGGAAGGTTTTCCGCTCTGGCTCGAACTCGTCGGAAAACTCCCGCACGAAATAAATCGAGCGCACCTTGGCAAGAGGGATGGCCTGATGCTCGCCATCGGGGGTGAGGACGTCAATCGGATCGGCCTGGCCAAGGCGCGAGGGATTCAGGTAACAGCGAAGAGGCTTCTTGTCGGCAAGAACGACGACGACCTTCTTGTGGGTAGAGGCTGGGGCGCGGTATTTCAAAGAAATAGTGTAACTGAGTCTGGAATGGACTGAATTTGCGAAATGCGCTGAGGTATGTTATGTTAAGCGCGCTTTTCCTGTCAAGTTATTGTTTTCATTAGGGTTAGGTCGCGGAGTGCCGCGTTTTGACCGATAAGAAGCACATCCTCAAGTCGGCTTCGATTATGTCTTTGGTCACCGTCGTGAGCCGCGTGCTCGGGTACGTGCGCGACCAGCGGATTGGCCTACTTCTTGGAACCGCCGACGCCTTCGTTTTGGCTTACCGCATCCCCAATTTGTTCCGGCGCCTGGTCGGGGAAGGGTCCATGACCGCCTCCTTCATACCTGTTTTCACCACCTACATGCGGGAAAAACCTAAAGAGGAAGTTTGGGATTTCGCCAATCGGCTCTTCTGGACTTTGGCGCTGGTCATCGCCATTATCACCATCCTCGGCATGATTTTCTCTCCCGCGGTCATCCACACGTTCACTTCTTCCTCGGACAGACCTGTAGAGTGGAACGAAGCGATTGCCCTGAACCGGATTATCTTTCCCTATCTCTTTTTTATTGGCTTGGCGGCCCTGGCGATGGCCATCCTGAACTGCTTTCACATCTTCGGGCTGCCGACAGCCACGCCAATATTCTTAAACCTGGCCATCATTCTGTTCTCGATCGGCATCGTGCGGCATTACTTTAATGACCCTGGAATAGCGCTCGCTGTCGGCGTGCTGGTGGGAGGGGCGCTGCAATTCCTGATTCAGGTTCCCAAGCTCGTGCAAAAGGGCATGCGATTTGACTTCGGAATCTCGTTTTCACATCCGGGGATACGAAACGTAGCCAGGCTGATGGTGCCGCGCTTTTTTGGTATCGGGATAGGACAAATCAATTTTTTCATCGACACATATTTTGCTACGGCAAGCAGGATGCCCGACGGCAGTTTGGGCGCCCTATACTTCTCGGACCGCGTTATGGAATTGGTGCTTGGAGGATACGCCATCGCAGTGGCGACGGCGATTCTACCCATGATGTCGCATCAGGCGGCGGCTAACGATTACGATTCCTTGAAGAAAACTCTAAATTTTTCTGTCCGAATCGTGGCATTCATAACGGTGCCCGCGATGATTGGGCTGATGATCCTGCGGGAGCCGATTATTCGCGTGCTGTTCCAGCATGGGCAATTCGTAGCTGCCTCCACGCGCCTGACGGCGCGGGCGCTTCTGTACTACGCGATAGGATTACCGGCGTTAGCCTCCGTCAAGCTGGTCGTGCCCGCCTACTATTCGACGCGAGATACCAAAACGCCGGTCATCGTTGCCTCCATATCTATGGTGATCAACATCATCCTGAACTTTGTCTTTTTGAACTTTTTCTTTGCTAAGGTGCGGAACGGCGGACCGGCCTTGGCCACGGCCTTGGCCTGCTACTTTGACTTCTTCGCTCTTTTCCTCATTTTCCGGCTGCGGCACGGGTCCATGGGCACTTTCCAGGTTCTTCGCTCTTTCGGAAAGATAAGTATCTGCGCCGCAATTATGGGCCTGGGCTGCTGGATCGGACTGCACTACACGGCTTTCGCTTCAGGCTCTCGCTTCCTCATCCAACTTTCGGTTTTCGCTGCCCTTATTGTCGGCGCGACAGTTCTTTATTTGCTCCTGGCCTGGGTTTTCCGGTGCCCAGAGATTGAAGAGGTCTACGGAATCGCCATTCGGCGCCGGGGCGCTGAAGAGTTGGGCGTTGCGGAGTCTTAATGGAGATCCCGGCGGCCATTTCGACGTTTTTGACCCACGTGAAGGTGGAAAAGGGACTTTCTACGAACACGGTCTCAGCTTACCAGCGTGACTTGCAGAAGTTCGACGCTTTTGCACAGAAGCGCAAGCTCGCGGTAGAGGGCGTGACGAGGGATGACCTGGTCGATTTTCTTGCGTCGCTGTACCGNTCTTGCGTCGCTGTACCGCCAAAAGCTGGACAGCAAGACGGTGGCCCGCCACCTAGTCGCATTGAGGAATTTTTTCCGTTTTGCGCAGGTTCAGGAACTGATCGGCACAGATCCGTCGCTGAATCTGGAATCCCCGAAGATTCGGCGCAGTTTGCCGGGCTACTTGCGCCTCGAGGAAGTGGACCGGTTGCTGGAGCAACCCGACGCCAAGACGCCTCTTGGTTTGCGGGACCGCGCCATGCTGGAGGTGCTGTATTCGACGGGCTTGCGCGTTTCCGAACTGATTGGCTTGCGCGTCACGGATTTGGACACAAAGGTCGGTTGCATTCGTTGCATCGGCAAAGGAGACAAAGAACGCATCGTTCCAGCTGGTCGAAAAGCGCTTGGCATGGTGGAGAAGTACCTCCGCGACGGGAGGCCTAAGCTGTTGGGAAAGGCCGCGGCCGTCCCCGCTCTTTTTGTGAATCGGAGGGGCGCGCCGCTGAGCCGTGTGGGCGTGTGGAAAATTCTTTCGGCTTACGGACGCCGCGCCGGTTTGCGTGTCGCGCTTACGCCACACATGCTTCGCCACAGCTTCGCAACTCACCTATTGGAACGAGGGGCGGATTTGCGGTCGGTGCAACTGATGCTTGGCCATGCGGACATCTCCACGACGCAAATCTACACCCACGTCGTGGAAGAGCGGCTCAAGCAGATCTACAAAGCGCATCATCCGCGCGCCTAACGCGCGGCGGGCCACGGGCTCATATCGCGGTTGCCTTTGCGGTGGTCAGCGCGGGCACCCTGAATCTGAAGGAGTGCGATGCCAGACTACATGTTCTTGCTGGAAAGCCGGCTCTCTCCGGAGCAGCGCGCGGCGATGATGCGCGTCCAGGAGCTCTCTAGCGCGATGGGGTTCAATGTCTATTTGACCGGCGGAACAGTCCGGGACCTGGTCACTGGGGCGTCTTTGCGCGATCTCGATTTTTCAGTGGAAGGCAATCCATCCAAAATTGCGCGCGAACTGGAGAAAGGCGGAGCGAAGATTCTTTCGGAGGATGAAAAACTCCGGCATATCGAGATTCTTTTCGCCGGGGATTGCGAAGGCAGCATTTCGGCAGCTCGCGACGATCATTATGTCCGTCCGGGAACCCGGCCGGAAATCCGCTGGTCCACGATTATGGAGGACTTGCGGCGCCGCGATTTCTCCTTAAACGCCATTGCCATCTCGCTGAACCCCGCCTCTCGAGGATTGCTTCTGGACCCTACGAACGGCCTTTCGGACATTGAGCGCGGTGAAGTACGTGCGCTGATCATCCACAGTTTCACCAATCAGCCGGCGCGCCTGCTTCGCGCGCTCCGCTACGCGGCCCGCATGAACTTCAAGCTCGAGACGCGCACGCAGGAGTGGTTTGATTTAGCAATCGAGAGGGAATTGCAGCACACCATCGCGCCAGAGGATGCCGGCGCGGAACTGCGGGCGGTGGCCCGGGAGGAGCGTCCTGCGGTCGTGCTCAAAGCCTGGGAGGAACGTGACCTGCTTGGTGCGGTAAGTCCTGTCCTTGCCAAGAAGCACCCTGACTACGAGGCCATCGGGCAGCTCATGAAAGTGCGCGAAGACATGCTTATGGCCGGGCTGCGGCCCAGGCTGGCCACACCCATGATGCTAGCTATTCTCGGGAAGCTCAAAGAGCGCGAGCAAAGCAATCTCCTCTCGAAAGCAGGTTTTCGATCAGCGGAAGTGGACGCGATTATGAGCTTCGAGGAAGAAGCGCTCGAAGCACAAAAAGAACTGACCGGGCGCAAGATGAATGCGCCGCTCGACTCTTACAAATTTCTGGAAAAGCTGCCGCTGGAACAGATCGCGTACCTCCTCGCGGAGTCCCGGAACTCGGCCGCGCTCTCTAAAGTTCGGGCCTATCTCCACAAGTGGCGGCCGATTCGGAATGGCCTGCCCGTGGTGGCCAACGAGTTGGAAGCTTTGGGCTTCCCGGCGGGGCCAAAATTCGATGCGATAATCGACCAAGTCTTCGGAATGCAGCTTTCCGGGCGCGGCAAGACGCCGGAAGAGCGCGAGAAAATTCTCCGGAAACTATCTGGAATCAAAGAGCAGCCTAAGAAGAAAGAGAAGAAGCCTGCCAAAGGCGCGGAAAAGCATGCTGCGGCAGAGGCAGCTGCAGGAGCAAAAGAAAAAACGGCCCCTCAGAAGGTGCCGTCCAAGAAAGCGCCTGGCGCGTATCCGGCACCGACGAAACATGCGGCAAAGCGCGGAAGTGGTGTCAGTCACCGGGACATCCGCGCTGTCGGGAAGAAACGCAGCGGGCGCAAGTAACCCCAGAACGGAGAATTCGCGGCCTGTGGGAAACGTCAGAAAGCGTGTCGCAATTCTCTCGCGAGCGTTTTAGAATTGAGTTCCATGGGGCAACCCCAGTTCGTTCATCTGCACGTTCATACTGATTACAGTCTGCTCGATGGCGCGTGTGAAACCTCCGAGCTGCTCGACGAGGCTTCCCGGCAAAAAATGCCCGCGGTGGCCATAACCGATCACGGGAATCTGTTTGCTGCGGCTAACTTCTTCTACGAAGCCAGCAAGCGCGACGTTAAACCGATCATCGGATGCGAAGTCTACGTCGCGAAAGGCAGCCGCCACGATAGGGGAGAGAAAACGAATGGCGATAGCGGGCAGGACCGCGGGGAGCTGGACCCTGGAATGCGTGGCACCAACCATTTGGTGCTTCTCTGCGAATCGCAAGAAGGCTATCAAAACCTGATCAAGCTCGTTTCCACCGGCTTCCTTGAGGGTTTCTACTACAAGCCTAGAATCGACTACGAATTGCTATCGAAGCACAGCAAAGGATTGATCGCGCTTTCGGCCTGTTTGCGCGGTGCAGTGACGGAAGCTGTGCTTGAAGAGAAATACGATCAGGCGCGTGAGAATGCCTACCGCCTTCGCGATATTTTCGGCAAGGGCAACTTTTTCCTCGAGATTCAGGATCAAGGGATCGACATCGAAAGAACCGTCAACCGCGAACTGTTGCGCCTTTCCAAAGAAACGGGCATTCCCCTTGTAACGACGAACGATTGCCACTATCTACGCCATGAGGATGCGCACGCCCAGGAGGTTTTGCTCTGCATTCAGACGGGCAAGACCATGACCAACCCGCAGCGCATGAAATTTGCCACCGACCAGTTCTATTTCAAGTCGGCAGCGGAGATGGCGCAGGTATTTGGCGAATTGCCGGACGCTCTAAGCCGCACCGTGGACATCGCGGCTAGATGCAATGTCAAGATTGAACGCATCCCACATCCTTTTCCGGAATTTCAGGTTCCGGAAGGGCATACGGCGGGCAGCTATTTTGAAAAGGTAGTTCGGGAAGGATTCGCAGCCCGGGTTCCGTACTTGGAGCGCTTGGCGAAACAGGGACTGCTGCGCCACTCGCTCGCTGATTACGAGCGGCGGTTAACCGCTGAGATCGAAATGATCAAGAAGATGCGCTACGAAGGCTACTTCCTGATTGTTTGGGACTTCATTCACTACGCTCGCGCGCAAGACGTGCCGGTCGGGCCGGGACGGGGCTCCGCTGCCGGAAGTCTGGTGAGTTACGCGATGCGGATCACCGACGTCGACCCCTTGCAATACAACCTTCTGTTCGAGCGCTTCCTGAACCCGGAACGCGTCTCCTTGCCGGACATCGACATTGACTTCTGCATGCGGCGCCGCGGCGAGTTGATTGACTATGTGACCCGCAAGTACGGCCGCGAAAACGTCGCTCAAATTATTACGTTCGGCACGATGGCGGCGAAGGCGGCAATCAAGGACGTTGGCCGGGCCATGGACATCCCTTATGGCGATGTGGACCGTCTGGCCAAACTCGTCCCAAATGCGCTGGGCATCACCCTTGAAAAGGCATTGGCGGAAGCGCCGGTGCTCAAGTCCACGATCGAGGGCGATGAACAGCTGAAGGATTTAATGAAGGTCGCGCTCCGGCTGGAAGGGCTGGCGCGCCACGCTTCGACGCACGCTGCCGGTGTTGTCATTTCGCCGCGGCCGCTCATGGAAGTCGTCCCCATTTACAAAACGAACCGCGACGAAATCACGACGCAATACGACATGAACGCCCTCGAACGCGTGGGGCTTCTGAAGATGGACTTTCTCGGTCTGACGACGCTTACCGTGCTTCACGATACCGTCGCCATGGTCGAGAAAAACCGCGGCGTAAAAATCGACCTCGACAACTTGCCGCTCGATGATGCGGAGTCCTACAAGCTCTTCGCCCGCGGCGATACGACCGCTATTTTCCAGTTTGAATCGCACGGCATGCGCGACATTCTGCGCCGCTATCAGCCATCGCGCATCGAAGATCTCACCGCTCTCAACGCGCTCTACCGGCCCGGGCCCATTCAAGGCGGCATGATCGACGATTTCATCAACCGGAAGCAGGGGAAGACGAAAGTCAGCTACGAATTGCCGCAGCTGAAAGAAATACTCGAAGAAACCTACGGCGTCATTTTGTATCAAGAACAGGTGATGCAGATTGCCAACGTGCTGGCGGGTTTTTCGCTCGGCGAAGCCGATATTCTGCGCAGAGCCATGGGCAAGAAAAAGAAAGAAGAAATGGCGGCGCAGCGTGCCAAGTTTATGGCGGGCTGTTTGGCCAACAGGATTCCTGAGAAAAAAGCGGAGCGCATTTTTGACTTAATGGAAGAATTTGCCGGCTACGGATTCAACAAATCGCACTCGTGTGCCTATGCCTTGCTTGCTTATCAGACGGCCTATCTGAAGACGCACTATCCGGTGGAGTTCATGGCGGCGCTGCTAACCTCCGAAACGGGCAGCACAGAAAAAATCGTGAAGTACATCAACGAAGCGCGGGGCATGAGCATTTCTATCCTGCCGCCGGACGTTAACGAGAGCGATCTCTATTTCACGCCCGTTGGGGAATCGATCCGCTTTGGCCTCGCGGCTATCAAAAATGTCGGAGAAAATACGGCTAAGGCCATTCGGGATGCCCGCTTGAGCCAGGGCCAATTTCGCTCGCTGCATGATTTCTGCGAAAGAATCGAATCGCGGTTTCTGAACAAGCGCGTCTTCGAGAGCTTGATCAAGTCTGGCGCAATGGACTCGCTTGGCGCCCGCGAATCGATGCTAGCCTCAGTCGACGATGCGCTGGCAGCTTTGCAGCGGGCTTCCAGAACCCGCGAATTGGGCCAGCACGGCTTGTTCGGAACGGCCGCTGTGCCCGCCCCCGTCCCGTTTGAACTTCGCGATGCGGAGCCCTGGAGCGAAGAAGAACGCCTCGCGAGCGAATATGCCATGCTGGGCTTCTATGTCTCCGGGCATCCCTTGGCTAAGTACGCGTCGCGGCTTCAGGAATTGAAAGCTACGACTCTCGAGGAACTCGAGGGGCAACGCAATGGGAAGGAGATAGCAGTCGCCGCGCTTATCGTTGGAGTGCGCCTCATGCGTTCCAGGAAAGGTGCGCGCTGGGCTATTTTCACGCTTCAAGACATGACCGGCATTCGCGAATTGCTGGCCTTTCCGGAGAGTTTTGCCCGCTTTGAATCTATTCTGAAGCCGGGAACACCGCTCTTGTTAAAAGCGCGGGTGCAGATCGAAGAAGCGGGCACGCGGCTGTCTCTGCAAGAGGCGCGGCGGCTCGAGGATATTGCAGAGCGTTCGTCCTCTGGTCTCCGCATTCGCATGAACGTCGAGGATTTGACGGAGGATTTGCTGGATGAGCTTCAGCGGATTCTCCTGGCGCATCCGGGGACAAGCCCAGTGACCTTCGACCTTGACGTTCCGGATGGAACGAGCGCCACAGTTCCTGTGCAGCAAAACGTGCGCATCTGCCAGGAACTTCTAACGGCCGTGCGCGAATTGTGTGGCGAACGCTCTTTGGATTTGGTGATGTGATGGCGCTGAAGGAAAAAGGGAAGGGAGTTGCCCNGATCGGCAGCGCGAAATCGAGCGCCTCGAAAAGGACGTTGAAGAACTTCGCCGCATGGCGGGAAACCAGGAAGCGGAGGAGGAACTCGAGCGCATTCGCCAGCAAGTAAGAGAGCTGCGCCGCGAGTTCTACTCGCATCTGGGGCCCTGGCAGCGGGCTCAGCTGGCGCGGCATCCCCAGAGGCCCTACACGCTGGATTACATCGGCCTGTTATTCACGGACTTCGTCGANNNNTGCATGGCGACCGCGGCTACGGGGACGACAAAGCCCTAGTCGCGGGGCTGGCCAAATTCCATGGCCGGCCGATAGCTGTAGTCGGACATCAGAAGGGCCGCGACACCAAGCAGCGCTTGATGCGCAATTTCGGGCAGCCAAAGCCGGAGGGTTACCGCAAGGCGCTTCGCGTGATGCACCTGGCGGCGAAGTTCGGGCGGCCCATCCTGAGCTTTGTCGACACGCAAGGCGCTTATCCGGGCATCGACGCCGAAGAGCGCGGACAAGCCGAAGCCATTGCGCGCAACCTGCGGGAGATGGCCCGCTTGCCGGTCCCCATTATTGTGAGCGTAACGGGCGAGGGCGGGTCGGGCGGAGCGCTGGCGATCGCCGTGGGAGATATCGTAAACATCCTTGAGAACAGCTTTTATTCCGTAATCTCTCCGGAAGGCTGCGCCGCCATTTTGTGGCGCGATGCAGCAAAAGCGGAAACCGCCACCGCGGCTCTGAAAATCACAGCGAAGGACTTAAAGGAACTTGCAATCGTGGATGAAATCATTCCCGAACCCGAAGGTGGAGCGCATACGGATCACGAAGCGGCGGCGCGCCTGCTCGACGAAGTGCTCGACCGTCAGTTGACCGTATTGAGCCAGCAGCCGGTCAGGCAGCTTCTGGAAGCGCGGTACGAAAAGTTCCGCAAAATGGGGCAGTTCTTCGATTTCGGCATCTAGCGCAAATACAGCGCAATTTAGAATAAATTGCGCTGAGTCCGAGTATGTCAGGGTTCTAGGTCTACCCCGTAGCACATTGGCAACTCTTCTAAGAGCAATGGTTGTGGCGACCCTAGGGGCAAGCTAGTCTGGTTGGGCAATCAGCAAAGCAATCCGACTCGGGAGAATTTAGTGCAAGCGGCCACCCGTCTACGGAGGACTGGACAGAGCATGTCGGAACCCTTCCGCCCCTATGAAAAGCTGGTGGAGATTAAGATTCTGGGAAAGAAGTTCCAGGTGCCGGAGCGCAATTCTCTCCTTCGTTGCTTTCAGTTCATCAGCCCGGAAACTATCCCTTACGGACGGTTTTGCTGGAATCAGGACTGCCAATACTGCCGTGTGACCTGCCAGCTACCGGACGATGATGAGGCGCGGGAGATGCTGAGCTGCAAATTCATTGTCATGCCGGGAATGGAAATCACCGAATTGAGCCAGGAATTAAAGTGGTGTCTGCGCTCAAAGCTTCCGGCGGACGCGGCTGTCTCTCCCTAAGGTGTTGGAGTGCGAGGCGCAGCAACTTCGTGCCCAGCTTGGGGTTATGAATTCTGAGGGACCCATGAATTCACGGTTGCGGCCATGCGACGCCAATACCCAACTCATCCCCGGCGCACAGCCGCTACCGTAATTCCCTGGTCTTCCTCTAGAAGCCTCCTTTTCGTGGCCTGACGAGGCCCAACCAATCTCAGCGCGGTGGGAATTGCACTTCGATTTGCTCTGCACTACGATTCCTTCGGCTAACAAATGAATAACGCACATTTGTTTTCTTGCGACGGCTGTGGGCAAACCGCAACTCCGGAACACATCGCCCGGCGACTTAGGTGCCTCGAGTGCGCGACCCGCTACAGGCCCGTACATATCAACACTCTTCTTCTTGGAGCATTTTCTCCTGCTTCCGAGAGCGGATTCCTCTATGGGGGGATTTTTAAAGGAGAAGCGGCAGCTCTCTTGGATGCCGTAGGAATTTCCTGGAATGGCAAGTCGGCTGATAGCGTTCTTGCCGAATTTCAGCGGAGCGGTCTATTCCTCACTCATATACTAGAATGTCCATTAGAACCGGGGTTGAACACTCGCGAGGGGATCCAAGCGCAACTGGCGCAGCACCTTCCTGCAGTGGTCACACGGATTCGGCGCTCGCTCAAACCGAAGCGAGTGGTATTGTTTTCCCGAGAAACCGAAACCATTCTCTCTCTGCTTTCCGGCGAACAGCTTGGATGCCCGCTGATTCTGGACGAAGGCAAGCCGCTTTTGCTGGATTCGGCTAGCACGACTGGCCGTCTGCGAAAGGCGCTGGAAGCTGCGGCCTCGACAGTAAATTTGAACGCACAAATGTGACGGCCATCACAGCAAGTAGCGGGCTGAGGACCCGATAGTCGATGAGGCGGGGGAGGTTGTTATCTATGGTAGAATCAAAGCCATGCATGGGGTCCTAGCCCGTTAGGAGTAGTACGGTGAAGAAACAGGCGAAATTTGGCGTCGGGATCAGCGTAATCGTGGTTTCGCTGGCCTTTCTGGCTTGGCTTGGCTATGGCGAAAGTAAGACCTACTATCACACGATTGCTGAACTGAAGACTCTTCATGGTGCCCAGCTCTCGCACCGGATTCGCGTGGGCGGAACCGTGGCCCCGGGTAGTATCCACCGGCTGACGGGCCGGGTAGATTTCGTTTTGGAGGGAGAGGGACTCACCCTCCCCGTCAGCTATCTGGGCACGGATCCCCTTCCAGACACTTTTGTGGACAAATCGCAGGCCTTGGTCGAGGGGCATGCGGGCGCGGACGGGCGGTTCGTGGCCGACCATGTTCAAGCAAAATGTGCCTCCAAGTATGAGGCGGCACCTGGCGGCACTACCGGCGCTCCTTCCAGTTCGACCCAGCCAAGTACGATGTAACATTTCCACATCGGCCCGGGAGGGAGGCGGGGTTTCGTGGATGTCTTTGGTTCATTCGCTCTCGTTCTAGCGTTTGTGTGCGCGGTCTACGCGTTTGGCGGTGGGATCGCGGCGATTCTGACGCGTCATCCTCTTTTGATCAAAAGCTCCCGGCAGGCGGGGATGGCCACCTGCGTTCTCATTTTCCTCGCAACATTCAGCCTGGAATACCTGTTTTTCACGGACAACTATTCGGTGGCTTATGTCGTAGCGCACAGCAATCACGATTTGTCCACGTTTTACAAGGTTGCCGCACTGTGGTCGGGGCAAGAAGGTTCGCTCCTATTTTGGACTTTCCTCCTTTCGATTTACATCTTTTCGGTTCTCGTTGCCTACCGGAATAAAAACGGCGAGCTGATGCCCTACGTTGGCGTGATCCTGGCAGGAGTGCAGATTTTCTTTCTCACGCTGAACAATTTTGTGGCCAGCCCGTTCAAAGCTCTCGGAGTTCCGGCAGCCGACGGGACTTTCAATCTGGTGGCGCGCAGCGACGGCAACGGTCTCACACCGCTTTTGCAGTATCCCGAGATGGTCATCCATCCGCCGAATCTTTACTCGGGCTATACCGGGTTCACGATTCCGTTTGCCTTCGCGCTGGCGGCTTTGCTGGCGCGTTATCCTGGCGAAAAATGGATTCACCTCACCCGCAAATGGACCATGATCGCGTGGTGCTTTCAGTCCATGGGCATTCTCCTCGGGGCGCATTGGGCTTATGCGGTGCTTGGCTGGGGAGGCTACTGGGGTTGGGATCCTGTCGAAAATGCTTCGCTGCTGCCCTGGCTGACCGGCACGGCCTTCCTGCACTCCGTGATGATGCAGGAAAAGCGCGGCATGATGAAGGTGTGGAACGTCTGGCTGGTTTTTTCGACTTTCCTCCTCTGCATCCTGGGAACGATGCTGACGCGTAGCGGCGTCGTTAGCTCCGTGCACGCGTTTGCGCAATCCAGCATCGGAAGCTGGTTTGTGGGATTCATTTTGGTGATTCTGGCGGTTTGCTTCGTGGCGTATTTCAAAAATCGCGATTACCTGAAAAGCGAGAACCAACTCGATTCGATCGTTTCGCGCGAATCCAGCTTTCTTTTCAACAATTTGCTGTTTTTGGTCGGGTGCATCGCGGTGCTCTCCGGCACGCTCTTCCCCGTATTCTCCGAATGGATTTCCGGCTCGCGAATCAGCGTGGGCGCGCCTTTTTTCAACAAGGTTATGATTCCGACCGGGCTTCTCCTTCTGTTTCTCACCGGAGTGGGGCCGCTTCTGGCTTGGCGCAAGACATCTCCTGAAAGCCTGAAACGCAATTTTGCCTGNGCCGCTGATGATCGGCGTTGTTGTCGGCGCCGTAGCCTTCATTTTTGGCTTCCGAGAGATTTTCTCGTTGATTTGCTTGATTCTGTGCGTGTTTGTGGCAGCAACGGTCCTGCTGGAGTTCTATCGTGGCGCCAAAGTGATTGGCGCGCGCTCCGGGGCTTCGCTCATTGCTTCGGCGATCGAGTTGACCATGCGCAATACGCGGCGCTACGGCGGCTATATCGTGCACATGGGCATCGTGCTGGTTTTCATCGGTTTGTCGGGGGCGGCTTTCAACAAAGACGTGCAAAAAGACATGCAACTCGGCTCGACGATGCAGATTGGCAAATACACTTTGATGCTGCAAACCTACGACAATCGGCCGGAGAAAAACTATACGGCTCAGCGTCTGACTATGGAAGTTATGGCAGGGAACAAGCAGGTCATGATGCTGTATCCGGAGAAGCGCCAATTTCCGACGGCGGAACAGCCCGGAACGATGGTGGCCATCTATTCGACGCTTCGCGAAGATTTGTACGTGGTTTTCGCGGGGTTTAACCCGGAAACGAACCTGCCGGTAGTCCACGCTTTTTTGAATCCGCTGGTGAAGTGGATTTGGTTTGGCGGCGTATTCGTGGTGTTTGGAACGGTGGTGGCGCTGCTTCCCAACCGGCGGGCGGTGCTGGTTCTGGCGCCCGCACCTCAGACCGCAAGTTCACCTGCCCTGGGTCCGGCGCTAACGCCGTCGGTTACGTTGCGAGAAGGCCATGACTAGGGCACGGAGACTTGCGGCGTTATTGTTGCTGGGCGTGACGGTGGCAATCCTGTTTCTTGTGTCGCCGGCGGGCGCGCAGCAATCGGATCGCGCCAAGCAAATTGGCGGCAAGTTCATGTGCATGTGCGGCTGCAGCCAGATTCTTACCCAGTGTAACCACGTGGGCTGCACCACGTCGGCCAGCATGTTGAAGGAGCTGGATCAAGCGGTTGGGCGAGGAGATTCGGAAACGGCCATTACGCAAATGTTCGTGCAGGAATTCGGGACGCAGGTCTACGCCGAGCCGCCAAAGTCGGGGCTAAGTTTGGTGGCCTGGACGCTGCCCACCATTTATTTGGTTGTCGGGGCGGTGCTCGTAATTTTCGTCATCTCTCGCTGGAGAAAACGGCCCTCAGTCCAAGCAGCGGCGGGCGGACACGGCGCGACCGGGAACCACGGAATTTCCCCCGAAGCGCTCGAGCGTGCGCGGGCGCAAGCGGCGCGAGATACTGAGGACTGAAGTTGAACCTTCTTGCTTCGTTTTTTGAGATTGCCATTACTTCGGGGGATTGGGCTGTCCTCGGCGCATGTTTGGCGCTTGCCTTGGCGACCGGCCTGTTCATTTTTTACATCCAGCCGGATGCCTCCGACCTGGCCCCGCACCGCTCGCGCTTGGATCAGCTTCTCGAACGCCGGGACACGCTCTATGATAATTTGCGGGATTTGCGGTTCGAGTTTCGCTCGGGAAAGTATTCCGAAGGCGACTACGAAGCCATGAAGGCCACCTTAGAAAACGAAGCCGCAATGGTTCTCGCGGAAATCGATCAAGCCACGGAATCGCAAGTCCGCCGGCCCCGCGGCGTGCGTGCCGCCTCGACCGACCGGAGCGCGCAATGAGCGGGCGCCTGACTCGTCTTGCAACTCTCACCCTCTTCTTGCTTGCGCCGTTCTTTGCCGTGCAGGCAGGCACCGTTCATGGCACCGTGAAGAACGGCACGACGGGAAAACTCGCGCCCGACGTAGAAGTAACCTTGATCCAGTTGCAAGGGGGGATGCAGCCGGTCCTCAATACAAAAACTGACGCCCAAGGTCAATTCACATTCGACTATCCCTCGATTGGAACCCAGCCGATGCTGGTCCGTGCTGTGTATCGCGGCGTGAATTTCCATCAGCCTTTGCCGCCGGGCCGCAACGAGATTGAAGTCGAGGTTTTCGACCCTTCGCGCGACCCCAAAACCATCACCGTGGGGACTCACATCGTGGTGCTGCAACCCAGCGGCTCAAAGCTCATAGCTGGCGAGCAATACTCCATCACCAACAATTCGCAGCCTCCGCAAGCGTATTTCCGCGCGGACGGAAGCTTTGATTTTGCCCTTCCCGATGGGGCTGAGCTCAAAGATGTGGCCGCGCAAGGGCCTTCTGGAATGCCGGTCGTGCAAGCCCAGATTGATAAAGGGAAGAACCGTTTCAGTATCGCGTATGCTTTCCGACCGGGAGAAAATGGCGTGCGCTACTCCTATGAATTGCCGTACCCAGGCAACTCGGCCTCAGTGAAGATTCCCACCGTCTATCCTGGAACGCGATTGCTGATCGTAGCACCACCTAGCGTGCAAATCACCGGCGAGGGATTGCAGCCGGGTGGCCAGGAGCAGGGAATGAACGTGTACGACCGCGGCACCGTTTCGG
>OCOJ01044320.1_pt2 | contig 15294 bp, 16 predicted proteins | sample 1539251 | NCBI WGS metagenome assembly OCOJ01 (sample SAMN01911457, study PRJEB22624) | soil metagenome | biome: Soil | place: Malaysia | collected 2012-04-30 | depth RA_metagenome m | reverse complement strand
GTGGCACCGTCAAGAGTGGCGAGCGCCACCTGCGGATTGGGAATCGAGGTTTGCGGACTAGCGAGGCCGGGACTGGTCCCGCCGACTGCGGGTTGCGCGTGGCACTGGGCGCAGCTGTTGGCATTGAATGTGGGGCCCAGGCCGACTCCAGATTCGCCGGCGATAGTGCCGGAGACGGAGTCAACTTCCTGAAATCTCTGTTGCGCCTGATTGAAAAAAGCTTGCTCGTTGGCGTTCAAGGTTGGGAAAAGACCGCCTGCTGCGGCCGGACCGGGTCGAGGGCCTGGATCGTTTTGCGACTTCAGTTCTTTGCTTGGAAATGCAACGAGGGCAAGACAAAGAACGATGGGGGAGAGCTTCCAACGCTGCATACTTCACCTCCGTGGGAATAGACACACTTCTTCCTGCAAGTTGTGGTGCGTTTTGCGAAGGCGGGCGCGAGGGTTGGTGTTTGCTGTTCGATTCAAGCTGCGGGCCAGCGAGAAGCCGGTCCCGTGCCCCACCGCGAACGGAACAGCGCTATGGGTGTGGCGGGAGCCCCAATGGGATTTCTATCCTCGGAAGGTGAGGAAAGAATGGGACAACGTTGCGGAGCAATCTATGCGGCCGCGAATGAGTGGTCAAGGGCACACAAGTACATCGCAGGATGTTTGTTCGGATTTTGGAAATGAACGGGCGCCGCAGGGGGATTTTCAGCACATCGTCGGGCGTGCGCCTCGGAGCAGGAGCTCCCTCACTCCGTTCGGGATTTCGGCGCGCNGGCTCGGTTCTTAGCCTGCCCTGAGCAACTGAGCGAGAGCGAAGTTGTCGAATGGGCCGCGCCAACGCCTCAAGCTACGACAGCAGCTTGCGCAGTTCTCGCCGCAGGATTTTCCCCGACGCAGTTTTCGGCACCGCATCGACGAAGTGGACTTGCCGCGGCTGCTTGTAATGGGTGAGGCGGTCGGCGACGAAGGCGCAGAGTTCATCCTCGAGCTTCTTTCCGGTGGCAAATCCATCACGCAGGGCGACGAAGGCAACGGGAATCTCTCCGGCGGCGTCGGCGCGGCCTACGACTCCGCATTCGCGGACTGCAGGATGCTCGAGCAGAACGGCTTCAACCTCGGCGGGAGCGACGGGGAAGCCCTTGTACTTGATCATTTCCTTGCGGCGGTCGACGATGCGGTAAAAGCCTTCGCGATCGCGCGTGACAATGTCGCCGGACCAGAACCATCCGTCGCGCAAGACGGCGGCGGTGGCTTGGGGCTCGCGCCAGTATCCCAGCATGAATTGCGGACCGCGCATGACCAGCTCGCCGGGCTGGCCCGTGGGGGCTTCGGTCATGTGCTCGGGATTGTCGGCGGGATCGACGTCGGACTGCGCGAGCACGCGGCAGTCGGTTTGCGCCACGGGGCGGCCGATGGACTCAGGATAGTAAAGGGCGGGCTCGAGATGGCCGAGGTGCGTGAGCGGGGAAGCCTCGGTCATGCCATAGCCTTGGCAGACGCGGACTCCGGTGAGCGAGGTGAAGCGGCGAGGAAGTTCAGGAGGCAGCGGCGCGGCTCCGCACTTGACCCAGGCGAGCTGGTGATCGCGGGGAAATTGGCCGGCTTCGGCGGCCTGGCATAACGCGATCATCGCGGGCGGAACTAAGGGCATTACAGTGACGCATTCCTGGATCAGCAGGGTGGTGAGTTGCTGCACGTGAAAGCGGGGCACAAGAACGAGGGTTGCTCCCAGAGTCAACACCGGGTTAAGGATCACGTTGAGGCCGTAGATATGGTAGAGGGGAAGGAAGCAGAGAATGGTGTCGGCGGAGCTGAGTGCGGATGCGTGCGGACCAAGCAGCTGGTACACGTTGGCGACCACGTTAAAGTGCGACAGCATAACCCCTTTGGGCAGGCCGGTAGTGCCGCTGGAGTAGGGAAGCGCGGCGAGGATGTGATCGGAGGTCTGGTCGGGCTTGGGGGGGGCGGCGGAGGTAGGTTTGAGTAGGTTGGCGAATGGTTCGGCGCCGGGCAGCGGGTGGCGCGTGGCGTAGACGCCGCGGAGATCAGGCAGGCGGGCGAGGTCGATTCCTTCGAGATTGGGTGCATCGCTGATCAGGATGACGGCGCCCGAGTTTTCGAGTTGATAGCGGACTTCGCGCTCGCGGTAGGTGGGGTTCAGCAGGGTGGGGATGGTTCCGGCGAGCGTGGCGGCATGGTAGGCCACGCAGAATTCCCACGAATTGGGAAGGAAGATGGCGATGACTTCGCCTGTCCGAATGCCCGCAGCAATCAGACCACGCGCCGCGGATTCGACCAGGTCCGCATATTCGGCGTAAGTGAGGCGGCGGCCACAGGAGGTATCCACCAGCGCGGTTTTTTGCGAATTACGGCGGCACGAGTCGAGGACCACATCGTGCAGAAAGCGGCTGTATGGGTCAGCGTAGAGCTCGGTGCGGAGCATGGGCGGGAGAATTGTAGCGGAAAATTCAGCATCGCAATGTGGCCAGAATCAAAAAGCAACTAACTGGCGAGCTTGCGAAGGAATTCCTGTTCGTCCATGCGGTACTTGAAGGCCTTGCGGCCGTCGATGAAGACCACCGGCACCTCATCGTTGAATTGCCGGCGGAGTTCAGTGTCGGAGTCGACGTCGATCTCACGCCAGGCGAATCCGCCACGGCGCGAGAGCTTGCTCAGGCTCTCTTTCACGACCTCGCAGAGATGACATCCCTTGCGGGAATAGACGACGACCTCGCGGGCCTCTGGCATGCGAGCGCATTCTAGCGCTTCAGGAAGGTAATTTTCCAATGGGAATCTGCGCATCGGCGCTGGGGCGAGCCGATCTTAGGAACCGGCGCTGATTTCTCCTAGGGGCGGTGGCGCTGTCAGATATGGTCTGTTAACTCAAACGATAATGACCCCGCTCACTGCGAGCTGGGTTCAATTTTGGTAGTTAGGGGCGAATAGTGCGGACCGGCTCCAAGGGCAAGGTTTGGGGATCGTTTCCGGAGAGGAAGGTCATGGCCGATGCCTTCGCAACGTCGTCGCGTAACCATCCTGTGTATTGGAGATGATCCGATCCAGTTGAACCTGCGTTGCTCGTTTCTGCGGGAGCGTGGCTTTGAGGTGTTGAGTTCTACCAACGGATATGAAGGACTGATCCTGTTCGGTCAGCAACCGGTCGAAGCTGTCATCCTGGACCTGGATGACGGTGACGCCGAGTCGTCCCTGGTCGCCGGAGAATTGAAACGGACACGGCCGGAGATCCCTGTCATCATGCTAGTCGCGGAGCGGCCGGCCCTCGGCCAAAACGGGTCGCAGTGCGCCAGTGCCGTGCTGCCCCGGACAGAAATGCCCGAGGGTGTACTAAGAACGCTGCGTGACATCCTGAAAGGCCCTGTGCCAAACGCGCGTGGCAAAGTGCGCGCAGGAAAGGGTTCCAGACCTTCGACATAAGACGCGGCTAGCACATCGTCCGAACACAGGCGGTAGAATCCCTTCATGCTAGAACTTCAGACGAAACCTCTCATGGGGAAAACCGCACTGGTTACGGGTGCGGCGCGGCGGCTGGGACGTGCGTCCGCGATCGCGCTCGCTCGAGCGGGTGCGGATGTGGCGATCACGTTTCGGAACTCGGCTCGCGAGGCTCGGGAGACAGTCGAGGAACTTTCTGCGCTCGGAGTGCGGGCGTTCTCGCTGTGCTGCGATGTGACCGACGAGGCGAGTGTTCGCGCCATGATGCAAGAGGCGGGACGGAAATTGGGAAGGATCGATATCCTGGTCAATAACGCCGCCAATTACGAGACGGCGGACTTCGAGCGGCTGACCGTGAAACAGTGGGATGCGATTTTTGCTTCGAACTCGCGCGGGCCGTTTCTGGTTTCACGGGAAGCGCTGAGGTGGATGCGGCGGGCCAAGGCTAAGGGTAGGGTTGAGGCGAAGATCATCAACATGGGATCGCTGGGCGGCCTGCGGCCATGGGCGACGCATGCGCATTACTGCTCATCGAAGGCGGCGCTGCACATGCTGACCAAAGTAATGGCCAAGGCGCTGGCGCCCGAGATTGCCGTCAACGCCGTGGCCCCAGGAATGATTGATCTGGGCGAGAGGTCCGCGGCAGCGTTTATGCGACGCATGGCGAAGCAGACGCCCATGCGTCGCAACGGTCGTGACGATGAAATCGCGGCGGCCGTGCTGTTCTTCGCCACCGCGCCGCAGTTCATCACAGGCCAGATTCTGGCCGTGGATGGAGGGCTGGGGTTGTAGCTTACGCCGTCTTCAACCTTCTGCCGAGGTGGGGTCGATGACCCGCTTCACCTCGGAGATACGATTGGCCGGGAAGCCGCCCTGCCTGGCGTGTTCCCGCACCATCTCTTCATTGGGGGCGATGTAAACGCAGTAGATCTTGTCCTGCGTGACATAGCTGTGCAGCCACTGAATTTTTGGACCCAGGTTGTGCAGGACACTGCACGACTTCTGCGAGATCGCTACCACCTGTTCCGGGGTCACGCCTCCCACGCCGGGGATATCGCGCTCGATGACATATTTGGGCATAGGTTCCTTTCTGCGGAGAAATGCCGTTTGCTCCTGCTCGACAGCAGTCTGGCCGGGCAACGATTCTAGCCGGTGATAAGGAAAATATCCAGGCGTGGGGAATGGGCCAGTTTGATAAGGATGCGAGCCGAACGCGCGCTTATTGCGTCGCAAAGGGCGCCCGTTCGACGCGTTTCGCTTGCTCAGGGCTTGCGCCGCGCGGCTCGCTCAGATCTCTTCGACTTCGCTCAGGGCAGGAGTTCCCTCACTCCGTTCGGGATTTCGGCTGCGGGCTGACGCCCGCAAAACGCCTCAACTTCGCTGCGCAAAAACGCTGGCTCAGGATGACACCCTAGCCAGGTGGTCGCCTCTTTGTGTACCAATCGTGCCGCAAGGTATATTGGGGCGAATGAAGAAATCCAAGCAAGCTTCTTCTGTTTCCGCGTCGGCCTCTGCCGGTCGCGTCTCTCCCGGCACAATGAACATCGCATCGCATCCGTTGCGGATCGCGGTTGCGATCATGGCGGCGGGGAAGGGAACACGGCTCAAGTCGCAGCTTCCCAAGGTGCTGCATGAGGTGGGCGGAAAGCCGCTGTTGGCGCACGTGATCGCCGCGGCGACACAAGTGGTCCCGGCAAAGGATGTCTACGCCATCATTGGCTATGAAGCGGAGCGCGTGCGGGCCGCGATGGACACCACGGGCGTGCAGTTCGTACTGCAGGCCGAGCAGAAGGGGACTGGGCATGCGCTGATGGTGGCGCAGGAGGCGCTGGAGGGTTACGACCACGTCATCGTCCTGTCGGGAGACGCTCCCCGGATTACGCCGGAGACGATCGGTCACCTGCGCAACTTCCACCTTGAAGAAGGGGCTGCGATGACCTTGCTCAGCGCTGACTTGGAGAATCCGACCGGTTATGGGCGTGTCCTGCGCAGAAGCACGCGCAGCGCGGAAGTTCGGGCCATTGTGGAAGAGAAGTCGGCGAGCGCTGTCCAAAAGAAGATCCGGGAAATCAACTCCGGCTTCTATGTCTTCGCAGTGAAAGAACTGTACGCGAACATCGGGAAACTTTCGACCGCCAATGCGCACAGCGAGTATTACCTGACTGACATGGCGGAGGTGCTGTGCCAAGCCAAGAAGCGGGTGATGGCATGGAAGACGTCGGACGCAAGCGAAGTGCTGGGTGCCAACACGCGGGCGGAACTGGCAGCGATCGACGAACAGATGCGGTTGGTGAAATGCGGTCAGTTGATGGCGGACGGAGTGACGATTTTCTACCCCGCAACCTGCGTGATCGACGCCGACGTTGAGGTCGCAGCGGACGCGGTGATCGAGCCGTTTGTTCAACTGTTGGGCAAAACCAAGGTCGGAACGGCCTGCCGTGTGCGCTCCTACAGCGTCATTCGCGATTCTGTGATTGAGGATGGCGCGATGATCCTGCCGGGATGCGTGATGGACCAGGCCCGCGTGGGCGCGGCGGCCGTAGTGGGTCCATACTCACGACTGCGTCCTGGCAGCGAGATCGGCGAGGGAGCGCATGTGGGGAATTTCGTGGAGACGAAGAAGATCAAGCTGGGCAAGGGATCAAAGGCGAATCACCTTACCTATTTGGGCGACGCGGAGATCGGCGCTGGGGTAAATATCGGCGCGGGGACGATCACGTGCAATTACGACGGCAGGCACAAGTACAAGACTGTGATCGACGATGGAGCCTTCATCGGAAGCGACAGCACCCTAGTGGCGCCGGTGCGCGTGGGGAAGGGCGCGTACGTCGGCGCGGCATCGTGCATCACCGACGACGTACCCGAAGACGCGCTGGCGATCGGGCGAGCCCGCCAGATGGTGAAGGAAGGCTGGGCGCGGGAGAAGCGGGCGAGCAAGAAGTAGCGAGTGGCGAGCCGCGAGCGCCGAGTTACAAGCGCACTCTAGAGGTGCCGAGAAGGTTTGCCGTCAGACGGAAAAGACACGGCGACTTCTTTTTCCTGTCTCTGTGCTTGCGTTTTGCTCGCTCCTAGTGCGAAACCGCCGCGAATAGCTCCGAATGCATGAGCGATTGGAATTGCTGATCGCTGGCCTTGAAGTGCACCTGCAGGTTCGAGCTGTCGGAATCCACGGTGGTATTGTCCATCGCANGTCTTCTCGGAAGGCGTGGCGTTCATCTTCTTGTAAAGGATGCCAGCCTTGACCAACGAAGACAGGGTTGCGGCAGTGAGCGAATCCGAGGTGACGACGGTGAGATCGAAGTTGACGCCGCTGGAGAAACTCATCGTGTAGCGCGAACCGAGGAGGCGTTTCTTCACGGTTTCGTAGTCGGCGATCTTGGCGGCGTCGCCGAGGGCCGAGCGCATCATATTTTGCGTGCCCNTGCTGGTCGAGGATGCTCCAGACTGGAGAGGCGTCAACGCTCGACATCATGTCGGCCATGTTGGAGTTGGTGTCGAGATTCAGAGTCATCCCATCGCGGGTGTCTAGCGCGAGTTTTACCGCGGAAGACTCGCCAAACAGTAGTGTGCTGTCATCGAGGAAGTTCATAATCATCCCGCCGTCCATGGGATAGAGCAGGGCCGTGCGATATTTCTTGGGCGTGAACTTCTGCAGCTTCATCTTCTTCAGTACCGCCTTCATGTTCCACGGACCGCTGGCCACGCCAATCCCTTTGACACCCTGCTTCTCAGTGCGGAAGGAAGCAAAGACCAGAGTGTCGACGTCCTTTTCAGGATCGATGCCGATCCCTTTCAGCGCAGCCTCGAACTGCTTGAGATTATCCGGCAGCAGCTGTTGCTTCAGCGCCATCGCGGTGGGCGAGTCTTTGAGGGAGCGGTAGTCCACCGAGATCAGTTGCAGCAGTTCGGCCGGGATCACGGCGCGCGCGGACGAGTTCAGCGGCATGGCATAAGCCATGCTTACCAGCAGAAGAGAAACCAGGCAGAGCTTCAGAGCTTTCATAACCGCCTCATGATCGGATGACATTGGCACAGTCCGGGACTCTGGCACGTTAGATGCGGATTCCGGCCTCTGCGTTTATAGAATGCTTTATTCTATTTTACTTGCAAAGCGCGGGGAGAGAACCAAAAGTACAGTGTTCCGGCGGCCAGCCGGCGCCAGGCGGCGGTATGCTTCATAGTGGCGGCGACTAGGCCACCCAGGCATCTTTCGCTGGATTCCTTAGAGCGCAGGCAACTCTGACTTGATGCGATCCACTTTCTTTCGCACCTCTGCAGCGAAGACGGCATCTTTCATCGAGTCCAAATTGATCTCGACGTTGGCCAGAGCTCCGGTGATGGCGGCGCGGGCGAGGGCGAGGGAAGTCGTGAGATCGGATTTCATGTTGGGATTGGTGATGGGCTCCAAAGAACGTGCGATCTGCCCGACCTCGCTGGCCTTTTCGGCGACGCTCAGGGGCACAGTCGTCGCCTGCCTGAGAGCGGCGTCGATCGTGGCCTCGCCAGCCTTTTCGTCCGAGGCGCCCCGTGCCTCTTTGCAAGCCTTCATGACGGAGTTATAGGACTCGGCATCGGCGTCAATCGCGGCTTTTAGTTCCTCGCGCAAGGGAGTGAGGAGGGCGATCGCGGCGCTGAGCTGCGATTCGTATTGCAGATAGGCTTTCTTGCCGCGCGACATGGAGGCAACCATGGCGGCGAGTCCGGCGGCCATGGCTGCGGCTGCGGCCGAGGCGCTCCCCCCTCCGGGAGTGGCGGTAGGCGCCGCCAGTTGCTCGACGAAAGGCTCGACGCCGGCTCGCAATCCGCCCACTGCAACCTTGCCNGGCCAGGCGGTTTTCAAGAATCAAAGAAGAGTCGAAGTTCTCGACCTGCAGGAACCATTCTGCGGCCTGTTCGAGAGCTTTCTTCGGGACCAGCCCGACAATTTCGCTGGAGACCGGCATCACCCCATAGCGGGCGGCTTCGCGCTTCACGAATTCAAAGACGCGGTGCACGGGCGTCTGCTCGAAGTCAGTGAGGTTCATGGAGACTTGCGCCAGGCCGCGGACGAGGAATCCTGCGCCTTTGACAAAACGCAGGCCGCCGCTCGAGAAACGCACGGCCTTGGCCACTTTCTTAGCGATCTCGACGTCGGGTGTGTTGAGGAAGACGTTGTAGGCGATCAGAAACTTGCGCGCCCCGACGACCGTCGCACCGGCGGTGGGATGCACACGCGGTTCACCAAAATCGGGACGGCGCGCGGGATTGGTGGCGATCTCGGCGCGGATGCCTTCAAACTGTCCGCGGCGAATGTTTTCGAGATTCTGGCGCTCCGGAGTAGTCGCCGCAGATTCGTAAAGATAGACCGGAATCTGAAAGCGCTGCCAAATTTGCTCGCCGACGTGGCGGGCCATGGCGACGCAGTCTTCGATGGTAACGCCGTCGATCGGAATAAATGGTACGACGTCGGCCGCGCCCATACGGGGATGCGCGCCGGTGTGGACGTTGAGATCGATCAGCTCGGCGGCCTTGCCCACACCGCGGATGGCCGCTTCCTGAATAGCCTCGCGCTCGCCGACCAGGGTGATGACGGAGCGGTTGTGATCGGCGTCGCTTTCACGATCGAGCAGGTAGACACCGGGCATCTTCATGGCGTCGATGATGGCGTCGACTTTGGCCTTGTCGCGGCCTTCAGAAAAATTGGGAACGCATTCGACCAGCGTGGACATAAGGGAAGAGAATAACGGGCGGTGGAGTACGGGCGCAAGGATAGTGGGTGGTGGATCGACGAAATCCCTTTACCACAAAGGACACTGAGGGCTTCATGGCTTCTGACTGTCGAAGAACCTTCCGATCCCTAGCCTCACCTGTACTGTGTTGATCCCCGGGTTCAGGTTGGCTAGGCCTGCGTTGGAGATGTGCATGTAGCGCAGTTCGAGGCTCCAGTTGTACTTCGCGCCGAGGATGTGCGTGCCGAGCGCAGCGGCGGAAGTGAAGTTTACTGTGTCCGTCCCCGCGGGGACGTTGTGGTTGGTGAAGAGTGTGCCGCCGCATAGTTCGAGGTAGGGTGAGAGGCGGCCGTGACGCTCGAAGTTCCACTTTAGGGCGAAGGGGTCGAAGCTGGCTCCGTAGGCGGTGTTGCGGGGCTGGAAGACGAAGAAGACAGGGACGGCGTCGACGGCATATTCGAAGCGTCCGCGGAGAAGGCCGGGGAGATGCGGGCCGGTGAGGATCCATCCGTAGCGCAGGCCGGCGTTGAAGGCGCCGGTGCGGGAGGTTCCGCCGGGGACCGTGTGCCCTCCGCCCGCCCAGATTTGAATCTCGTTGCCGCCTTGTTCGGGAGCAGCCTGGGCATTGCAATAGCCGCAGCAAGCGAGCAGTGCAGCCGTGGTGATCAAGCGCAAACGCATGATGGAGGGATGCTCGATGCCGGCTGAACGGTTCACGATACAGGAAGAGTCACGGGAAGAACAACAGGTGCTGCTTTTTGATCCCACACGCTCACATCGCGGACTTTTCACGCAGGTTGAACTATCGGAGCGCGCGGCTCAGAGCTGTCGAGCTTCGCTCGACCGGACAGCCCCTTCGACTGCGCTCAGGGCAGGCTTGGGCGGCTGTCCCCACACAATCCTGCTACGAGCGGTTCGGAATGACAAGAAGTCGAGGATACGACGTCTGACCTACTGGGCTTTCCGACCACGATGTTGGTCTTGGGCTACGAGCTGCAGCAGATCGTAGGCGACGCGGGCGGTGTTGTGGCGGGCGACTACGGCTTCCTCCAGATAGTCGCCCAGCACGGGAATCACCCCCAGAGCCTCGACCGCGTCGAGATCATTGACGATCTGGCAGGCGCCTTCGCAGGCGTACTTGGCCTTGAGCTCGTCAGAAACGGGCAGGCGGTTGATCAAGGCGAAGTCGAAAATCTGCTTCTGCGCGTGGCGGTTCAAAGCACGAATGTGATCGGCGGCAGTGAGTCCGAGGCTTTCGTTGGCCTGCGTCATCAGGTTACAGATGTAGACTTTGGTGGCGGGAGAGTCGACGATGGCTTTGGCGATTCCGTGCACCAGCAGGTTGGGAATGAGGCTGGTGAAAAGCGATCCTGGCCCGATGCTGATGATATCGGCGTGAGCCAGGGCTTCCAGAGTCTGGGGCATCGGCTCAACGTCGGGCGGGACAAGACACAGCTCGCGGATGCGGCCTTTGCTGGCGGTGATCTTGGTTTCTCCGCGGACACGCGTGCCGTCTTCCATCAGGGCTTCCAGTTCGATGTTGGACGTCGTCGCCGGATAGATGTGGCCGCGAGTGAGCAAGATCTCCGAGGAGAGCCGCACGGCTTCAGAGAAGTCGGAGGTCAACGAGGTAAGTGCGGCGAGGAAGAGATTGCCAAAGCTATGGCCTTCTAGGCCGGAGCCTTTGTTGAAGCGATGGCGAAACAGTTTCGAGAGCAGGGCCTCGTCTTCACTAAGAGCCACGATGCAGTTGCGGATGTCGCCCGGCGGGAGCATGTTGAGTTCTTTGCGCAGGCGGCCGCTGGAACCGCCATCGTCGCTGACCGTGACCACGGCGCAGAGATCACGGATCACGGGTGAATCCGGCGGGGAGGAGGGGGGTTCCGCCGCAGCGAGCACGAATCGCTTGAGTCCCTTTAACAGGGTGGAGAGCCCAGTCCCGCCGCCGATAGCGACCACGCGAAGGCCTGTGCGGCGAGCGGTCTTCTCCGTCGCCCGAAGCTCAATTTGGGTGTCCATGGGACGGGTCCTCGCGGGCAGAGTTACAGCGGTTCGTCTTCGCCGAGCCCGACCCCTTGGGACCCCAGCTCGGCGCCGGGATCCGGGTAGAGCAGCTCGGTAAATCGCGGATCCTCCGCCAGGTTCTGGAAGTCGGAATCGTTGCGCGCCTGATAGCGCAGTTGCGGATTCAGGCGGAGGGCCTCATCCAGGTGCTTGAGCGAGTCTTCAACGTGACCCGTGAGGCAGTCAAGAGCCGCCAGACCATAGATCACGTAATCAGCTTTAGGAGCCTGCTTGAGCAACTTGTCCAGATGCTCGCGAGCGGTGACGTAGTCCCCCAGATTCATCAGCGACACAGCGTAGTCGAAGTGTTCTTCGATGGTCTTGAACTGGTTCGCCGGTAGACGATCAAGATGCTGGTTGCAGGTGTTGAGATGGACCGCCGCGCGGTCGGCCAGCTCTCGGCTGGGGCCGGCGATGACCTTCTGAAAATGCGGTTTCGCCTTGTCGAACTTGTGCTCCTGCATGGCGCGCAAGCCGGATTCGTAGCTTTGCAAGGCCTGCGTGTAGCGAGGATCATCCGACACAGGTTTCTTCGCAGCAGCTTTTTGAGCCATGTGCAGAACTCTTCCCGTACTTTTCGTAATGCGTGACTCCTTGCAGTCGTTGCCTTGGGAGCGAGGACTATCAAGTATTACTCAAAGGGTGGGCTGAGGTCCAGCGAGTCGCGATGAGTCCGGAAGTGTCCCAAGCGCTCGAACCGCAAAGGGGACAGAGTCTGACCAAGTGCGAATCCTCACGACCTCCCTCGTGCGCCTCAATGGTAGCCATCCCTTGGGAAGAAGTGTGCAGAAAATTGCGGAATGAAGCACACTGACGGGCGGTTTTCTAGGCACGTGGGATTGCGTGCATTTCAAGGGCGCTATTTATTCCGGGCTTCACAGTGAAGCACTGCACGTGTGGGACGTGATTTTCTCCAACGATTGTGACTTTCAGATCGTATTCGGGAGGCTGGTCTCCGCGGTGCCATCTACTGCTCTCTTTCTCTTCACCGCCCCCGCCATCACCTTCCGCCGAGAGTCCCCAAATTTGAATCAGATTCATGTCTTCCTCCGAGGGTCGGCCTTCAATCTGACGCTCTTTGATCGTCTCAGCTTTCGCTACGATCAGGTTGCAGCCACCGCCGCGACGTAGCTTTACAGCTCTCTTCTGTGGATCGTCCCACTGCATCCGAAACGTCAGCTGGTGTAGCGCGTTTGGATCGTTGCGGCGATTGAGCAATTTACATTGGGCACGGAGAGTGACGGTCTTGCCATGATTTTCGACTGTGAGCAACTGGACGGGAGCCGGGCCGTTAATTGGCGTGAGCACGACTTTCAATCGCGGGCGCAATACCTCAGGAAGGTGGACGATAATTATCAGAGAGGAGGCTAGAACGCCCAGTGCCAGCGCAACAATCTCAGGCCCGTGAAGATGCTTCAAGAGGCTCCAAATTGAAACGGCGGTTGAGAGGAGCAAGGCTACGATGAGCCGCCACAGTCCGAGATTTTTCAGGACGCTTTCTACTGTCCCAAATTTCTCGTTCCATTCGCGCAGCTTTTTGAAAGAGTCAGGCAAAGGACACTTTGACTTTCTGCCCGCACGGCGGCGCACTCCCATCCTTGAGCACGCCACTAGCGACGCAATACCGGCCCGCCCGGAAGCCCCGATCAGAGTGAACCCCGACTTCGGCGCCCGCAACTCGGTACTTGGTACTCGCGACTCGGCACTCAATGCTAATTGATTTCCGCCGCCGATTGCAGATCGATCTGCTTCCACTCACCTTTGATGATGCCGGCACGAATCTGCGAGGCGGTCTTGCCTTTCTGGTGCTGCTGGTAGGAGTAATACAGCTCTTTCAGGCAAGTGGCGCACTGGGCGCCATGGGTGTTCTCGAAGCAGCTATGCAAACTGTTATGACCCATGCGGTCGCAATAGCAATAGCAGGGCTGCTGGTGCAACACCGTCGGAATCTTCGCGGCAAGTTCGTAAGCGTGCGTTTGGTAAGGATACTGCGCGTCGGCTCCCCAGAGCTGATCTTTGGTGAGGATCGGCGGCAGCTTGGTCCCTTTGGGCGGAGGCCCGGCATTGTAGGCCGGCACACCGCTGTCTGGCTGAGGACTCGCCCACTGGGCCGACATGGTGAGAGTCAATGCGAAAAGGAAAGCCAGGGTGAAGAGGCGATAAACGATGGTGCGCGGAAAGCGTCGCAAGGTCATGAATTCCCCTCTGTGTTCTGGGTATTGTAACGCGGCTGGATTCAGCCCGAAAAGACGGGGAGACCTTGCCGGTCGGACCTTGTATTGGTCCATGCAGGCTGTTGTTGCCTTCCCCGGCCGGAATAGGCGTTACGACCTGCATGCAACCCGGGGCGTCCGGGACCGGTTCTGTATACAATAGACATCCATGCCAGTGCCTTCCGGCGGGGAAAATCCAACCGTGGTGACGGCGCCGACTACACCTGGGACGGCGGGGGCGCCGAGTCTTCCCCTGGCTCCCCCGACACGCCCGCGGCCTGGGATCGGGGTCTGGGTCCGCGACCTGATTGTCTCGTTGGCGATTTCAGCGTTCATCATCATCTTCATCTACCAGCCGGTGAAGGTCGAGGGCACGAGCATGATGCCCTTACTCGACGACCAGGAGCGCATCTTCGTCAACAAATTCGTCTACCGGCTTGAGCCGATCGAACGCGGCGACGTGGTGGTGTTCCGGTATCCGCGCGATCCGTCGAAGAGCTACATCAAGCGTGTGATTGGCGTGGCTGGAGATCGCATCCGCATCGATGGCGGTCAGGTCTATGTGAACGGCGAGGAACTCGACGAGGATTACGTGCCTCCCGCGTACACGGACGCGCGCTCAGCGAAGGAGTTCGTGGTGCCCCCGCATGCCTACTATGTCCTCGGAGATCATCGGTCCATGTCGCAAGACAGCCGCGATTTCGGCCCCGTGGACCAGAGCCTCATCTACGGCAAGGCCGTATTTGGATACTGGCCGATGGACAAGCTGGGAAGAGTCCGCTAGCTTGTGTCGGCTGGCAGGGAGCAAAGCATGACTGCGTGCTGCAAGATTGACACAGCAATCGTAGTGACTCTTGCCTCTGTTCTGGCGGGCTGTGGCGGCAACCGCGCAACCTTCACTGGCGGGCCTCAGGGAACGGCTACTTTCCAACCCTCCTACTACATTCTCTCCGTCGAGTACGCGCCTCCGGGCAACCAGAGCGGCAACGCATATTACGCGGCGGCCACGACCTACGGCCCAATCACCGGAATCGGTTCGACCTTTGTCGGCAGCCCTACTTTGGACTACAGCGGCAGCGGCAACACGCAGGGTGCGACAACGGACCTCGTCGGACCTTCCTTCGCATTCTCAAGCATAAGTGGGCTGCCGCAGTCTTTCCAGGTCAACTACACCAACACCCTAGCCAAGGGAGATACGGCTTCGACCGCAGGGGCGGTGACGTCTAGCAGCGACCCGGTTGACCATACGCAGGACGTCTTTTTTCTATGGCTCAACCCGCAAGTAGTGGTGAGCCAGACTGACGCGAGCACAGGAACATACACGCTCGGGACACCAAGCCAAGGCGCTCAGCCGGAGCCCATGGATGTTATCGATGTCAGTGTTGCTGAGCTTCTCAACCCGAGCTTGATCCCAGCCGCGAAGCTGGGCTCGCAGACGGTGAATGGGGTCGGCGGCTTGCCGGGCCTGAGCAGCCTGTGCGCCCAGCCAGCGCAGTGCACGGCGAGCGATTTCTCGACGATCGTGAACTTCGATCCCTTCAGCTCCTCTTCAGTTCCTTCGACCGAAGTGCCTGCTAACGTTGACCCTGTCCGATTTGTTTTCATTAANCAGTACGCAGCTCGAGGGGCCCGATGCTCAGGGGGACCCCGATGTCGTGCACCTCTATTGGTTCACCGACACCGCGGTGCCTCCAGGCAGCACTGAGCCTCTTCCATACACTGTGGGATTGCGCGCCGCCCCTCAGACTTCCGGATCGTTCACACTCTCACTTGCGCAGAATAACAGCCTCATCTGGAACAATTTGGTCAGCAACGGCCCCAACACAGGGCATCATCAATCCCAGATCATTCTGGGGTCGTCGACGGTCG
>OCOJ01041858.1_pt1 | contig 15297 bp, 16 predicted proteins | sample 1539251 | NCBI WGS metagenome assembly OCOJ01 (sample SAMN01911457, study PRJEB22624) | soil metagenome | biome: Soil | place: Malaysia | collected 2012-04-30 | depth RA_metagenome m | reverse complement strand
TTGGCGGGTTGCGCAGCAGTCCTCTCTGACCGCCTGCTGGGCTCGAATCTCTTCAGCACCGTGGCGTTCCTGGCGCAGCAGCCGCAAAATCTCGTGCGCCAGGGCAGCGCGCCGGTGCTTTGGCAAAGGCTCTTCTGGTATTTCGCGCAGGCCGAAGTGTACGTGGCGATGCTGCCGTGCTTTGGAATCATTACCCACCTGGTGGCCACCTTCGCGCGCAAACCGGTGTGGAAAGAGAGACTCGTTGTACTGGCTATGTGCGGCGTGGGCCTGGCCGGCTTCTGCGTATGGGGATACCACATGTTCGCGACAGGATTGAATCCTTATGCGCCGCTGGTATTTTCCGTGCTCGCTTCTTCTCTTGGAATTCCGGCGGCTTTTCTGCTGGCCAGTTGGCTGGGAACGCTTTGGGAAGGGCGCGTCCAGTTCACCACATCGGTGCTGTTTGCCATCGGGTTCATTTCCCTGTTTATCGCGGGCGGGCTTTCCGGGCTGTTTCTGGCGCGGCACGACCTGGCGCGCGCGGCCGTGAGCGAAGATTTTGTGATCGGGCATTTTCACCTGGTGATGGGCGTGGCGGCGACGTTCGCCATTCTGGCCGCGTTGTTTTTCTGGTTCCCCAAACTGTTCGGCTGCCGGCTGAATGAGACGCTCGGGAAGGTGCATTTCTGGATGACGTTTGCCGGCGTCTATTGCATCTTCATGCCCATGCACTGGTTGGGCCTGCTCACGCAGTCGAGTCTGCTGCCGGAAGCACAAAGGGCGGCGGTGGCGTCAGCCGGAACGTCCATCCGCACGCTGGTCACGGTGGCGACGATTTGGACGGTGGCGGCGCAGACGCTGTTTTTGGTGAATTTCTTCGGCAGCTTATTGCGCCGGCGAACAGGGGAAGAAAACAACCCTTGGGGCGCCACGACACTCGAATGGACTATTCCTTCCCCCGCTCCGGAAGGGAATTTCGGCGCAGAGGCACCAGTGGTCTACCGGGGAGCATACGAGCTTTCCGGAGAGTCTCTCCATGAATTTACGCCACAGCACCTCGCCCCCGAGTTACTGGCTCAGAGGGAGCGTTGAGCGGAGGTAAGGAACGGCATGCCGGCAACCATCACAACGGAAGAAGTTGCGCTGATCGTTGAGAAGAAAGGCGGCGGAGGCCTGCCCCCTGCGGGTGGCAATGGCGGGGGCGATGACGGAAAAAACCGGCCGAGACGACGACCGTCGCAGAACCGGTATTACACAGGGATTGCGGTTGGCATCGTTTCCGTGCTGATGTTTTTCATGGCCCTTGCCAGCGCGTTTTTGGTGCGGAAAGGAAGCCCGGATTGGATTCCCGTGCGCATACCCGCGCTACTTTGGTTTAACACGGCGCTACTGGTGACGAGCAGCGGGACCCTGGAACTTGCGAAGAGGCGGCTGACGGACTCGAATCCGCAGGGCTTCCGGAATTTCTGGTTAGTGACGACAGCGCTGGGAGTTGTTTTCCTGATTGGTCAGGTGGTGGCTTGGCGAATTCTGGTTCACGAAGGAATCTACTTGGCCAGCAATCCTGCCAGCAGTTTCTTTTACATTTTCACGGGGGCGCATGCTCTACACCTGATTGGGGGCGTGGCGGCTCTTATCTACGTGGCGCAGCGAAATTTTGACCTGGCAAAGGTAACGCGAACTGTGGCCACGGACATAACCTCGTACTACTGGCACTTTATGGACGCGCTGTGGCTTTTCCTGTTGGCTCTGTTGTACTTGGGCAGGTAAGACAGAACAACAAATCGCGGAGGCTTGTGTAGCGGCCGCCGTCTGCGGCGGGCGCTTTCCAACCGCGCCAAACTTTGTTGCCCCTCAACAGGATGACATTCCGGTTAGCGTAGTCGGGCCGGGGGATCAGCGGTTGGAGGGAGATGTTTGGCCGTCTGGTCTGCCGTGCTGGCGGAGATTTTTGCTGGACAGGGCTGCGGCACACCGATGCCTGCATTCCATTCCAGGTGAGCTTTCGCGCAGGCGGGGCAGTAGCCCTTGCCGGTGTCTTCATCGCGCTGGCTCGCTAATTCGTAGCAGCCACACACACAATCGCAGTATCCAGTTTCGGAAGCGGTTTTGATGGGAACGAGTGCCATTTTGCCTCTCCACGAGAAGATACCATAAGTGAAAATGTTGTTCGCTAAGCTTTCAGATTTTTCAGGTGCGCCAACCGGAACGGTGAGCCCAGGTTCTCACGTAATTCGATCCAATGCTGTTCCGGGATGGAGAGGAACACCTGCACAATCTTTGGATCGAATTGCGTGCCGGAGCAACGCCGGATCTCTTCGCGGGCATGGGACATCGGCAGAGCCCGGCGGTACGGCCGGTCGCTGATCATGGCATCCAGGGCGTCCGCAATCGAAAAGATCCGTGCCCCCAGTGGAATCTGTTCACCCCGCATGCCGCGCGGATACCCGGTGCCATCGAAAAATTCCTGGTGTGCCAGGACGATCTCCGCGGCGTCGCGCAGGAACGGAATGCGCGTCAATACGTTGTAGCCGATTTCGCAATGCGTGCGCATGATCTGCTTTTCGTCGTCGTCGAGCGGGCCGGGCTTCCGCAAGATGGAATCGGGAATGGCCATTTTGCCAATATCGTGCAGGAACGCGGCGCGTGCCAGAATCGGTAGGTAGACAGGCGGCACAGGAACGGTCTTGGCGATGGAAATCGTGAACGCCGTGACGCGCTGGCAGTGGCCCTCAGTTTCCGCATCCTTCAAGTCCAGCGCGCTGCCGAGTGCCTCCAGAGTGTCGTCATAAGACTGTTCAAGCTGTGCCAGTGCGCCGGTGAGCTGGGCGGTCCGCTCCTGAACCTGCTGTTCCAGCGCCGCTTGATAATTGCGGTTTTCCACCACCAAGCGGCGGTGTTGCAGGGCGCGCCCCACGCCATGGTAAAGCTGGTCCTTTTCAAAGGGCTTGAGGATGTAGTCATAGGCGCCGCGCCGGATGGCTTCGAGAGCGGTGGAGATGTCGTGGATCGCAGTGACCATGATGACCGGGATTTCCGGATCGTAGTTGCGGAGCCAATCGAGCAACTTGATGCCGTCCATTTCCGGCATGATCATGTCGCTCAACACCAGATCCGGCGTTTGCTTGCGCACCAAGTCTTGCGCCGCGCGGCCGTTGCTCACGGAGGTACAGTGGTACCCGCGGGATTCAAGCATGGTCGATACAACTTCTCGAATGGCCTCTTCGTCGTCGACAACTAAGATATTCTCAGGCTCCACGGCAGTCCTTCTCCCAAGAAGCATTATATGGGACGGCACAAACTCTTTGAGGTACCCTTGCCCAGTCAGAAAATAGCGTGTTAGCGTCAAAAATACGCGAAGTCGACCTCGGTTTTCCGGCGCAAACCGGGGACCTAGTTCCACCTCCAGCCCGTTTGCATAAAAGGGAGGATCCGGAGTGGTACCGAATCAAGGCCTCCAGGGTATCGCTTTCTTCGAGTCGACGGTATGTCTGACCCTGTTGGTCTTGTTTGTCCATCTAAAAAAGGATAACGCCGGCGCCTTTTATCGCCTCTGGTTGTTTGGCTGGATTTGCCTGACCCTTTCCTCCTTTTGCGAACTGGCGATGTTTTATCAGCAGCGCTCCGTTCTGGGAGTGGCGGTGCATGGGACCGGGATCGCCGCCCTGGCCTTCTTTCTGGCTTCCATCGTCCAGCTTGGCATGGCACAGAATCGCCTGTATTGGCCCATGGTTTGGCTCGCGATGCTGCTGGCGCTCACGGTCACTTATTACGAAAGCGGAGCGGGCGCCAGAGGAGAAACACGCTGGGAAACGGCCATTTTGCAAAGCGTCACTTGCTTGTGCGCCGGATGGATCCTCTGGCGGGGTTCGCGCGACCGGCCTGGCCACGGGGCCAAGCTGCTAGCAGGGGCGTTCACGCTCCTGGGATTGAACAGCCTGGATCGTCCGCAATGGACGCACGAAGAGATCCATCTGATCCGGTTTGCCTTTGACCATTTCCTGAACGCAAGCCTGGGAATCGGCATGATCGTGATGTTGCTGGAGTCCGCGCGCAGCCGCACCGAGGAAATCAGCGAAAAAATGCAGCAATTCACCATGCTGACGGCCTCCAGCAGCCAGTCCGTTTCCTTGCCGGATCTTCTGCAGAAGGTCTTGAGGCAGATCACGGGGAGCGTGAATGCCAGCCATGGGACCATTCGGCTTTTGGAAGGCAAGGGCGACACCGCCGACTTTGTTGTCTGCGCATCCGTGGGATTTTCCGATAACTACCTGAAGCAACACCGGAGGCTCTCCTGGGATGGAGCATGGATTCAGCAAGTGCTCAAGGAAGAGTACCGCGTCTCCCGCTTTGAAGACGAAAAGGACGCCAAAGTACGCCGCAATATGGCGGAAGCGGGAATAACCCAGCTCATCACCGTGCCACTGTGTGGCAAGGAAGGTCCGGTTGGCCTGTTGAATATTGGCGCCCTGCCCGGCAAGCGGTTTCACGAGGATGAGTTGACCTATCTGGGGAACGTCGCAAGCTTCCTTGGAACTACCATCGAGAATGTGAACCTATTTGAGCGCATTAAATCAGTCCAGCAGCAATGGGTCTACACCTTCGATTCCATTGGCGATCCCATTCTCGTGCACGACCAGGAAGGCCGCATTCTCCGGACCAATCTGCGCCTGGCGGACCTCCTCGGGCGCAAAAGCACCGCGATGGTGGGTCGGGCAGTGAGCGAGTTGTTCGCCTCCAGGGAAGACTCTTTCCGCATCTGCCCCTATTGCGAAGGCATTTCGGGAGAGGGAGATTCTCCTGATCCTTGGCTCTCGGGATACTTCCTGGCTTCCAATTCCCAGTTCACCGATCCCGCAGGCCGGCAGCTCGGCACTATCCATGTGCTCAAGGACATTACGGAGCGAAAGAAGGTCGAGGAAAAATACAGGACGCTGGTGGCCAGCGTGCAGGAAGGCGTTTTTATCGCCACACCGCAGGGACAGTTTCTTGACTTCAACGATGCCCTCATGAGCATCACGGGCTATTCCACCCGCGAAGAGTTGTTAAGCCTCGACATCTCGGAAAAGCTATATGTTTCCCCTGCGGAGCGCGAGCGGTTGATGAAGCTTTTGCAGGAACACGGTTCGGTGAACGATTTTGAGTTTGATATCCGCCGCAAGGACGGGGAAATCCGTACGGTGAGCGAATCCTCGACGGCGGTGCGCGACACCGAGGGAAACGTCATCGCCTATCAAGGGTTCTTGCTCGACGTGAGCGAGCGCCGCCGCGCGGAGGAACAGATCCGGCGGAGGAATCGCGAACTCCTGGTGCTGAACTCCATCGCGGAGACGCTCTCCTACACCCTGGATCTGAATGAGTCCGTGCCCCGCACATTGCGCCAGATGCTGGAGCTGTTTGCGCTGGACGCTACTTCGCTGTATTTGCTTGAGCGCGACGGCGTGACCTTGCGCCGCCTGGCTGCGGTCGGACACCGGTCAGAGTTCGCCAAAGCATTTGCCCCCGTAACCATTTCTCCCGAGTTGATGCAACAGCTCCGCTCTACACACGCCACTTTCCTTTCTGTTCAGGGGCTTCCGCTGCCTCCCGTCATTCGCGAAATCCAGAAAAGGGAAGAGCTGGTTTCCTCTTACATCGTCACCCTATGGTCGAAGGAAATTATCATTGGCGCGCTGGTGGTGGGAAGCCGTTCTGTGCGGGAGTTTTCGCCGGCCGATATCAGCCTGCTCATTGCCGTGGGCAGCCAGGTAGCCAATGCCATAGACCGCAGCCGCTTGTACGAAGAGACGCGTCAGGCCTACGAAAATCTGCGGCGTACCCAGGAACAGCTTGTACACAGCGAGAAGCTCGCCGCTGTTGGCCAGTTGATTTCGGGTGTTGCTCATGAGTTGAACAATCCCCTGACAGCGATTCTCGGTTACAGCCAGTTATTAACCTCGAGCGGGGAAGTGGGCCCTCACGCTCTGGATTATGTCGAGAAGGTCTACAAACAGGCCCAGAGAACTCACCGAATCGTTCAAAACCTTTTGAGCTTCGCCCGCCAGCACAAGCCGACACGCGTGCCGAGCAGGCTGAACGCTGTCATCGATGACACGCTGGCTCTGCGCGATTATGACTTGCGGATGAGTCGTATCCACGTGCATTTGGAACTGGCTGACGATCTGCCGGAAGTGCTTGCGGATCCCCACCAGTTACAGCAGGTATTCTTGAATCTGATTAACAATGCAATCGACGCCATTCTGGAGGTGGGTTCGGAAGGGGATCTCTGGGTGCGCAGTGGTGTGGGAGCGCACCATCTTTTTGTGGAATTCCAGGATAGTGGACCGGGAGTCAAGGATGCCTCACGCGTCTTCGATCCCTTTTACACTACAAAACCCGTAGGCAAGGGAACCGGGCTGGGCCTCAGTATCTGCTACGGCATCATCACAGAACACGGCGGGACGATTCTGGTCAGGAATGGAACCCAGCAAGGCGCCATCTTTCGGATTGAACTGCCCCTGCGGGCCAAAACTCCAAGTCAGCAGGCGGCTGGGGTTCAGCCCGCGCGCACTTCGCGGAGCGGCCGAATTTTGGTTCTCGATGCGAATGAATCCGTACTGGAAACCGTCGCGCACCTCCTCGCCGAGGGCGACCACAGCGTGACCACCGCGACTTCTCTGGCGGAGGCCCGCGGACTGGTGGCCCGGCAGGAATTTGATCTGGTTGTGGCGGATTGGCAGGTGGTCATTCAGGGTACATCGCAAAAATCCAATTTCGGGAATAGCGCAAATGGCTATGGCTTGGGAGCAAAGATCCTGTGGATGAGCTCAGTATCCGAAGAGGGAAAAGGATCAGCCCATTTCCTTCCGCCGGATGCTGCGGTTCTCCAGAAGCCCTTCCAGCCCGGCGAGTTACTGGCAGCCGTTGACGCAAAGCTGGCGCGTGTGCCCGATCCCCTTGTCCAAGAGTCACGGTGAATTTGGAGCCTGCAGCGCCTTTTCCGCAAGTCGCGCCGTGGCTGCCTCCAGTTGAAGCGTGAGGGTGCCTGCCATATCTGAAATCGCGCCGAAGGCATCCCATGGCTGCAGGCCTAGCCGCAGCCGCCAACGCAAATAGCGGCAAGTCCAGAGGAACCGAAGGTTCTGGCGAAATAGGTCAAATTCCCCCCGGAAAGCCAGTTCCGGCGCCAGGGTTGACAGGATCCGCGAACACTCCAATAGAATCTGAAATTCTTCTTCAAGGAAACTAAGGTAATGGAGCGCGATGCGCTTGCGCTCCTGCCGAAGGCGTTCGAGGAGTATGCCATGGCCGCGGTCACGCAAAAATTCGGTGTCATCCTCCTGGAGCGACTGAAGGATTTGTGGCAGCCGCGCGTAGTGCCGCTCCGTAGATAAGGCTTCCAGTGCCTCATTTGGCGAAACGAGCACCTTTTTCGGCCGGGCTGCCCAGGCCAACAGCACAACAAGGATTACACCCAAGACAACGAACAGGATGAGGGAGAGGGGGAGGTTCATGAGCGTGAATGTCCAGAACGAAGCAGATTATTCAGCCGGTTGTCGAGCAATTGCAGGCGCGAATTTAACTCCAGCGATAGCTGTTGATAAACTTCGGGCGAGACAGCAAACTGGGCTTCCTCCTCGCACGACTCAGTGGTGCTGCGGACGGCGGTGATCCACAAGAGCAGGCTGGCGATAAAAGCCAGAATCTCAAGAAAATTCCACAAGCCGCCAAAAGAACTGCGCCAGTATTCATAAAAGGAATCACTAATTATCCAAGACGCGGAATACAGGCAAAAACCAATGGCCAATCGGCGCTCCAGGCTAGCGATGGCCAGGCGGTAGTAGCGCGCGAAGAGAAACATGCAAACGATGAAACACGCGATGCTGAACTCGACTGCGCGGTCGGCAGACAACACCATCCCCCGCAACCGTGTGCGATGCCAGGCAACCGAATAGGCGAGCGCACACACGCCAACGGCAAACAAAATCACACTTGTCAATTTCCAGATGCCGGAATACCGAGTGAAAATCCTTCGCGCGATCTCTGCCACCGCGAACCACCGCGCACATATCACAACGGCCTGGCTTCCCCAGCCAATATTCCAGGATTGGATACTCCCGGAACCCCAATGCCAGTGGGCAAAAACCACGGCAGCGTTCTGGAGGATTGTCGAAAGGACGTACAGGAAAAAGGCCGGATGAGAGCGAGGGAATCTTCTCCGCACGAGATAGAACAGAAGGACCACCTCCAGCAGGGCGCAAATGGCCCACACTAGGTTGCGGAGGTTAAAGGGCTCAACCATTGCAGGCAGGGTATCATTACTTTACGGCTACTGTAAATAGAGATACCCCACCTGCGAGGTTGTCAAACGACCGAAATTAACGATCTCTCACACCAACACGCTCTGCCTGAGCACTCTGTCCGGTACGGCGTTCTTGGGCGGTGGATCGGGCGGCGGCAGCGGCCCGCCGTCCGCTACGATAACCGCGGGATTGGTTACCTGCTTGGGTGGCGGAGGGTCCGGCGGCGGCAGGGGCCCACCGTCTCTCGCGATCTGCACTCCGGTCTGCGGCAAGGACAGGGAAGAATGGTTGACCGTTGCTGTAAAGATAAGTAGGATGAGACTTACTGAAAACGTAATTCCCAGGGCTAACGGGCGAATTTTCATTGAACACCCTCCTTAGCGCAGAGGGTGCAGCGGTGCAGCGCGGACTACGATTTGTGAGGGGAAAAGTTCTGCAGGCGGAACAGCAAGCCGGGATCACAACCTCCCATGCTCGAACACTTCCAGATTCATCGTCAGATCCTCTTCGACCTAACTGCCAATTACCTGGAACGCTTGAATGGTGCTTATCAGCGTCTTGCGTTTCTCTCGGAGCTTCGCGAACCTTCTTCCAACAGGGAGGTGTATGACCGCCTCGTAGCTGTTTATGGCAGCGACGGGGTGGACCGCGTACTAGCCAAATCGCACGAGGAGCTCTTCGAGCGATTACTGGAGATGCCGCTTTCCGCGCAGGAAGATGACCTGCGCCGGCATGTGAGCTCGTTGCCGGGGTCATTCGTAGAAAACGTCAAGAATTGCCGGGAGTTGGCGCCGAGTTGGGTCCCCCCGAACGCACCTGCTTACCTCATTGAGCTTTACTCTTCCAATCTGAACGCACTGGTGGAGCTGCTTCTCGATAACACGACCACGGTTCGTTGAGGTACGTCGTCACACCGACTACCTGACCTATCACCTCAGCTTCTTCCGGCATGCGCCAGGCCTCCGGCGTGCAACGGGAAAGCGTGTGCGGCTGCATGATGAGCCGCGACTTATCCTTTTGAAACCAGCCACAACGATAGCCGTCCCGCAGTTCCACAAAATACATCGGTCGGTCATATTCACTCGACCACTCCGCGTCTTCGAGCTGACGCAAGGTCGTATCGATCAGCACAGTACTCCCCGGTCGCAAAAGTGGCACCATGCGTCTGTCGGAAAGGCCCACGTAGCCGTACCGGAACCGGCCGCTGGGCGAATCCTGCATCTGTGGCAAAGCCATGGGTGCGGGAGGCTGCCCAGGTATGAGTTCGGTTGTCTCCAGTGCGAAACCGCGCTGAATGGGGCCCGGAGGGGAGGGGGAAAACAGTGCCTCACCCAGGTGGGTGCGCACAGGCGGGAAAGAGGCGCCATCAGAAAGAGTTAGATGAAAAGGGGCTTCGTACCAGCTCGAGATCTCCAGAGGGTCCACGTGCAGGATGGTCGCCAAGGAATAAAGCTTGTGAAGGCTGGGCACGACATTGCGATTTTCTATGTCTGCAAGCCGGCTGATATGAAGGATAAAGTCCGGACGGCCCCGCTTAACGGCAATTTCGTAACTGGCTCGTTCCATGTCACGGTAAGTGAGACCCTGGGCTTCCCGGATTCTCCGCAACCGTAGTCCCGGTGGATACATAAGGCGCTCCTGTGGGTGAAGTCAGCCTGCTTGTTCACACTATAACAAATTACCAATGTGTTACGAATTCGGAACACGCTAACCCCTTGACAGAAATGTGCACATTTCCACAGGACAAATGTTCCTACGCGCGGCCAATCCGTTTCCTCCTGGTAAAAAGTGTCCCTTCCCTCGCAGCTTGAACGCACAAGAAACGCGATCACGGCCTGCGTCTATGTCCGGCCTGGAAATTTCAAATTCACGAATTCGACCGAAGTTCCGCAATCTCTCCAGTTACGGCACAGAGCCTCGCCGGAATCGCGGGGCGCCGCGCAAAATCTGTTATCCTGCCTTTCTATGCTCAGGAAAGCTCGATTTCCCCGTCTCATGATCTGGATTTGCCTTTGGCTCACCATGTGTCTTGCGGGCGGTCCCTCCGCCCGGGCGCAACAAGCTGCCACCCCGCCTGCCGAGGCCACCGGGGCAAATAATCCCCAATTTCTCGCCGCCGTGGATGAGGTTCTGAAAGAGATGAGCGACATTACCGGCTGGCAACTTAAATCGCCCCTGAAAAAGTCCATCCGCACCCGAGAGCAGATTCGCGCCTATGTGCTTCAGCAAATGGACGACGAAAAGGACGCAAAGGAACGCTACGCTTCAGCGCGCAGCGCGGAGGCGTTTGGCCTGATTCCAAAGGGTTTCGATCTCGAAAGTTTTCTCGTGGATCTTCTCACCGAGCAGATTGCCGGACTTTACGATCCCAAAGCGCACGAGTTCTACATTGCCGATTGGATTGCGCCCGATGAGCAGCGTATGGTGATGTCCCACGAACTGACCCACGCCCTTCAGGATCAGTATTTTCATATTGAGGAGTGGGTCCGTGCCGCCCGCCCCAATGACGATGCGGAACTGGCGCGCGAATCCGTGCTTGAGGGCAGCGCCATGGCCGGCATGTTGGAATATGAGTTGCGCGACAAAGGCCTGAATCTGCGCGACCTGCCGGACTTCGATCCTTCCATCTTTGTCGGCGACCTGGCGGACACACCCATGCTCAAGAAGGCGCCTCCCTTCATCAAGGACTCGCTCATGTTTCCCTACTTCAATGGGCTTACTTTTTCCCTCACCATATTGCGCAGCGGCGGCTGGGGCGGGTTCGCCTTCGTTTTTGCCAATCCTCCTGCGGGAACGCAGCAGATTATGCATCCGGCCCTCTATCGAGCCGGCAAGGCCCCTGTGCCCCTGAAAGTCGATCTCCCAGACAGTATTCCGGGCAGCGGATGGACCTTGCTGGAAGAAAACTCCATGGGGGAATTTGGCTGGAAGGAAGTGCTCAAGCAGTTTCTGGATGCGGACCGCGCCAAGAAAGTGGCCGCCGGTTGGGACGGCGACGACTATGCCACTTTTGAGCAGAAAGACTCGAAGCAACTCATGTTGTTCACTCGGGTCCGCTTCAGCACCGAGGAGATGGCCTCCAGTTTTTTCGCCGCTTATTCGGAAGCGCTGAGGAAAAAGTACGCCGAACGGAAAAATATTGCGAAAGGTGAGCAATTCCTGACTTTTGATTCACCCGAGGGCCACGCGTCATTCCGCTGCGCTGGCAAGGAGTGCATCACCGAGGAAGGAGCAGATGCCGCAGCCTTTTCCAAGTGGACACAGAAACTTGGCTGGCCTGCTCCTGCCACTGGCTCACAGACAGTCGCGCGGCAACTCGTGCTCACTCCTGTGTACGAAATGTACTAAGAGGCGTGCCCCGTTCGCCCCGCTTTCAGCATGACTTCCGGTTTGCCCGTCATCCGCTCCTCAGCAACTTCGCACGCTGGATCTTGCGACTCCTGACTTAAAGATTCACGCGACGCATCAAATCCTGAAACCGTGCCTCGCCCCGCAGGGAACTCCAATCCAAGTCCACGCCGAGATGAATCATGGCCATGAGGCGCTCCTCGTAGGCTTTCTCCAGCCATTCGAGGGCATGGTCCTTGTCGCCGGCGTGGGCGTAGAGGCGGGCGACCTGCGTAGGTTGAACGTAGGTTGATCGGGATCGATTGGTCAGCGTCTCCGCGGCCAGACGCATCGCCCCGGAGTAGCCGGTGTCGAGATAACCGCGTTGTAACGTCTGCACAACTTCCCTGTCTCCCAACGACTCAAAAAACATCTTCGCTGCCGCCACAGCTTCTTCGTGCAACCCCTTTCCATAGAAGGCTCCCCAAAGACGCAAATGCGCAGCCGGAAGATTAGGCTCAGTGCTGAGCGCCTTGCGGAGCTCGGCGATCGCCTCGTCATACCGGCGCAAATAGAGCAAGTGCCAGCCATAGAAACACTGACAAAAGAAATTGAGCGGATCCAGTTCCAGAGCGCGCTCGATGTGCGCCTTCCATTCCTCGGGATGTCCCCGCGAGATCGACAAATCCGCCAAGAGGAAGTGTGCTTCCGCCGAACTGGGGGTGAGTTCCGCTGCGCAACTGTATTCTTTCGTCGCTTCGTCCCAGTTCCATTCCGCAGCTCTAACTATGCCCATGCTTATATGCGCTTCGGCTAGCGAATCATCCAGTTCAATGGCCTTCAAGGCGGCGGCCTTTGCCTTCGGAAATGCCTCACGGGGTGGTACAAGTCCACAATCGCCGCGGGAACACCACACACCAGCAATGCCTGCATAGGCCAAGGGATCGCTGGGGTCTTTCTCCAGGCTGACCTCGAAATACTTCAGCGCTATATCTAATTGCTCACGCGAGAGTTTGTACCAATGAAAGCGGCCCTTGAGATAAGCCTCATAGGCCTCGGGGTTGACGTGGCGTGCGCGGCTCAAACGCTTGGCTTCGTCGGGCGTTATAGCGACTTGAATCTCGTTGGCAATGGCACGCGCGATCTCACTCTGCACCAGGAGCACGTCCGCAAAATCTCTGTCGTAGCTCTCCGCCCAAACGTGGGTATCGGTGGCTGCATGGATGAGTTGGGCAGTGATGCGGACGCGGGGTCCGACCCGCAGGACCGAACCTTCCACCACGGCGTCAACGTTGAGTTCGTCCGCAATCTGCGGCAGCGGCGTTTCGCTCCCCTTATAGCGCATGACCGAGGTGCGGGAGGTGATCTTCACACCCCGGAGCTTTGCCAAGTCGCAGATCAAGGTCTCGGTCATGCCGTCGGCAAAGTATTCCTGCTCAGGATCGCGGGAAAAATTGGCAAGCGGCAGCACAGCCAGTGACCGGATACGTCTCGAACGCGTGCGCTTGCGAGCAGCGCCGGGGGCGACGCTGCTGGCCGATGTGGGTGAGATCAGTCGCCGCAGGTCCACTTGCAATTCTTTCGCTGACTGATAGCGGTTCTCTGCGTCTTTTTCCAGGCACTTCAGAATGATGTCTGCCAGACGCGATGAAAGCCGCGGCTGCAGCCGCTGCGGCGAGCTGGTCTGGGCATGAAGAATCTGATCCACCACCGCAGGTGACGTCTTACCCTCAAATGGGAGCTTCCCCGTGGCCATCTCGTAGAGCACGACCCCCGCGGCCCAGATATCGCTGCGGGCGTCCACTCTCTCACCTCTTAGCTGCTCCGGAGCCATGTACGGCAGCGTGCCCGCCAGTGCGCGTGTTTCGCTTAGAGTTTCGGTTTCGGCATTTCCACTCACCGGCTGCACCAGTTGGGCCAACCCGAAGTCGAGAATCTTCAGCCTGCCGTCGGTGGTGAGCCGCAAGTTNCCCAGGTTTCAAATCGCGATGAATTACAGCCTGCTCGTGAGCAGCAGTCAGCCCTTCGGCCAGTTGCGCACCGAGACGAGCTACTTCTTTTTCCGGCAGTGGCCCCGCTGCGAGCTTCTCGTTGAGTGTGGTTCCGGGAACGTACTCCATCACCAGGAAGTCCACTCCCCCTTGCGTGTCAAAGTCGTGGATGGTGGCGATGTTGGGATGGTTGAGTCTGGACAGGGTTAGAGCTTCATTACGAAAGCGCTTGCGCGAAGCCTCCTCCGACAATGTGCCCGAAGGCAAAACTTTGATCGCTACTCCGCGATTGAGGTGTTCATCGTGAGCCCGATAAACCTCTCCCATCCCTCCCGCGCCGATCTTCTCGGCAATGCGGTAATGGCCCAGCGTCTGGCCGACAAGCACGGACTGGCCAACTGCTTGGAGCGCCATGGGGAAATTCCTCCTTCCCCGTGCCCCCTCAGCCAAATCGTAGGCCCGGCGGCAACCCTAGTCAACGTAAACCATCAGATAATCAGCCTGAACCTTGTCTAACCCGCTAGAGAATCAAGAGCAGTCATGGCTTAGATGCCCCATAGGTGTCCTTGGTGAGTTGTCGGCAAACCAGAAATTACCCCGAGAGAGCCTTCGGCACTCTCGAGAAGGATTTTGTTACAGGTTCTAAGTGCGCTCGTCAATTGCGACGCGCCAGGTTTAGCCCTCTTTGATCAATTCGTGCGATGCAAAACCAGCAGTGTCAGGTCGTCGTCTTGCTTGGCGTTTGCCGAGAAGGTCCGGATTTCCTCCAGGCACGCCGCGAGCAATGCGTGGGGTTCCGCCGCCGCATGACGGCGGGCTAGCGCCTGCACACGTGCTACGCCGTACTCCTCACCAGCGGCATTTGACGTCTCGGTGAGCCCATCGGTGTAAAGCAGGAGTTTATCTCCCGGAGCAAGCCTCACTTCGCAGACCGGGAAATGTGTGCTGCTGAACATCCCGAGAGGCACCCCAGTCGCCTCGCGCGGCCGCACGCCGGTGGGGGATACATGCAAGAGCGGGAGATGACCGGCGCTGACGTACTCCACTTTTCCATCCGGTAAGGCGCAGCCCACGATCAGGGTCGCAAACTGTCCTGCCGTTGTGCTTTCGCAGAACAGCCGGTTGGCGTGCTCCATCAACAGAGAGAGAGGGAGGTGCTGTTCCGCCAGTGTGCGGAAGGTCGCGTGAAGATGGCTCATCAGCATCGAAGCGGCCACCCCTTTGCCCGCCACGTCCCCGAGCAGGAACAGGAAACAGCCGTTGGATTCGATGAGGTCGCAATAGTCTCCGCTGACGAGCTTGGCGGGCTGGTAGTGATAACGCGCCTGCCAGCCGTCAATGGCCCAATCCGGACGAGGCAGGAGCGTGCGCTGGATGCCGGCGGCCAGGACCAGGTCGTTTTCGAGTGCGCGCTGCTCCTCCTGGGAAAGATGGTCCAGACAGAAGCGCACCAGCGGATCGCAGATTAGCCGGTCCGCTTCAATCGATTCGTGACACTGTTCGCAGATCCCAAATGTCCCGGCATTCAGACGGGAGAGCGCTGCATCGACGTTGGTTAGCAACTGGCGCAGAGATGCGTCGGCACCCGCGTCGCGCGAGGCTTCGAGAAGGCGCTCGCGGCGGATTTCAAGTTCGTTTCGCAAATAGGACATTTCAGTGGTGGCCATGATTCCTCCACTGCTAGCTTGCTGCTTTGTTCCTGGAGAGTCCATCCG
>OCOJ01035955.1_pt4 | contig 15318 bp, 19 predicted proteins | sample 1539251 | NCBI WGS metagenome assembly OCOJ01 (sample SAMN01911457, study PRJEB22624) | soil metagenome | biome: Soil | place: Malaysia | collected 2012-04-30 | depth RA_metagenome m | reverse complement strand
AGCGGGCGCATTCATCTATACAGCCCAATCATTTCAGAGCGAGCCACTAGATTTGACAATGGCCGTGCTCCTAGCGACTTTCGGAGCACTTGTCCTCGTATCCGCAAAGATAGTACTGCCCCAATTTGGGACAGGCATTGCCATAGGACTGGCTTTCAACTTGGTGGCGTTCTTCTTCCTTGTCGCATTCGCGGAGATACCGCCCTATGTTCCTTGGGGCATTGTGCCTCTCATCCTGCTTGACACACTAGTAGTGGGTTTGAAACCTGTCGTGGGACTCACCAGAGCCATAACCATCGCATCGACGGTTCCAGCGTTGTTTTTTCCCTTAACCTACTTTCCATTCACTTCCTACTTGTTTCCGTGGTCTTTCACAGCACAACTCCCGTTGCTAATAGTGTTCGTTGGAGGAAGTCTAGGAGCTATGTTGGGTAACCGTGCGTATACTTCGATTTCCTCATTTGTGCTGGGAAGCACGTCATAAGATTGCACGGTTGAAAGAAAAGAAAGGAGGTAGGAAACGGGGAGGGGGTGGGAGCAGTTCTACTGTTCCTTTGTTACGTGAATTCCAGAGGCCACGTCAAGGCTCAAAGGATAGGAGTTAGAACCCACCTTGACCAGGATTGGGCCTTTGAATGGGGCTTTCTCCTCGACCTGAATCTTGACGCCTGGAAACATCCCTAGATTTGTGAGATAGCGTAGGAGTTCAGTGTCTTCGCCAGGTATGTGGTGAACAGTGACTTTCTGTCCGCTTTCAACCTCCGATAAGACTTGAGTCTTGCTGGGAGCAACGACCCCTTTCTCGTTAGGTATTGGATTACCATGCGGACAAGTGGTGGGGTTTCCGAGAACTTTCTCCATTGCTGAGGCGAGTCGATCACTCACTGCATGCTCAAGCATGCATGCTTCCTCATGGGACTCGATCCAGTCAAGATGCAGCATGTCAGTCAGTAGCCTTTCTGCGAGTCGATGACGTCTGAAAACGGATAGAGCTACCTTTCTCCCTTCCTCAGTCAGTTTGACGCCCTTGTACGGTTCGCGGGCTACGAGTCCCTTCTCTTCGAGCACCTCAAGGGTGTTCGTCACGCTACCTGGAGTAATCTGAAGTATCTTGGCTATGTCTCCCGTTCGAGCTGCTCCGGTGCGGATTTCCAAGTTGTAGATGGTTTTCAGGTACATTTCTGGGGCGGTTAGAAATTCATGACTCAAATGTGAAACTTTCCTGAGATTTAGTTCGTCCAACTCGGAGATAAGGGTAGTCGCAGAAAGATTCTTGGCATGTAGTATAATTGCTCTATAGGCGACATGGCCTTCAAGACGTGAGCAAACCGAGGAGTTGTTGGCAATGGTGGGCAAGAAACCAGAAAAGAAGCCATATGGGCGTGATGGGCCTCCAAAGGGTTACCCGAGAGACCAATCCCAATATGCAGATCCTGAGAACTGGCGGTATCCTCTTCACACACCTTGGCACGCACGAGCCGCTCGACGTTATTTCGATGACTGGTCAAACAGGGGAAAATACAAAGAGGAGGAGAGAATATACATCGATTGGCGCATCAATGAAACGCTGAAGAAATACGATCAGCAAACAAGCAGCACCAAGGAAGGAAAACGTCCTGCTCCGAATCTTTCGTCATCCCAAAAAGCAGAGAGCCTTTCCCTGAGGCAACTCCTTCAAATGTTCTTGGGAACTGCGAGACTGAAACGAGCCACAGAAATCGAAGATTTGCTGGTCTCGATCCAGAAATCCGATCAGGACCAGATTAATGGACATGTGAAGAACTACGTAGTGCAAATCAACATCAAGAACAGAACCATTACCCACGACTGCCAAGACTGGCGTAAGAACATGGAATCCAAGAACATGTGCAAACATCTGGGCAAGTTTCTCATGACTCTCGATGAAACGAAAGCAACGGAGTTACTTCGTGACGTTGTCAAGAACAAGGATCTGTGGACTTTCATGGCTCCCGAAAACGGCTAACTCCTCAACTTCTAAGGAGGCCTCATGAAGAATACTTCTTCAAGATACCAAGGATCCGATATCCGTGCATGATCTTCCCTAACTTTCCTTTCTCGGCGTAGGATTCTGTGAATCGCTTTGATCCGTCAGACTCGATATGGGGCCCTGCGACAAGTAAGGGGACAGGGTCGTCAGTGTGACTCTTGGCTGAGCACGGTGTTGAGTGATCCGCCGTGACACAAATAATGCTTGAAGTTGAATCCTGAAGTCTGCCAAAGAATCCTACATCAATGTCTTCAATCGCCTTCTTCTTTCCGTCGAAGTCTCCATCATGCCCGGGCTCATCAGGTCCCTTCAAATGTACGTATACTAGGTCATGGTTGTTCGCAAGCTGAACTGCCTTCTCTGCTCGCTTGGAGTATCCATCCGAGGATCTATCTGGAGGAAAGACCTCTGTTTCCATGCCGATTACTCTCGCGATTCCTAGCTCCACAGGCATATCGGCCACAGCGATGGCCCTCAAACCAAACTTCTCCTGAAGCGTGTGCACCTTGGGCACTTTCGTCCCGGCATCCCGCATCAGAAGAAAGTTTGCTGGCAGATTACCTCGGTGCCGCCGGTTGACATTCACAGGATGGTTATCAAGCACCGTTTGAACGCCAGCTGCGAACCGATTCAGCAACTGTGCTGTTTGCTTAGCGGTCTTAGCCCGGTTCAAAGGCAAACATTTGGGGATTGGATGCGGGAACCTCACACCAGACTTGGCAATCGTGATTTTTCCCTTTCGAACATATGCTGGGTCAAGGTTAGACACCGCGTCGGAGAACTTTGTGCCATTGTTCCTGAAAACCAGCGCACAACGGTGACCGATTGTTGCTTTGAGTGTGAAACTCGCCAGCTCTCTCAGCCTAGAATCTTGATTCACGGCTTCGGCGAGCTCTCTAGCCTCATCTGAGGTCACATTTCTTCCGGCCCTGCGGTCCACAATCTGCCCGTCCTCTGCCGTGGCAAAGTTGCATCTTAACGCTAAATCTCCGTCCCTGAAGTCTACACCAGAGCCCATTGCTTCCACGACCCCTCGTGACAGCGAGGTCCGGGATGGGTCATAACTCAGAAGTGAGAAGACTCCCGCGTCGCTTTCAGGGGCAACTCCGCGCTTGACAGGGTATACAATACCCATCCTGCCACGTTCAGCAAGTTTGTTGAGATTAGGGGTCGACGCGGCATCCAGCGGTGTTTTGTTGTCTCGTTCAGCAGATGGTTTGTCGCCTACTCCGTCCAATATGACGTAGAGGATAGGTTTGGTCAAGTCTCAACCACTTCTGTCGTCTCCACTAGACAGTCGTCTTCGGCAAGTCCAAGTCAACGTTCCTTATCCTCAATATATTGATTAGACCTTAATGGCTCAGTTGTCGTGGACCGTGGCAGGAGTGCCCTCGGAGAAAACGAAAACCAAGATTGTTTGCACTATTGGCCCTTCTACTTCTTCAAGGCAAATGCTGCGGCGACTTGTAAAGGCTGGAATGAATGTTGCTAGACTGAATTTCTCCCATGGGACAACAGCCGAGCACGCATCCAAGATCCGGTTGATTCGAAGTGTTGCCCAAGAACTGAACACCACAATTGGAATCCTAGTCGACTTACCCGGCCCCAAGATTAGAGTGGGCACGGTATCTCCAGAACCAGTTGACCTCAAAGAAGGTACCCAGCTCATCCTAACTGACCGTCATGTAATTGGAAATCAGAAGATCGTCTCCATCAGTCATCCTTCAGTCCTGAAAGAATTGAGCAAAGGTGATTCAGTGTCACTCGAAGATGGCACAATCGAGCTCATGGTCCAAGAAAAGAAGACCAACGACCTTGTCTGTCGAGTAATCCGGGGCGGAGCCCTATTCTCAGGTAAGGGTGTGAACATTCCCCCGAAAAAACTGCGACTAAAGGCGTTGACTTCAAACGACCTCAAGCTTCTTCGATTTGCAATGCAGAACGAAGTGGATTTCGTAGGCCTATCCTTCGTAACGACTCACACTGATGTTCTCCGAGCTAAGGAGATCGTGAAGGAATCAGGATCCAAGGCATGGGTAATTGCGAAGATTGAGAGACGCCAAGCCGTTGACGCGATCGATGAGATCGTCGAAATTGCGGATGGCATTATGGTTGCGCGAGGCGATCTGGGCGTCGAGATGGAAATCGAAGATATCCCCATACTTCAGAAAAGGATCATCGAGAGAGCCAACACAGCTGGAAAACCAGCAATAACGGCAACCCAAATGCTAGAATCAATGGTGACCAACCCAACGCCCACTCGAGCAGAGGTCACTGACATCGCAAACGCCATCATTGACGGGTCAGACGCAATCATGCTTTCAGAAGAAACGGCAGTAGGTCAGTATCCGATTGAGGCTGTCAGCGTAATGAAAAAAGTGGCGGCTGTTACAGAGCGTAACCTTCCTTACAGGGCGCTCTTGGATTCACGTCGTGCACTCCTTGGAGGTGTTGTTCAGGATTCGATCAGTCTGTCGGCTTGTGAAGTGGCTTACGAACTTGGAGTAGATTGCATTGTTGCACACACAAGGACGGGTCTGACGGCACATAGAGTCTCAAAGTTCCGCTCCTCCGTCCCAATCATCGCGCTAACTCACATCAAGGCCGTTATGAATCGATTAACACTCCTCTGGGGCGTGTATCCTTACCAGGTTAGAAAGCTCTCGACTACGGCGGAGATTTTCGCTGCAGCAAGAACGGCAGCGTTGAGCAGCAAAACGGTGCGAAAAGGTGAGAGATTTGTTGTAGTCTGCGGAGACCCATCTACGCCGGGTGGGACGACGGACCTGCTCAGAGTACAAGTAGCCTAGTCGCGCAGGACAGCAACTGTCATGAGAACCATATCACTTCAATAAAACCGCGATAAGTTTATCGCACGGCGAACTCGAAGTCTTCACGAGACAGAGACAAGATGCTATCCCTGACCAGATTCCGCACTTCGAGGAGCCAAGCATGACTCTGGGAAGAGAAGCATCACTCTACAAGAAATTACCAAGCGGTAGAGTGAGATGCACGGCCTGCGCACGATACTGCAACATCCCAGAGGGAAAGATAGGACTTTGCGGAATCCGCGGTAATGTGGACGGCAAGCTGCAACTCTTCGTTTATGGGAAGGTGATAGCCGGGCATGTCGATCCCATCGAAAAGAAACCGGTAACCCACTACATGCCCGGAACCAAAATCTTCTCCATCGCAACCACTGGTTGCAACTGGCTCTGCGCCTATTGCCAGAACTTCGACATCAGTCAGCGCCGGAAGGTCGAGGGGCTGGACGTGACGCCGGAGAAGGTCGTCGAGATGACGAAGCGATATCGATGTCAAGGTTTAGCGTATACGTACAATGAGCCGAGTATTTTCATCGAGTTCGCTCATGACATTGGGGTTCAGGCAAGGAAAGAGGGGCTCATCAACCTTTTCGTCTCCAATGGTTACGACACACCCGACACCGTCGGCTTGATGAAGGATTTCCTAGACTGCATTACAGTCGACTTCAAAGGAAGCGGTGAGACTTCCTTCGTTCGTAAGTATATCGGGATTGCAAATGCAGATCCGATATTCCAAACATTGCTCGAAATCCGTGATAAGACCAAAGTTCACATTGAGATTACTGATCTGATTGTGCCCGAAATTGGTGATGATCTAGGAGCAGCGAAGAAGCTCTCTTCGTGGGTCTACGATAACCTAGGACCCGATACTCCGATTCATTTCTTGAGATTCCACCCCGACTACAAGTTAATGCATCTTCCATCGACCCCCATTGAGACGCTCGAAAAACATCATGCGGTCGCCAAAGAGGTAGGGTTGAATTACGTGTATCTTGGCAACGTTCCAAGCCACCCCCTCGAACACACTTACTGCCCTGAATGCGGCAAGGTAGTCGTGGAACGGTTCGGATTCGACATCGGTGGTTGGTACTTAGACGACCAGAATAGATGTGTGTTTTGTGGAAACGAGATTCCAATAGTAGGCAATTTGAGTAAATCAATCCATGAGGAGAGGTTCATGCCCGTGTTAATGTAACGGGCAATCGCACACATCCGGCTGAATTCAAAGCCAATCAGTTGAGGCAAGAGTCATGAGTTCCTTCAAAGTCAACAGAGAGCTCTCTGAAGGAAGATACAAGCTTCACAAAGTCTTCTCCGGACTCGAGGACGTAGAACCGCTCAACAAGTGCATCGGGAATTCTGGTCTTCTAGAGAAGATTGTTGAGATGACAGAAGCAACATTGACTAATGATACGAGCTACATGTATGTCAACGACGAAGACGGCAGCCTTGTCGTTGGGTTAGATTACCTGAAGACGGCGGACACACGATATTTCTACCTGGACGTGATCCACGGGCTGGTTCACGTGAAACAGTATCTGGAAGAGAGAGAACTATTCGATGAATCGTACACTTATGTTGACCGACGGACTGAGATCGAGGCGTATCAATGCGCTGTCGAGGAAGGCCGTAAGATTGGCATGAGTGACGATGCGCTCAAAGATTACCTATACGTGGAATGGATTACGAGAAAGGAACACAAACGTCTGCTGAAGAAGCTAGGTGTTGTTCCGATTGGTGGCAAGACTTCTTCTTAGACTCAAGCTTTTTCCTGCTTCAGTTCCTCTAGGTACCGGTTGACGAAGTTTCTCGTATACTCTTCCATTTGGAGCTTCAGAGCTTCTTTCGGGTCGATCCACAAAAATTCCTGAAGCTCTCGCCCATCAAGCTTCACCTGAGAACTTTTTGCGCGACAGATATAATCCATGAAGACAAAGTGCTCGTGTTTGTGGTAGTCCTTCGGATAGATGGCTTCTTGAACTAAGAGGAGTTTGACCGGCTCAACATCTAACCCAGTTTCCTCCTTGACTTCACGCTTGATCGCATCCTCCGCCCGTTCGCCAAGTTCGATATGGCCGCCGGGAACTGTGTGCAAGTTCTTCCATTTACTCGATCGAACAATCAAAACCTCGCCTTTCTCATTGACCACTAGGGCACCGACTGTGGCTTCGGGATATAGCTGCGTCAATTTCGAACACTCTGTGGCGTGACAAAACTAAGTTTTACGCATCATTGTACCGATTACGGATACAACGGATATCAAGCCACCAACCAAGAGCAGCAGAGGCTCCTGCGTTCTAAGGTATACCAGTCCTGTGAAAGCGACTAAGGAACTCAGACCAAGAACGTTCACGAGGGCAATTCTGGTTTCTTCTCTCATGATTAAGGGCCTCAGCGTACAGATCCCTGTCACTCTAAGCTTCTATATTTCCATTCTTTTTTCACGCAGCTACGTCATGTTCCTTGAAAACGTTGAGAGTTGTTGAGAGTGTTGACCTTATTTCTGGCCGATGGAATGACAAATGCCAATTGGTCTGAATTAGCTGAATAGGAGATCCAAACCTCGCGAGACTCGAAGAGATCCCTTCAACAGTCCGCAACACATGATAGAAGATTCTCTGACGATGTCATGGCGATAGTCGAGGAAATCTTTGGAGGAGAAACAACGTTAGTTCTTGAAGCACTTGCAAAACCTGTCCAAACGTACTATGTTCGCTGCAATACTCAAAAAATCCCGCCAGGTGAACTACAAAGAAAGTTGGAGGATAGGGGGCTCAAAGTAAGTCAGCACCCGGTAATCCCTGAAGCGTTGGGCATCCGTGTTGATGGCCCATTCGAAATTCCGCTGGCAAACCAAAGGATCACAGTCGATAAACAAACCGCCGAATCGGTGCTTCAAGGAGCCGATGCATACGCTCCCGGTATCCTTGACTGCGGCTCAATGCGTGTGGGAGACGAGGTTACGATTGTCTCTGAAATTGGTGAGCCTGTCTCCTCAGGAATCGCTGTGATGAGCGTCAACGACATTTTGACCTTCAGAAAAGGTTTGGCCGTTCGAGCAAATCATCGGCGTTATGTTGGCCCCAAGATCAGGGAGCTTCCGGAGTTCTCACAAGGACTTCTCTACCCGCAATCCTTGGCTGCGATGGAAACCGCCCGTGCCCTTGACCCACAGGCATCAGACATTATTGTAGACATGAATTGTGCCCCGGGAGGTAAGCTATCCCACATGAGTCAGTTGATGTGCAATTCGGGAAGGATTCATGGTTTCGATAGAAACTCTGAGAAGATCAAAACAACACGTGAGAATATCTCCAAACTAAGTTGCACGAATGTCATCCTCTCGATTCATGATTCCAGATATTTGCATCAAGACATGTCGAACTTGACCGCTGACCGTGTATTAATCGATCCTCCCTGCAGTGCCTTAGGCCTGAGACCGAAAGTCTACGATTTCAAGACACGCCAACGCGTGGAAAACTTAGCAGACTATCAGAAGCAGTTCATCAAAGCCGCAAGCAAGATCGTCAAACCCGGAGGCGTGGTTGTCTATAGCGTCTGTACCTTCACACTGGAAGAATGTGAAAAGGTCGTTCACTTTGCTGAACACGAATGCGGGCTGAAGGTCATTCCGCAGAAACCATTCCTGGGCTCTCAGGGACTACCGATCCTAGATGAGTCAGCCAAGCTATGCCAGAGGTTTCATCCCTACACGCATGAAATCGGCTATTTCATAGCGAAATTTGAACGCTGAATCAGCAGTTATAGCCGCGCTCGCATATTTCCTGAACTCAACAGGTGGTAGCAATGGAATTCCCTGACACCGTTCTAACGAAAGGAAAGGGAGGCAAAATTGAACTTAGAAGTCTTGACTCTCGCGGAAGCTACGTGATGTACAAGTACTTGAATCCGAAGACGATGAAGCTAGCTGACCAGAAGCGGAAGCTAATGCTGAAGGATCAGGACGGCCGGGTCCTCGAATACTTCATCATACCCCTCAAGGACTTGAACCGGTCACTTATGATCGTAGCAAAAGGCGAAGAGAAGGAACGACAAATCTGGAACGATAAGCTCAAGAAACCAGAGGAGGTCTGGACGGGCTAAGCAGCTGCAACAGGCGTTATCTGAATTAGCGATTTGAGGGGGACTCCGTCAAGTTTCGATTTGCCACTCTTGTTGACTAACACGAGTACCCCAATGGCCTTCGCCTTCGAATCGCGCAACGTTTGAATCGCTGCTCTATGTGTCTCCCCTGCCCGCAAAACTGCGTCCGCAATGAGCACTTTCTTTCCCGAGACGCTGTGGAATGATGGATTAACCAATCCTGGAAGTTTCCTTTTCCCTGCACGCTGAGGACGAACTGCAGCAAACGGCTTGTCAAGTTCCTTCGCGATGGCCACGCCCAGAACCATACCACTTCCCTCGATCGCGACGACGACTTCCGGCTCGTCGAATTCGGCCGAGCGCACAGACTCACGAGCCAGGTCGGCGAGTGCCGTGGCTATTGCGGTCAGACGTTTTCCGTGTGCGCCTAGGGAACTCCAGTCGACAAAAACGTCGTGCGGAACAGGTTTTGATGCTCTCTCCTTGCCCTTGAGAAGCAACCATACAACGGTATCCGGTTGGACTTTCAACTCATCAGCTATTTCGTATGTCGACAAGCCCTTCGATTTCAGCTCTTGCGCTCTTCTGACAAGCTCTTGAGAGACCAAACAGACACACACTCACAACTGCGCGATATCTTTCTCTCAGCTCTTATAAGAGATGACTGCCCGCAAATAACTGTGAACATTTCAGCCATACCGCCAAAGCAAACTTGAGTGAATTGCACACTTGCCAAATTCTTCGGCCACGCAAGAATACTCCTTCGAGATCTTCAAGGACAACGTAAACGGTCCCCTCGACTTAACCGAGACAGTTCGTAGCGCACAAACATCAGAACCAGAATGGCTCAAAGAAGAAACATCGTTTACGGACATTGAGGAGCTTGGCGGCGTTCCCGCAAAATACATTCTGAATCAGCAAGGAAACGTAGATTCATTCTCCATCAAAGTTCGCGTGATAAGTTCGAGTATGCCTGCACAGATTGCGGGGTTGCTCAGAAATCACTTGACCAGCGTCCTAGGTTTGAATGATGACCTTGAATTATTCTATCGAACGTTTTCGCACGACGAACCACTTTCTTTAACCTTCTCGCGGCTTCGTGGGCTTCGGTTGATGCGAGGCACGAATCTCTATGAAAGCCTGATCTGCTCGATTCTCTCCCAGAACAACTCTGCAAGATTATGGAATAGGACTGCTCGTCTGTTGATGCAATTCTATGGTGACAAGGTTGTTTTCCCGGACGGCACGACATCCTTCCTCTTCCCGAGCGCTGGGACTCTCGCGAAATTGAAACCTCGAGAGCTTCAGGCAAGGACATCGATGGGATACCGAGCAAAACCAGTCGTACAAGTCTCCCGTCTGATCGCCGGACAGGAATTGCAGTTAGAAGATCTGGCCAACCAATCATACGAAGAAGCGATGGAGACCCTTTTGGAGCTTCCTGGAGTTGGTCCGAAAGTTGCTGATTGTTTCTTGCTATATGGAATGGGACGGATCGAAGCTGCGCCTGTGGATGTCTGGATACACCGAATAGTAACGCGCCTCTATTTTCACCATAGAAAAGTTAGCAGACCGAAGACAGCTAGATTTCTGCGTGAACGCTTCGGATCCTGGGCTGGCTACGCTCAGCTCTACCTATTCGACTACGCCCGCCGCACTTCTGGGATACGCGGAGAAGAACCTTAGTCGAATTCAGTGCTTTAATGTTCCATGTGGCGCTTCTTAGCGACTTGTTTCCGTAGGGGTTTTCGCTTCAACTTTGTGCCGCAAACTTGACAGACTTGAACCTCTCCTTCCGCATAACGTTTGAAACAAGCTGGACAATAGAAAGTCCAACTGAACTTTTGCCTGATGCCTAAGGTAGCTAAAGGCTGATAGGATATGCCTGCCCCTTCTGCGACGTTCTGCAACGCATAATCGTCACTTACGATAACAGGGCTCTTGCCATCTTTGCGCAGATCGAGAGCAAGTGCAAGGACGCTGATATCCGCCCTGGAGAGCGCCATTTTGTCTCCAAGAGACTTGGCCCTCTCAGACATCTCTTGCAGCGACAGTGATGTGGGACTCTGTATCTTCAATTTGCCGGAGGAACTCGAAACGGTGAGCCTGTATGAGGGGCCTGTCTGCTGCTTCAACTCTTCAGTTACTTCTGGCACAGAGTAGGATTCCAGCTCCAATCCTAGTGGATCTAAACCCATAATGAACGCTGAAGTATCGAGGACAAGGACTTTCACAAACGTGCGGGCTCCATCAAATGAAGCCGTGTCAGGCTTCCTAAAGGTGGTTCTGGACGGGTACGGACAAAGACCGCATGGTGTTCAGATCTTCGAACCCCAAGCTTAACATCCTGACCAAGCTCTCTCTGAAACCTTCCGTCGGCAACAACCAATGCTCTCAGCTTCGGATTGAGCAACTGGATCGAAAGCGAACGGTCCATCGACACCACCGTAGGTCGTATCATTACAAGTGGACAGATGAACGTGATAAGGTAGGCATCAACCGATGAATCAACGACAGGGCCGCCTGCCGAGAGAGCGTATGCTGTTGAACCCGTAGCCGTTGAGACTATGACACCGTCGCCTCTCAATTGAAGGAGTGGCTGAGAGTCAACAAGCAGTCGGAGGTCGAGCATCTTCGATGGGCTGCCTGAGGAGACGACAAGTTCATTCAGCGCATCGACCACATGCGTCCCGTCCATATGGACGGCCAATTTGGCGCGGCTTTCCAGTCTGCACTTGCCTTTCATGAAAAGCTCAACTGCACCTTTTGCTTTGCTGGGTTCCACTTCGGTGAGGTATCCACGTCTTCCCATGTTCACGGCTAGTATCGGAGTTTCCGGCTCTGGGATGGTCATACATGTCTTGAGAACAGTTCCGTCGCCGCCAACTGTCACTATGAGATTGGCTCTTAGATCTGTGAGATTCTTTCCGCCGCCGAGTCGACCTCGTTTTGCGAGCTCAAGTTCAGGAATTACGGAAGCGTCCTTTTTTCTCAGCTGTCGGGCTAATGTGCCGGCGACCTCAAGAGCTTTTTCATCATCCAATCTAGAGACGAGGCCGACCTTGAAAACCAATTTTGTTTCTCCAAGGAAAACCAATAGACAGTGCTATGATAATTAAGTAATCCACTCGAGGCTCAGATCCGACACCAAGTTTCACCTGAACCAAGCTTTCTGTTGAGAAATCCCGACCAGACAAGCTTTTTAGACGAAACGAGAGGGTAGACTGCTTCTGAGCTGACTGTTCATAGGCGAAGAACACTGAGCAAACCAGTCGACGTCGGATCATTGAAGATTGGGCACTACGTTGTAATCGACGGCGAAGCGTGCAAGATTGTCGAATTCGAGAAATCAAAGCCAGGCAAACACGGAGCGGCAAAAGCAAGAATCGTCGCCATTAGCGTCACGACCGGCACCAAGAAGAATTTGATTAGTCCGGTCGACGCACGCGCGGAAGTCCCGCTAATCGAGAAGAAGACAGGCCAAGTTCTAGCTATTGTAGGCACCAACGTTCAGATCATGGATATGCAGAGTTACGAGACCTTCGAAACACCCATACCGGAAGAAGAAGACATCAAAACCAAACTCGCTCCGGGTGTTGAAGTAGAATATTGGCAGATGATGGGACAAAACAAGATAATGCGAACTAAGGGTTAACTCCATCTTCCGACTCCTCGTACTTGAAGGCCGACCCAATGACCTTAGTGTCTCACATCAAACTAAAACGCGGCATGTCAATATCCAGCGTCGCCAAAGAGATGGAAGCGGTTAAGGTTCTCGGTCCGGGACGCTTCGGACGCGCAGCAAGAATTCTTGCAGAAATGTTTAGCGATAAGAGTTATCAAAACTTCATCTCCTTGGCAGGCCCAATAATCCCCGGCGGGTTAAGGACGGTCATCACTGACCTTGTTGACCGTCGCTTGATCGGCGGAATAGTTACTACTGGAGCGAATGTCACACATGATATGCTCGAAGCAATAGGTCACAGACACATCGTCGGATCGGAATCGATGGACGATCGAATTCTGAGAAGAAAAGGTTTATCGCGGATCTACGACCTGCTCGTGACCCAGAAAGGAATCGAGCACTTGGAAAAGACCACGCATCGTATGCTGAATCAAATCCCAGAGGCACGACGACGCAATGTCGCAAGTTATGAACTTCTTTGGGAGTTCGGGAAACAGCTAAGGGATGAGAACTCGCTTCTTCGAAACGCTCAGAAACGTGGTGTCCCAATCTTCTGTCCAGGAATCTTCGATTCGATGCTAGGGCTAAATCTCTGGACATACAGCCGAATCAACCCTCTTTTCATCAATCCGTTCAAAGATTTTTCGAAGCTGGTTGACATGACTTATGAGAAAAAGAAGGTTGGAGCTGTGATTCTTGGTGGCGGGATGCCAAAGCATCATGTTCTGATCGCAAACTCTTACAGAGGAGGCGTAGATGCGGCTATACAAATCACACTGGACCGTCCAGAGGGGGGTGGAGCTAGTGGTGCGCCACTTGAAGAGGCAATCAGTTGGGGAAAAATCAAGACGCCAAATAGGCTCGTGACAATAGTCAGCGATGCCACTATCATATTCCCTCTGCTAACGCTCGCCGCTCTGGAACGTGCCAAAGCCTAGGCGTCAACTATTCCCTAGACTTGATTCGCTTCAGTCTTGGTACGTGAATCTCAAGCACACCACGTTTGAACTTCGTTCTCATCCTCTTCTCGTCAACCGGCACCGGAATCCGTATTCTCGTATGATAACACGTGAATTCTCCATGTCTATGCTTCATCCCAAGATCCTTGAACGTAATCTTCCTGTTTGTCTCTGCATATAGCTCGATGCAATCGCTTGTTGGGCAGGTCAACTTCACTCGCTTCTCGTTCACGTAAGGTAAGTCGACGGTAAGCACCACTTCTCCCGACACAACGTACATGTTATGCAATGGTTCGATGCAGGCTGCCGCTGCATTCCAACCCGAACCATGGATCGGGGAGAGATGCGTTGGGCTCGCGGAGTCTTCATGAGTCGTTCTGCTCGATTCCGAACTCAAGCACGCTCACCCGTATAGTGCCGGCAAATCATACTCGTGTCCCTTATTCATCTTCAACATCTCTTCATGAGTTCGATGCATCATATCCTTACTCTTCAAGCGGATTTCCTCTCCTCTCCTGAGTAACTCAGAAACATCTACGTTCAATTGGAGGATCTTGTTCACAGCGTTAATTGCGGCTGCGGCCGCTTCAGGGTCTGGATAATTGTAGTAGGATTGGGTGAGCAGGGTGATTGCGGGAACGGAGACTTCAGCGCAACGTCGAAGTATCAGACCATACGCGCCGACGATGTAGCCTTCCTCCAAGACCTCGGCCGCCCCATTTAACTTTGATTCCAGATCAGTCTCTGAAAGCGCTGCGAAAACTTTTGGAGCGTCTATATCCTGACGATTAGTTACAGCCATTCCACCCAATGACAAGACCATCTTGGCGGTCTTCGCCTGCGCCCAGTCAACAAGACTATTCGCCAATGGCCTAAGAAGAGGACCAGGAATCGCGGTCTCCGATATTATCACCACCAGTGAATTTCCTGCGAAGATTCGAATAGGGGACTTGGGTAGTCCGCGATGTAGCACGATCATTGGAGGGAGTGAATCAGACTCGATGGAGCCTACCTCTGCAAGCTTTAGCGAACTGATTATGTGCGAAGCCGCAAGTAGTCCTACGAGGCCCACGTCTGGGAGGCCGTTAATCACGACAGCCCTACTAGGGATAGAACCTGTTATTCGGAAGCCGTCCATTTCAGACAGCTTCTTGGACACGCATGAGAACCTTCTAGCAGTTGAAGAGCTATGTCCAAGCAAGATTCAGCGACTAATTAAACGGTTCGCAGACAACTTGGAAGTCCTTTTAGGATGAAGTGAACAACGCAGCTCACGAATCGTTCGAGTTGGGAACCGTGAGTGCATTTGAAGGTCTTGGAAGGTCACTCAACGACGCAGTAAAGAGGCTTCTCCGACTCGCGGTCGTTGATGAAAAGGCCGTCAAGGAACTCGTCCGCGACCTTCAAAGAGCACTCCTACAGTCAGATGTCAACGTCAACCTAGTCCTGCAAATATCACAAGCGGTCGAGAAGAGGTCGCTCGAGGAGAAGCTTCCACCAGGAATATCACGACGCGAGCACGTCATCAAAGTCCTCTACGAGGAATTGACTCGGTTCCTAGGAGAGGAACCTACCAAGCTGTTGGTTGAGCCGGGCAAGAAGCATGTGGTGATGCTCGTGGGAATTCAAGGAACCGGAAAAACGACTGCCGCAGTGAAGCTCTCACGATTCTACCAGAAACGAGGCATGCGTCCCGCAATTATCTGTGCAGATACCTACCGTCCGGGAGCTTACGAG
>OCOJ01039432.1_pt3 | contig 15329 bp, 9 predicted proteins | sample 1539251 | NCBI WGS metagenome assembly OCOJ01 (sample SAMN01911457, study PRJEB22624) | soil metagenome | biome: Soil | place: Malaysia | collected 2012-04-30 | depth RA_metagenome m | reverse complement strand
CGCGCCCGTCAGGGCCGAAGCCGGAGACAGGCTGGTAATCGACGGCACCGGGTTGTTCACTATCAGGGTGAAGTTCTGTGTGGCGTCGGTGCCCACACCGTTGTGGGCGGTGAAGATGATTGGATAAGTGCCCGCTGTGCCTGCGCCCGGGGTCCCACTCAACACACCAGTTCCTGAATTGAATGTGACTCCAGTGGGAAGCGCTCCCGTCTCGGACAAACTGGGAGCCGGAGTACCCGTGGCCGTCACCGTGAACGAGCCCGGCGACCCGACAACAAAAGCAGTGCTGCTGGGGCTGGTGATGGTGGGCCCCGTGTTGACTATCAGCGTAAAATTCTGCGTCGCGTCCGCGCCAATGCCGTTGTGCGCCGTGAAAGCGATGGGATAGCTGCCGGCCGTGCCAGCGCTTGGCGTGCCGCCCAACACGCCCGTCGCAGGATTGAATGTGACCCCTGTTGGCAGTGCCCCGCTCTCACTCAGCGTGGGTGTGGGTGTCCCGGTTGCGGTCACCGTAAAAGAACCCGCGCCACCTACGGAAAACGTCGCGCTGTTCGCGCTGGTGATGGCGGGAGCTTGATCCACGGTCAGCGTGAAATTCTGTGTGGCGTCCGCTCCTACCCCGTTGTGGGCAGTGAAGGTGATGGGGAATATCCCGCCTGCAGTTGGCGCCCCGCCAAGAATACCCGTGGCGGCGTTGAACGTGACGCCTGCGGGCAGGCTTCCCGTCTCACTCAGTGTGGGAGTGGGCGATCCCGTGGCCGTAACCGTGAACGAGCCCGCAGTGCCCGCGGTAAACGCGGTGTTATTGGCGCTGGTGATCGCCGCCGCTTGATTTACCGTCAGGGTGAAATTCTGCGTCGCGTCCGCGCCGATTCCGTTGTGTGCCGTGATTGTGAGGAGATAGGTCCCACCGGTGCCCGCACCCGGCGTCCCACCGAGGACCCCTGTGGCTGGGTTGAACGACACGCCTGTTGGGAGAGCGCCTGTCTCGCTCAGAGCCGGGGCGGGAAACCCAGTGGCGCTCACCGTAAAGGATCCCAAAGAGCCCACCGTAAAGGTGGTCTTGTTGGCGCTGGTGATGGCCGCGGACTGATTGACGGTAAGCGTGAAGTTCTGCTTCGCGTCTGTTCCCACGCCGTTATGGGCGGTGAAAGTGAGCGGGTAGCTCCCGCCTGTATTCGCTGCCGGGGTTCCGCTGAGCACCCCCGTTGCCGTGTTGAAAGTGACACCGGAGGGAAGAGTTCCGCTCTCGCTGAGCGTGGGTGCGGGGAACCCAGTCGCGGTCACGGTGAATGTCCCCGCGGCGCCCACGGTGAACGCGGTCGTGCCAGAGCTCGTGATGGAGGGCGCCTGGCCCACGGTCAGCGCGAAATTCTGGGTGGCGTCCGCCCCTACGCCGTTATGCGCAGTAAAGGAGATGGAGAAAACACCGCTCGCCGCAGGAGTTCCGCTGAGCACACCAGTTGCTGAATTGAAGGTGACCCCAGAAGGCAAGGCGCCTGCTTCGCTCAAATTAGGCGCCGGGAAGCCGGTGGCGGTGACCGTGAACGATCCGGATGCGTCCACGGTGAAAGCAGTGTTGTTGGCGCTGGTGATCGCCGCCGCTTGGTTCACTGTGAGCGTGAAGTTCTGCGTAGCGTCTGTTCCCACGCCATTGTGGGCGGTGAAAGTGAGTGGGTAGCTGCCGCCTGTATTCGCTGCCGGGGTTCCGCTGAGCACCCCCGTTGCTGTGTTGAAGGTAACCCCAGTGGGCAATCCCCCCGTTTCACTCAAAGTAGGCGCAGGGAAGCCGCTGGCGATGACCGTGAAGGAACCCGCAGAACCCACCGTGAATGTCGTCGTGTTAACGCTGGTGATCGCCGCCGCTTGGTTCACTGTGAGCGTGAAGTTCTGCGTGGCGTCTGTCCCCACACCATTGTGGGCTGTAAATGTGATCGCAAACGTTCCGCTAGCCGCGGGAGTTCCACCCAGGATTCCGGTCGCAGCATTGAAGGTGACGCCTGCGGGCAGAGTGCCCGTCTCACTCAGTGTGGGCGCTGGCGAGCCTGTTGCGGTCACTGTAAACGAGCCTGCGACGCCTGCTGTGAAGGTCGTGTTATTTGCACTGGTGATCACGGGAGGCTGGTTTACCGTTAGCGTGAAAGCCTGCGTTGCATTTGTGCCTATCCCGTTTTGGGCCGTAAAGGTGATGGGATACGTGCCCGCAGTGCCCGGGCGCGGCGTGCCGCTGAGCACACCTGTGGCCGTGTTAAAGGTCACGCCCGTCGGGAGGGTTCCTGTCTCGCTCAACGCAGGCGCCGGAAAACCGGTGTCCATGATAGTGAACGACCCAGCAGATCCCACCGTAAATGTCGCCATGCTCGGGCTGGTGATTGCGGCCGCCTGCGTGACCGCAAAACTCATTGCGTTTGAAGCCCCTCCGCCAGGACCGGGATTCGTCACCACGACCGGGAAATTTCCCCCCGCAGCCTGGTCCGCGGAAGTCAGTTGAATCGAAAGCTGGGTTGCGCTGACAAACGTTGTGCTGTGAGCCGACCCGTTGTAGGTCGCTGAAGAATTGGAAACGAAATTCGTCCCGTTGATGGTGAGTGTCTGCGCTCCTGAACCGGCGCTGACCGATGGAGGCGAGAGGCTTGTGATGGCCGGCACCGGATCGGTGCCGATTCCAGAGAGGTTTACAGATTGCGGACTTCCCGGGGCGTCATCCGACACTGTGACCGAGGCTGTACGGTTTCCAAGTCCAGAAGGTGAAAATACCGCGCTGGCGCTGCAATTCGCTCCGGGAGCAATCGAGGCGCCGCACGTGTTGCTGACCATGAATTCGGACGCGTTGGCCCCTCCCACCATGACGCTGGTGATGGTCAAGGCTGTGTTGCCGGAATTGACAAAGGTGACGGTTTGCGGCTTGCTGGCTGTGCCCACAACCTGATTTCCGAAGGAAACGCTTGCGGGCTCAATCGAAATGGAAATCGTAGAGACTGGAATGCTCGAGCCACCCCCGCATGCCGTGGCAAATACAGCGAGCAGAATGCAGAGTGCGGAAAGAACGGCCGTCCTCGCGCCTCGGAACGGGCAATACTTTTCTTCCCCCGAATAGGGTTGAAATCTTGGGGACCGCAAAATTCTCGTTCCGGCCGCCTTCTCGCACGTGGGCGAGCAATTCAGCTCCAGATGCGCTGCCAAATGCAGCCGGGTACGATCGTTCAGGGCGAGGGGCGTGCTCAAGGGCGCTTCCACTGTGGCCGGAACAGGGGAGAATTTCCAACTCCCTGCTTCGGGTGACCTGTTCTTTCGAATCTCGACTCAATCGTGCAGAAACGGACTTGGATCGAGGCAGGTATTCTATAGGAGAAAGAAGGCGGGAGCGAGGAGTTTTGAGTCTCGGGTGAGTTGCTCGGAGCTTTTAACTCAATTCTAACTGCCGTATTAACAGATATTTACAGCCGGGCGCAGTTCAGGAGTTGTTCCCGCCCGTCCCGATAAATCCTTTGCGCTCGAGATGCAGAAAGATCTGCTGAGCCACTTCCTCGGGAGTCAGATCTTTTGTGTCCGCCACGACATCCGCGTCGGCCGGAACCTCATAGGGGTCGGAGATTCCCGTGAATTGCTGTACCAATCCTGCGCGCGCCTTGGCATACAAGCCCTTGCGGTCTCTGGCCTCGCAGGTTTCGAGGGAGGTGCACAGGTAAACGAGAATAAACCCGCCCCCGGACTCGACCATCGCACGCACTTCCTTGCGGACCCGATCGTAAGGAGCGATGGGAGCACAGAGGGCGATACCCCCGTTCTTCGTGATTTCCGCAGCGACAAACCCAATGCGGTGAATGTTGATGTCGCGGTGCTCACGGGAAAATCCAAGTTCTGAAGAGAGATGCTTGCGCACAATATCGCCATCCAGCAGGGTGACCGGACGCCCTCCCATCTCCAGAAGCCGCACGCGAAGCACATTGGCAATGGTGGACTTTCCCGCGCCCGAGAGTCCGGTAAAAAAGACGGTGAACCCCTGACGGTGCCTTGGAGGATAGCTGCGCTGCAGTTCCCGCGCTACGTCTGGAAACGTAAACCAGGAGGGAATCTCACGGCCTTCGGAAAGCCGGGCGCGAAGTTCCGTTCCCGAGATATTCAGCACGCGTGAGCCGCGGGGAACCTCGTCCTCCGGCACATAGCTATCCTGATCTTCCAAATAGACCATCATCTGGAACGGAACCATGGTGATCCCGATTTCCTGCTGATGTGTGTCCAGCAGCTCTTGAGCGGCATATGGTCCGTAGAAGGGCTTTCCATTTTCGTCCTTGCCCGGTCCTGCGTGGTCACGGCCTACGATCAAATGGCTACAACCGTAATTCTTGCGAATGATCGCGTGCCACAGCGCCTCGCGCGGCCCGCCCATGCGCATCGCCAGGGGAAGAAGAGATAGCTTTACCGTGTCCATCGGATATTTTGAGAGCAGAGCCTTGTAGCACCGCACGCGCACGTAATATTCCACGTCGCCAGGCTTGGTCATGCCTACCGAGGGATGAATCAGGAGGTTTGCCTCCACCTTTTTTGCCGCACGCAGGGTGAGCTCCTGGTGAGCGCGGTGCATGGGGTTTCGAGTCTGGAAAGCCACAATGCGTCGCCACCCTGCGCGGACGAACTCGGCGCGCAACTCAGCGGGAGTCAGGCGCACGTCGCGAAAATCGTAATGAGATGGAAGTTGAATCCCTTCCAGTCTTCCTCCAACGTACCAGGGATGGCTGCGCTCGAGGAGATGTCGCACGCCTGGGTGGGCAAGGCTGACGGTTCCATAGACCATCTCCGCCTCTGCATGCAGATCGGGCTGCCAGACGTCTTCCACGTGCAGCGCAGCCAGCATCACGCCTTCCGGATCGCGCAGTGCGATGACTTTTCCAGGGCCCGCCGTGCGGGCAAAATCCTCAGAGACGTCCAGTGTGATGGGGATCGGCCACACCGATCCGCTGGCGAGCCGCATTGATTCGCAGGTGGACTGGTAATCGAAGCGGCCCATGAATCCACGCAATGGGGAAAACCCACCATTGAGCAACAATTCCAAATCACACAGTTGGCGCGGCGTCAGATCCCAGGACGGCCAGTCCCGGGATTTGGATTGGAGTTCTGCGGCACGTTCCGGGGGCGCAAACAGCTCCACCAGGCGCCCTCCATGTGGCGCGTTGAGATGGTCAGTCATCGGTTCTTTTGGTCGCCATTCTTGGAAGCGAGCGGCTTTTCTCTGTCATCGGTCCCCTGCGGGCGGTGGCAGTGTATCTCAAGCAGGTGTGATTCTTCCAAGAGGGGATTCTGCAAAGCCCGCCAGAAAACGCCCACTCTAGTTTCCTGGCCCGCTGGCTCTCCTGGCCTGTGCCAGGCGGCGAGATTCCAGGATTCCCCCGAGGGATGTCCAGACTTTGATCTTGCAAGCAAAGCGCTTGGCTGGCTGGAAGGAGGTCACCCACCGCACCGTCCAGTTGGCCAAACGGCGGAACATGAACAGAGGCACTCCGGCGATGTACCAGCGCGTATCCGATGGGAGGCCAAATTCCCGGAGATCGGCGCGCGCCTTGTCGAACCACCATTTCAGGAAATATTCCTTGCTCAGGCGCTTCTCCGGCACTGCGTGATAGACAATCGCCGATGGCTCGTAGCGCAGCCGCTCTCCCTTGGCCAATACCCGTTCTCCGAATTCAGTATCCTCATTTCGGATTTCGCTGCCGGGCCGGGGGCCTAGATCCGTTCGAAATTCCCCGTAGCGCTCGAATACTTCGCGGCGAAAAGCCATGTTGGTCCCGAATGGAGCCTCTTCCAGCGCGCCCGCCTGCAGGCCGAGATCGAACAAGGCCAGCGGAGCCAGTGAATATCGGCCTTCCCGCGAGAGCCAAGGAGGTGGAGTAAAGCTCCGTTCCGGCAGAATTCGGCCTCCCGCTCCTGCCCACTCTCCGCTCTGCAGATTCGCCGTAAGGCAGCTCAACCAGGAGGGCTCGACCACAACATCGTCATCCATGAATGCAAGAATCTGGCCTCGAGCCTGGCGAATTCCGGAGTTTAGAGCATTGGACTTCCCAGGCCTGTGTTCGAACAGGTAGCGAACGCGGCCCGGGAAGCGATCCATAAATCCCTCCACGACCTGGCGGGTCTGATCTGTTGAGTTATTGTCCACTACAACTACCTCCCAGTTAATTGCAGGAGAAAGTGACTGAGCCGCGACGCTTTCCAGAGCCTTAGAAAGACTCTGATGTCGATTAAAAGTGCATAGAATAACCGTGATATTCATTGAATCTTGCGATCGGCCGGACTTACCCCGGGGCTCAGTTCCTGATCACGCGGTTGATTTTCCCGCCCAGCCCGCGCCTTTTTGGAGAACCAGCTATTATATATTTCCGCGATTTCGCCTGCTGCTTGCCAAGTCCTCCCCTTCCAGTAAAACCGCCGTCTTGGATTAACGGCAAACAGCCACCGCAGTATTCTCGCGGGAACCGTCACGATCACCGCTTTCAACATCGTCAGGAAGGGCCGTGGGATCCCCCAGATGTCAGGCCTCCGCCCAATTTCCCGAACATTGGCTCGGCCCAGGTCAAAATACCATGCTAAGAAAAAATCCTTTCGGATGCGATTCTCGGGTATGGGGTGATAGACAACGGCAAACGGCGCATACCGCAATCGCTCTCCAGCGGCGAGCAACCGGCGACCGAACTCCGTGTCCTCGTTGCGGATCTGGCTGCCTGGCCGCGGACCTAAGTCAATCCGAAACCCTCCGTACTTTTCAAAGACCTCCTTGCGAAAGGCCATATTGGTCCCGTAAGGTGCCTCGTCGAGTTCACGCGGCTCGTCCCCTAAATTGAAGTAGGCGCAGAGGATACCCCCCATGCCGAACGGATGATCAAACCCCAACCAGGGAGGCAAAGGGACCATTTTTGCTGGGAGGGTCCGTCCGCCTGCACCAGACCACGGGCCATCTTCCATGGCCGCAGTCAGATTCTGCAGCCAGGTGGATTCCACCCTGACGTCGTCGTCCATGAATGCCAAGAACCGCCCGCGCGCCTCGCGAACCCCGGTATTGAGGGCGTAGGACTTGCCCGGCCGGGACTCGAATGCATACCGGAAGCGTCCCGGGTAGCGCCGGCAGAATTCTTCAGCCACCGCCTTTGTCCCATCGTTCGAATTGTTATCCACAATCAGCACTTCCCACTCGTCCGGGGGCGAAACCACCGATGCTGCCACACTCTCCAGTGCCGCACGCAAGCAATCGCAGCGGTTATAGGTGCACACGATGACGGTAGTTTTCATGGCTCTGTCATTTTGAGCGGGACTTGCGGTAAAGCTCCGCAACCTGCCCGGCCAAATACCACGTGCGGCATTTCAAATAGAACCTCTTCTGAGGATTGGGCTCGACCATCCAGGGCAAGGTAGCAAGCATGGTTCTGCCAATCCCCTTTGGAATACTGAACCAATGGCGTGGCAGGACCCAGATTCTTGGCCTGGGTTTCATCTCCAGTATGCTCGCACGCCCATAATCGAAGTACCAATCCAGAAAGTACTTTTTTCTTATCCGGTGCTCTGGCACTGGGTGAAAGACGACGGCCGTAGGCACATAGAGCAATCGCTCCCCTGCTGCCAGCAGGCGCCGGCCAAACTCGGTGTCCTCGTTTGGCCGGGGGACGTTCGTGTCCGGGCTCGGGCCAAGGTCGGCGCGGAAGGGGCCGTAGGCTTCGAACGCGCTCCTTCGGAAGGCCATGTTTGCGCCGAAAGGCGGCTGGTCAAGTAATCTCGGTTGATCCCCCAGATCGAAGTGCGCGCAGAGGATGCCCCCCATGTTGAACTCTCCGCCCATTCCCAGCCAGGGCGGCAGGGCAACATTATTTGCGGGGAGAATACGCCCGCCCGCGCCAATAATAGCGGGGTCGTCGAATGCAGCGGAAAGATCTTGGAGCCAGGTGGGTTCCACGAAAAGGTCGTCATCGGTGAATGCCAAGATTTCTCCGCGAGCTTCCCGTAAGCCTGCATTCATGGCATGGGCTTTTCCACCGCGGGGCTCGAAACAGTAACGAATGCGGGCGGGATATCTTCGAGCGACTTCCTCGACGACCTGACGCGTTTGATCCGTGGAGTTATTGTCCACTACCAGGATTTCCCACTCTAAGCCGGCCGGCAGCTTTGATTGGGCAATACTCGTCAACGCCGTTCGCAGCAGTTGGCAGCGGTTGAAGGTGCAGATGATGACCGTAATCTTCATCCGGTTACTTTGCAGCAGGCGCTGGGCGGAATGCTCGTTCGCGCTCGCCGAATGTTTCGGTCGCCCTCCAGTGTCCCCGGGCCGCGTCTTGCGTGGGATCTGATTTCCGGAACGGACGCAGTAACCCGGCTGAGACACGGTCTAGATTCACGCCAGGCCCAATCGCCGAACCAGAGATTTTAGAGGGCGGCCTAAGATCACTGGCCGGGCCAAGAATGCGTGACCCGCGGCGAGCACACTCTTCCAGGCATTCTCACGCTTCCATTGTAGGCGGGCCTCGAAGAGGTACAAATCGGACAGCGTTCGTGAGTCAAGATACCTGGTTTCCGGAGATTTAAGAATTTCTGATGCCACCTTCAGTGCAGCCGAGTGCTCCCCTGCCGCGGACAAGTTATAGAGCCACGTCCGGCAGTCGGCGGCAAGCTCCCGCTGCTGCGCCCGAGCGCCTACGCCCCATGCCTCTAGTGCTTGCGGTGTAATTTCTGCAAGAGAATCGAGTGGATCGGTCTCTCCCCTCCTCCGGAAGGCGGAGGATACTTGCGCGGCGAGTTTGCACAAAGTCTGCTGCTTGCGCTCGCGCAGGGAAGCCTGATGCGCGTGGATCCGGTATTGGACCACCACCTGTTCCAGGTTCGCGAATACCCAGCGTTCGGCCAGCCTCAGCCACAGGTCGTAATCATGGGATCTGGAGAAGACCCGGCGGTAGCCGTTGACCGCGTCAAAAGCATCCTTCCGAATGAGGACCGCGGAATGAGTGAATGGGCACCTCGACGCGAGTTCCCTTTTGATTTCTTGATCGGCTTGCGGGACATGCAGTGTCCACAGCGGACGGCGTGCGGCGTCAATCCACTCAGCCGCCCCACCCAACACACCCACTTCCGGATGGCATTCCATGAATTCCACCTCGTGGAGCAGGCGATCCGAAAGTGAGATGTCATCCGCATCCATGATTGCCAGGTAGCTGCCCTCAGCCAGGGAACAAGCTGCGATACGCGCCTCCACAAGACTGCAAGCAGGGATTTCATGCATCCGGATGCGGTGGTCATGGACGGCATAGGTGGAGACGATGGCCTTGCTCTTGTCGCGTGACCCAAAGTCGAGAATGATGAATTCATAGTCCCGGAAGGTTTGATTGAGCATGCTCTCAATCGACTCGGACAGAAAGCGCTCGACGTCGCATACGACCATGACGACCGAAACTAAAGATTTGTGCATGGTCTTTAACCAGCCGCACTCCGGATGGCGCACCCATGGTTCTGACTGTGCGTATCTATCCAAAGTGAACTGCTAAAATGAAATGCTATATGCGAGTGATAATTCCGTGATGGAAGGCCGCCGGAGCCGGGATGTGGAATGGTTCTCAACTGAGAAGGCACTCCCAATGTCAAAGTACACTCTGGCGTGGAAATCGGTATCGGCGGGATTTGCAGGGTGTGCGAAAGAAGTCAGCAAGCGGGTGATGTGACGAAGGTGGTTCAAGACCCGACGGGCATGAGAGAGGCTGGCCGGTGGCGAAGGAAACTGCATCGGCAATCAGCGAATCTTCACTTGGTCAGGCAACCGTCTTCCTGGCTAGAAACCGTTTGCGACTTGCGCGAGATCCAGTGAGGCGTGATGAATTGCATCCATGGCAGAGTGACGTGCGCACAATTTGTGGGGGCCGACCTCCCATGCTCGGGATGATCGGATTCGATCCCCCTTCTGGCTGTTTTCAGTCGGAAACACGCCCCTTGCCGCCCGCGGCCGTATGGGATTCCCGTGAGTCAGTGGTTGGCTCGGCTCGGCGAACTTCGTGCAAGGTAAGCCGAGGAAAACAATGGGCGCTGCCCCTGACGTCGTCCTCAGCGCTCATGTAAAGGACTGCGGCAGGAAACAAGCGATCGTATTCGGTGGAAGTGTCGTATCGCTTGACCAGTACGGCAAGATGGTAGACCCCACGCGTCAGGTTCAGGTCGAGTTCAAACGTGCAACGGTACAGTGAAGATGAATCCAGGGAGAAGTTGCCGTGGCCCATGCGCTCCGTAGAGACGTCGAACACAGTGTTCAGGGATTCGTCGAATATCGTGAGGGAGACGGAAAGCCTGCTGCAGCGTTCCCTGGCCCTGACTTCGACATCCACCCACGCCCTCTCGCCGGGGTGGAAGCGCAGGCATTCCTCCTGGTCATTGCGCACGATTGCACGGGAGATCCAGACTGCCCCGCGAGCAGCATGTTCAGGGTTCTCCCCGGAAAAGTTGTCCAGGTAGGCGGAAATGACTTCCTGGGACTGCCCGGTCATGACCGTTCTCCCCTTGTCCAGGAGCAGGCAGCGTTGGCAGAACTCCGCCACGCTCTTGAGGTTGTGGGAGACGAAGAGCACCGCGGCACCACTGCGTAGCACTTCTCTCATGCGCGTAATACACTTCTGCTGGAACATGTAATCGCCAACGCTCAGCACCTCGTCGACGATCAGGATGTCCGGATCCACGTGAGCGGCAACGGAGAATCCGAGGCGAGCGTACATCCCGGAGGAATATCGCTTCACCGGCGTGTCAATGAACTCCTCGATGCCGGAAAAAGCGATGATCTGATCGAGTTTGGATTCGATTTCGCGCCGACTCATGCCGAGGATCGATCCATTGAGGAAGATATTTTCCCGGCCCGTGAGATCCTGGTGGAAGCCGGCAGAGACCTCGATCAGGGCGGAGAGCCGGCCATGAATGCTCATGCTGCCCTTGGTGGGCTTCATAATCCGGCTTAGGATCTTGAGCGCCGTGCTCTTGCCTGCGCCATTGCGCCCGATAATGCCCAGAGATTCACCCCACTTGACCTCGAAACAGAGATCCTGAAGGGCCCAGAATTCCCGCTCATCCCGGGCGCTCAGATCTTGCTGCCGGAACATCCGGCCGGTCATAGCGGGCAGGAAATCACGCAAGGAGTTGAACATCTCTCCCCTGCGGAATTTCTTGTAAACGTGCTCCATGCGGAGGGCGATATGTGACATTAGATGCCGCCTCAGATGCTCTCTGCAAATGCGGGTTCCAGATGCTTGAAAAAGGCATACCCGCCGAATAAGACCAACAGGCCACATACCATGCTGTAAGCAAGCCAGGGCAGATCGGGCGGCTGGTGGCGCGCCACACAAGCGCCAAAGCCCTCCAGAATCGGGCTCACCGGGTTGAGCAGAAGCCATTTCCCCTTATCCCCGAACATCCCGACGTCGTAGAACACGGGCGTGAAGAAGATTCCGAACGAGAGCAGCACTTCGACGATGAATTTCACGTCGCGGAAGAAAAGGCTTGCGGCAGCCACGATCATTCCAGCTCCGACAGCCAGAAACATCAGGAGCAGCATCAGCAGCGGAATCCAGAGCAGGGAGAGCGCCCAACCGGAGTGAAGCGCGAGCAGGAACAGGACGAGTGCTACAGAAGCCACGGACAAATCAAACAGGCTGGCCATCATCGAAGCGATCGGGAAGATCTCTTTGGGGAAATAGATCTTGGTGACCAAATCTTTGTTGTTAATCAGGCTGAGGCAGGCAAATCGAATTGTAGAGACGAGGAAAGCCCAGGGTATGGACTTCACGGCCACAGCAGCAATTTCCGCGGCGCGCAGCGGACTGCGCGTGGCCAGGGCGTAACCATAGCGGACCACGATGCCGGATAATACGATCAGGATGGGCATGAGTACGGCCCACAAGAATCCCATCACGGATTGTTTGTACCGGATTTTGATGTCCCGGTAAGCAATCGTGCAAAGCAACTCGCGGTATCGGTACAGCTCTTGTAATTCCGCAATCATGATTCTGAATCCAGCATCGCCGCGGTCATTGTTAAGTCACGAGGTTCGCAACGGCGCGGGAGCACTCTACTTTCCGAGTTTACTTAACACATCGGCGGCCAGAAGGCGATTGGCGAGCGCGTTGGGATGCCGGTCCGTATCGCTGAGCCAGTATTCGATCGGGTGTGTGTTGTAGTGAGGCAGAGCATCCACCGCCAAGTCGAGCGGAATGTTCATCCGCCGAAATCCGTCTTGAAGCCTTTGGTAGATGGGCCATTCCTGGGGAAGGACGGGGGGCCACAGGAGAACCCGAAATTGGAGGTCGGGGTACTGTTGCTTGAGAAGTAGCTGTGAGCGGCGCACCACAGCGAAATAGAGTTGGAAGTCATCATCGGTAACCGGAGAATCATGCGACGAAATTGCGCGCCATATAGCCGATTTTTCCAGTTGTGCTGCGATATGGTGGCCGAGCCCGAGCCGCAGAGCCAAAGGTTCGCGCGTTTCGAAATTTCCATCCTGAATCGGGTTTCCGCGAGCATCCAGCACGTAGCGCGGGGCATGCCAGCCCCAGCTAACCCGGCCCGCTACCCTCGACACGTGAGTTGGAAGAGCTACGTAATAGGCGTATTGGGGCAAAGTATCCACCACTTGGCTTACCAGGCCGTGTTCGATACTTCCCAGCATTTGGGCGGGGTTATAAGCCTGAACCGCGAAATTAAAGATGCGGTACCGGCCTCCAGACTGGATGCCCACCTGGTATGGCAAAGTCTCGTCGTCCTTGAGACCTTCGCCGAACGTGAAGGAGCATCCAAAGAACAGGACCGTGCCAGCCAGATCATCCTTGCGATACGGAGGGGCGACTCGAAGGCCGTTGGAGTCTATGGTGTAGACAACGTCGAAAAGCCGTCCCCTTGGGTGGTGGAACAAACTTGCCGGAAGGGGCTTGATCGCATGCGCATGGACCCCCTTCGTGGGCTTCCAGCCGAGCACGTCGTCGCTGACAAAGTAAGCGCCATCGGGGTAAATCGGTACAGTGTATTCGTGGGTGTAAAGGTACGCCTCAGCTGTTGCCAGTAGAATTGCCACGATTCCGGCGTTCACAAAGAATGCGCGGAGCCACGCGCCACGGACGCAGAAAACGGCCACGAAAAGTGTCACGGCCCAATTGATCCAGAGCCAGAAAAAGGGCGCAGGCGCCCACTTTAAAACTGTAAGGCTGACAAGAACCGCGCCCAGAAAAACAAGATAGAGGACTGGCCGAATTCCGCGTGTGGCGGCTGAGGCACCAGGGGCGACGGCGCTACTGCCTGCCTGGACTGCAGAATCCGGAGTCCTTCGATCATCAATTGTTGTTCTCATGGAGGAATAAAAGGCCGAAATATTCCCGATGCCACCTCAGCGCCTTGCGACCGTCAGGAAGCGATTCGTGGACGCTAGGGAATTAAAACGCCCGGTCTCCTCAATTGAAGAGCGCGGTCACCGGTTCGGTTCCGACGACAGTCCCCCTTTTCTTCTCCCAGGGTCTGTTCCATTCAGGCTTGGAGCCGAACCGTCGCGTGGAGTTGCGGAGTCGCCGGTAGTCCCTTCGTATCCGGATTCCAAGCACGCCACGCGAAGAGGGCAATCATGATCGCCAGCTATACCGGTCTCTGGAAACAGGAAAGTCTGCCCGGCACCTCCGTTACTGCTGTTCGAGGGATAATCGCATGGATTCGCCAAAGATGCTCGGCCGGGGCTGAGTTTTGCCCGTTTATGAGGCCGGCACGGATTGGCCAGAAAAAGTAGTCACGCTTAAAGGTGGCAGTATGGACGTAAACTGGCCGTTTTCGACTCGAATGGGAGCCTGAGCTGCAAGCGACAGGCTTTCGGAAGTTATCCACGGAACTACAGAGTTGGCCGAAACACCACTGAGGGAGAAGGTCTCAGTCACTGCATTCTTGCCGAAGTTCACAGCCACAATTGCAAATGAGCTTTCGGCTGGGTCTTTGAAGGCTGTCACCTGAACACGGCCGAAATAATGCACCCCGATTCTTGACCAACCAGGACGAACAAATTTGCTCCATTGGCCAGTGACGTATGTGCGTTTTGGGTAATTGCCATTTATATCTGTAAGTGCGCCATTATCGGTGCCCTCACCTTGCTTTGGCATGTCAGTTAGAAAAAACCAGATCCAGGCGTTTACGTTTGCGGTGGCAAGATAACTGTGGATTTTGCGCGCCCAATACATGCCATCCCTCATGCTGCCGTCGTACGTTTGCGATGGGCTACACACCTCCGTTTGCCACAGCCGCGCGCGCCCGGTGTGAAACGTTCTGATGATCCCACTATAGGCGTGCGCGGCAAGGATGCCGACCTTGGGCGCAACACGGGGGTCCGCCATGGCAACAGACGCTGAGTCTAGCGACCATGAGGATTCCTCCGCGATCATGATTTTCGTAGCACTGACTCCTGCCGATTTCAGGGCCGAGGAGAGGTACGGGATGAAGTCGTGAATCTGCTGAGCGGAATACCTACAGGACCCATATACGGCAGTCACATCCGGTTCGTTCTGGACACTCACTGCAAAGATGGGCACGCCGTTGCGGGCCATCATGGTGACGTAGGTGGCGATGCTCGTCGCCCAGTCCGCATAATGAGGAAAAAGCAGGTAGCCCCCATTTTTGAACGAACCATTGCTCTTATAGGTGCCCGGCGGGCTCCAGGGGGTGCTGAAAACCATGGCCCCACGAGCCACCGCCAACTGCGCTGTGCCCAATTCCCCATCCAGGATCTGGCCATTCGAGCTGCTACAGCCCCCTTTATGAAATTCGGCGTCGCACGTTGTTAGATCCGGGATGATTTGAGTCCGGAGAATCGACAAGCCAATACCGGAAGTGGTGAAGAAGAAATCCGCTTGAGCCGGTGTCAAACCGATAAGAAAGTCGGCAGAGGAAGCTCCAAATCCATCAATAGTCTGATGAAGTTCGGCCCAATTGACGTTGGCGATTTGCTTGTCAGGCTGGCCACGGTCGGCCAAGAAAACGGCCACAGCAAGCAGAGCCGCAAGTCCGAGTAGCGACCCGATTCGCTTCACGGCGCTGATTTGCTCCACGCCCTTATTCCCTGGAGACATCCGTGATACCGTGCTCTCCGTTTATGGTGCAGTCATAATGTGACAGTCGGCGCCTCTTGCCAGGAGCTCGGGGTGTTCGCCTCGGCAAGGCGACGGCCGATCCCGCGGAGCGCGTTGCCCCCATTTGCCTGGACCCAGGAGATATTCGCCGACGCTTGGCTGTTTCCAACTGCCTTTCGGACGCTGATATAGTTTAGGTGGCCGCGGGGCTCAATCGGTCTGTACGAATTT
>OCOJ01033964.1_pt4 | contig 15373 bp, 16 predicted proteins | sample 1539251 | NCBI WGS metagenome assembly OCOJ01 (sample SAMN01911457, study PRJEB22624) | soil metagenome | biome: Soil | place: Malaysia | collected 2012-04-30 | depth RA_metagenome m | reverse complement strand
TCCTATGCCATCTTTCGCTAATGGCGGATGGGATGCAGGGTTCGTCGGCAACGGTGGCGGAACAGTCCTCCCGGACTGGAGCACGCAGAACGTGGTCTTCTACAGAGGGGACAGTCCAGCCGACTATCCGCCGACTGGGCAGAACTACTATTGGTGGCACAACAGCACCTACGACAAGCTGGCCGCTGACTACGGTCAAAACTTCAACGCCCAAGCAAGGCTCGCTGACGTCCAGCAGATGGTCAAGATAGCTGCTGACCAGAGGCCTGGAATAGTAATCTACTATCCAGAAACCATCTACGCCTGGAACCCGGCGTTCAAGCCGTGGGGCACCAGCAACGCCATCACTCAGACCACTTCGGGCCTCGACTGGCAGCACTGGGCGACCGGATCGATCACAACGATTAACGCTGCCGTGACAGGCGGCCTTGACTCGGTAAACCCGATACCTAACGCAGCTCAGAACTCCCTATACGACAGGTACGTCTATGGGCCTACCGACGGTGCAGCCCAGACGGGAGCAGGCGGCATGCAGGAGGCCGACGCCAGGGGTGTCGGGGTCTACGACAATGCGATTGCCAACAACATCGTCGTTTCAGCCGACCACCTGACGTATACAATCTCGTTCAAGGCACATACCTTCCAGGACGGCGTTGCCGTGACTGCAGACGACTATGTGTTCACCAACATGGCTCAGGTAATCACCGCAGTTGCCTATGTCGCGGGGGGCGCAACTCTCGGCATTCTCGGCAACCAGGACTCGTTCACCTTCCTCAACGGCACCACGGACTACGTCAACACCGGAGCCTACCAGCACGGCGGATCGGCACCCTGGAGCGGCGCGGCATCTTCCGTCTGGAAGTCAATCAACGCGACGGCTTTCAGCTTCACGCTCCCGGTCCCGTACCTGCTTGCAAATCCAGTCATAACAGCAACAGGCGCGCTCCCCATGCACCTTCTGGAGCAGATCCCGTTTGGCCAATGGCAGAACAGTCCGCTGAGCGGGTTCACCAGCGGCTGCACCAACGGGCAGAACATCATGAGCAACCCATGCCCAGCGGGCGGAATCTCCCAGAACAACTTCAAAGTCACCTGGAACTCCGCGAAGTACGGAGGCAACGGCAGTTACATCGCATATGGGCCGGTAGGTGACGGGGCATACGTCTACCACGGATACAACCCCACCACCCAGACCGCGACGCTGGTGAAGTTCAACAACTACTGGAACGCAACAGGGCTGGAGGCACTCCATGAGTTCACCATCAACACAATCAACGTCGTGAGCATCCCTGCCAAGGACGCTGCAATCGCAGCATATGGCAACCCAATCAACTTCTACGATGCTCAGTACACGTTCAACAAGAACGATGCTACTCAGATGGCTGGTCTCGGCGCCCACGTGGTATACGACGACGACCCCTCGAATGGATGGCAAGAGATGCCGTTGAACGACGTCAACCCACTCTGGGGCACGGGCACGGCGACCCCAAAGGGTCAGTCTGACCCGGCCCACGCGGCCCTGTACGCGAAGTACGTCAGGACCGCCCTGAGCTACCTCATCCCGAGGCAACAAATCGTCAACAACTTGGTCCTGGGTTTGGGGGTCGTCGGCATCACTCAGTTCTGGCCAACCGCGGGAGTAATCTCTCCGGGCGACATCTATCAGGGCCTCCAAGCCGACCCGCTGAGTCAGGCGACGGCCTTTGGGTACCTAGCAGCAGCCGGGTACAACACGGGGTACGCCCCGATCACGCAGCCTAACCAGACTCCTAACCTCCTTCCAGTGCAGACCATCAATGTAACTGGCATCAAACTGAACGTGCCAGGGTTCTTCTTGGGCAACTCATTCACCCTCACAGGAGCGTTCCCGACGATTCCAGGAACACCCAACGGCTATTGGTTGACTCTACAAGAGAGCACCGACGGCGGCAAGACTTGGTCACCAGTAGCACTCGGGACGTCGACCGGCGGAGGTGCATACTCCATCTCCTACACTCCTGAGAGCACAGGGAACCAGCAGTACAGGGTCTTCTTCTCTGGCATAGTTTCGACATATACCAGCGGGGCGGCAGGACCCCTACAAACAGGAGGCCTGTCTGACGTTGGCGCGGCCCTGGTCCAGTCCTACGACTTCCCGCAGACAACTTCCCAGTGCACCAGCGGTCCTAGCAGGACGCACGTGTGCGCGACCAACTCCACTGACATCCAGTACAGTGCGCCAACCTCGCTGAACGTGGGCACCTATAGTGACCTGTTCTCGCAGTTGGCGACCGGAATCAACAATGGTCTGACGTCGCTTGCGACCGGCACCAACAATGCCATCAAGACAGTGAACACCAACGTCGGGACGCTCAGCTCACAGATCTCCGCGCTCACGGCAGCGCAGACGTCTCTGGCTAAGCAGACCGACCTGGCGGCACTTCAGACGACAGTGAGCAACCTCAACAGCCAGGTTTCAACACTCACAGACGTAGCATACGCAGCCTTGGCAGTGGCCGTAATCCTAGGTCTCCTAGCGATCTTCCTTTCAAGAAGGAAGGCCAGCTAGGGGACCGCACCCCCTTTTTGTGCCAACGAAATGATCCGAGGCAACTGAGTAGGTTGTGGTTATGAAGAATCCTTCGGAACTGCGCTCTGCATGGCCTAGTTCACCCCTGGCCGAGAACATATTCGAGCTCAACGGAGAAATCAGGAGCGTCTTGCTTGTAGACGAACGGGCCCGCATCCGGTCCTTCGCTTCGCGGACGAAAGTCCCTGTTGACCCGTCCTTCGTAGATGGCGTGGCCTCCATACGAGCGGCATTGATAGGAGGCCTAGTGAAACAGGGCGAGAATCTGTTCGGATACCTGAGACTGGTCCATCTAGAATACTCAAAACTACACATCTATGGATGGCCGGTCGAGGGTGGCTATCTGTTTCTGACCTCCAGATCAGAGTTGGATAATAATTGTGTGATGGCAGCTATTACCAAGTCTTCGGGCATTTCTGGCTCCGCTTCCCGCCCTAGCGTGTGATTGATCGACCGGACTACTTCCGCACTTCTATCAACCAGGGCGTTCGAGGTCTCACCCGTGAGGTTCGAATTCGGTGGTGAGGTATTAAGGGTCGGAAGCCACAGCCAAGATATCTTCTTCACTGCCAGGAGGCCTATGAACACCAAAAGGTCAACTCCCGCGTCTCCATCTCCGATAGGGAAGATGGCGTCAATCGACCAATATGGTGACAATCTGCTCATAGTGTCAAATGGAATGTTGACAACGGACATAATGCCGAAGAAAGCAAGATCTTGCTCCCAACTTCCCAGCGCGCGGTGAACCAGAGAGATGTTGTGGCTTTGGTCCACGGCAAGAACGAAGGGAATAACTTGAAGATACTCGAACCCAGGGACGTGATGAAGCTCATTGTCATCGGTGGCTGCGGGGCATGGCCCGAGCCCGGAAGGGCATGTAGCGGATACCTCGTCGAGCACGAAGGACACAAGCTTCTCATGGACCCAGGATATGGTACCTTCACTCTCATGAAGCACGCGCAGGCGGAGGAGGTGAGCTCGGTGCTGGTCAGCCACGGCCACCCCGACCATTGCGCTGACCTGAACCCGCTCCTCAGAGCGAGGGCTCTGGGCGGCAAGAAACCAGAACGCTTACCACTGTACGCTCTGTCGGGAGCGCTCGAAGCTGTCCTTGCCCTCGACAGGCCAGCTATGCTGAGGGAGGCTTACGAAGTGAGGACAATCCCCACCTCCGGTCACCTCAGGATCGGGCCGTTCGATGTCGAAACACAGGAATTGCCACACTTCGTTCCCAACGTCGGAATCAGGCTGCGCGCAGACGGTAAGGTGATAGCATACACCGGGGATACGGCGCCAAGCCCGACTGTCCCTCGCTTGGCACGAGATGCCGACATATTACTCGCCGAAGCCACCTTCCCAGAGGAGGTGCCCACCGAACTTGCCGAAGGCCTATGCAGCGCAAGACAGGCAGGCGAATACGCGGCTGAAGCAGGCGTAGGTGAACTGATACTGACGCATCTATGGCCTGGGACGGATAGGAGGGCGGCGAGGAGTTCCGCTAGGAGGTCCTTTGAGGGGAGAATCGAGATTGCCAGACCAGGCATGACCGTCCAACTCGCATAGCTGTCACATGACGGGTTGCTTTCCTGCAGGCAGCATTTGGGTCGCAAGAAAAGCAGCCTTTGGACGACACCGTCGAAAATCTGTGCCATGTGGGCGCTTGACTGGCTAGAGCGACTGAAGAATCCGGGACTTNCGAGTCAGGATTCCCAGTATCACCATCGCTACACCTAATCCGCATAGTGTGGCTAACAGCAGGACAAAGAAGCCGCTCAATCCAGCCCCCACCGCGAGGAAGAATATTGTCAAACCAGCGATTGACGCGACGACTGCACCCCCCACTATGGTCAGCACCAAGTAGACCAGAGTCCTCAACGGCGAAGAACCGTTGGGAGCTCTTTCAGGAAATGTTCTCAACAGGTTCGCCGCCGCTCGACCTTTGTCCGTGAGTTGATATCCTCCCTCACTGTTTTTGGATATGAGATCCCCCAGCGCCTTGAGATGGTAGTTCAGCCTTCCAGTGTTGGTTACCCCAAGCACAGTCATGATATCGGTGTAGTTGAGCGTCTGTCTTTCTGAGAGCAGTTCGACAATGCTCCTACGCGTACTGTCACGCATCGCCTTGTGGAGCGATGACCAATCCATGTCCATGGCTACCCTGGTTGGTGCTGCGCAGATGAACTTTTTTGATAAAGTTGGTTATCATGTGGTTATCAACGCCTGTTAAGGTCAGCTGTTCCCGAGCACCGGGGCAGAGGATAATTTGCCCCCACGCTCCCCTGTTAAGTTGAAGTATCAGGAGTTCGCAGTTTGAGCTAGGCTCTCTCTATGTCGCCTGGGCGGTTGACCCGGACGGGAATCGAGCCTGCAGATGCGGGCCCAAGCGCATTCGTCGTTTGATAACATAAGCGTGACGAGTGATGGTAAACCTGTTTCGGGTTGCCGTCAAACCTTAGTTTGCTAACCGTCATCTCTCGACCTCAGGTCGTGTCCGGTCTCCAACACCGATTTGAGGTTCATTGCGTAGTAGGTCCACCCCCATTCTGTGATTCCGTACAGGTCCGTCCATCTCTCTTCGCTTGGGAAGCCTGTGTGTTCCACCTTGAGCAAGGCCCCACCTTTCTTGGGTTTGACTGCAAAGTTTAGCTTCGTACCAAGGAGGTCAACCCCCGGCCACTGCCATGAATATGACACCCTGACTCCCTGAACATACTGCAGAATCTTCCCGCTGTGTACCCAGCGGCCGCCGTCAAACCCGAAGGAGTAAGAGCCTCCTTTGCGCCTCGAAACCGTGGCAATATCAGGGCCCCACTTGACCAGCCACTTAGGGTCAGTAACCGCTCCGAAGACCTTCATTGGCGGCGCCCGGACAAAGAAAGTGTGGCTCACCGATCTGGTGCGCTTTCTCGTCGTTCTCTTCCCCGGTCTCCCCTACACTGATAGGAATATAATCACGTAGGGGAACGGAAGTAGGGCGGTCTTGGAGAGCAGGAAAGTTTCGGTCTAGTCCCACGCCGATGAAAGTCGAGTTCCTATCATGTCCGGTTCAGGCGAGCCTCAAGATCTTCGGTCGTGAATGGGCGTTCCTTGTCATCACATCTATCGAGCCATTCAGGGCCCAGCGGTACAACGAAATGCTCAGGGCAATGCCTGGTTTGCCGAAGCGGCTCCTTACAAAGAGACTTGCAGAGCTAGAAGCTGCAGGGTTCATTGTAAGGGCGGAAAGCCGGAGAGAGTATGTGCGTTGGGAGTTGACCGAAAAAGGCGCCGATGTCGTCCCAATCCTCCTCACCATGGTACAGTTTGGCTCCAAATGGTACGCCGATGAGGTCTTCGAAGACCGGACGGCTCGACCGCTTAACGAAATCTTCGACGAGGGCTATATCGGGGTGCACGAACATGAAGGGCACTGGATGACCAGTTGCGAGACCTCATACACGAAAAGGCTTGATAGTTGAAGGGGTCAAAGGATGAGACTCCCACCTTAGCAGCATAGGCCCACACACAACTAAGTGCTTCGTCCTGATTCCACATTGCGCACACGAAGGAATGCATGAATGAGGCGGTGCAGTTGCGCAAGTTGCACGTATTGAGTTGAAAATAGGTCACCAAGCGACTCCTGAAGAAACTTCATACTCGGTTGTCGCGATGCTTAACGTACCATTGACTTCATTCCCAAGACCAACGCCTTTAGTTTGCTGTTTCCGGTAGACGGCTTGTGATTGACCGGCTATGGGCAGGAGCTTTTGCTGAAGAATGGGTGGATGCGTGGAATGCCCATGATCTCGACCGCATACTGTCCCACTATGCTGACGACTTCGAGATGACAAGCCCGTTGATAGTCGAACGGCTGGGTATCCCGAGCGGCAGACTGAAGGGAAAGGAAGCTGTTCGGCAATATTGGCATCAGGGTCTTACCAACACGCCTAGTCTCCATTTTGAGTTTCTCGGCGTTTCGGTAGGCGTGGACTCGATTGTAATATTCTAAGAGCCTGACAGCGGGCCGACAAGTGACAGAGTACCACCTGTTCGATCAGAATCAGAAGGTGGTGCGCGCAGAAGCACTCCACGGTCCGCCAAATAGGGTCAAGTAGCAGCGAAAGGGGTGGCGTACGCCGAAAGTAGTGTCAGCGTTGAATTCTAGCAATCAGCATTTGNCATTTGGCGGTATGTTCATAGCGCAAAATGAGTTCCTTCTGGACTTGCAGACACCCGTAATCAGGCTCGCACCTTCGCAATCGGAAGCATTGTTCACACGACCCATGTTCAGCTAATGACTGCTGTGCCTGCGACTCTGTCGTAGACAGACCTGTGAGCCTTGCCCACAATCACACTGACAAAGTACAGAAGCACCAGAGCATAAACCAAACCGAACCCAAAATCGACAGCCACAGAAGGGGCGGCTCCATTCATGTCGAAAGGCCATCCCGGTATCTGCCAGAGTAGGTAGTGAGTAAGCTCCCAGGGCAGAAACTTCAAGCCGGAACGGAGAAGGGAACGACCGAGGCTAATTCTTCTCGCTTCGTCTGCACTCGCTGCGTATCTTACAACTTGAATGCGCATCTTCTTCTTTCCCCAAGTAGCTCTGTTTCTTGAGGTCTCAGACAGCGCAAAATAGAGAACTACCGGCAACGTGAGCAGGAAGAATGCGCTGATCTCGCTGTTAGTCGAGTTTGAGAACAGGATTTGGTAAACTCCCTTCGGCGGGCCAGATCCGAGAACCAAGTCGAATGCCAAAAGCGCAAGGATGTATGCGGCAATCAGCAGGTAGTCGAGCACGAATGCGATGAATCGACTCTTGAATCCCGCATATGTTACGTTCTGCCCGCTCACCTGTCTCTCCTAGCCTTTCATTCTGCCTTCTCAAATTTGTTCCTTTCCATGGTGCTCATGATTTTGAATGGGCAAGTTGACCTATTCCCGGAGCAGGCACAATGAACCCCATGCACTCCGTTGCTGCGTGCCCAAGGTAGGGTTGACCAGGAGTAGAAAACTCCCACAGTCATTCATCCCCATGCACATCGCTTCAATATGTCAATCTGCCGACAATCTGCTCAAGGCGTCATTGTTGCCTATCGTGCAAGGATGACGGATCCCACAAATCAGACCAGAACCACGTCAATCTAATCTACGAATTCAGCTAGGAACGCTTTCAGGACAGAGAGGGATTCAGACGGCTCCGCAGAATCCTAAGCGCCGCCCGGTTTCTCCGGATTTCGGTTGCGCCTTCCCATTTGCCAAAGACCCATCGTGAGTAAAGCAATCCCGGGGAAATAGCCGATTGTTCCTAAATGGACGAATCCGGCGAAGAAAGATGCTGTTCCAAGAAGAAGGAGGATAGAATACTCAGGGATTTCCAATACCGAAAGAAGTCACGCACTCGTAGATAATTCTTTCCATGGGACAACGAGCTCTGATTCACTGTTCAAACAATTTGAGGCCCATGGTCCAGCGGTAGACGCCTCCTGGAAGAAGCCTTGGTCTGTACCGCTGACTTCGCCTCTCTTCGCTCGAGCAACTCAACTATTTTCTCAGGAAACATCATGTTCCTGACAATCAGGTCGGTTCTGGCGTTTACGATTCCGGGTTGCGACTTTGCCCATTCCAGCTGATTCCGGACCTCACTCATTTTGGGCACCCCGGAAACTATGAACGCATTGTCAGGGTCGGAAAAACCAACCGTGAAGTAGCTGGCTTCAAAGTGCGAGAGCATCGCCCGGTCGACCGTGCCCTTCTGACTGCTCTTTGAGTAGGAATACGACAAGTACACCGGGATGAGCCCGGGGATGTCACTCATGTTCAGTCTAGGGACAGTGAAGATGACATTTTCCCTCCTAAGCTTCAAAATTCGAGTTCGCACCGTCCTAGTCGATAGGCCAAGCTCCTTCGATACCTGTACGAAGCTCTTGCGTGCGTCGTTGGAGAGTGCGCGGATAATTGCCACGTCGGTCTCCGTCAGACGCCCAATTTTGCAATATGGGAAGGTCCACCTGACCTGAACGACCCTCTCCGAATTCGTAATCCTTGAGATGAGCTCTATGATTCGGAGGCGCGACTCTTCGCCGTTGAACATCACAATCAGCGTCATCGCTTTGCCATAGAAGTCGATGATTCCCGTCACTTCCTGGACAAGCTTGAGTTTCCTAATCACGTCAGCCTTTGCGGATTCTGGTTCAACGTCCACTGTCACATCTGCTAGTCCACAGCCGAAGAAAGTCGGATTAACCGTGAGCTGCCAACCTGACAGGGCGCCTGATTGCTGCAACCTCCTGTATCGGTAGTTCACTGTCATGTCATCTGCTCCAATGCGCGCCGCTATCGACCTCAGCGATGAGTTCACCTGCGCCGCCGACGGTGCCACAGCGCTCTCGTAAATGAGGGCTCGGAGGATTCTGACGTCCAGTTCATCCATAAAGTTCTCTGGTGACGAACTTGTCCCCTCGATATTTATTCATCGCTTCACTTTTGCCTAATTCACTTAGGCGCGAATTCATCTGCACGTCCTGCCTTCCGGGTTCCTATGACCCAACAAGAGGGGCTTCAGGAACTGGGAGGGTCGCCTGTCGCCGAGCCAACGAACCACGCGCAAGGAGCAGCTGCTGAGAGCAGAAACAAAGAGCTGAAGGTGGGAGGCAAAGTCGAACTCCTCCTGTTGCAGACAATACAGGGAGGCACTGTGCGCATTCCTGATGGTGAACACCTCGTGCACATACAATTCAGAAGGTTTGCTGGGTGCCCGGTGTGCAATCTGCACATCAGATCATTTGTCCGGCGCTATGATGAAATCCTTGCCGCCGGAGTCCGGGAGGTCGTCGTATTCTACTCAGACACGAAGACGACGTCCGACCTCCAAGGGCACCTGCCATTTCCCGCAATAGCTGACCCAGACAAAGAACTGTTTGCCAAGTTTGGTGCTGATAGGCGGGGTTCTTTCTGGCGTGCGTACGACTTGAGGTTGATTCCCGCAACATGGTCAGGGGCGTTCAAGGAAGCGATTAGGGGGGATCCGTTGCGTGGCGCGAGGGGGAATGGCGAGGACAAGAGGGGCCTGCCGTCGGAATTTCTTGTCGGTCCAGACGGAAGGGTGCTTGCGGCGAAATATAGCGAGACCTTGAATGATCACTGGTCTGTTGATGAAATACTCGAGCTTTCGGTCAAGAGCAACGGCATTTGAGGACTGAAGGCATGAAGAGTACCTTAGCCGCTTTAGCCCTGTCGGCAGGGCTGTTCTTTTCAGCCATCATCGGCGCAGATATTCTCTCCACCGATGCGTTCCTGTGGGCCGCGGCTCGGAGTCATGCTTACGGTTTGTTGGTATTTGTGGCGCTCGAACTTGTTCTCATCGTAGCAATTGCCGACAAGGTGAGATACGCCGGGACTTCCTTCCTTGTCAGGCATATCGCGACGCTCATCGTCGTTCTTGCGGTGGCCCAGCTTCTCGCGATGGTGGGGGACCTCGAAGGACTCCAACCTCCCACGGGAATGCCAGCTTCCATCTTCGAGAAATATCTCCTAAGCGACCAGCTCTATGTGGGACTACTTGTCTTGCAGCCTGTCGTCGCTGGCCTGGGAGTTTGGTTCAGGAGAGAGAATTGGTACCCAAGGTCAGATGCCAGCTGAATGGATAAGGCAAAAACGAATTGGGCCATTCTTACTATCCCTTGGGTTTGGGCTTTGGAATCGTCTTCAGGCTCTCGCTGTGGACAGGGATTCTGGAGCGCACCCGCCCGGGGACCTTCGCCCAGTTCCTACGCCGGATGTCCTCCGCTCCAGGCTGTAGTGCAGGTCTTCTCTTATGATCTGGAGCTCGCGATGAACGGTCTTGGGGTCGAACTTAGGGCGCCAATTTCCTCCTGCCAACACCGCCTTACAAAGTAGCACACCCCTTTCCGATTCAAGTTGCTTGCCCCTTGAAGACACTGACAGAATCTTTAGACTGGAGACTTCGATCCAGATCCACGGAACCGCTATGAGCAGTCTTTCGATAAGTCCGTGGTACACATACACGTCCGAAAGATAGGAGAAGATGATCAGCATCACGAAAGTGAGGATTCCGCTCACGAGGGAGTAGGTGCTGTATTGCCTCCATGAAGTGCGGCCGCCAGCTCTCAGGGCTCCCCAGACGAGCAGCTGCATACCTATGGCTGCGAAGAAAGTGACAAAACTCGCGAGGATGTGGGCGCTCACCGCAGACGACTCTGCAGCTGAACCAGCGAAGAAAAGAGTGACTCCTGCTAACATTATCCCTAGGCCAAACGCTATGGCAGCCAATCGCGCCCATCCAGACGCTTTCGAATCGGGGGGAAGGATTTTCCCGAGCCCATGAGCGAACACGATGGCCAATAGACCAAACACAACGAAGTTGGTGTTTTGGATTACCGAGTACGATCCGATACCAAGGCTGCTCACATTGTCTGTCACTTGACTATAGCCTGGTCGTAGAACGCTTTCAACCCCCACTAAGAGACCAAAAAGGACTGGAGCGACAATTCCTGACCATCCTGCGATTCGCAAGGAATTGTTCAAGCTTAGCTCGCGGCCCACGAAATTGGACCAAGCAACCGAAGAATGATTTCGGGGTCGGGGAGTCTCACCTTGGGGCTGGAACTGGGATAAGCGATTCGCACAGACAGCCCTTCAAGACAGGCGAGGATCGCATCCGCAAGTCGGTCCGGCTCCCTTTGCGAGCTCACCAAGACCGTCCCGAAGAGGTCCTCTCAACTCGAAGTGTTGAGTGCCATCTTAGTCTACCAACTCGCCGCAGCTCGCGTTTGCTGCAGTGGCGGTTATCCCACTCGCGTAATCCGAAGCGATTAGGACAGCGGCGTTAGCCACATCCGCTAGCATGGGGGGTCGTTTCAGCGCCGTAATCCGAGCTTCTTCCAGAGCAAATGCTTCAAAGGTAATCCCCTTTTGTTTGGCAAGATACTCGAACACTTCACGAATCACGGGATTGTCAGGAGTACCGCCCGTACGAAGGCAGACCACCCTGACCCCATTGGGGCCTGTTTCGAGCGCTAGCTGTTTGCAAAAGGCCTCTATCGCTGCTCCTTCTACGCAGAATCCGCCCCGGTTGGCCTGGGGGAGCCGTGCACTTGGCGCAGTGAGCCCGAGGATGACGCCGCCGCCTTGTTTCTCCATGATTCGTGCGGCAGCTGTCGCGGTGACGAAATACGACCTCACCCTAGTGAAGGCGACCCGCGTGAACTGCTCCTCAGTCAGGCTGGTCAAAGTCCTTCCCATGCCGACGATTGTTCCAATGAGATTGAACGATATGTCAAGCCTTCCCGTTTTCGCGACGATGTCCTGGAGGTGATCTTCGACAGCTTTCGGGTTGAGAGCGTCGACAGTGGATACCGCGGCCGACCCGCCCACCCTTGCAATCGCGCTGGCTACACTGTCAAGAGTAGCAGGAGTTCTTCCCGCGAGATAGACCTTGGCGCCTTCTCTAGCGAAGGCCTTCGCTACAGCACTGCCGACTCCTCCGCCAGCTCCATAAATAACCGCCGTCTTCCCTTCGAGCAACCCCCTGCCGGGGAGTTCGCGGGCAGCAGATGAGAACATACCGTATGGCATGCTAGATACTGGTTTTAAGCGTTCGTTGAGGTTTAGTAAACATACCATATGGTATATTAACCCGCCTTCAACCGGCCTTCGCAACGAAGTCCAGGAACCCGGAAAAGACTCGTTTGGAGATACTGCGCGCAGGTTTCAACGAGACATATGAGCGGGGTTTCCAGCCAACCAGTGTAGATGCCATTGTGGCCAGAGCGGGAGTCACAAAGGGGGCCTTCTTTCACTACTTCCACACCAAGAATGATCTGGGTTACGCAATAGCGGATGAGGTGTTGGAAAGAATGATGCTCGACAGGTGGATCACGCCGCTCGCCGCCTACAAGAACCCCATCCATGGCATGATTGTCAGGTATAGGAAGAACATGGAAGAATTATCGGATGAGGAGCTGGCTCATGGGTGTCCCCTTAACAACCTTACCCAAGAGATGTCCGCAGTCGACCCTGTCTTCAGGGAGAAGCTCGAACACGTACTCGCTTCATGGATTGAGGGTACCGAACGGTACCTCAGGAAGGCGCAAACTGACGGATACATGAGATCGGAAGTAGACGTGAAGGTGGTCGCTCAGTTCATGGTCATGTTGGAAGAGGGCTCCGCGGCTATCGTGAAGAACCTGAGAGACAGGAATGTCTACCAAGCTTGCTACGAAGGCTTCAGGCAGTTCCTAGAATCGATCAGCACCAAGCCGTCGGGAGTTCGACGTTGACCGGCAAAGGAATCAATCAGCCGCCCCCTCGAGCTAACCCTTCGTCGAGCCCCCCGGTCATCTCCGAAGGCAATCTGGTATCGTGAAGATTAGGAATGACTGATTTCGAAGTCGGGTTGAGGCTCAGGCATGAGTGCCCCTTCAGCCGACTCTCTGTAAAATACCCAGGGGTCGTTCTTGCCTGGTGGACTAGTTTCGAGCGTGACGTGCTCGAAGTAAGCGGGGGCAATTCAGAAGAAGCCTTCGACTACCGGAGAAGTTTAAAGGCCGCCATCCACCAAATGGGAGGACACATCTCCAGGAGCTGGGCCGCAGGTTCAAAGTCTCAGCTGGTGGTAAGGTGGGACGGGAGCAAATGGGAATATAGCACCACTCAGGCATTTGTCAAGAACAACTGTCTGGTGCTCCAGCCCTCAATTCACACAGGTGGATGGGAGTGGTATCGATTGATTGTGTTCTCTGAAGGTGACCTCAGAGGAGTTCTTCACGACTTAGACAAGGGTTCAGGGTTGGAAGTGTTGACGAAGCGGACAATTGAAGGGGAGTTGGTTCGAGAGAACTTGGTGATCACGGCTTCAGGGTTGCTGGGCGGGCTCACTGAATACCAGGCGGAGGCTCTTGCGATTGCCTTGAGAAATGGATACTACTCCATACCTAAGAAGGTTACAACAGAAGACATCTCGAGGAAGCTGGGCGTATCACGATCCACATACGAAGAGCACCTACGAAAGGCCGAAAGCAAGGTGTTGACGGCGATAGAACCGTTCATATTCAAATCAGAATTGAGAAGGCAGAAGACCCTCGAATCGCCCGCGAAGACACTCTCTGCGACAACCGGATCCGGATTGATAGATGCCTAAGACTAGGCGCGAACTGCCGGCGATGGGCCGCATCTGAAATTAGCCGTGGTTCCGTTGTTGGGGGTTCTACCATTGTACGACGGTGGAATCCTTTTACTGGATGGGTTTGTGAAAATGGCGCGATTTCGCAATCGTTTTCCTGCGGGACCGAGCCGCCTGTCGCGGGGAGTTCCTGCGCGGGCGGTTTTGTCCGGCAGCGGAATTCTTGGAGGGCGCAGAGTCGTTCTCTCTGGATCTAAAGCAAAAAATCATTACGTGTCAAGGTATTACCGGCCGAAATCTGGGTCCCTTGGCGATCTTCCTTTCAAGAAGGATGACCAGCTAGGAGACTTGCGCATCTGTCCTTGTTCGAACCCTTCGGTGAGAGGCTTGCCATCGGGCTTCGTGAGCCAGAGTTTTCTGAAGAGCACCACACCGGTCACGCGTTGCACCGAGAGACAACTACAATGGCACCCCCAAACGTGACTAGGAGAGGTTTAGACCCAACACGAATGTCGTGGATACCCCGCGCCGTCGTTGCTTCTACGAAACGTCCGCGTTTGCCATTTCTAGGAGGACGTCTGCATGGCAGTACACCTTGTCCCATTTCGGATTCGTCAGTGGGCACCAGCACGCGAGGTTCTTCCCTTTGAGCGGCTGCAAGAAGTCAGGGTCCTGTTCGAGGAGATGCAGTATGTGGAGTCTGTAGACCTGCATAACGCCCTGCAGGACCTTCGGGGAGTGCACCCTGCTTCTGTCGGACAAGAACGGATTCGCCCACACGCTCGGCCGGCCCACGTAGACCGTGTTCTCCGGCATCCTATACCCTCTCGTCCTCTTGCGTTGCACCCTGTGGGGCTTCTCTACGACGCTCATATTCTGGACGGACTCCATGCCACTCGACCCGAAATGCAAAAACCCAACGGCTTCGTATTAACTGTTAGTTTCGAAGTGAGTTTGATTTGTCGCTTTGTTGCCGACAAGACGTCGGAACTCGCCGTAACTCTTGGCTTTGAGCGCTGGGTTTAACCTCGCCTCGACAGACAGCTTCCTGAAAGGCACCTCCCCGCAGTCGTGCCCTGGGTAAATCACGGTGTCCGGGGGCAGCTTCAGAATCACCGAACGCAGACTCCTGTACATCTTCCTCGGCGATCCCCCGAACAGGTCTGTCCTCCCGCAACTCCCAATCAGGAGCGTGTCTCCCGTGAACAGGTGGTTCCCGTCGTAGACGCAGATGCTGTCCTCGGTATGTCCTGGCGTGTACAGGAACTGCACCTCAGTTTTGCCTATCCTGAGCGTGTCCCCGACGTCGACCTCCAGGTCATGAGGAATCGCAGCCCCGATACGCCACCACCTGAGCGTCTAGAATCCGCCCTAGTTGCGGCAGCGTTGAAGCGTGGTCTGAATGATGGTGGGTAGCGACGGCATACTTCACATCCAGTTTCTCTGCCCTCACCGTGGACAATATGGGGTCTATNGGGTAGCGACTGCATACTTCACATCCAGTTTCTCTGCCCTCACCACGGACAATATGGGGTCGATGTCCCATCCAGAATCAATCACCATGGCTTCTGCGCTCGGCTCGTCGACGACGAGATAGACGAAATTATCCTGGTCTCCGACCTTCATCTGCCTGACGGACACGGGGGTCTCGGGCAACCGAGCGAGATTTCTCCTTTTGCACC
>OCOJ01034077.1_pt3 | contig 15399 bp, 14 predicted proteins | sample 1539251 | NCBI WGS metagenome assembly OCOJ01 (sample SAMN01911457, study PRJEB22624) | soil metagenome | biome: Soil | place: Malaysia | collected 2012-04-30 | depth RA_metagenome m | reverse complement strand
ACATCAGGGCACAAACCCCCGGCGCCATTGTTCCGCTCGTTTGCCGTTTTCATGGACTTGGGACCGCCACGATCCGAACCAAGGACTGCCAGGAAATCGCTTCTCATCACCAGGAAAGGCGCGCGGCGCACGCCGTGCTGAAATTCCACAATCGCGGAGAGTGTCGCCTTCTTGCACAGGCTCTCGATATCCGCGCCTGTGAGCCCTTCCATCTGCTCAGCCAACTCCTTGAAATCGACATCGCGCGCCATCGGCACACGCAGGCAGCAAAGCTGCAAAATGGCCGCGCGCTCCGCAGCGCCGGGTTTGGCGAACGGGAGTATATAGTCGAAGCGCCCGCTCCGCAACAGCGCGGGCTCCACGCGCTCGGGACGATCCGTGGCCGCCAACAGGATTACACCTTTCACGTCGCGCAAGTTGTCGATCTCGCGCAGCAATTGGCTGAGAATTCTCTGATAGACGTCAGTGGCGAGTTGTTCGGCGCCGAACTTTGGCGCAAGCGCGTCAATCGTGTCAAAGAACAGGATGCACNGGCGCCGCGCGCCTCGCCTTTTTGAAAACTTCGCGGAGCGCCCTCTCGGAATCGCCCAACCACTTTGAGTAAAGTTGCGGGCCATCAATGGCGATCAGCGGTATCTGTTTCTCTCCGGAGAGCGCCCGCGCCATCGCGGTCTTCCCCGTGCCCGCCGGCCCCACCAGCAGGATGCCTCGCGGCGGCGCCAGTCCCACTTGCTCATAGATCTCCGCGTGCATGTGCGAATGCTCGACCACCGCGTCAAGCAACCGCTTCACCTCTTCGAGGCCTCCCAGCGAGGCAAACGTCGACTCGCTCTTCTCAATGAAGAATTCGCGCGTCGCGCTTGGTTCGACATCCTTCAAACCCGCCAGAAAATCGTCCCGCGTCACCTGCAGCGCCCCTACTTCCGCCGAAGCGGCTCCGTCAGTCCCCAGCGGCGCTGTCGAGAGGAAACGGCGCAGGGCCGTCATGCCCACTTCCTGCCCGAGCGCCTCCAAATCAGCGCCAACAAAGCCGTGAGAAAGTTCGGCAATTTCCTGCAGGTCGACGTCCGCCGCGAGCGGCATGGCGCGCGTGTGGATTCTGAGGATTTGCAGCCGCGCCTGGGTGTTCGGAACGCCGATTTCAATTTCGCGATCGAAGCGGCCGGGACGCCGCAGCGCAGGATCCAGCATCTCCGGAATGTTGGTCGCGCCGATGACGATCACATGCCCGCGCGCGACGAAGCCATCCATCAAGCTCAGAAGTTGCGCCACAACGCGCTTTTCGACCTCGCCCACAACCTCGGCGCGCTTCGGCGCCACGGCGTCGATCTCGTCAATGAACAGAATCGCCGGCGCATGCCGCGCCGCTTCCTCGAAGACTTCGCGGAGCTTGGCCTCGCTCTCTCCGTAAAACTTCCGCATGATCTCAGGGCCGTTAAGGTGAATGAAGTGCACCCGGCTTTCGGCCGCTACAGCGCGCGCCAGCAAGGTCTTGCCGGTTCCCGGCGGACCATACAGCAGCACACCCTTCGGCGCGAGAATCCCCAGCCGCTCAAAGATGTGCGAGTACTTCAGAGGCAGCTCGACGATTTCGCGCACGCGCGCGACTTCGCGCTCCAGCCCGCCGATATCTTCGTAGGACACCGCCGGAGCGCGCGAAGGCATCTGCTCGCCTTCGACCACGCGAATGTCGGTGCGCTTCCCAATCACAACAGGGCCGGAAGGAATCGTGCGTACCACTTGGAAGTTCACCGCTTTGGCAAACGTCGGCACGCGCACGACGCACCCGGCGATCACCGGCACGCCGACTAAATCCTCAAGCATTCGGTCTGGAGCGATGGTCGCTGGCGCAGCCCCAACCCACAGGGGAGAAAGTCGAACCGCTACGGCTTGCTGAGTCTCGACAAGGGCGACGGTCACTTGCTCCTGCAACCCCGCGCCGCAATTGCTGCGGCAGGTGCCGTCGATCTGGATCATGCCTTCGTAACCTGGCTCGGATAGCTCGGCGCGCCCGACGCCGGTCGCGCTGCCGGTGATCTTCAGCACGTCCCCTGGCTTGGCGCCCAGGCGCAGCAAGTCGGCAGGCGCAAGTCGTGCAATGGCGTGGCCGACGTCCTCGACACGCGCCTCGGTAACGCGTAGCGTCAGCGTTGTTCCAATCTGCTCCTGCGTCTGCGCCGTCTCGCAGTCAGGTGCATTGGAGCCAGCAGTCGTGTTATTTCCCAGGTCAGTCACTCTGCTCGGTCCTCAGATTGTTATGTCCGATCGACTACCTTCACCCTTCGCTTACTTAACCGGCCTGCTTCTCAATCACGGTTCACTATCTTCCTTACGATCTCTTCGACGTCTTCAATGTGCCGCCGCATCGCCACCTTGGCTGCTTCCGAGTCGTGGCGCTTCACTGCACTCAGGATTCGCCGGTGCCCAGCCAGTGATTTTTGCTGGCGGCCTTCGACCTGCAAACTGCGTTCCCGCGAATCGCGCAGCAAATCCATGAGCGTATCCAGTACCTTGAGCACGACGCTGTTGCCGGAAGCCATCGCAATGGCATAGTGGAACTCGGAGTCTTCGCCGATGGTGCTCTCCCCTGCGCGTAGTTTCTTCTCCTGCCGTTCGAGGATTTCTTCCATCTCGGAAATTTCGTCGGGAGAAACGCGCGTCGCCGCGCGCGCGGCCAGTTGCGGTTCCAGCATCATGCGGAAATCGAGAAGCTCGCCGATCAGTTCTTCTTTGCGTTTGAGGGCGTTGGCCAGCGGATTCACTAACGATTCAGAGGAAATTTCGCGAACGATGGTACCGGCGCCCTGGCGCGGTTCCACCATGCCCATCAACTCCAGGCTGCGAATCGCGTCGCGTATGGAGCTTCGGCTGACTCGGAGCAATTCCGCCAGTTCGCGTTCGGAAGGAAGCTTATCGCCAGGCTGCAATTTCTTGAGGATCAGGCGTTCGATCTGCTTGGCGACACCCTCGTAGACTTTGTCCCTGCGGACCGTTTCAAAGCCGGATTTGAGGGTAAGGGCCACGTCCGCTCCAACTGGTCCGATAAGTGGACCAGCAGGGAGTATATACCCAGCATACCTCTTGTCAAGGCCCCTCCAGTACTAATTTCCTCCTCGGCTTCGTCACATTCGGGGCCCCGCTGCAAGCGCAAAACCACGTTCACTTCGCCGCTGCAGACACCGCCACGCTGCTCTGCGCCAACAGCTTCGCGCAACTGTACACGGTCCGCGTATATGGCATCGGAACCCCCAGCCGCTCTCCCAACTCCACCACCGCCCCGACGAGCGCTTCCAGTTCCATGGGCCGGCCCGCCTCGAGATCTTGCAGCATGGAGGTTTTGTGCTCGCCAACTTTTTCCGCGCCGGCCATCCGCTGATCGATGGAGACCGGCAGCTCCATTCCCAATTTCCGGGAGACCGCTTCCACCTCTTGCATGATATTTCGAATCACTGCCGAGACGTCGGGGTCTCTCACCATCTGAACCACGGTGGCGCGCGTCAAAGCGCTGACCGGATTCAAAGACGCGTTGCCCAATAGCTTTACCCAAATCTCCTGACGCAGGTGCGTGGTGATGGGGCAACGCAAGCCGGACGCGACAAGCGCTTCCGCAATTCGGCGGCAGCGTTCGGAACGTGTCCCGTCGGGCTCGCCAAGGGAAATGCGGCTACCCTCGGTATGTTGAATCACTCCCGGCGCGGGAATCTCCGTCGAAAAATACACGATCGACCCCACGACCCGGCGCGCCTCAATCGCTGACGAAATCACGCCGCCGGGGTCGATGCGTTCCAAATGAATGCCTTCCGCTGCTCCGCCGAAACCCTGGAAATACCACCAGGGAATTCCATTTTGCGTGCTGACGACCGTGGTATCGGGCCCCAGCACGGGCTTCAATTGCGGCGCGAGTTGCGGCAGGCTGTGCGCCTTCACTCCCAGAAAGACGACGTCCGCGGGTCCCACTTCTTCGAGCGAGCCTGCAATTTTGGGCCGGGCCTGAAAATCTCCGTCAGCGCTCTTCACCTGCACGCCGTGCTCCCGCATGGCTTTCAGGTGCGGCCCACGCGCAAACAGCGTGACGTCAAACCCCGCTCGCGCCATGCGCGCGCCGATGTAAGCGCCGATTGCCCCGGCTCCCGCGATCAGGAATTTCATGCCTGCTCATCCATCAGGGCGGCAGCAACGGCACGGCGGCGAATCTTTCCCGTCGCTGTGGTGGGAATGCTTTGTACCAGGTACAGTTTTTTCGGACATTTATATTCCGCCAGGAACTCCCGGCAGTGCTTCAAAAGTGCCGCTTCCGTGGCGCCATGCGGTTCGTGCAGCACCACGGCCGCAGCGACCTCTTCTCCCAATGTGGGATGCGTGTAGCCGAACGTGACCGCCGCCGACACCGCGGGATGCTTCAGCAGAACCTCGTCCACCTCATGCGGCGCGATATTCTCGCCGCCGCGAATGATGATGTCTTTGATCCGTCCGGTCAAATGCAGATAGCAATCTTCGTCCAGGTATCCCTCGTCCCCGGTGCGAAACCATCCGTGCGTCAGGGCGCGCGCATTGGCCTCGGGATTGTTTTCATAGCCGCGAAACACGCTTGCTCCCTGAATAGCGATTTCCCCGCGCTGCGTGATGGGCAGGTGATTGCCATCCTTGTCCATTACGCTGATCCGGATGCCCGTGCCGACGCCGACGGAACCCGCCTTGCGATGCCGCGGTGGCAAGGGATTCGAGGTCATCTGATGCGCCGCCTCTGTCATTCCGTAGGCTTCCACGAACGGCACGCCAAAAAGCTCCTCGATTTTGTGAATGAGTTCGGCCGAGAGCGGCGCGCTACAGGAGCGAATGAAGCGCAACGTTTGCGCCTCCGCGGGCTTGTGCCGCGTGCGCGCCAGGAGCAGTTGATGCATCGTGGGCACGCCCGAATACCAGGTCACACGGTTTTCCTTCACCGTCCGCCAGAACGAGAGCGCGTTGAATTTCGTGGGCACAACCAACGTGCCTCCGGTCAGCAGCGTGGACATGGCCGATCCGATCAAACCGTGGATGTGAAAGAGCGGCATGATGCACAGCGAAACATCTTCCTCGGATAGCGCGTACGTGTTGGCAATATTGGCGCAGGAAACCGCCAACTGGAAGTGCCGCAAGGGAACCCGTTTCGGCCGTCCGGTGCTTCCACTGGTGTGCAGCACCAGCGCGATATCTTCGGGAGTGGGCTGGCTTGCGGTAGCTCCCTTGGGAGCATCCACCAAATGGACGTTGCCCTGCTCGTTCATTTCCACCGAGTAGACCGGAATCTTGCGGTCCGCTGCAGCGCTGCGCACAAATTCAGAGCCTACGCGAGGGCAAAGCAGAACGCGCGCATCCGTATCGCCGAGGAAAAACAGAAATTCCTCGTAGGGATATGCGGGATTCAATGGGGCAGCGGTTCCCGCGATCGAGGCTGCGAGGAAGCTCACAATTGCGGGCAACCCATTCGGCAAAGCAATTGCCACGCGATCGCCGCGCCGAATGCCCGCCGACGCCAACGCATCGGCCATGGCCAGGACCTGTTGCCGGAGGGAATCATAGGTGACCACGATTCCAAGCTCCGGAATCTCAACGGCCGCGTGACTGTTCGCGAAATGTAACACGTCAAGAAGTGTGTCTGCCGACTTCAATGTCATTGGTTATTGCCTTTCAGGCATTCCCTGGAAGAAGGGGTTCTTCTTTTGGCCGCGACCCATCGCAAAGCCAAAAGCGACCTGAATACTGCCTGGGAAGTCTACTGAGATTTGAATCTAGTCTAACCGATTCCCAGACCCTCGTGCCACCTTTCATCCCACTTAGCGGGTCGTGACAAAGAAGTACGTGCTCATCACCACTCCGACGCCGATCACGACATAACGCATCTTCCGCGGATCGGCTTTCTGCGCGTAATGCGCCCCGAACCATCCCCCTGTCAGAGCTCCCGCGATCATCACCACACACTGCGGCCATAAAATCGCCCCCGCCCAGATGAACGTGATGACCGCAGCCACATTGATCGTCGCCGCCAGAAGTGTCCGAATCGCGCCCATGGCATGAAGGTTATGCATACCCAACGCCGCCAGCATTCCCAGCGTTATGAAACCGATGCCTGCGCCGAAGTAGCCGCCATATATAGCGACCAGCACTTCCACGATCGAGCTCACCGCGATTGCCTGCCAGGAAATGTGCCGGAGATCATCGGCAACGGCTGCACTACCTGCGAGTGCGCGAATTTTGTTGCCGAAGGCGAACAGCAAGGTGCCGCTCAGCAGCAGCCAGGGCACAAGATGTAAAAAGGTGCGTTGCGGAGTCTTGAGCAGCAGCTCCGCGCCGGCCCATCCCCCGGCCACGCTGGTCACCAACAACGGAAGCAGCAGGCGCATCGGCGCCTTCAAGTGTTTCAGGTAGGCAACGGTGCTGGCCGCCAGGCCCGGCCATAACGCGACCGTGTTCGTAGCGTTGGCCGGCACCGCCGGCACGCCCGTAAACAGCAGCACCGGGAAGGAAACAAAGCTGCCCCCGCCTGCCACTGCGTTCAGCGTTCCGGCAATCGCGGCAGCGAAAAACAGAAGGATGGCTTGGCCAAAGTGCAAGCTCACTATTTATCAGAAAAATGGAAGTTCTGAGAAGAGATTGCCGCTCTTCGCTTACGTCAGGTGCAGTGTAAGCGGTGGGAGAGCTAGCCCCGCCACTTCCGCCTTCCAGCGGTCCCCTTTTCCGGTTGCGTGTCCGGCCGTGAGCGTGCCCGAACTAACGACTTCTCCAGCGCCCAACGGTTGATCTGGGAATCTTCGTAAAATGGCTCCCCCGAGTTCGGCCAGGCACAGGGCCGGGCTCCGCAACGAATTCTTGCCTGACCCTTCTTCCACAAACTCGCCATCCTTAAACATTCGTACGGTAAACTTCGGCAACTCATCCACGAGTTTGGCGATCAACTCCGGCCGCATATGCGTTTTCTCGCCGACCACCAGCGCCGCGTGCAGTCCAAAAGACGCGACGAAATCGCCGGGCTGGAACTGCCATCCCGCAAAAGGGCAATCGATGATCTCGAATCCCAGCGCCAGCCAATCCGTGCATTCGAGCGCTGCGGCCGCATCGAGGCCTCCCGAAACGATCGGTTGTTTCAAGCCAAAAACGATCTCAGGTTCAATCTTCAGCGAACGCGGGTGCGCAACGGTCAGCGTGGCCGCATTGTTATCGCTGTAATGCACCGTGTCGTCGTACATGTGCGCCCACACGAGGGTCTCCAGTTTGAATACGCGCCACACCGCCTTGTTCGCGTAACCAACCTTCCGCCCCACCGCCCGATGCCCCCTTGCTGCGCGCAACTGCTTGAGTCTTGCTTCCACCGCATACGCGGTGTTCAGGTCGAAAGCAGCACGCGACGACGGCAGGACAGAAATCATCTGCCCCGTTTCAAAAGCGCTCAGCAGTTCTTGCGCTAGCGTTTCGACCTCATTCTCAGACATCGAGGCATTCACCTTTCTTTTTCGTCCTGCTCCTCAGCGGGATTTTTGCTGCTAATGGACACCCACCCGCATCTTACACCACTCATTTCCGCGCACCCAAAGGCCGGCATGGACACTGAAAGCAAACGTCGTATGCGGATCGCGGACGCACTTCAGTAGCCCGACCCCGCCTGCTGGTACAACAGAGCCATCGGATTGGCGGGCCCATAGCCTTTCCCGATGGCCAGGCTGCCACGAATAGCAGCCGTGATGAATTCTTTTGCTTCAGCCACGCTTTCGCGAACCGTTTTCCCTTTTGCCAAACTGGCCGCAATGGCTGACGCGAAGATACAACCGGTTCCGTGCGTATTTTTCGTGTCGATGCGCTCTCCCCGGAACTCCGTGAATTCGCGTCCGTCGTAAAGAACGTCGGCCGCTACGCTCGGCAAGTGACCACCCTTGACCACCACATTTCCGGGTCCAAGCTCACGGATCGCTTGAGCCGCCTCTCTCATCTGCGCCAGGGTCTTGATTTCGCGCCCCATCAGTGCCCCCGCTTCGTGCAGATTGGGTGTGACCACAGTGGCCAACGGAAGTAATTTCCTCTTGAGGACATCGATCGCATCGGCCCTGAGCAACGGCGCTCCGCTCTTGGCAATCATCACGGGATCCACCACCAACGGCACCAGCTTTCGGGCAGCGATCACCGCCGCTACGGCCTCGATGATCCCCGTGCTCGCGATCATTCCTGTCTTCACCGCGTCGCAACCNAATGTCGCTCACACACGCCTCGATCTGCTCCACCACGAACTTTGGGTCGATCTCGGTCACGCCGGATACCCCGGTCGTGTTCTGCGCGGTGAGTGCCGTAATCGCGGTCATGCCGAAGGCGCCTAGCGCCGAAACCGTTTTCAGGTCGGCTTGAATTCCGGCCCCGCCGCTGGAATCGGACCCCGCGACGATCAAAACGCGAGGGATCTTCATCGCTCACCTGCCTTCCGCTCGCGAACCTCCGCGTCACTCATACCGCCCACCATTCCATCTTCCAGGCCATCTCCCAGAACTGCAGCTCATAGCGGCTGCTGGTCAGAAATGCCGCTTCCACCTTCAACAATTCACGCTCCGGCAAACCCGCTGCCAGACTGTCCACCAATTCACGGCACCACTCCGCCAGTTCCGCAAATTCGCTCGAGCTATACATGGCAATCCACTTGGCGTGACGCTCGTCGCTGGGCTTTGGCTTTGCGGCCAGCCGCTGCCCGATTTCGCTGAACGCCCACATGCAAGGCAATAGCGCTGCGGCCAGCTCCGCGAAATCACCCGTCGTCGCCACCCGCAACAAAAAATCGGTGTACGCCCGCGTGGTCGGCGCGGGCGATTCCCGCTCGAGCTCCTTCGAACTGATCTGAAATTCCGCGGCGTAACCCCGATGGAGGCTCATCTCCGTTTCCACAGTTTCCTTGAGCAACCCGGCAAACCGCATCATGGTCTTCAAGTCCGGACTGCGCGCAGCCGCCAGCGCCAGGAGGCGCGCATATTCGATCAGAAACACATAATCCTGCCGCACCCAGAACTTGAACTTCTCCAGCTCCAGCGTGCCGTCGCCGATCCCTTGCACAAATGGATGTCGGTATTGCGCCTTCCATATTTCGGCAGCCCTCTGGCGCAAACGTTCGGTGAATCGCTCACTCATGGTTTCTCGTCTCCGGACTTATAGTACTCGCCCGCCCGAAGCGCAGCAAAATCACCCCGTTTCCAAGCGATTCGCGAGCCCTGGCCCCTCGCAGGTTGCGTGAGCTTCGTCACGGTCTTGCTTCTTTCCCCGAGCGTATAGTGAAGAAAGGGACGAAAATGTTCTCTTCTCAATACGACCGGATCTGTGAGCAGGTCTCGGACCTCTCCCACACTCGCCCGAAGCCTCTAGACTCGCTCCAGCCCCTGGTTGCTTCCGACTTCGCCCCCTTCTTGTGGAGCGAAGAGTTCGGTGAAGGCGGCGCGTTGGATCAGGCCATTGTCGCTCGCGCCGCCGCACGCAAGACCGATCTCTACGGCGGGCGCGTGTTTGTGATTGTGCCCATGTATGTGACCAGCATCTGCCAGGAGCAATGTCTTTATTGCAATTTTCGAGCGGGAAATAAAGGGGTGGGCGTCGAGCGCAAGCGATTAACCGACGACGAACTGGAAAAAGAGGCGCTCTACCTCATCGAAGATAAAGGACTAAGGGTCCTTGAACTGGTCTACTCCACCGACCCGAAGATGCGCGTCGATGCCATGTGTCGTCACGTCGAAATCGTGCGGCGTCTGTTGGACCAGCATGGCGGCGGCCTCGTCGGTATCAGCGCCGAAGCTTTCGAGGAAAGCGATTACCGTCGTCTGGTCAATGCCGGGCTCTGCTGGTCCGTGGTCTGGCAGGAGACTTACGACAAATCGCGCTACGCCGTGCTCCATCCGGGGANAGACCAAAAAGACAAACTTTGAATATCGCCTGGACGCTTATGAACACATGCTCGCCGCCGGTGTTCAGCACGTGGGCATCGGCGTCTTATCGGGCCTGTCGGACTGGCGGCGCGACTGGGCCATGCTCATGCTCCACGAGGAATATCTGCGCAAAAACTTCCCCCATGGTCCCACGATCCTCGGTACTCCCCGCCTGAAGGTCGCTCCTGGAGCCCTTTTCCAGGAGTCGCCGTTCACGCCGACGCGCCAGGAGTTTCTGGCCACCATCGCCCTTCACAACATTTTCTCGCCAACGACGGCGCCGTTCGTTAGCACACGAGAAGACTGGGACATGTGCGTTGAGCTGGCCAAAGGTGGTGGCTGTCTCTTCACGCTCAATTGTTCCACCACGCCTGGTGGCTATTCACTTCATCACCACGGTTGCCAGTTCACCTCCCATTCCTACGATGCGCCAATCTATTCCAACAAGCTGAAGTCCGAAGGCCTCGACCCTGTCTTCAATTGGAAGGCCAGCGATTTGTCCGGCGATACCGGGGTGGAGCAAACCACATGCCAATCACCTCAAGTTGGGACAAATTAACCTCCAAGGCGAAAGAGGCGCTGCAAGCCGCCAACTATCTTGCCTCGAAGCACGGTCACCGTGAGCTTATGCCCCTGCATGTGCTCGCGACTCTACTCTCGGACCGCGAAGGTATGGTGGTTCCTGTGCTGAGCAAGATTGGCGTGGATAGCCACGCGGTGTTGGCGGAAGTGCGGCGCCAGATTGACGGCCTTCCGGCGCTTTGGGCCGGCGGCGCCTTGAAGGCAGAGCCCTCCTGGGCTGCCAGCGAGGTCCTCGAGCAGGCCTTCGAGGAGGCTGCCGACCTCGGCGATGAGCATGTCTCCACCGAGCACCTGCTCTTGGCCATCATGGGCTTGGAGAACGATCCCGCCCAAGCCCTTCTGGCGCGGCACGGCGCCGTTCGGGAAGCCGTTTTGCCTGCGCTGATGACGGCTCGCAGTTCCCGCCAGGTTGCCGGCCAGGCCCCGGAAACGGCAGGCGGAGCGCTCGAGCTTTATGCTCGCGACCTTACGGACTTGGCGCGCCGCGGCAAGCTCGACCCGGTCATCGGTCGCCACGATGAGATCTGGCGCGTGGTGCAGGTGCTCTTGCGCCGCACCAAAAATAATCCCGTGCTGATTGGTGAGCCCGGGGTCGGCAAGACCGCCATCGTCGAAGGCCTGACCCAGCGCATGGTCGCCGCGGATGTTCCCGAACCGCTGAAGAGCAAGCGGCTTGTGGCCTTGGACCTAGGCGCGTTGGTCGCCGGCACCAAGTATCGCGGTGAATTTGAAGATCGTTTAAAGGCGCTGCTTCGGGAGATCGACGAATCACAAGGGCAGATCGTCCTGTTCATCGATGAACTGCACACGCTGGTAGGCGCGGGCGCGGCCGAAGGCGCCATTGATGCCTCGAGCATGCTGAAGCCAGCCTTGGCGCGCGGCGAGTTGCGCGCCATTGGCGCCACTACCATTACCGAATATCGCAAACATATGGAGAAGGACCCGGCTCTCGAGCGCCGCTTCCAGACTGTCTATGTAGCCGAGCCCAGCGTGGCGGACACCATCTCCATCCTGCGCGGCCTCCAGGAGCGCTATGAACTGCACCATGGCGTCCGCATCAAGGACTCAGCCATCGTGGCCGCGGCCACGCTCGCGAACCGCTACATTTCCGATCGCTTCTTGCCGGACAAGGCCATCGACTTGATGGACGAGGCTTGTTCCTCCCTGCGCATGCAAATCGACTCTGTGCCCCGGGAAATCGACCAACTGGAACGCCGTGCCGCGCAATTGGCCGTCGAGAAGCACGCCGTCGAGAGGGAAGAGGACGCCAACTCGCGCGAACGTCTGCGCTCTCTCGAAAGTGAGTTGGCTACCGTTGGCGAACAGCTCGGCACTCTCAAGGCCCGGTGGAATCTGGAGAAGGACGAAATCGCCCATGTGCACGAGCTTAAGCGGAGGATCGAGCAACTGAAACTGCTGGAGCAAGCCCAGTTGCAGGACGCAGAGTTCCAGGAGGCCGGCAGCGATGGCCAGGGCATGATTCGCCATTTACAGCAGGAACTGCAACAACTTCAGTCCCGCCTCGACCAGCAACGCGATTCACGCATGCTCAAGGAAGAAGTGGATGAAGACGAGATCGCCCGCATCGTTTCCAAGTGGACGGGTATTCCCGTATCGAAGATGATGGAAGGAGAAGTCCAGAAGCTGCTCGGCATGGAAGATCGGCTACGTAGCCGCGTAATCGGCCAGGATTCGGCTTTGGAGCGAATGGCCGATGCCATCCGCCGCGCCCGCACCGGACTCTCCGATCCCAAGCGCCCCATCGGCTCCTTCATTTTTTTGGGGCCCACGGGCGTCGGCAAGACGGAATTGGCCCGAGCTCTGGCCGAGTTCCTCTTCGATGATGAGCGGGCTCTGGTGCGCCTCGACATGTCCGAATACATGGAAAAGTACGCCGTCTCGCGGCTGATCGGCGCGCCGCCGGGATACGTAGGCTACGAGGAAGGCGGGCAGCTCACCGAGGCTGTGCGCCGTCGCCCGTACTCGGTCGTGCTTTTTGACGAGATCGAAAAAGCGCACCACGATGTCTTCAACATTCTTCTGCAGGTCATGGACGACGGCCGCCTCACCGACGGCAAGGGGCGCACTGTAGACTTCCGCAACACCGTCCTCATCATGACTTCCAACATCAACCTGGTGAATGTGACCGCGGAGTCGCTGCGCAATGCGGAAAGTCCTGAGCAAGCGCGCAAACAGGTCATCGATGCGCTGCGCCTCTACTTCAAGCCGGAATTCCTCAACCGCGTGGACGACATCCTTGTCTTCAACTCGCTGGGCAAGGACGAGCTGATCAAAATTATTGACCTGCGCTTGCAGGAGGTGCGCGTCTTGCTGGCTGAGCGCAAGATCAGCTTGGAGTTCTCCACCGCCGCCAAGGAATTGCTCCTGGCCAAGGGCTGTGACCCCAATTATGGTGCGCGGCCGCTCAAGCGTTCCGTTCAGCGGCTGGTACAAGATCCCCTCGCCAAGAAAATCCTGCATGCGGAAGTTCTGGATGGGGATGCCGTAGCGGTGGATGCCGACCAGGGCGAATTGAAGTTCACCGTCGCCGGCCGTTCTAGCGCCACCCAGCCCTGAAGTCCGCCTCAGTAGTACCCTCCCGTGACATAAGACACATGGCTCAGGTTATAGGTCACGCTGACGCATGCCCCATCTCACTGCGCTTCTTTCCCCTTTGAGCGGAAATAGGCTGGTCAGACGTCAGTCATCGGACCATTGCCGCCGTGACTACTACCGCGCCAGCCAAACCCGGTCTGGAAGCTATCCCCCGTGACCGCGTCTATACCAAGGTTGCCGAGCAACTGAAAGCTCACATCGTCAACGTCCTCAAGCCCGGCGACATGCTTCCGCCCGAGCGTGAGCTCGTTCAGATGTTCGGTGTCAGTCGCAGCTCCATCCGGGATGCCATTCGCAGCCTGGAGGCGGTGGGCCTGTTGGAGCCCCGCCAAGGGGTCGGCACTGTGGTTCGTGACGTTTCTGCAGATACCGTGGTCACTCCTGTGGCGAACGTTCTTCTCCAGAAGCGAAAGGTGATCAACGAACTTCTGGACGTGCGCATGATCATCGAACCAGCTTTGGCCTCGCGCGCCGCGCTTCATGCTTCTCCCGAGCAGATCGCCGAAATGGCGGCGATCTTGAATCGGCAAGAGACGAAGGTGCGCCAGGGCGAACTGGCAACCGAGGAAGACTCCAATTTTCATTACGCCATCGCGTTGGCTGCGGATAACAGCGTGATGCTGAAATTGGTGCATGTCTTGATGGATTCGTTGCGCGAAATGCGGGAGCGCTCGTTGCAGGCGGGAGGACGCCAGGAGAAGTCCCTTGCCGCCCACCGCCGGGTTCTTGCGGCCATTAAGCAGGGCGACGCGGCAGCCGCCGAGGTCGCCATGCGTCGGCATTTGTCAGAAGTGGAAAAACTCATTTTGCAGAAGCTCTAGAAGAATGGAGGTTGTCACATGGGCCAACTATTCGCAGTCGAAGTCATCGGCCGAGGAATCTTCCAAGACACTCTGGCCAAGAACATTACCCGCGGGATTGTCTTGGCCGCGCATATCGAAGGTAAGCCGGGCATTTCCTTCGGGCGCTACGGAGACAGCCCGGAACGTAACGGCATTCCCGCAAAGAAATTTGCCATCGTCGCCAGCGACGACCAGACCCTGCAACTGGGAATGGCACATTACGAACCGGCACAAGTGGATATCAGCATCGTGCTAGACGACACCCTGTGCAAAGGCATTGAATCCTGGGCGTGGGACGGCGTGCATCCTATTAACCGCGTCGTGAAGCCGGGCGGAACCCAGTTGGTGATTTCCACGCAGGACGCCAACGGGTTGCTGAAGGTGATTCATCGCCGGGAACAGCCCTACAAACTGGGCATTCTGAAAGGCAAGGCCAGCTTTTCCGGCCTGTGGGTTTACAAAGATGACCATACCGATGTGCGCGTCCTTGGTGCCATTGCCAAGGCGCTGCCGGAACTGGTCAGCTTGCAATCCATCGAAAAATACATCCAGAGCAAGCTAAAGGATGCGGCCGCCAAAGCCCAGTCGGCGCGCCAAGCCTACGAGCGTTTAACCACCGTGGAAGTGCTCCCCGGTCAAGGCAATGCTGAGGAACTTATCCACTTCGAGCTCTTGAAGTGGCGGGACCTGCGCGAAGGCGTGAGCGTCAAGGGCCAGCCGCAGGGCGGNAAGTGGCGGGACCTGCGCGAAGGCGTGAGCGTCAAGGGTCAGCCGCAGGGCGGTCCTATCGAGGACCCTGTGACCAAGCAAGTAGGCGGGTTCCGGCCCGGGCGCAACGACAAGTTCATGAAGTACACCACCCGCTCCATGCGCCCGGCGATCAACTTTGAAACCTGCACGAAGTGCACTCTCTGCTGGCTGAACTGTCCCGATGCATCTTTCGACGTGACCCCGGAAGGACTCTATGACGCGAATATGGAGTCCTGCTGCGGATGCGGCATCTGCGAAGCGGTTTGCCCCGTGCAGAACTGCATCACCATGGTGAACGAAGCCGAATTCCACAACAACGAGAGCCAGTGGCTGCGCTTCAAGCAGGACCCCGCCGGCTACTCGAAGTGGCTGGAGAAAACCATCAGCACGGTCGAGAAGAGGGNAGAAGAGGGCGCACGGGTTCCAGTATCTCGGCCAGTACAAAGAAGAAGTGCCCGCGGCGCTGGAGCTCGCGAAAAAGAGCTGAAGCCAGGAAAAGGAGATCGACATGACAACGTTAACAACGCCCGTTAAGGAAGAAGTGAAATTGGTCGAACAGGAAGCCCTGATTACTGGCTCAGAGGCCATTGCAGTCGCGTGCAAATTGGCCAATGTGGACGTGGTCACGGCCTACCCCATCCGCCCCTACGACACGGTGATGCAGTACATGAGTCAACTGGTCG
>OCOJ01011333.1_pt1 | contig 15400 bp, 16 predicted proteins | sample 1539251 | NCBI WGS metagenome assembly OCOJ01 (sample SAMN01911457, study PRJEB22624) | soil metagenome | biome: Soil | place: Malaysia | collected 2012-04-30 | depth RA_metagenome m | reverse complement strand
CTCCACGTGCCAAGGGATGGAGCCGCACGAGTGCAAGGCTACCGGCCCGCATAAGCCGCACCGCGCCGTGTGGGGCGAGCGTGGCCTGTGGACGCTCGGCTGCGATTGTTTCGCCTGGTGATTCCCGCCAGAAGGGTATGGAGGCTGCGACGGATTCCCGGAGCCTGCCGGACTCTCCGCAAAAAGCGGCTGCCCTGCGCCTGCTGCGGGACAGCGGCTATGAACTGCTGCTTACGTTCGCCCTGCTGTTCGGTGTCGCGACGATTGTGAGATGGGTGATCGGGCCTTCCTTCATCTCACGCGAGGCTCCGGAGATCCACTTGCAACTGGCGATCGTCGGCCTCGTCGTCGGGCTGCTGCTCGCCGGACTGATTCTGAGTCCGCCGGGGAAGGTCTGCGGGGGCCACGCGAATCCAGCCATCTCACTCGGCATGTGGCTGTTCGGCGTTTTTCCGGGAGCGGGAGTCGTGCCGTATGCGATCGCCCAGTTGCTCGGCTCCGTGCTGGGCGTAGTGGCCGCGCGCCGCGTGTGGGGAAGTGTGGTGGCGGAACCGCCAGTGGTCTATGCCGCGCTGCAGCCGGCCGCCGGTTGGACCACCTGGCAGCTGTTTGCGGGGGAGGCGCTGGGAATGATGGTGATCGTTTTTCTAGTGGGAATCTGCCTCTCGTTGCCGCGCCTCGCGCCGTTCGTGCCGTGGATCGTAGGCGCGCTGGTGGGCTTGGGGATTGCACTGCTCGGAACGTCCACAGGTGGCAGCCTGAATCCGGCGCGTCAGTTCGGCCCGGCCGTCGTTTCCGGACAGACACATTTTCTGTGGGTCTATCTGATTGCGCCGATGCCGGGAGCGGCAATTGGGGCGTGGCTGCGGCAGGCGTTTCTGCGCCATCGCTGTGTGTTGACGCACCGACTGTGTGGTCCCGAGGCGGTCCATGCGCCAAATCAGGGAGTCATGGAGTCCGGCTACGCCGGGGAGCAATGAGTTCGGCCCGCGCGGCTGCGGCGAAATGCAGGGTACAACTCCGGGGGAGGGCAAGAGAATGTGCACAATGAAAACTCTAAAGCTGATGTTCGCCGCGACCGTGTTCTGCGCAGTCGTTGGCCTTCCCTCGTTCCCGCCGGTGACGCGCAGCACGGTCGCTCACGCCGCGGACGCTCCTGATGTGGCCGTGGGCCCGCAATACGACACGACGCACGTCTACGTCGCGCCCGAGGATTTCGACCGCTTCGTCCAGAGTGTCATTGCCACTTTCGGGGGGACGGCGACGAAGCAGGGCGTGTTCACGGTGACTCCGACGCCCAGCCTGACCATGTCGCAACTCGTACTAACGCCCGTGGGCACGCTGTCTGTCTTCGGATTCAAAACGCCGATTCCCTATCCCTTCGGCGCTGAGCGTACCGGATATCTGGTGCGGGACATGGACACGGCAATCCGGTCGGCGCGGGATGCGGGCGCGGATGTGTTGGTGACCGTCTTCCCGGATCCAATCGGGCGGGACGCCATCATTCAGTTTCCCGGCGGCGTCGATACCCAACTCTATTGGCACACCACAGCCCCGTCGTATCCTGCGCTCCAGACGGTTCCGGAAAACCGTGTCTATGTGTCTGCGGACCGAGCAGACGCGTTTACGCGCGCCTTCCTCTCCTTTTCACACGGCACATTACTTTCCGACAATGGCCAGGCCCCCGGCATCGAGATCGGCCGGCCGAAAGACACCTATCGGCGCATTCGCATTCAATCCGCGTTCGGCAAACTTACGGCTCTGGTCACGGATGGCCATCTCCCCTACCCCTTCGGACGGGAGATGACCGGGTACGAAGTCGCCAGTCTGCCGGACACGCTTGCGAAGGCCGGCAAGGCCGGTGTGACCGTTCTGGTGGGCCCTTTTTCTTCGGATCGGCGCACCGCCGCGATCGTGCAATTCCCCGGTGGATACGTCGCCGAGGTGCACTCAATGGCGGGCAATTAGTGTGTGTCGAGGGCCCGCCCGCGTTTGCTTGAACCGCCGGGAGCGAAGCCGGTGGTGGCTCCTGGCGCGCGGCGCGGCCGCTCGGCCAAATTCGGTTCGGGCCATGATCAACGCACTTCTGATATGGGCAACTCTGCTCTCCGTCCCCGTTTCTGCGCAGCAACCTGCCGGCCCGTCCGATAATTCTCCTGCTCCCGATCGCAGTTACCACCTGCTACGCGAAGACGACGATTGGACATTTCTCGCGGATCCCTCGCTGCGCCAGAATTTTTGGGATCCAATCAAGTACATCCCTTTGCGCGATGGCGTTCCGGGTTGGTATTTGACCATCGGTGGCGAGATCCGGGAAGTCTGGGAGCAGATCGGCAACGACTACTGGGGCCGGCAACCCTTCATGAATGGCTATTTCAACCAGCGCTACATGCTCTCTCTCGACGCTCACTACGGGAAACACGTCCGTACATTTGTTCAATTCAAGAGTGGATTGAACGCGTTCCGGATTGGCGGCCCGCGGCCGATTGATGAGAAGAAGCTCGATTTCCAGGATGCGTTCCTCGAAGTGGGCACGTCGGGGAAACGCAATTGGATTCAATTGCGCGCTGGAATTCAGGAGATGGAGTACGGCTCCGGACGGTTGATCGACGTGCGTGAAGGCCCGAATGTGCGTCTCAGTTTCACCGGCTTCAAAATCAGGGCCAAGACCGGCGAATGGAGAATCGACGGATTCGCCATGCGGCCCAATCTCGATATGTTCGGCTTCTTCGATGATGCACCCAATCCTCAAGTCGAATTCTGGGGGGTCTACGCAACGCGGCCAGTCACCAAGAAAATCTCCGTGGACGCGTACTACCTGGGCCTGGACCGGAAGGAGGCCACTTTTCAGCGAGGTACGGCCCACGAAGTGCGGCAGACAATCGGGAGCAGAATATCTCGCCCGATTGCCCACGAAGGGCGCGGGTGGGATTTCGACTACGAGGCGCTGTGGCAATTCGGAAGCTTCGGTTCGGGAAACATTCGGGCCTGGACCGTGGCCTCCGATACCGGGTATAGCCTGACGAATGTTCATCTGAAACCGCGGTTCAGCATCAAGTCCGACATCTCGAGCGGCGACGACCCTCGGTCCAATACGCTGGGCACATTCAATCCTCTCTTTCCCATCGGGAATTACTTCGGCGTGATCGCCACCACCGGGCCTGGGCCGATCAATTTCATCGATGTCCACCCGCGGATTCAGACGGAATACCCGCACGGAATCACGGTGTCCACCGACTGGGTGTTCTACTGGCGAGAAAGCCTATTAGATGGACTCTACAACGTTCCGGGGTTTCTGGTCCGCCCTGCCGACGACAGCCAGGCCCGTTTTGTCGGTCACCGTCCGGGAATCGAGGTGAAATGGCAGATTGACCGCCACGCTTGGATCCAGGGCGACTACGGCATCTTCTACGCGGGGCAATTCCTCAAACAGACGATGCCGGGACGCGATCTCAACTATTGGGCGCTTTGGGCCGGTTACAAATTCTAGGAGGAGTCTGATGAACGCAGCGGACGTTTTATTGAAACCAGAAGAATGCGTGATGTTACTTGTCGATTTTCAAGCGGGCCTCGGATTCGGTGTCGAGTCCATGCCGCGGCAGCTCGTTCTCAACAATGCCGTGGGACTGGCGCGCACCGCGGTTGCTTTCAAGGTTCCCGTCGTCGCATCGACATCCGCGTCCCGAGTCTACAGCGGTCCTTTACTTCCGGCATTGCAGGAGGCGCTTCNCGTCCGTAAAAGCGATCGAGCGCAGAAGCATGAATGTCTGGGAAGATGACACGGCCAGAAATGCTGTCGTCGCGACCGACCGCAAGCGGCTGATCGTCGCAGGGTTCCTCACCGAAGCCTGCGTATCTTTTCCTGCACTCTCGGCGCTGAAGGATGGCTTTGAGGTCTTCGTTGTTGGGGACGCCTGCGGCGGCTTGACCCCGCAGAGCCACGAACTCGCCCTCCAAAGATTGGAACAAGCCGGNCGTAAAAGCGATCGAGCGCAGAAGCATGAATGTCTGGGAAGATGACACGGCCAGAAATGCAGTTGTTGCGACCAGCCGCAAGCGGCTGATCGTGGCAGGGTTCCTAACGGAGGCCTGCGTCTCTTTTCCTGTCCTCTCAGCGCTCAAGGATGGCTTTGAGGTCTTCGTTGTTGGCGACGCCTGCGGCGGCTTGACCCCGCAGAGCCACGAACTTGCCCTCCGAAGATTGGAACAAGCCGGCGCTCGCCTGACAAGCTGGATCCAGGTTCTTCTGGAGTTCCAGCGTGACTGGACACGCCACGAAACGTACGAAGCCGCGCGGGCAGTGGTTGTAGCCAATGGCGGGGGCTACGGAATGGGTCTCGCCTACGCGAGAGAGATGATTCATCCAGCATGACAGCTTAAAGCTTAATGGAGCGAAATGAGCGTGCCGGCCGGCGCAAAAACTGCGAATGCTCCTTCTTCCCCGCCTGAAGAAAAGAAAGAGCAATTTCGGTCCGCGTTTTTGCATGTCGCTCCTTCAATGTTTTTGGGAGCGCTCGATCAAACCATCATCGCCACAGCCCTGCCCGCGATTGCGGGTTCGTTCGGCGGACTTTCCTATCTCGCCTGGGTGGTTACCGCGTATCTGCTCTCGGCGACGGTGGCCGCCCCGCTGTACGGCCGCATGGGAGACGCATTCGGGCGCAAACGCATGCTGCTCTGGGCGCTCGGTCTGTTTGTTGCGGGTTCTGCTGCCTGTGCGATTGCCCCAACCCTTGCCGTCCTGATCGGCGCTCGCGCGCTGCAGGGGTTTGGGGGAGGCGGACTCATGACCCTGGCGCAGGCGCTCATCGGCGAAGTCGTTTCTCCAAAAGAGAGAGGGAGATTTCAAGGATGGTTTGGGGCCAATTTTGCCCTTGCCAGCACTCTCGGCCCGGTTGTTGGCGGCGTTCTCTCGCAACACTTGGGTTGGCGCAGCATCTTCTGGATCAATATCCCGCTGGGACTGGGCGCCGCGGTCACCGCCCTGCGCGTTAAATCATCCGCCGGGACGGGGATCTGTCGATTGGACTATGCCGGAACAACCGTTTTCTTCACTTCGACCGTAGCGCTTCTTCTCGCTCTGAGTATCGGTGGTCACGAAGTTTCTTGGACATCTCCAGCCCTAGTCGCGCTCGCAGGCCTGGGGGCTGCCGGTTTTATTCTTCTTCGAAAAATCGAACAGAAATCCCCGGATCCCCTTGTCTCTCCGGAATTGATTGCAGAGCCCGTTATCTGGCGTGCTTCTCTGGCGGTTCTTCTTTTCGCCGCAGTTCTCTTCGGCTTGCTCGTGCAATTGCCCGTGTTCTTTCAAACGGCGCTCCGAACAAGTGCGACGGTCTCCGGGCTACTACTTATCCCGCTCACTTTGGCGCAAGTAGTAGTTTCGACCGCAACTGGGTTGCGAATCTCAACGACTGGGCATCCTCGCATGTCGATGGCTGCCGGTCTGTCAACCGTCACCGCCGCTTTTTGGGTCCTCGCGGCTGGAATCAACCTGGGACCGGTCTTTATTGCTTTGGTGACCTTCCTGATCGGCGCCGGCCTTGGATCAACAATGCCAGCTGCACAGACAATGGTTCAATGGGCCGCAGGTGCACAGCGCCTCGGTGTGGGCACGGCGCTCGTGTCGTTCAGCCGGACAATTGGGGGCGTGATGGGTGCCGCGCTTGCTTCGGCAGTCTTGCTTGGAACACTCCAGGTTCTGGATCCGAACGCTCGGAACGTCCTTAGCCGAGAACTTGCTTGGATTGGTTCGAACCATACTGAAGCTTCTCAAGTAGCTTCGGCATTGATCGCGGCATACCGCTGGGTGTTCTTTGTGCTGGGAGGACTGTCTGCGTGCGCTGCCGCAGTCGCCTGCTCGATTCCGGATCTGGACTTGGCGAGCAGCCCGGCCAATGCGGTCGTAACTCACGTGTGAGATTTAGTGTGTGAGTACGCCGCTTAGGAGGAGACAGCACCCAGCTCTATACGGAGGCACAGATGGCCGGAATCGAAGGGCTGCATCACGTCACGGCAATTGCCGGCGACCCACAAACGAACATCGACTTCTATACAGGAGTCCTTGGGCTCCGTCTGGTGAAGGTGACCGTAAATTTCGATGATCCGACGACATATCACTTGTACTACGGAGACGGTCAGGGGCATCCGGGAACCATCATGACGTTTTTCCCGTGGCCGGGCGCTTTGAAGGGACGTATCGGCACTGGGCAACTGACGGTCACTTCCTTTGCTGTGCCGGAAAAATCATTGCCGTACTGGCGAGAGCGTCTCCGCAAGCGTGGAGTTGAATTTGACGAAGCAATATCGGATTTCGGAGAAGAGATGCTGTTCCTCAGAGATCCGGACGGCCTTCAACTGGAGCTCATCAGCTCTTCGAATGCGGACCCTGATCGCATATGGGACCGAGGTCCGGTGCCGAGTGAATACGCAGTTCGAGGCTTCCACCATGTGACGCTCTCCGAAAACGGCTATGAGCGCACGGCGTCATTGCTGACCGAGACGCTCGGATTCAAGCAAATCGCGAAAGAGGGAAACCGCTTCCGTTATGCGGTCGCGAAAGGCGCACCCGGCACCATAGTCGATCTGGTCTGCGCTCCGGAAGGGCGCCCCGGAAGAGTGGCCGTGGGCACCGTCCACCACGTAGCGTGGCGAACAGCAACCAATGAGGAACAGAGAAGTTGGCGAGGTACCCTGTCAAAACAGNGAATACGACGTCACTCCAATCATCGACCGCCAGTATTTTCATTCCATTTACTTCCGCGAACCCGGCGGTGTTTTGTTCGAGATCGCGACTGATCCTCCCGGCTTTGCGACGGATGAGAGCGTAGAGCGCCTCGGCACGTCTTTGAAACTGCCGCCCTGGCTTGAGAAAGATCGTCCGGAATTGGAAAAGCTATTGCCACGAATCGAGCTGCCAAAGATTGGTGGAGGGCAAGCCGATGAAGCCGTCTGAGGACCTGGGATTCGTGCACGTTTTCATTCCCGCGGAGAAGCCCACAGCGCCGACTCTGCTGATGCTGCACGGCACAGGAGGGGATGAGCGAGACTTGCTGCCGCTCGGAAGAGAACTGTGGCCGGGGGCTGCGCTTCTAGGTGTTCGTGGCAAGGTCATGGAGAACGGGATGCCGCGCTTCTTTCGACGCCTTGCCGAAGGAGTTTTTGACGTTGAGGACCTCAAGTCCCGCACCGAGCAGCTGGCGCAGTTCATCGATGCCGCATCGGAACGATACGAGTTTAGCAAAAAGAAGTTGGTCGCGGTCGGCTATTCCAATGGGGCGAACATCGCTGCGAGTGTGATTTTCCTCCATCCGCATGACCTCGCAGCCGCAATCCTTTTTCGGGCGATGGTGCCTTTTGTGCCCGACCTGATTCGGGACTTCAGTCATCTTTCAGTGTTTATCGGTGCCGGGCGCTTGGATCCCATCGCCCCGTCGGGGCAAATTGAAGAACTCGGCGCCATCCTCGAAAGTGGTGGCGCCGACGTGACCATTTCGTGGCGCCAAAATGGTCACGAACTTGGCGAGGACGATATTCACGCCGCAAAGACCTGGCTATCCAAAGAGAAAGTCCGGAAGAAAATAGCGGCGTAACGGGAAACATTCTTGCCAGAGTGACAGAACGAGGCCCTGTTCATGCCCACCCCTCAAGCTCCAATCGGCTCCGGCTTCGGAGCCGCTTCAACGGCTGCAGAAGTCATCGCCGGCCGCGACCTGACGGGCAAAACAATTGTCGTCACTGGCGGCTATTCTGGCATTGGCATAGAGACCGTCCTCGCATTCCGTTCCGAGGGCGCAAAGGTTGTTGTGCCAGCGCGCGACGTGGCGAAGGCGAAGGCAAACTTGGCCGACATGCCAGGCGTCCGCCTGGAGATCATGGACCTGCTTGATCCTGGCTCAATAGACGCCTTCGCGGAACAGTTCCTTGGAGACAACGAAAAGCTCCATATCCTGGTCAACAATGCAGGGATAATGGCCCCTCCTCTTGCGCGCGATGGGCGCGGGTACGAATCTCAATTCGCTGCCAACCATCTCGGACATTTCCAGCTCACCTGCCGGCTTTGGCCTGCACTGGTCGCCGCCCAAGGCGCCCGCGTCGTCGCACTCAGCTCTTATGGACACCGGCGGGCTGGGGTCAATTTTCACGATCCCAATTTCGAGCGCCGTCCGTATGACCCGTGGATCGCCTATGGGCAGTCGAAAACGGCCAATGCGCTGTTCGCCGTCGCGCTGGACTCGATCGGTCAACGTCAAGGCGTCCGCGCTTTCTCCGTGCATCCCGGAGGCATCGTGACGGGTCTGATCCGCTACATGTCGCAGGCTCAGATCGACGCGAGTGAGATTATCGATAAGACCGGCAAGCCAATCATCGATCCGGAGAACAACAAAAAGACGCCCCAACAGGGGGCCGCCACCACCGTGTGGTGCGCCACGAGTCCTCAACTCGACGGGATGGGAGGCGTCTATTGCGAGAACTGCGACATCGCCCGCGCGCTTCCCAGTGACGACAGCAAGGAGCTGCACGGTGTGCGACCGCGTGCAACCGATCCCGTTGCCGCGGGACGCCTGTGGCAGCTCAGCGAGCAGCTGACCGGCGCTGCCATTGATTGAGGGGTGGAATATTCCCTGGAGATTATCGGACGCTGGCTCAACGGCCCGCGTGACCGTGTTCTCCATCGCGGCTATCTGAACCCAACGGGTCCTTCCGGCTGATACCAAGGTATCGCCAATACCTTAGTCCAATTGTCTCAGTCGCGCGCTTCTGTTGTTATCGCCCAGTTGCGTCCGGTTCGGGCGGCCCTATCCAGCAATTTGAAGGTGAGAAGAGTGAGCCGAACGATCATCTTAGTCGGTATCTTTACAATCCTGGTTGCCGCGGAGGGCTTCGCTCAATCCTCTCAACAGGAACCCACGAACGCTGAGTTGCAGAAGCAGTTGGACGAGATGCGGGCACAGATGGTCAAAATGCAGAATCGAATTGCGGAATTGGAGGCGGCCAAAGCGAGCGCGGCATCGGCGGCCAGCACTGACCCATCCGCACCGCAGAGCGCGAGTGCTACGCGACAGGCGCTTCGATCGGAGCCTGAGGAGCCGGAGAGCGCCCAAGGACCGGCGACAATCCGGTTCAAAGGGCTCAGTATGACTCCGGGCGGATTTCTCGAAGGATCCATGCTGGTGCGGACCCGAAATGAAAACGCGGACATCGCAGACAACTATTCGGCAATTCCGCTGAATGGATCGTCGAACTCGAAACTCAGCGAGTTCCGCGGAACCGCGCGCAACTCGATGTTCTCGCTGCTGCTCGAGGGCACAAAAGGGAGCACAAAGCTCACGGGATATGTCGAAACCGATTTTCTCGGCGCGGCGCCGACAGCCAATTACGTCGAGTCGAATTCCTGGACGCCGCGCCTGAGACAACTGTGGGTCCAACTCGATTGGCCGTCAGGATGGACAATCACCGCCGGACAGACGTGGTCCCTGCTCACTACGAACGCGCATGGCATTGCAACGCTCACGGAACTAAGACCTGGTACTGAGGATGGCCAGTACGTTGTCGGCTTCAGCTGGACCCGGCAGAGAGCGCTACGCCTGACCAAGAACTTCAACAACAAGGTCTGGGCGGCGTTTGCGGTGGAGAGCCCGGAGACGACGTATTCGGCGGCGTTCGTGCCCCCGAACATCATGGGACTGAACACCAGCTTGAATGCCGCAACTGGAACGAACCTGCTGCCGTTTCTGCCCAATTACAGCGACGGTTTCTCGACGAACATAGCGCCCGATCTGCTGGCGNCCTGCTGCCGTTTCTGCCCAATTACAGCGACGGTTTCTCGACGAACATAGCGCCCGATCTTCTGGCGAAGGTCGCTTTTGAGACGGGATGGGGACACTTCGAGATCAAGGCACTGGGGCGATTTTTTCGCGATCGAATCGCATCCACGGCGACGGCGAATGGCCAGACAAATACNCACGGAAGGCTATGGCGTTGGATTTGGCGCGCTCGTGCCGGTTGCGAACAAAAAACTGGATGTATCGCTGGAAGGGCTCGTGGGGCAAGGGATCGGACGCTACGGCTCTTCGGGACTGCCGGACGCTACTTTAGATCCGACCAATGGGGAGCTGCGTCCGTTGCGCGAAGCCAGGATCATGGGAGGGGTCGTGTATCACCGCAACAGCCGTCTGGATCTGTACACCTACGGCGGAGACGAGTACGCGGGCCGGTATGCATTTGTGTCGCCCACCGGGGGCGCGGCGGGCTACGGCTCTCCTCTGGTGAGCTACGCCGGTTGCACGAACGAAGTTGCGCTCGATACGTGTAGCGGGGCGAATCGCAACATTTATGAAGCTACGGTGGGGTACTGGTATCGGCTGTATCGAGGCAAGGCGGGGAGGTTCGAACAGGGCAANCCAGATCCTGTACATCCATCGCAACCTGTGGAGCGGCGGAGGAAGAACGCCGCAGGGCGGCGATCTCGTGGCGTACAGCACGCTGCGCTTCTATCTGCCTTAGCTTTGCCAGGTGGGAGCGTGTTGCGTGCAAGCGGCGAGGATGGTGCTTCTGCAATAGGTTTTTCGATCGGTGCGGGCGCGGGAGGAAAGACGGCGAGCTGCAATTTCCGGGTTCTAGAACCAGAGTAGGGCCAAGAAAATCTAAGGAGAACTGGTATGAACACCATACGGCAAGAGTCAGACAGCCTCGGAGTCGTTGAAGTGCCTGCGGACAAGCTCTGGGGCGCCCAGACGCAGCGGTCGCTCGAACATTTCAGCATCGGCAAGGACCTCATTCCGCGCGAGATGATCACCGCCTACGCGATTCTGAAGAAAGGGGCGGCGGCGGCGAACCACGCCGACAAGCGGCTGGCCGATCAACAGTTCAAACTGATCGCGCAGACGTGCGACGAGATTCTTGCCGGACAGCATCACGACATGTTTCCGCTGCACGTGTGGATGACGGGCAGCGGCACGCAGTTCAACATGAACGTGAACGAAGTCATTTCGAACCGATGCTGCCAGCTCGCCGGTACTCCCCTGGGAAGCAAAAAACCGGTTCACCCAAATGACCACGTGAACATGGCGCAGTCGTCGAACGACTCCTTCCCCTCGGCCATGTGTATCGCAGCTGCGGTCAATGTGAAGCAGCGGCTGATTCCGGCCGTAAAGCAGCTTCACGACGCGATTGCCGCAAAGGCGAAGGCGTGGGACAACATCGTCAAAATCGGCCGCACGCACATGCAGGACGCGACACCCCTCACGCTCGGGCAGGAGTGGTCAGGCTACGAATGCATGCTTGCGGACGATCTCGAGCGGATCGAGGATGCGTTGAAGGGCGTCTATCGCCTCGCCCTGGGCGGCACGGCGGTCGGCACAGGCATCAATTCGGCGCCCGGATTTGCGGAGGATGCTGCCGCTGAGATCGCCAAGCTCACCAGCCTGCCCTTCGTTACCGCCCCAAATAAATTCACGGTGCAAGGCGCTCACGACGCGCTGGTGCAGCTTTCCGGCTCGCTGCGCACGCTGGCCGTCTCGCTCTACAAGATCGCGAACGACGTCCGGCTGATGTCCTGCGGGCCGCGAGCGGGTTTCGCGGAACTGAAGATTCCAGAAAACGAACCCGGCTCGTCGATCATGCCCGGGAAGGTGAATCCCACGCAGGCGGAAGCCCTGGCGATGGTTGCTGTGCAGGTGATGGCGAACGACACGGCCGTGGGCTTCGGCGGGGCCGGCGGTTACCTGGAAATGAATGTCTATAAGCCGCTGATCATTTTCAACGTGACCCACTCGGTCACGATCCTGACCGATTCCTGCACGAACTTCCGGAAGTTCCTGGTGGAAGGAACGCAGCCAAATCTGAAGAAGATCAACCAGTACGTCGAAGAGTCGCTCATGCTGGTAACAGCGCTCTCGCCGGTGATCGGCTACGACAAGGCTTCCGCAATTGCCCACTACGCGAATGACAACGACCTGACGCTCAAAGCTGCGGCGCTGAAGCTCGGCTTCGTGACGGAGGCTGAATTCGATCGCGTGGTTGATCCGAAGAAAATGGTCCGACCCTACGTAGCGTCGCCCGCCGCTGCTGCCTAAGGGAGTTTCTAGCAATCGACGTGCTCTCGGCTGGGGCCGGCTTAAAAAGTGACAGGCTGACTCCAGCTCAACCGTGTGGCCGGGAGGATCAGATGACTTCGGCAATCGCTACGCCGCAGCCCTCAGGAGCAAGCATGACGCGCGAGAAATTCTCCAATCTGATCCTCGCGTTTGCCCGGGTGTTGTTTGTCAACGGCGAATCCACGCAGCAGACTTCGCGTGCTGCCGAGCGCGTGAGCAACTGCCTGGGATTTCGCACAACAATCTTGCCGCACTGGGGAGAGCTGGAGGTTCAAGCTGAGGACACCGGAGGAAAATTCATTTCAACAATTGAGGCCGCTCCTTCCGGCGTGGACATGGACCGCGTGGCTTCGGCATTGCGAATGGTTGAGGAGTTGTGTGACGGCCGGCTGGCCCCGGCCGACGCAATGGAAGCGATCAACCGAATCGCCGCTGCCCCGCCTGCACCGACGTGGCTGTTCACTCTAGCGGCCGCGGTGGGCGCTGTAGCTTTAGCAGTGCTCTTTGGCGTCCGACACCTGCCCGCGGCGTCGCTCATATTCGTGAGCGCGTGGGCCGGCGCCGTTCTGCGCCGCACGTTGGCCCGTTACAGCACAAATATCTTTCTGCAACCATTCAGCGCGGCGTTGGTCGCCGGCGCAGTTGGAGCTCTGGCGGTTCGGTATGAACTTAGCTCGTCGCTGCGCCTTGTCGCGGTTTGTCCGTGCATGGTGCTGGTGCCGGGGCCACATTTCCTCAATGGCATGCTGGACTTGATCAGGGGCCGCATCAATCTTGGAGCGGCCCGGGTGAGCTATGCGGTGCTCGTGGTTGTGGCCATCTCGACGGGACTGCTGCTTGGGCTCGCACTTCTTGGCGTCTCCTTACCCGTGGACCCGGTCGGCAGGCCGGTGCCTCTTTGGCAAGACGTTATTGCTGCAGGCGTGGCAGTCGCTTGTTACAGTGTTTTCTTTTCCTCACCTCTGAATATGCTCCCCTGGCCGGTGGCAGTCGGTATGGTGGCCCACGCTTTCAGGTGGGCCGCGCTTACAGCGCTTGGAGCCAGCGCAGCGACGGGCGGATTTATTGCTTGTCTTATCGTTGGGACGATTCTCACGCCCGTCTCGCGGCATTGGCGCATGCCTTTCGCGGCCATCGGATTTGCCTCAGTAGTCTCAATGATTCCCGGGGTTTTCATGTTCAGGATGGCCAGCGGGCTTGTGCAGCTTACTAGCAGCTCCCAGGCGACGTGGGAACTCATGGGTGCGACGCTCGCTGACGGCTCGGTCGCCATTCTCATTATTTTGGCGATGAGCTTTGGCCTCATTTTCCCCAAGCTGGTGATTGACTACGCCGGTGAAAAGGCGGCGAAGTATTGAGCAACGAAAGAATCCGCCATGTCCAGTATCGAAGCAACGGTTGAACATGCTGGAACCGGCAAGCCGCAAACGGCGGCGATGTCCTCGCGATCAGAGCTGTGGCTGGCGACCTTGCTCAGCGTAATCGCCGGCATGGTCGACCTGATCGGATTCCTGAGCCTCGGCATCTTCACGGCACACGTAACCGGTAACATCGTGGTCATAGGCGCTCTTCTCGTGCGTCACAATCGGGTAAACCCGGCACAGATCCTGGCGATTCCTGCTTTTATCCTCGCCGTCGCAGTCACTTGGCTGATTGCCAGGGCGTCGGGCAGGCGCGGTGCGGGCTTGCTGCGGCCCCTTCTTCTGATTCAGTTTCTGCTGATTTCCTGCCTGTTGATTTTCAGTGCCATCACCAAACCCTCTGCCGATCCGCACGGCCTGATGGCCACGATTGCCGCAATGATTGCCGTCACCGCAATGGGCTGTCAGTTTGCTCTCTTGCGCTTGACCGTGCCTGTCGCGCCTTCCACCGCCGTCATGACGGGCAACCTGACGAGCGCTGTACTCGGATTTGTGGACTTGAGTTCGCGAACCCAGCCGCTTATGGAGCGTGACAGCCCCAGGCTAAGGGGCGCTCTCCATCTCCTTGTCGGCTTCTTTGTGGGTTGCGTGCTGGCCTCGGCAGCCGTTCTGTATNCTGGGCGATTGGGCTTGGTCATTGCCGGCAGCGCTGGCCTCCGTGGCCGTTGTGTTGCCCCGGGCTGTCGAATGAATATCCTTGTGGACACCCTGCTTTTGGGCGAGCTGCGCAAGAGGAGCAGCATTTATTTTGGCTGCCACAGGACTGCGGCGGCTCAGGGCTGCGCTCCGGCCGGAACCCAGAGNGGGCCCCGAACATCAGGACAAACGGGGCAGCAGCAGAAGGGGGACACTTCTAACGAGGTAAGGAAGGGGACACTTCTGAGGAGCTTTGACAGGAACCTTGCCCGTCGTGACTAACCTAGAGGCCCGACTTAGCATGGCCGCACTATGGCCGGTACGCCGTTAATCCTCGGCCAAATCGTCTCCCACTACCGCATCCTGGAAAAGGTCGGTGGAGGGGGGATGGGTCTCGTCTACAAGGCCGAGGACCAAAACCTTCACCGGTTCGTGGCCCTGAAGTTCTTGCCCGAGGACGTAGCCAAAGACCCTCAGGCTCTGGCGCGATTTCAGCGCGAAGCGCAGGCCGCTTCTGCCCTCAACCATCCCAATATTTGCACCATTTACGAAATCGGCCGGCACGACGGCCAGCCGTTCATCGCCATGGAATTTCTCGAGGGCAGCACGCTCCACCAACGCATCTCTGGAAAGCCCCTGGAGACTCAGACGTTTCTGGGCCTGGCAATTGAAATTGCCGACGCCCTTGACGCCGCTCACGCCAAAGGCATCATGCATCGCGACATCAAGCCCGCCAATATCTTCGTCACCGATCGCGGCCACGCCAAGATTCTCGACTTCGGCCTCGCCAAGCAGACCGGCGCCTCGCAATCCCGGGACACCACAACCCTCAGCACTCGTCATGCTCCCGGTATTCCCGAGCAACCTCTCACCTCGTCCGGCGCCACGCCCGGCACCGTCGCCTATATGTCTCCTGAGCAGGCCGAAGGCAAAGAGCTGGATTCACGCACCGATCTCTTTTCTTTTGGCATCGTGCTCTACGAGATGGCCACCGGCACTCTCCCGTTTCGCGGCGAGACCCATGCGCTCATCTTCAAGGCAATTCTGGATGGTGCTTTGGTTCCCGCTTCACGCCGGAATCCTGACCTGCCTCCCGAGTTGGAACGCATCATTCACAAGGCCCTGGAGCGCGACCGCAATCTCCGTTATCAGCATGCTGCCGAGATGCGTAGCGATTTGCAGCGGCTCCGGCGGGACACGGATTCCGGCAGGGCCTCCGCCGTGCTTCCGTTGTCGAAATCGAGG
>OCOJ01053556.1_pt5 | contig 15412 bp, 11 predicted proteins | sample 1539251 | NCBI WGS metagenome assembly OCOJ01 (sample SAMN01911457, study PRJEB22624) | soil metagenome | biome: Soil | place: Malaysia | collected 2012-04-30 | depth RA_metagenome m | reverse complement strand
TGGGAGCTGGCGACGGACAAGAGCGGAGCGGCGCCGGCAGAATTGAGCTACGTGACCGGCGGAATGAGCTGGGTGGCAAGCTACAATGTCGTCGCGCCGCCGAAAGGCAATGAACTGGAAATCGTGGGATGGGTGACACTGGACAACCAGAGCGGGAAGACGTTTCGCAATGCACGGATCAAGCTGATGGCGGGAGATGTGAACAAAGTGCAGCCGCGGGGAGCGAACGCTAGAGATTTTGTTTCGCTTTCGGCGGGAGCGGTGTCTGTGGAAGGGCCAACAGTTACGGAAAAGGCGTTCGACGAGTATCACCTGTACACGCTGGAGAACGCGACCACGCTGCATGACCGGGAGACCAAGCAGGTGGAATTCGTGCGCGCGGCGGGAATCCAATCGAAAACGGTGTACGTTTACGACGGGGTGAGGATCGAGCAAAACTACGCGAACTGGCCGATGGAGACCATCCGGTCGCAGGAAAGCTACGGCGTGCTTTCGAATCCTAAAGTCTGGGTGATGCAGGAGTTCAAGAACAGCAAGGAGAACAATCTGGGCATGCCCTTGCCGAAAGGACGGTTGCGGTTCTACCGGCGGGACGAGGATGGGCAACTGGAATTCACGGGAGAAAATGAAATCGACCATACGCCGAAAGACGAGATGATTCGGGTTTATACGGGGAATGCGTTTGACATGACCGGGGAGCGGCATCGCACAAACTACAAAATCGATGTGAATGCGCGGTGGGTGGATGAGAGTTTTGAAATCAAGGTGCGGAACCACAAGAGCACGGCGGCAGAAGTGCGAATCGTGGAGCATTTATATCGATGGTCGAACTGGGACATCAATAAGAACTCGGATCCGTTCACGAAACTGGACAGCCAGACGGTGGCGTTTACGGTGCAGATTCCTGCGGACGGAGAGAAAGTGGTGAGCTACCAGGTGCACTACTCTTGGTAGTCTTTTGAATGGATGAATCCAGACTCAAACAGGCCGTTTAGCTTGATCGTGACTTTCTTAATTGGCTGCCAAAGCGGCGGCTCTGTGGGAGACTCGGAGAAAACCTTTGGCGGCGGACGCTTTTTGGAGCGCAGCGAGGTGTTCACGGGCCAAGGCCTTATTGGACTTCAATTCCATGTTGGCCAAGGCGAGGCGAGCTTCGAGCTGGTAGTTCATAAATCCGGCTTTGGTGGCCTGGGTGAGGGAGGATTGTAGATTTGCCTTGGCCTGGTCGGTGCTTCCGAGAGCGGCACGCACATTTCCAGCAGTGATTCCCAAATCCAAGCGCACGCTGAGATTCTGGACTTTTGCGGCAAGCGCCTCTCCAGCTTCGATGTGCTTCAGAGCATCGGGAAGTTTTCCTTGGGCGAGCAAGACGCGAGCGAGGACCGCGTGGGCGAAGATTTCCCCGTCCAGGGATTTGTGAAGTTCATTGCCGCGCAATATTGGGTCGAAGTCCGCCACTTTAACGTCTGCGGCCTTGCCTTCCTCAATACTCAAATCGGCCAACATGAGCTCGCTTCTGCCCGCGGTACCTCTTTCGCCGGCTTGGCTTTGCATGCCAAGGGCCTCTTCGAAGCTTTTGCGCGATCCGGGAAAGTCCCCTTGCGCCAAAAGAATGGTGCCTAGATTGTCCAGCGCCCAGGCCGAAATACGCTTGTCACCAGTAGCTCTTCCGGAGGAGAGAGCTTGTTCCTGGATGGTTCTGGCGGCAGCGAGATCACCTTGTTCGTAGCGGACAAAGGCAAGCTCGTTGGATTGGAGGGCGGCGTTGTTTTTGTCGCCCATGCGCTGGAAGCCAGCGATGGCTTGTTCGAGAGTTCTTCTGGCGCTCTTAAGGTCACCCTGGGCCGAGAGGGTGTCCCCAAGATTGGCGAGAGTGATGGCTTCTCCCCACTTATTGCCGGTGTTTTGCGCAATTTGGAAAGCCTGGCGATAGAGTTCACCAGCCTTTGCCAGCTCTCCTTGGTCCAGTAGAACGAGAGCGCGATTGTTAAGGGCCCGGGCCATACCCTGTTGATCGCCTGACTCCCGGCAGATCGCGAACGACTCGTCGAATAGCTTATCCGCACTAATAAAGTCGCCTTGCCCCCAGCGGACAACGGCGGTAAGGTTCAATTCATTGGCGATTCCAGCGCGGTCGCCATGAGCAGTATAGATTTGCCGTGCGCGGTCATAGGCGGCGATGGCCGGGTCAGACTGACCCAACTTCCAGAGAGCAAATCCCTGGAGGTCGATGGCGTGGGCCATCAGCAATTGCGCTCCGAGAGCTTCGCCTTTGGTGAGGGCGGCTCCAGCAGCGGCTTGTTCCCGCTTGAAATCGCCCAAATAGCGAGCGGCCTCAGCTTCGGCAAGGTCGATTCTGGGGTCGACATCCCCTGCGCCGCCAGTCCCGGGAAAGGACTTGCGCATGGATTCAACGGTTTCCAGGGCATCTTTAGCGGCTCCGGAATGGCCTTGGGCGTTGGCCAGGCGCAATGCGTAGTCGAGATTGTCAGGGAAAAAGGCGATAAGGGACTTGTAGATTTCGATGGCCTTTTTCCAATCAGCATTGGTCTCGCGGTAGTTGGCTTCGATGAGAAGGCGCTGCTCCCGGGGGAGATTGGTGGAAAGGTCGAAGGCCAGCTTGGATTCGCTCTTGGCTTGCGCATCATAACCGAGGGCTTTCCAAGCGATGGAAAGGGCTTCGTGAGCCAGGGCGTAGTTGGGATCGACAGCGACAGCCTTTTGTAAGAGGTCGCGTGCGGCGAGGGCGTCGAAGAGGCGGAGCTTGGCGAGACCCTCGGCGTAGAGGCGGTTGGCTTCGGGCTGCGTGGAAAGAGAAGCGCGCAGACTGGTCGCTTCCAAATCGGAAAGGGTGCCTGCGCCGAGTTTTTCGCGGAGTTGCGCGCCGGCGTGCGAGACCAGGTCAAAAAGCTGCGTTTCTGTTCCCGTGGCGGAGAAGGAGCCAAGGGTTTCTCCCGTGTGAGCATCTTGAAGGCGAAGATCCAGGCGGATTTGTCCGCCAGACTCCTTTCCTAAAGCTGTGTAGGAGCCCAGAATGACGAAGTCCGTGCCGAGGATTTTGCTTAAGCGCGCGAGGGTGTCCTGGGCAAGACTGTCCGCGTCGGGAAGAGAAAGATCCATTTTTGCGCGAGAGACGTTCTCTTCGGAAATGGTGCGGATCTTTTCTCCAGTGCCGAGCTCGGTGGTGAGCATTTCCGAGAGGCCGGTGGAAAGCCAGGCGGCTTCGGGGCGGTGCGAAACGTTTTTGAAGCCGAGGACGGCCACAGAGCGGCGGCGAGGAACAGAAGAAACCGCCGAGGCCGGGGGAGGGGCCAACNNTCGGGAGAGAATTTGCGCGAGAGGCGGTCTCGAATCTTGCCGACGTTCCAGCCGAGGGCAACTCCAAAGAGCAACAAAACTGCGAACGCCGAGACCGCGACCACGGCACGGAAGCGATTCGGGCGCGGTTTTGGCAGTTCGCCATCGGACAGGGCTTTGAGGGCAGAGTGAAGTTCCTGAGCGGACTGATAGCGCTGCTGGGGATTTTTGTGCAGGGCTTTGAGAATAAGGCTTTCGAAGGCGCGGGGGACTGAAGCGTTCATGGAGGTGGGTGACGGGGGCGATTGATGAAGAATGGCATCAATGGTTCGAGCAGGTTGCAGCTCGGGGAAGGCGCGTTGGCCTGTAGCCATCTCAAAGAGGACGGCGCCTGCGGAGTAGATGTCCGTGCGGGCGTCGACGGGATCGCCGCGCAACTGCTCGGGAGACATGTAAGGAAGGGTTCCTGAGATGCCGGGAACTTCCGACATGCTCAACGTGGCGTCGGCACCTTGGCCGGGACGAAGGAGTTGCGCCAAGCCGAAATCGAGAATCTTGAGCCGGCCCTCGGGCGTGACAATGAGGTTGCTAGGTTTGAGATCGCGGTGGATCACGCCCTTCTCGTGGGCAGCGGCCAGGCCTTGAGCCATTTGCTGAGCGAGAGTCAGGATTTCGGGGACGGCAAGAGGGCCGGATTTGAGCTTCTCGGCGATGTTTTGGCCGGGAATGAATTCCATCACAAGGAAATCGACACCCTTCTCGGTGTCGAACTCGTGCACGATTTCGATATTCGGATGATTTAGCCTGGCGAGGGCCAGAGCTTCTTTGCGGAAACGCCGTCGCGCGGACTCTTCCGTGAGAAGCCCCGGTGGGAGAACTTTTGTGGCTACGTCGCGGTCGAGCTGATCGTCGTGGGCGCGGTAGACTTCTCCCATCCCGCCGGCGCCGATTTTTTCCAGGATGCGGTAGTGGCCGAGCGTCTGGCCGATCATGGGAATGGAACCGCCTTGAGACGCAATCTTAGGCCGCACCCTAAGACAAGTCAACGCAAGTGCGGCACTCGCCGTTGCAGATTGCACGAAAGGGGGATGATTCAAAAGGAGGGAGTACACTGTTTCGTTTTTGCATTCTAAAAAGGGTTTCAAAGCAAGCGGAGAAGAGGAAATGACGATCAACGGAATAGCTGATTGGCGGCCGCTGGCGGGGATGCGAGTGGTTACGCTGGCGACCAATTTGCCGGGGCCGGCCGCGGCGGCACAACTGAGCAAGCTGGGAGCAAAAGTGACGAAGGTTGAGCCGCCCAGCGGAGACGCCATGGCACAGCATTGCCCGGCTTGGTATCGCGCGCTGAGCGCCGGACAAACCGTGGTCTCGCTGGATTTGAAAAAGGCAAGCGACTTCCGAAAGTTCGAGGAACTTCTGCAAAGTGCGGATTTGCTGCTGACTTCCAGCAGGCTAGCGGCGCTGAAGCGGCTTTCGCTGGGATGGGAGGAAATTCACAAAAAGTATCCGCGGCTTTGCCACGTTGCGCTGGTGGGACATGCAGCATCGAAGGAAGATGTTCCCGGGCACGACCTGACGTATCAGGCGGCGTGTGGTTTGCTGGATCCTCCAAAGTTGCCGCGAACTTTGCTGGCAGACTTGGCCGGTGCCGAACGGCTGGTGAGTACGGCCCTGGCGTTGCTATTGGAGAGAGCACGCACGGGGATAGGGGCTTATGGGCAAGTTTCGATTGCGGAAGTTGCCGAACAATTTGCCGCCCCGTTTCGCTACGGTTTAACGGCACCGGGAGGGCCACTAGGGGGCGGACTGTCAGGTTACCAGCTATATCGCACGGCGGATGGATGGGTTGCGATTTCTGCTTTGGAGCCACACTTTTGGGCAAGACTCAAGCGGGAACTAAAACTGGAAACACCGAACTATGAGGAGTTGGCATCGCGGTTTTTAACGCGCGGCGCAAACGAGTGGGAAAAATGGGCTGCGGAGCGAGATTTGCCGATTGCTGCGGTGCGCTAAACCTGTTTCAAGACTGCGTTGCAGCCAAAATCCCCGTGCCTTCGCAAATTGAACTCGAATGGGATTCTCTCGGGGTTGTCCCGCACTGAATCAGCGAAACGGGACATTTCAACCAGTGAAATTGAACGTAACGTTGACAACCATGTCGACGGGAACCGGCTGGCCATTGAGAAGAGTCGGTTGGTACTTCCACTGCGCGACTGCGTCCAGCGCAGCCGAAACCAAAAGAGGATTTCCAGAGACGACTTTCATTTGCGTGACGTTGCCATGCTCGTCGATGACGCAATCGATTAACACGTTGCCGTTGACCCTGGCTTCTCGCGCCAAGAACGGATAAACGGGCTGAATTTGCCGGATTAAGTGCGGCGCCTGCACTCTACCTCCGACCCGGTAGGGGCCCTTGTGAACTGGAGGCTTTGGAGAAGGAGGGACGGGGAACTGGTGGTTCGCGGACCCGAAGATTCCTCCGAGGACACCGCCCCATTGGCCGCCGGGAACTCCGCCCGGCACCCCACCCGGCACACCGGAAAGAGCGGGTTGTAGAGGTTTCGGTTCGTCCTTAATTTGTGCGATTTGCTTGGGAATTACGCGGGGTGCATAGAGCTTGTCTTCCCGCAAATGAAAGACGGGATGGCGGGGAGCAACGGGAGGAGCGGGAGCAGGAGGTGGAGGTGGAGGTGGAGGAGGAGGGGGAGCTACAAGAAAGGTTCGCTGGAAGCCCGAAAGATCCAGCGCATGCGTGTACAGCAAAGGAATGAGGACTAACGTGGCGAGAAGGACGGCGTGACCGACGAAGGAGAGCAGAACATCGAGTGCGCGGCGAAAGGGCTTAGCTTGCCCACGATCGAGAAGGTTGGCGGCAAAATCTACGTTTAGCTTGTAGGTTCCCGACGAAGAAAGAGAATGGGGAGAAGAAGAACGCGTGTGGTTTGTTTCTAAGTGTGGCTCTTCCCCGGTTACTGGAGACTGATCTTCGCGATGCATCTCGTTCACCTACACAATCGTTAGATGCAAAACGAATTTGAGGCGATGGCCGAAAAAAAAGATGATTTTGAGAAGCGGAAGGAATCTGGTCCCAACGTGCGATGGTTCGTTAAGGGCGGATCCAAATACAAAAAAATTCTCAGTTTTGCAGCGACAATCCGACTTTGTGGCCAACATTATCCCAGATCAGACAATGAGAAAATGACTTTCCTGTCCCCTCCCGAGCAGCCAGCGTTCCTTCGGCGCGCGAGTGTCGGTTTTTCGTGCGCCGGTCCCAGTGAACGCCGCGCTGCCCCGGGGAGGGGTCAGGAAGCCCAGTTCAATTCCCGGAGCTGCTCGCTGCTGCGGTCTGTTGCGTGCCGGCCGGCGGCTTCGAGGCCGTCTCGACGGCTTTCAGTTTTGGCTCGGTGCGCTGCCAAAGTAGGCGAGCGTCGGAGGCGTCATTCGGATAAGCCTCCGTGGACTGCTGCCCCTCGGGTTCGAGCAGGATGTCACTGCGCCGGTTGTAGGCCAACCAGGTGGCCTTGGTGCGGTGCATCATCCACTTTTCCGGCTTGTCCGGGTCAGCGGACTGAAGTTTAGCGACCTCCTTCTCGGGAAGCTGCTGGTCTTTGCCCATCGCGCGCGTCTGGATTTTGTCCGGCGCGATGCCCTGTGCGATGAGGTAGTTTTTGATTAACGCAGCTCGCCGGTCGGTCAGTCGCTGGTTGTATTTTTTGGAGCCGCGCACGTCGGCGTGACTGACGATCATCAAACTGGCTTTTCCGTCATATTGCCCATAGTTTTCGAAGTGATTAGCAAGCCGGGCAAGAGTTTTCTGCTCGCTGGCCACTAAGCCGACTTTGGGATGCTTTTTCGTCGGATAGGCCGTTGGGTAGAAAACGCTGGCGAGATGAATGGGCGGAGGCGGGTCGATGGAGCCGACAATGTGCAGGGTCGCGGTGCGAGTGGTTGTGCCGCCACACGCATTCGCCGAAGTGAGCGTGTAGTTCACGTCTTCATTGACCGGGCCGGTGGCGGTCTGCTTCGGAGCAGGCTCCAGGACGCGGCTTCCGCTCATGGCTTCCGTGCCCAAAGGCCGGACCATCACGGAGTTGGCATTAGAAGCCGACCAGGTCAGGGTCGTGGAGTCCTGCTGCACGACCTTGTCGCCGATTTTGTGATAGTGAATTTCGGGGCGGCTGAGAGAAAGTGAAGCTACCGGAGTTGCATTCACTCTTACGGTGACAGACTTTGTGTATTCCCCGCCGGGGCCCTTGGCGATGAGTTCGTAGGTGGTCGTTTTCGTGGGATTGACTGTCCGCTCGCCGTTCCCGGAAACGGCTCCTACGTTGGAAATGGAGGTGTCCACAGCGTCGGCGGATTTCCAATCCAGGTTGGTGGTTTGTCCGCAGCCGAGTTGGGTGGACTGCGCGGAAAGCTCGCCGGTGACGGGAGCAATCGGAACCGTGGCACTGGCAACGCCGGCTTCAAAGCGCGGCTGCGGCCCGAGAGTATTGCCCACCTTCCAATTTTTCGTTGTCAGTTTTCCCTCGTGGTTCAGGTCGACAATTGTTTTCTCGCCGGCTTTCGCCGTGACTTGGCCCGACCAGATGGTGTTTCCACCTTGCGTGACCATCACTTGATAGATTCCGGGTTTCACCATGAGGCGTTGGTGCCAGATCCAGTCCCAGTCAAATTCGTCCACGTGGCCGACGAAATAGTCCGGCGTCGTGCCGTTCAGCAAGACCGCTGCGCGGGGATGGCCTTTGAATTCGATGTCGGCGAACGGGCCGGAGACCTTGTCGCCGGAAGGCTGGAGGGAGACGTTTAGGACGATGGTTTTGTTGGCGTCGATTTGCACATCCTGGACTTTGGGCAGGTAGCCGTAATTGTATACGCCGACTTTGTGATTTCCGGCAGTCAGGTCAATCGTTTGATTGCCGTCGCGAATGGCCTTGCCGTCGACGAAAACGTAAGCCTGTTTTGGGCTGACATGAATCTTCAGCTTTCCATCCGCTTGTGAACTTTGCGCCGATACCGGCGCCACGACGAAGAGGGCAGTGGCAAATAGAAAAAGAATGCTGGAAACAAAAGGCCTAGTTCGCATCTACAGGGTTCTCCTTCCTGACAACGATCCTTTGCCTGGCGGGCCAACCTGATTTTCAGGAGCGGCGAAGCGGGGTGGCGGGCGATCCCCTCCGGAACGCGTCACCGCCGGCCGGAAGCGGCCGAGAGAGTTCGCGCTGTGAAAACAGCTACTTTATATCGTATCACGATATAATTGTCAAGAGGCAGATTGGTAGGAGAATCCAGCTGTAGAACCGCAAAGCAAAGCGAGAAATTGGCTATGGTTTCTGGGTTTCAGCAGAACTGTCTGTGGCGACATCGGCGAGCTTCATCACCAAAACCTGGCCGTTCGAATGGAAGCTGCCGCCGGTGGCTGTCTTAGCCTCTTTCATGGGGTTTTCCGGCGTGAAGTGCGTGACTTCTGCGACCAAACCAGTAGCTTCGAAGGTTTTTTCGACATAATCGCGCTCGAGGTCGATGTCGGGATCAATCTTGTGGGTGATGCCGTTGTTGCGCTGGTCGCGTTCGAAGCCGACGTCGTGCGTGGCCGCGCCTATCCACAGAGTCTGGCCGTCCACCTGAAAAGGCGCTTTCCAAATGCGCAAATGATTGCGCGAAGCAACGACAGAAATGGGTTCCGCGTGAGCCCAACCGTAATCTTGCGGGCGGCCGAAAAGATAAAGCTGGCTCATGGGCATGGTGAGGTAGGACTCCTTGGATATGCTTTCGAGGAAGCCGTGCAAGATGGTTCCTTTAACGTCGGCATCGACTTTGACCCATCCGGCGGTGGTGAACGCGTGTTGCATGGCGGTTTCCGAGCCGAGGATGAGGAAGTTGACCATGTCGCCGGGATCTCCCGCTTTGTCGCTGACGCGGCGGGGAATGTTGGAAAAGAGAGTGTTGTCGATGCCTGGCATAGAAGCCACCTGCTTGGCGACGACAATTGCGGGAGCATTTCCTTCGGCCGCGAAGACTTCAATTTGGACCTTGTAAGTGCCGTCGGCGGAATCGTCCTTGCCCTGGTTGATGCCAACGGAAAGCCGTCCGTTCGTGGGCGCCACAATCTCTTTGCAGGCCCCAACCAAGAAAGGTTGAGCGGTGTCAGCGTCTCCGATGCGGCCGATCACGGCGCCGCGGCCGGCTTCATTGAAGGGCAGGATGCGAAGCAGATCCTTGAAGCCGCGGGCGATGCCTTCGGGGCCGTTATCTGCCTTCGCATCCGCGTAGCGGAGCGTTCCGCTTGCAGTGAGGATGATGCGCTCGCCCGCTTTCACGTCGATGTTCGTATCGAACCAGGATTGATCGCCGGTAAGCTGGATTTCCTGCGAGGTTCGCGCCTTGCCGGTTGGCGTTTGCTTTGACGCAGAGTCCTGGTCTTGCTTGGGCGCGGCCTGCTGCGCTGCTGGTCCGGGGTCTTCGCGAACTAATTGAGCGGCAAGACGTGATGGCCCCATAGCTGAGGTAGCCCAAACTAGAAAGAGCAAAGACATTCTGTTTAAACAAGAAGCGAGCATAGGAGCGAGCCATCCTGCATAGGGCGTGGGCGCATCCTCACTGTTAACAGATGCTCGCAAGGGAAGCAAGCGTTGGCCCATAACGTCGCGCGACGGGTCGTGATTTCTTGACGGATGAGCAGGTGGCTTGTAAATTGAAAATATGCAGCACAATGGGCAGGGCTATCTCTTCCTCGCAGACTTTGAAGGGGCGGCCGAGTACAGGGGCAGCCGCTAACCGGTCAGTGCGTCCCGCCGCGAGCAATGCTGCAGCACCGTTCATGAGCAAACCGATTCGACGCATTGCATTGGCAATACTGAGCGCCGCCGTGGCGTTTCCGCTGGCGTTGAAGGGGCAGCAGCCCGCGCCACAGCCCCGTTATCGGCCTGCTCCTGCCACTAACGTGACAGTGGACGGCAACGAGGTCATGTTTACCACGATGTGCGCCTTGCTGGCCTCGGGATTTGAATCCAACGTAAGCGCAGAGAACTGGCATCCTTTGCGCGCGCGGCTTCGCGAGCAGATGCAGCAACAGCAAGGCCCCGGGGTAGAAGCGGTGCGGGATTTCTATCAGCGGCACGTGCTGAGAGATCCGGGCGCAACGCTCTCGCGCTATATCTGGTTCGCGCTGGTTTCCGGGCCCGCTCCAAAATTCACACCGACTATGCGGCGCGATGACCTTCCGCCGGAAGTGCTGGCGCTTGAAGGCTTCAGCGAAGTTCTCTCAAACTATTATCAAGAGCAAAAAATCGGGAAGCTCTGGCGGGATTTGCAGCCCATCTACAACGGGGAAATCGAGCGGCTGCACGATCCCATTTCGCAGATTGTTTTCGTCGCGACGGCCTACTTGCGGCAACTGCAAGATACATCGGATCCGCGGGCGTTCACGATCATTGTCGAGCCGCTGGTTGGGCGGATTACCAACGTGCGCAATGCGGGAGACCACTACTCCATCATATTGAGCGGAGCAGATAATGTCCCGACGGACGTGGTGCGTCATGCTTATCTGCACTTCCTGCTGGATCCTTTGCCGTTGCGCTATTCGCATGTGATTGCGGTGAAGCGGCCGTTGTTTGAAAAGGCGGCGCAAGCGCCCCGGTTGGCGCCCGATCTGAAGGATGATTTTGAGTCATACTTCGCGGAGTGCACGGTGCGAGCCGTGGAACTTAAGTTGAAGCATCTATCCCCAGGCGAGAGAGAAGCGGCGATGGACCGCGACGACGCGGATGGCTATGTGCTGGTACGACCCTTATTCAATGCCTTAGCCAACTACGAGAAATCGGAACCCTCGATGGCCATCTATTTTCCAGACATGGTGCGAGGCATTGATGCGGCGGCAGAGACCAGGCGGATTGCGGGAATTCAGTTTGCTCCGGCCGAAACTGCGCAAAATGCCGATGACCCTCAGGCCGTGGAGGTAACCCGGCGCCGCGCACCGCCAACCACCGTGCCGAATGACGCGGAAGCGATTGCGGCCCTGACGGAGGGCGAACGCCGCATTGCAGAAAAGAACCCCCGGTCAGCGGAGGCTTCGTTCCAGAAAGTTTTGGCAAAGTATCCGGACCAGGTGCGGGCCTGGTACGGATTAGGGCTCGTGGCGCTGTTGGACCACGATGGAGCACGGGCGAAACAGGTCTTTGGCCGATTGACGACCGGGGAGCACGCGGCAACCCAGGACCCTATGGTACTGGCATGGTCGCATGTTTACCTCGCTCGGATATATGATGATGAAGGGCGGCAGGAGCAGGCCCGACAGGAGTTCCAGGCAGCCCTCGCCGTGCCGGGCGGGCCCGAGCAAGCCAAGCAGGCAGCGCAAAAAGGGTTGGAGACTGTTAATCTGGAAAAACCGGTTGAGCGGCCCTGAGGACAAGGCAGGTCGAGACGCGATGCGAGATAACTCCGACTGAAAGAGTAGCTCGATATTCGAGCGATGATCGGAATAGGAGGAAGGAAGATGAGAGGGACGTGGCAGAAGTGGATAGGAGCTGGGGCAATCGGGGGGTTGTTCTTGCTGGCAAGCAGCGGCGCCATAGCGCAATCTTCCCAAAGCAGTCAGAACCCGCCGACGCCCACGCAACAGCAAACAGACAAAAAACCGCCGAGCGACACTCTGACCCTGGATTCGGCGCCGCCTCCGGTGAGCGCCGAGGAAGATGCCGCATTCAAAGCCTTCGACAGCGCGCCGATGACCGACTTGAACAAAAAAATTCAGCTCGGTGAGGAGTTTTTGCAGAAATATCCGCAGAGCCGCTATCGGCCGCCCGTGTATTCGACGCTAACCCATGCGTACTTGCAGACCAACAACGTTCAGAAAATGCAAGAGGTGGGTGAAAAAGAAATCGAGCTGAACCCCAACGACGTCCAGGTATTGGCGATCTTGGCGCAAACGATTCCGCGGGCGATGAACTCGAGCACGCCGAACAAGGAGCTGCAATTGGAAAAGGCGGAGAAATACGCGAAGTCCGCGATCGAGTTGACTCCAACGATTTCTAAACCACCCAACCTTACGGACGATCAATTCACGACGGCGAAGAATCAAACCCTGGCTATGGCCCACAGCGGGCTTGGGTTGGTTTATTTCCGCAGGGGCAAATACGCGGAGGCAATTCCGGAGCTCGAACAAGCGACTAAGATCGATCCCAATCCGGAACAGGATCCCGTAAACTTCTATCTCTTGGGGATTGCGAACGAAAAGGCATCGCATTTCGATGATTCAGTCGCGGCCTTTAACAAGTGCGCGGCTATTCCAGGCAGCCTGCAAGCGGCGTGCAAGAACGGCGCGGAAGAAGCGAAGAAGAAGTCCGCAACAGAACTGAGCGCGCCGAAGTAAAACCGCGCTGCCGCTAAGCGCGAATCGCCAACAGAAATGACCCGTAGTGACGATGAGCAACTCGAAGAGAGATTGGGCTACCGGTTTCACCGACGGGAGCTGCTCGAACGAGCTCTGACTCACAGTTCTGCTTTGCCAGAACTGAACGCGGAGCGTGACGAAAAATCGGCAGGGCAGGGCGTCATCCAGGACAACGAGAGGCTGGAATTCTTGGGGGACGCTGTCCTTGAATTGCTGGCCAGCGAGCATTTGCTGGAAACCTTCCCGGGCTGGAGTGAGGGGCAACTTTCGAAAAGCCGCGCGCGCCTAGTGAATGCCCGCTCTCTGGAAAAGGCCGCAAGGCGATTGCAGCTTGGCGAACATCTTCGGCTGGGCCGCGGGGAGGAAAAAACCGGCGGCCGGAACAAGCCGGCTTTGCTCTCAGATGCGTTCGAGGCGGTTATTGCCGCAGTTTACCTGGACGCGGGACTGACGGCGGCTCGTGAAGTACTGATGCAAACGCTGATAAGACCGGCGCTCGAAGAGCGCGGAGAACATCTCGCGGACTCGGACCGAAAGTCAGCCTTGCAAGAATTTCTGCAAGGCCGAGGGAAATCGCCGGCGGAATACCGTCTGACACGAGAGCAAGGGCCCGATCATCAGAAGGTATTTCAAGTAGAGGTTTGGGTGGAGGGCGAGCGTATGGCCAGCGGCGAGGGAAGCACGAAGAAAGAAGCTGAGCAACGCGCCGCACGGACCGCCATGGAAGCGCTGGAGCAGGCCGAAACGAAGAGGTAAGGCAGAATGACGGAAGCAACGACTCTACAGGTTGAAGCAGAGGTACAGCCGAGGCACGAAGCAGAGCACCGCGACAAGACTACCCTGTCCGAGTACCTCGAGTCCCTGTTGGTAACTGTGCTGCTCGCCTTGTTTGGGACCAGCTTCATTGTGCAGGCGTTCAAGATTCCTTCCGCCTCGATGGAAGGAACTCTTTTGATCGGGGATCACCTGCTCGTCAACAAGTTCATTTTTGGGGGGACCGGGGCTTGGTACGAAAAGCTCCTGCCTTACCGGCCGATTCAGCGCGGAGACATCATCGTCTTCAAGTATCCCTACGCTGACCACCAGCACTTCGTAAAACGCGTGATTGGATTGCCGGGCGACCGCTTGAAGATGGTGGATCGAGTCATGTACGTCAACGGAAAGCCGCTGAATGAGCCGTATGTCGTGCACGACGACATGGCAGGCTACGATCCCTTCAACATCTCCTTCCCGCCGCGCAGGGACCAGATGATTTCCCCACAAGTAGTGCAAGAATCGGGGTGGAGGAACCAGATCCGAAATTACGTTCAGGGAGATGAGCTCGTTGTTCCGCCGGGAAAATTATTTGCCATGGGGGACAATCGCGACCATAGCTCGGACAGCCGCTACTGGGGATTTGTGGATCGCAACGCCATCATGGGGCGGCCGATTCTGATTTATTGGTCGGTAGAGGCAACCAGCGCCGACTACGGCCAAAGCACGTTCTGGCAGCGTCTGGTCGGTGTGTTCGATACACTGGCGCATTTGCCCGCGCGAACCCGCTGGAGCCGCATGCTTCATACCGTGCATTGAAATTTGATGCGCACTTGTGTCTAGGCTCCTCGAATCCAAACGCGCTTCTTTTCATTTTCCGGCCAGTCTGCCAAACTTTCCGCACAGCATGAAGACGCTACGAAAGTGGTGGAAACTCGCGCTGGCGCTTGTAGCGCTGGCGCTCGGCCTGCAAATCGGCGTCTCGCTTCTCGTTCGAACACGCGCCGTGCACGCGTATCTCACAGCTCATCTTGAGCGAGCATTCGGGAGGCCCGTCGAAGTTCGCGAGTTTGCCGCGCAGATTCTGCCGCGCCCCAGGCTCGAAGCCGGCGCCGTGACCATCGGAGAAGACCCTGCGTTCGGGAATGAGTATTTTCTGCGCGCTGACGGGCTATCAGCGGAATTGCGGTGGACGGGATTGCTGCTGGGCCATTTTGAGTTTGGAACATTATCGCTCACGAGGCCCAGTTTGATCCTGGTGCGCAACGACGACGGGAGATGGAACTTGGAGCGCTGGCTGCCGCCAGCAAAATCGAATCCTGGCCAAACGACGCGTGTTTATGGGCCGCCCGCGCCCGTCGCGCCGGTAAATCACCTGGAAAGAATCGAGTTTGACGACGGTCGAATCAATTTCAAAGATGGCGACAACAAACAGCCGTTTGCCTTCACCAACGTTTCGGGAAGCGTCGAACAAGTTTTGCCCGGGCGATGGCAAGTGCGTTTGGAAGCCCAGCCCTGGCGCAGTGGAGTTGCCCTGCAATCGGCAGGAAGAGTTACGGTGCTCGGCGACGTTGCGGGCACATCCGCGCGGTTGCAACCGGCAGAAATCGCCCTGCAATGGAGCGATGCTTCTCTCGCCGATGTATTCCGCCTTTTCCGGGGACAGGATTATGGCCTGCGCGGCACATTCGCGCTCGATGCTTCCGCGCGAAGCGCGAACTCCCAAGACGGCCAGCCGGGAGATTGGACTTTTATTCTGCAAGGGCGCGCCGCGCAAATCCATCGCTGGGACTTGACCGAGCGTCCCGATAATCCCAGCATGAACGTCCGCTTAACGGGCCGCTGGAACGTTGGCCAGTTGAAGTTTGTTGCCGAACAGATCGCCATTGAAACGCCCAGGTCGAATCTGCGCGGGATGGCCAAACTAATCGGGGGAACTTCGCCTTCGATGGAATTCCGCTTGGATTC
>OCOJ01032971.1_pt2 | contig 15412 bp, 13 predicted proteins | sample 1539251 | NCBI WGS metagenome assembly OCOJ01 (sample SAMN01911457, study PRJEB22624) | soil metagenome | biome: Soil | place: Malaysia | collected 2012-04-30 | depth RA_metagenome m | reverse complement strand
TGCCCCTGGCGAGTGCCACGCAGCGTGATGGCGCCTTCCCAGTACGAAGGCCAATAGGGATTCTGGCTGACCAGTTCCTGGGCATCGAGCGGCGTTGACGCGTCGAGCTCCAGCGCCAGGCTGGGCACGCGAGCCGTCCAGTGGACGGGGTAATGCGCGCCAGTTGTGGGGCTCGTCCACGCGGCGCCGGGGACGAGAGAGAAATCTGCGGCGGAGAGATGGCGGCTGGCGCCGCTGGCGTCCACAAAGGTCCCTGCGGAGTAGGGGTCGAGCGTTCCGTCGCGGCGGCGCAGGCGATAGAGCATCAGCTCCTCGCCGCTGGCGAGCTGGATGCTGAGCCAATCCCATCCCGCCTGCTCCGGCGTGAGCTGGTGGGAAAAGAATTCGTGGTCCATCCAGGCGAGGCCGGAAAGAGAAAACGATTGCCCGGCGAGCTCCAGTTGCCCGGCGGCTTCGAGGCGCGTGTAGGAAATGTAATGCGAGGACTGGCCGCGGCCGGGAGCTTTCTGGCTGACGCCGTCGGCGCCGTGGATTACCGGCGGCTTTCGGGAATCGAGCGTGAGGTGGAGCGTGAATTCGTCGGCAACGGCCTGGAGAAGCTGCGCAGGCTGCGCGCCGGCCGGAGCGGGGTCGAAGCGCACCTCCCAATTGCCGTTCCAGATGCGGCGCGCAGCCAGATCGGCGCCGGCCAGTCCCGGGCCTGCGCGGTTCAGGCGTTCGGCGTGGTAGAAGCGGCCGCCATCGAGGTCGGAAAGCGCCAGATGCGCCATCCAGATGTCATTCACCGTCCATGGGCTGCTCGGGACGGGATTTTCGCGGGCGGGCTGCGATGGGGCCCGTTTTGTGCTCGCGGAAGCCGTGACCGGCCGTGCGATGCCCTGACGGAAAAAGGTGAGTTCGAAGCCGAAGCGGCGCCCCTCGGCGGATTTTAGATTGCCGGTGTAATACCACCACTCCGTCTGGTAGCCGGGATGATTGAAGTGGTCGCGGGGAAACTGGTAGCGATAGCCGGGCAGCGCCACTTCCCATTGATAACTGACGCCCGGCGCCGGAGGACCGAACACGAGCACCGCGGCGAGGCAGGCGGTCAGCGTTGCGAGCGTGCGAACCCGAAGGCGCCGGTTCCCCCGGCGCGTTCCTGCCGCATCCGCGGCCGTGGGCTCTTTCGCATCGTCGGAGAGCACGCACCGATTGTAGCTATGGAACCGAGCCAGCGGCCAGCTTCACGGGAGCAGCGGGATTCTTGCTAGCATGAAGTCGCGAAGCAATGTCCGTCTCCAGCGCAGCGACCTCCCATGCGCCAGCCTCGCTCGAAGAGACTGGCCGCGCCGTCGTCGATCGGGCAGAATTGCCGGCCATCGAGCCGCCGCAATCCTGTGATGCTTGGAACGGCACGACGTGTCTGGCGCTGGTGGCGCTGGTGGCGGTGTGGGCAGCGAAGTTTTATTCCACATGGGCCGCGTGGGGAAACCTCACCATTGACTCCGGACATGAAATGTATGTTCCGGCGATGCTGGCCGAAGGGAAATTGCTCTACCGCGACGTGTGGTTCATGTACGGCCCTGCATCTCCCTATTTCAACAGCCTTCTATATCGTTTGTTTGGCGAGCGGTTGGGGGTGCTGTATTGGGCGGGCTCGCTCTCGGCGCTGGGCTCGGCGGTGTTTGTTTATCTTGCCGGGATGCGGTTGTCTTCGTGGCGGCTGGGGTGGACCGCGGGAGCGGTGGTCGTGCTCCAGGCTTTCCAGCCGTCACTGTTTTGTTTTCCGCTCCCGTACAGCTTCGCCGCTGTGTATGGCTGCCTGGTCGCGTGCTTGTTCCTGTGGCTGACGATATGCGCGTCAGCTTCGGAGAACTGGTGGTGGTTGTTCGGCGCTGCAACTGCCGCAGCATTGGGGCTCGAACTCAAACCCGAGTTCGGGATGGCCTGCTACGCGACTCTGGGCTTGCTGCTCGTGGCGCGGAGCGTCCTGCAACGTTCCTGGAAACCAATCGCTCGCGGCATCATCGCCGCCTTGCCCGGCGTGCTGGTGTGCGGGCTGACGGTCGCCTGGATGATTTCCATCCGGGGAGTCGAATTCATCACGCAGGAAAACATCGTGAGTTGGCCCACGACGTATTTCATGAAGACGTATTCGAAGATCTGGCTGGAGCGAAACGGCTTCAGCTTGACTCCTTCGGCGTTTTACGAGGCGGGCTTGCGAACCATCCCGCTGCTGGGTGCGGCGGGGGTGGCCTACTCTTTCCTGTGGTGGAGACGGTCAGACGCGCGGTCCCGGATTCTGAGGGCCGGACTGATTCTGGCGGTTGCTCTGTCTTTCGCCGCGAAGAGTTATCTCCCATTTAGCTGGCGGGAATTCTGCGAAGTGGTATTGACGCCGATATTTTTCCCTCTGGACATGGTGCTGTATGTCGGCGCCGGCGCGCTGGCGGCCTGGTGGCTTTTCTGGCGGCGGCCAGGTGCCGCCCGGAATCCGGCGCTGCCGCTTCTCCTGAGTTACGCGAGCCTTCTGGCCTTCCGAATTCTGATGGGGATGCGCACGGCAGAATATCCGATCTATTACAACGGGCCGGTAGTCCTGGCGTTCCTGCTGCTGGCCTGCTGGATCATTCCCCGGTCCGGACGTTTACCGCGGTTCGTGCTTGTGGGTCAATCGGTGATCTGTCTGGGCTGCTTGACCGCGGTGTTCTTTGCGGTTCGAACCGGTGAATCTTACGCAAGAGACTACGTCCCGCTGGCGACGGAGCGTGGCACCGTCCGCGCGTCCCCCAATCTGGTGAAGAATTATGAAGCCGCGATCCGTTTCATGAAGGAGAAGGCTGCCCTCGGGGAATCCGTCCTGTCCGTTCCCGAGGATACGAGCTTGTATTTTCTTTCCGGGACGCGCTGTCCAATTCGTGTTTATTCGTTTACGCCCGGCGTGATTGCGCCGGGCAAAATGACGCAGGATGTGATCCGCGAGATCGAGGAGAAACGCGTCCGGTATCTGCTGTGGTCCAACCGGATATTTCCGGAATTTCACACGCCCGTATTCGGAGAGGATTTTGACAGGGAAATCGGCCAGTACCTGCGGTCCCACTACCGCCGCGAGGGCCGACTGGTGCCCGGCTCCCCCATGTTGAGAGATTGGACGGCGGTGATTTGGGAGCGCAAACCGGAAAGCGATGGGAAGTAGTTCGAAGCGGCTGCCCACGCCCGTTTCGAGCGTCACTGAGAGACGAGCGGCGCGCTGGAGGTCGGCGCACCGCCCGGGTGAAGCGCGGGCAGGCCAGACGAGCGACTTCTTATCTTCCCGGCGCAATTGGCGTCGAGGCCGATAGCTCCGCTGCAGCCCGCCACCACGCAATGGTTTGTTCCACTCCGCTGTCCAGGGTGAATCGTGGCGCCCAGCCGACTTCCCCGGTCAGTCTCCGCGTGTTCGCCCAAATTCGGTATGGTGTCGAGCCGGATTCGCGCGCACCGAACTGAATGAGTTCCGGGCGCCCCAGTTGCCTGCCGATCGTCTCGAACACGGTTCGGAGCGAAATGGGAACACCCGATGCAATATTCACCGGCCCGCAAACCTTGCTCTCCAGCAGGGCGACAAGCGCGGAAGCCACATCCTCGACATGCAGGAAGTCCAGAATCTGTGTGCCTTCTGTGCAGGCGGCGGGCTCGCCTTTCAGCAGCGAACGCACAACATAAGCCAGGGGCCGCGCGGGATGCTCGTGAGGCCCGTACAGGAAAAAGATGCGTCCCCAGGCGAAGCTCAGTCCTGACTGCGCGCTGCTCACCTGCAGCAATTTTCCCAGGGCTTGCTTCGACGCCCCGTACAAGGTCGAGGGAGAGAGCGCGATGGCGTCCTCGCTGCACTCTCCGGAGCTGAGGTCATATTCCGCGCAACTGCCCGCCGCGACAAGCCGCGCGCCCCGGCTCCTGGTGAATGCGCTCGCGAGTTCGAGGCTGGCGCGCACCCAGTCCACGTTTTCCGCTGCTTCCCAGAAACTGCCCGGCACGGCGTACCACGCCAGATGCAGAAGGCTTTCGGGCCGGGCCTGCCGGATGAGTTCCGCCGCGCAGCCCGGCTCAAGCAAATCCATCTCGTGCCAAATTATCCCCGCGAATTCTTGCCCGGGTGGCCGCCGACGGGCCACGGCGTGAACTTCGTATCCTTTGGCGCGCAGAATCGGCAAGCAATGCCGGCCGATGAACCCGCTCGCCCCGGTCAGCAGGACCCGGCTCATGGCTTGTAGTCCTGGAAGCTGCGGTCGCGCTGGGAAAGAATCGGTTCCGGAATCGGCCATTGGATCCCGAACAGAGGATCGTTCCAGCGGACCCCGCGTGCGCATTCCGGCCGGTACGGCTCGGAAATCAGGTAAACGATTTCGGTATCGTCGGCCAGCGTTTGAAAGCCGTGCGCGAAGCCTTCCGGCACGTACAGCATCTTTCGGTTCGCGACGCTGAGTTCCAGGCCGAACCATTTGCAGTAGGTCGGCGAACCCGGGCGAAGATCCACGATCACGTCGTAGAGAGCACCGGCGGAGCAACAGACCAGTTTGGCCTCCGCATGCGGGTTCTCCTGATAATGCATGCCTCGCAGGGTGCCTCTGCGTTTATTGAATGAGAGGCTGCACTGAGCCAGATGCGGGTTGAGGCCGCGCGCCCGGAATTCCTCTTCACACCACAGGCGGGCCAAGAAACCCCTCTCGTCCTCGACGGGTTCGAGTTCGACCAGGCAGGCTCCCTCGAGCGGAATCTTGAGAAACTTCATTCCAGCACTTCAGTCGTCGGGATGGGGACCACGAATCGTCCGCCCCACTGCCGTATGAAGGCCAACTGTTTGACGATTTCGTCCCGCAGGTTCCAGGGGAGTATCAAGACGTAGTCGGGCCGGGTCTGGCGGATCCTGTCGGGGTGGTGAATCGGGATGTGCGAGCCCGGAAGGTAGCGACCTTGCTTGTGCGGACTGATATCCGCCGTGTAGTCGAGGAAGTCGGTTCCCACTCCGCAATAGTTCAGGAGCGTATTGCCCTTGGCGGGAGCCCCGTATCCCACGATGGACTTTGCGGCGTCCTTGGCCTCAATCAGGAATCTCAGCAACGCGCGCTTCGCTTCCCGGACTTTCTGGCCGAATGCTTCGTAGGTGCCCAGTTCGCGTATGCCGGCGGCCATCTCCAGGCTTCGCAGCTTCGAGACCCGGGCCTGGGGCGCACGGAAATCACCTCCTGCATGGCAGGCGTAGACCCGCAGCGAGCCTCCGTGGGTGGGGATTTCTTCCACGTCGAAGACGGCGAGTCCGTGCCGCATCAGGACGTCTTCGGCAGTCAAAAACGAGAAGTAGGAAAAGTGCTCGTGGTAAATCGTATCGAACTGGCTGCCCTGGATCAGACGAAGCAGGTGGGGAAACTCCAGCACTATGGTCCCATTCTGTTTGAGAGCGAGGCGCAAGCCTTCGACAAAGTCGTGCAATTCGGGGACGTGCGCCAGGACGTTATTGGCAACGAGCAGATCGGCTTGCTGCCCGGCGGACTGCATGGCCGCGGCAGTGGCCTTTCCGAAGAACTGTGTGAGTGTGGGGATGCCTTTCTCGATGGCGGCTTTCGCCACGTTTTGCGCGGGCTCCACTCCGAGGACAGGGATGCCGCGCTCACGGAAATACTGCAGCAGGTAGCCGTCGTTGCTGGCCACCTCCACGACGAGGCTCTCGGCGGTCAACGGGAAGCGGCCCAGCGCCTGTTCCGCGTATTCCCGCGCATGGCGCAGCCAGGTCTCCGAGAACGAGGAAAAGTAAGGATAATCTCCGAAGATCTTCTCCGGCCGCTCAAACTCCCCGAGCTGCACCAGGAAGCATCGCTCGCAAACGCGCGCGTGGAGCGGGTAGTACGGCTCCATGGCGTCCAGTTGCTCCGGCTGCAGAAACGCATTGGAAAGCGGGGCCATTCCCAGGTCGGCAAAGGTGTGGCTCAGAGGCGACCCGCAGTTGCGGCACTCGAGCGCACTCCTCACGCAGGCACCTCGGGCAAACTTTGCCGCAATTGGTGGGAACGAATCTGTTCGAGCGCCACAGCACGCACATCGCCCCGGCGCTCGTAGGCTCGATACCATTGCACGGTTGCTTCCAGGCTGCGGTCCAGGTTCCAAAGGGGTTCCCAGCCCAGCAACGCTTTCGCCTTGGCGCAGTCGAGCTTGATGCAGGCAGCCTCAGGGAGGCGCCCCTCCTCCTCAATTTTCCAGGATAGGGCCGGCCCCCACAGCTCCCGGAGGCGTCCCAGCACGCTTAGGACGGACACACACTCGGAGAGTTCCGGACCGAAATTCCATCCTTCTGAAAACCGTTGCGGAGATTCGTAAAGCTTTTCGGCGAGAGTGAGGTATCCACAAAGGGGATCCAGCACGTGCTGCCAGGGGCGAACGGCGTCGGGGTTTCGGATGGAGAGCGGCCGGCCTCCCAGCGTTGCGCGCATCACGTCGGGGACGAGCCGGTCTTCCGCCCAATCCCCGCCGCCCACCACGTTTCCCGCACGCGCCGAGGCCACGCCCGTCTTTGGGTCATGGCTTCCGCCCGTAAAGAAGGATTTCCGATAAGCGGCAACGACCAATTCCGCCGCAGCCTTGCTGCTCGAATAGGGATCCGCGCCGCCCAGCCGGTCGGTTTCTCGATAGGCGTGCTGGTCACCTAAGTTTTCGTAGCATTTGTCGGAGGTGACGATTACCACGGATCGGACTGAGGAAACGTCCCGCACCGCTTCCAGGAGGTGGGCCGTTCCGAGGACGTTGGTGGCAAAGGTGCCCGCGGGATCCTGGTAGGAGCGGCGCACGAGCGACTGGGCGGCGAGATGGAAGACCAATTCGGGCTCCTGCTGGCGGATCGTGTGCCGCAGGAGCCCCAGATCCCGCACGTCGCCGGACACACACTTCATCCCCGCGCCGATTTGGGCCAGCTCAAACAGATTCGGTTCGGTAGGGGGCGCGAGAGAATAGCCGGCCACCTCCGCGCCCAGGCTCTGGAGCCACAGGGAGAGCCAGCTTCCCTTGAACCCGGTGTGTCCGGTGAGAAAGACCTTTTTCGCTCGCCAGAACTCCGGGTTCATGTCCACACTTTCCAGGGAGCTTTTCCGGAACTCCACAGCGCTTCCAGATTATTTTTGTCGCGCAGCGTGTCCATGGGATGCCAGAAGCCCTCGTGGATATAAGCGGCCAGTTGCCCCTCGCGGGCCAGGCGCTCCAGGGGTTCCAGCTCCCAGACCGTTTGGTCGCCGCGGATGTAATCGAGCACCGCGGGAGACAAAACGAAAAAACCTCCGTTGATCCAACTGGCTCCTTTTGGTTTCTCGCGAATGGTGGAGACCCTGGTTTCGCGCACTTCGAGGGCCCCGAAGCGTCCGGGCGGCCGGACGGAAGTAACCGTCGCCAGCACTTTTTCCCGCGAGTGAAATTCCAGGAGGGATTTCAAGTTTATGTCCGCGAGGCCGTCCCCATAGGTCATGAAGAAATCTTCGTCGCCCAGATACTGGCGAACGCGCTTCAGGCGCCCGCCGGTCATGGTGTCTTCACCCGTGTCCACGAGCGTGACCTTCCAGGGCTCCGCCGCGGTCTGGTGGACCTCCATTTTGTTTTGCCCGATATCGAAGGTGACGTCGCAATTGTGCATGAAGTAGTTTGCAAAATAGCTTTTGATCACGTAGCCGCGATAGCCGCAGCAGATGACGAAATCGCGCACTCCGCCGGCCGAGTAGATTTTCATGATGTGCCAGAGGATGGGCTTGCCGCCGATTTCGATCATAGGCTTCGGGCGCAGATAGCTTTCCTCGCTGATCCGCGTGCCCTTGCCGCCCGCTAGAATCACGGCCTTCACAATCGGCTCGCCTGGCTTTTGAACACCGCGCCTTTGGAGATTTTCCGCTCGTGCTGGAACGACAGCAGAAATAGCTTAGCGCGAATCATCCGTGTCCCCGCGGGGAAAGAGCCGAGATGCTCTAAGAGGCATGTGGAATTGTGGCGCTCGGGTTGGCGCCGCTTCACACGGGCCCGCATGCCGGCCCCGCGATTAGCCGGCGTCTGAGCGAGTTGCCGTGGCCTCCATCAAAGCCCCGCTCCTCGCCAGCCAACTGGCCAGGGCCAGCAACGCAGCAGGCAGCGCCAGGACAGCTCCCGCCGCGAATGAGAGCACGACGGCTGGTCCCAGAGGGTCGAGTCCCATCAGGTAACGCGTCAGCGTGTTCAGCCGTCCGGTCAGCCGGCTGAGCGTGCTCTCCACCCAGCCATATGGATCGTGCTCCGGTGAAGCAAATCGCAAACTGGCCAGCCGGAGCCCGGCGCGCTCCAGAGTCGCCGCCAGCGTCTGCGGCGTGAAGTGAATCAAATGACGCGGCACGTCGAGATGCAGCCAGCTTGGCCCCGCGAACCGCGACTGCCAGCTCGCAAAATTCGGAACATTGGTTACCAGACGCCCGCCGGGCGCCAGCCGCCGGGCGCACTCCCGGAGCAGCGGCACCGGGTCTCCGACATGCTCGAGCACCTGGAACATGATGATCAGATCGAACCGCCGGTCCGCGGGAAGATCCTCGACCGGGGTGGTGACAATCTCGAGTCCGGGGGAGCGCCGCGCCGTCTGGGCCATGGCCTCATTGCGCTCGATGCCGAGCGCGCTCCATCCGTGCCGTCGGAAGGCTTGGAGCATCAACCCCGGGCCGCAGCCAATTTCCAGCACCGATCCCGGCCCGGACTTCGCGCGCGCCCAGCGGGAGACCCGCCAGTTGTAAAACATCCGGAGGGCACGAGTGACCAGGGGTCCATACGCACGATAGGACTGCGGATAGTAAGGGTCCGGGACGCGCGGGCGCGGCGTCGTATAAACGATGCCGCAGGCCGAGCATTCCACCACCTGAAACACCGCTGAGGTAATCGGATCGCGCGCTTCGGGATAAACCGGCCGGCTGGCGCCGCCTCCGCACACGGGACAAGGATCGGTCCCGGGCGTTCCGGCTAGTGACATGCGCAACCGCCGCGCGTGCCGTGGCCGCGCATCCTAGTCCGCAAGGATTCGCGTTTCTGAGGGACGCTCCCCGCTTGCGGTATCTCCTCGCGCTTCGAGCGGCCGCTGCAGGATGCTCTTGCCGTGATTGATGAAGGCATTGGGGCGCTGCAGCCCATTCTTATAGCTACGCGCCACGTACAGCGCTGTGAATGCCAACGTCCCGCCAACGTAGGCCGCGAAGATCAAGATGCCGGCCAACGCGAGGTAAGGGGAGTGGGTTTGGATGTAGGCCACGCCCAGACCGGCCAGCGCCACGAGGCACAACGGCAGGAGATAAATCGGCAGCCGCAGGAACAGGGTGGAAGAGGAAAGGATCCCAGCAATCGCGAAAATCGCCAAGCGCAGCAGATTGTAGTGCGTTTGCCCCGCGATCCGTTTCCGGCGCTTGAAGGGTATGGCCGCGCGCCGGAATCCCACTCGTCCGATGGAGGCGCGAAGGAAGGGGAACGACGAATTTTCCTGGACGATGGCGTCGCGAACTTCCCGGGTGAAGAGCGAGAACTCGGCCATGTCCAGAATGATTTCTTCGTCGGCCACAAGATGCAGCAGCCGGTAAAAGAGCTTGCGCGCGCTTTTGAGGAGCTGGGGCTCCTCGCGGTCCACGCGCTCCCCATACACGATATCGAAGCCCTCTTCATGTTTTTTCGCGAACTCCAGGATCATTTCCGGCGGGTCTTCGCAATCCACGTCGATAAAAACCAGCAGGTCGCCTTGCGCGTTGCGCAACCCGCATTCGAGCGAAGCGTGGTAGCCCACGTTCCTGCTGGTGGTGATGACATACGTTGAGGGCCAGGACTGCCGGACTTTCTCGATCTCCTCCATGGTCCGGTCCGTCGAAGCGTTGTTCAGAAAAACCAGGTCCACCGCATAGCGTTCGCTGAGTTTGGCGAGGACCGGCCGGATGCGGTCAAAAAACAGAGGGATGACGGGCTCCTCGTTGTAGACGGGACAGAGAATGGTCAGAAGCTCGGACACCCTGGCTCCTTCGCTCTCCGCGAGAGCAGAGTTTACAGCGGTTCCGCTGAGGGAATTCTGACCGACCGGGCGATGCCGGGCAATTGCCTTCAGCCGACCGCATATCGGAGCAGTTAATCGCAGCGCTGCGCCCGGCAGCGTGACGACTCACTCCTCGTGGATCACCTCGATGGGGACCAGGCGCGCTGCGGCGCGGGCGGGATAGAGCCCGGCAAGCAGGGTAGCTACAAAGACGCCGCCGAGTCCCGCGGCCAGCAGCGCCACCGGCCAGTGAAATTGCACCGTCCAGCCGAACGATTGCTTGTTGATCACGAATATCAGGATCAGGGAGAGCAGGACGCCTAGCGCCAGGCCAGCCAGGTTCGCCAGCAGGCCGAGCAGGCCGGCCTCGCACACGATCAAACGGCGCACCTGTGGCTGCGAAGCGCCGAGAAATCGCAGCAGGCCGAGCTCGCGCCTCCGGTCAATCACCACAGCCAGAAGCGCGCCCGCAATCCCTACCACGGCGACGATAATGGCGACGGCCTCGAGCGCATAAGTGATGGCGAAGGTGCGGTCGAAGATGCGGATGGCCTGGGCGCGGATTTCCCGGTTCAGGAAGACGCTGACGCGATGACCCGCGAGCGCCCGTACGATTTCCTGCCGGGCCTGCTCCGGATTTACGCCCGGTGAAAGAAGAATGCCGAGGTTTGTCGGCGGCTCTTCCGGCAGATAGCGCGAGAGCGTGGCGCGGTCCACCAGGATCAGCCCGGGCCTCGCTTCCGTAGTCGTANCCGGCCTCGCTTCCGTAGTCGTAGAACACGCCGAGGACGCGAAAGGCAACACTGGGGCCCGAAAGCGGAAGCGAGATGGAGTCCCCGGCGCGAAGATGATGTTTGTTCGCGAAGGGCTCGCTGATCACCACGGCATCGTGGCCGGCCAACTGTGCGAGGATTTGTGCGCGGTTGCCGGAGAGGAAATTCAGCCGCCCCGTGCGCGCCACGACCGAAAGATCGCTCACGCCCAGCGTGGCGGGCAGCCCGCCGTAACTGATGGAGTAGGCGCGGAAGCTGCCGACAGCGGCAACTCCGGGGACGCGCGCGACGATTGCGGCGACTTCCGGGTCGAGCGTGGGATGGCGGTCGGCGGCGGGAGGCACTGCTGCCGCCAGATACAGGTCAGCGGGCAACTGCTGGTTCATCCAGTCCACCACGGTGCGGCGAAAGCTGGAGACCATGATGCCGACGCTGGCCATCATTGCTACCGCAGTGGCCAGCGCCGCGGTGAGCACACCGCTGCGGCGAAGCGAAGCGGCGAGGCTGCGCCCGGCGAGCAGAGGTTCGACGCCGCCCAGCCCAGCGCGCCGGAGCAGAACGCCCGAGCCGGCCATCGCGGCGGCGACGATGGCGGGCATTGCCAGCGTGGCGGCGGCGATGAGCAGTAACGCGGCCACGTAACCGAACACGGGCGTGCTCCCAAAAGGAGGCAGCAGGGAAGCGCCGAGCGCCGCGAGGCTGAGCACGGCGGCGATGGCAGCATTGCGCCCTTTGCGCACCCGCGCCTGATATTCGCGCGCGCCGCGTTCCATGGCTTCCACCGGCGCCACGCGCGCGGCCTCGAGCGCCGGGGCGAGCGCCGAAAGCAGGGCCACACCGAGGCCAATCGCCAAACCGAGGGCTACGATGCCCGAGGTCAGGGCGACCGGTGATGGCGCGCTGCTCACATAAAGCGACTCCACCGTAGCCCCGAGCATGCGCACCGCAGCGGCGGCCATGGCCCGCGCCAGCGGAATGCCCACGAACGCGCCGGTCAGTCCGAACACCGCAGCCTCGGCGAGAAAGGCGAGCAGCACCTGCGCCCGCGTGGCGCCCACGGCGCGAAGAACTCCAATCTCTCGTCGGCGGCGCACAACCGACACGGAGATGGTGTTGTAGATGAGGAAGGAGCCGACAATCATCGCGATGTAGCTGAGCAGCCGCAGATTCCAGCGAAAGGCGGCGAGCATTTTGCGGTTTTCGTCGGTGCGCGCGCCGGAACGGGCCACATGGACGCCGGGAAGTTGCGCGCCGAGCAGCGCTTCGTATTTGAGGGAATCGCTGCCGGCGGGCAGGCGCACGAGGATGCGGTCAATACGTCCCATGCGACGGAGGACGCGCTGGGCCAGGCCGATGTCCATCACCACGGTGCGGCGGAACTGCATCGCATCGGGGTAATCGGGGAGAACGTCGGCCACGCGATAAGCAGCCTCCGCATCATTGATCTGGAGACGCAGGGTATCGCCGGTGGTGCGCCCCAGCTCGGGACCGACCCAAACGGACGCATTCAAATCCGGAAGGGCGCGCGAGCGCGACGAGGAGCGGAATTCTGCGGTGCGTTGAGCGGCTCCGGGTTCGAGCGCCTGCGCGATCAAATCCAGGCCGATGAGCGGTACGACCTCGCCTTCGGGTTTGACCACGGCGAAGTCTTCCATGCGCGCCGTCAGGTGCAGCGGATACGGCAGTGCAGCGAGCCGCACGTACACATCGTCCGGCACTCCGCCGAGCGCCGTGATTTCCAGGTCCTCATTGCCCACCAGCGTTTCCAGCGAGGCGTGGAACGATCCCGCGGCGGCGCGCCCGGCGAGCTCGATGGCCAGCACTACGGCGACGCCCAGAGCCACGGCCAGCGCAGTCAGCCCGGCGCGCACCGGCTCCTGCGCCAGCGGGCGCACCAGGAAAGAACGGCAGAAGCGCAGAAAGCCCATCCGGCGTCATCCATCCGGCGCAATGCGGCCGTCGCGCAGGCGAATGGAACGGTCGGCCGCGGCGATCAGCTCCAGGCTGTGCGTGGCCATCAGGATGGCCGTGCGCCGCTCCCGTGAGATGCGGCGGAGCAGGGCGAGGATGACGTTGCTCGTCACCGTGTCCAGATTGCCCGTGGGTTCGTCCGCCAGCAAGAGCTTGGGGCCGTGCACGAGCGCCCGCGCGATGGCCACGCGCTGCATCTGGCCGCCGGAAAGCTGATGGGGCATGCGGGCGGCCAGTTCGGCCAGCTCGACCCAGGCGAGGCATTCCAGCGCGCGGGCGCGCGCCCCGGCGCGTCCGGCCAGCAGCAGCGGGAGTTCGACGTTTTCGACCACGGTCAGCGTCGGGAGNCAGCTCGAAAGATTGAAAGATGTGGCCGACGGCTTCGCGCCGCAGGCGGACCAGGCCCGCGTCGTCCAGTTCGGAGGTCGTCACGCCCGCGATCCAGACACGCCCGGCAGTGGGCAGATCCATCGCGCCCGCCAGATGCAGCAGCGTGGATTTTCCGCAGCCGCTGCGTCCCACGACAGTGACGAACTCGCCTTCGCCGAGTTCGAGCGAGACGTCTTCGAGGGCAGTAATCCGCTGGCTACCATCTGCGTACTGCTTCGAGACGTTTTCCAGGCGAAGGACGGACATGCCCCTCTCGGTTCCGCACGCTGCGGGCTCTCAGGATCAGGGTCCCCCGGCCGCGCTGCACGGTCAATTCTAACTGCTGGGTGGGGCAAATCCGTGTTGCGGGGATGCCGAAATGCCGGCTGCAGCGCTAGCCGGGCCGAAGCTTAAAACCGTCTCACAGTGAGACGGGTGGGGCTCAGTTCTTCGTTTCCTGAGACGCCGGAGACAAACCGGAGACAATTCGGAAACATTGGCCTAGGGGGGATGAATGAGCAACCTATTGGTTCTAAACGTTTTAGCTGAACTGTCTCAGAGTGACTGATCCGCCCTAGCCCCCTTTCTGCCTGGCACCCCTCTTGCTATTCACTCCCTGGAATATTCCGAGGAGGGTGTTTTATGGCAGTACGCAAGCGGCTATTTCTGGTTGGCTTCATAGCGGCCCTTGCGGCTTTGTTCGCCTTTCCCCCGCAACCGCTCCGGGCTCAGGAGAACGGCGAACTGAAGCGCAAGATCAAGACGCAGATAAATCCGAATTATCCCGAACTGGCGAAGCGAATGAACGTGCACGGCAAAGTGAAGCTGCAAGTGACGGTAGCGCCGGACGGCAGCGTGAAGACCATCCACGCGCTCGGCGGCCATCCCATTTTGGTGGGGGCCTCACAGGACGCCGTGCGCCAATGGAAATTCGAGCCTGCGCCGAAAGAAACCACGCAGCTCATCGAAATCAATTTCGATTGATCCAGCGCGCGGAAGGCGCGCGAAACCGGTGAAACATCAAGATCAACTCGCAACCGAAAGGCGGTAGGCAATGACGATAGCAAAGAAACTCTACTATGGATTCGGCTCCATCCTGGCCCTGCTGGTTCTCCTGCTGCTGCTGAACCTCAGCGTGATCACCCGCGAGCACAACGCGCGCGAAAGCGCCACGTCGGCGGTGGAAGGAGTGCGGATCATCGAATCCATCCGCTTCAAGATCATGCAGAACCGGCTCTCACTGCGGGGCTACCTGCTGAGCGGCGATACGCGGGAAGAGGAAGCGCTGAAGCGCGGGATCACCGACTTGACGGACATTATCCAGAAGGGGCAGGCAAAGACGACATCGCAGGTGCTGCGCTCCGCACTGGGAGACGTGGAAGCGAGCGAACGCGACTGGTCCGAGCATTTCTGCCAACCGCTGATCAACAAGCGCCACAAGGTGGATTCGGGCGACGCCACGGTGGCGGATTTGCAGGTGGACTACCTGCAATTGGACCCCTCGTCGCACGTGGTGCGCTCAGGCTCAATCCTGGACCAGGCCTCTCAGGCCATGAACGCGGTGATGGCGGAAGCGGACCAGTCCTCCGCCTCGGCGGCCAGGCTCGCCGCAGTGGTTTCCACCGTGGGCACGCTATTCGTCATCCTGCTGGGATTCAGCATCGCCTACTTCGCTTCCCGGTCCATCACGCAGCCCCTGGCGGTATTGATGAAGACCGCGCAGGAGATCGGCGAGACGGGCGACCTTGAACAGCCGCTGGACACCAGCCGCAAGGATGAAATCGGCGCGCTCTCCAAGAGCTTTGCGCACATGATGCGCTATCTGAAGGAGATGGCCGCGGCGGCGGAGTGCATCGCGCGCGGGCAACTGAACATCGAAACGCGTCCGCGCTCCGAGCGCGACACCATGGGCAAGGCCTTCGCTTCCATGAGCGGCGGCTTGCGCGGCCTGGTGCGCCAGGTGCGCGACAGCGCCAGCCAGGTGGCCGCCGGCTCCAACCAGGTGGCCGAAGCTTCCGAGGAATCCGCCAAGCTGGGCGTGCAAGCCTCCTCGGCAATCGACGAAGTGTCCACCACCATGCACGAGATGAGCGTGAACGTGCAGAACGTGGTGCGGAACACGCAGAACCAGGCCTCCAGCGTCGCGGAGACCTCCGCGTCCATCGATCAGATGGTCACCTCAATCCAGCGCGTAGCGGACACGGCGAAGATCCTGCTGGACATTTCCAACCGGTCCCGCGAGGAAGTCCGCACCGGCATCTCCACCATGGAAAAGGCCACGGACGGG
>OCOJ01039241.1_pt8 | contig 15427 bp, 21 predicted proteins | sample 1539251 | NCBI WGS metagenome assembly OCOJ01 (sample SAMN01911457, study PRJEB22624) | soil metagenome | biome: Soil | place: Malaysia | collected 2012-04-30 | depth RA_metagenome m | reverse complement strand
TAACTCCCTTGTAGGGTTCCCTTACTACTAGGCCCTTACCCTCTAGTACCTCTAGGGTGTTCGTCACACTCCCTGGGGTTATCTTGAGGATCTTGGCGATGTCTCCCGTGCGCGCGGATCCATTCTTCACTTCAAGGTTATAGATAGTCTTCAGATACATTTCAGGAGCTGTAAAGAATTCGTGGCTCAACTCGGAACAACACCAAACCTCTTTGTTTCTCGAAAATGAGGGTGAGCTACTTCGTAGAAAGATTCTTGGCATGTAAAGTAAGTAGTTTCAATTATCACCATAACGTAAGGTACAAAATCACCACGAGGCCCTGGGATGGTAGAAAAGAAGCCGGAAAAGAAGCCATTCGGACGGGACGGCCCACCGAAAGGGTACCCAAAAGACCAATCCGTCTATGCGGACCCTGAGAATTGGCGCTATCCGCTCCACACCTCCTGGCACACTAGGGCGGCGAGACGCTACTTCGACGAACCCGTCAACAGACACAGATACTCACAGGACGAGCAGGAATACATCGACCGGCGCATCAACCAAGCATTGAACAAATATGGAACGCCTAACGCGAAACCGCGCAGACGTTCCCCTCCAGGTGTCTCGATCGACGATATCGAGCGTCTCACGTTGGAAGACTTGCTGCGCACGTTCCTAGGTGCACCTAGGTTCAAACGTGCGAAGGACATAGATGATTCACTAGTCTCAATATCCCATGAGGACTCAAGCGTAATTGAAGGGAAAGTCAAGGAGTATTCCTTTCGAATCGATCTCCCGAACCGCACGATCCTGCACGACTGCCAAGATTGGCAGAAGAACCTGGCGTCGAAGAATATGTGCAAGCACTTAGGGAAGGTATTCTTGATGCTAGATGACGGGAAATCAACAAATATTCTACGGCGAGTGCTAAGCGAGAAGGATCAGTGGGTGTTTACTTCTCCAAGCGAGGAGAAGCACTAGGCTGAGGTAGCTTGTTTCTTCAAGAGGCCCATGATCTCGTAGCCGTGCTGCAAGGTTCCGATAGCTCCCTTCCTNGCCGTAGGCCTCTGTGAATCGCTTCGACCCATCTGAGTGGACACCCGGTCCGGCGATCAGTATCGGTACGGGATCGTCCGAATGGCCTTTGGCAATACATGGCGTCGAATGATCAGCGGTGACGCAGACAACGGTATGGGTCAAGTCGCCTAGTTTAGAGAAGAAGCCCGCGTCGATGTCTTCGATCGACTTTGTCTTTCCTTTGAAATCTCCATCATGCCCAGGTTCATCCGGGCCTTTCAGGTGAACATAAACAAAATCATAAGGGCCTAGAAGCTTAGTTGCTTGGTTCGCTCGGTCCGAATATGCTTGCAAGGTTCGACTGGGCGGGAATACTTTAGTGTCGATTCCTATCACTTTGGAGATCCCAAGCTCCACGGGCATGTCAGCAACTGCTACCCCATTGAAACCGAATTTCTGTCGAAGAGTTTCAACTTTAGGCACTTTTGATCCTGCGTCTCTCATTAGTAGGAAGTTGGCCGCTAGGTCGCCGCGCGCCCTTCGTAATTTATTGACCTCATGCCTGTCGAGTACCTCATGAATATTATCGGCGAAACTGTTCACTAATTCGGCCGTCCTTGCCGCTTCTTCGGTCTCGTCCAGAGGAACACAGCGGGGTATGGGTGTCGGTAGTTTGAGGTCCATACGTGCAACTGTTAAGTTGCCTTTGCGTTCGTAGGCTGGGTCGAGGTTCGAGATTGCTGAAGACAGCCGTCTTGCTCCATCTCGCAGTACAAGCGCACAACGGTGGCCTATCGTAGCCTTTAGCTCAAAGGCGGAAAGCTCACGCAATTTTGCATCTTTATTGAGTGCTTCGACAAGTTGAGTTGCCTCTTGAGTAGAAACGTTCCTGCCCGCTCTTCGGTCGACAATTTGTCCGCCTTCGACGGTCGCAAAGTTGCATCTCAGTGCTAAGTCGCCGTCTCGGAAATTGATCCCTGACCCTAACGATTCGACAACACCGCGGGACAAGTCCAGACGGGATGGGTCGTAGCTTAGGAGCGAGAAGACGCCTGCGTCGCTTTCCGGCGCAATGCCCTTGCCGACGGTGTAAGCCATCCCCATCTTGCCTTTCATTACCAGTTTATCTAGGGCGGGGGTCGAGGCGGCTTCTAACGGGGTCTGGTTTCCGTATTCTTTCGTGGGCAAATCTCCAACCCCGTCTAGAACGACGAACATAATCGAATGCGGCAAAGTAGGTCTGCTTGGGCGGTTTCACGGTGGTCAAATATATTGATTAGACCTGTTTCGCAAGTGCGGCTAAGTGTGCATCTTGGCTTCGGAGAAGACGAAGACTAAAATCGTCTGCACCATCGGTCCCGCAACCTCGGCTCCGGCTATGATCGGACACATGATCGAGGCCGGGATGAACGTTGCAAGGTTGAACTTTTCCCACGGTTCGCTCGCGGAACACGCGGCACAGATCCGAACCATTCGTGCTGTGGCCAAGCGGAAGAGGGCCGCGATCGGCATNTCTGGCGGATCTACCCGGTCCTAAGATTAGGGTAGGCAGGATCTCACCTGAGCCAGTCGAACTCCGTCCCGGTTCCCAGCTGATCCTAACCGCCCGACGATTAGTGGGAAACCAACGAATCGTCTCCATAAGCCACCCGTCAATACTAAGGCACCTCAACAAGGGGGACCGGGTCTTCCTCGAAGACGGCATAGTCAGACTCGAGGTTACGAATGCGAAGAAGGACGAGGCCGTCTGTAAAATCATAAGCGGAGGCCTCCTCTCATCCGGCAAGGGCGTCAATCTACCGGACAAAGGAATGCATCTGGAGGCCTTGACTAGGAAAGACATTGAGCTACTCAAGTTCGCTCTGGCAAACGGCGTGGATTTCGTTGGCATCTCCTTCGTGACCACCGCGAAAGACCTTCTCCGCGCCAGACGCCTTGTCAAGGCGGCAGAATCGCGAGCATGGTTGATCGCGAAGATCGAAACGAGGCTGGCCGTTGAGAATTTCGGAAAAATCGTCAAGCAAGCACAGGGCATAATGGTGGCCCGAGGTGATCTGGGCGTAGAAATGGACGTCGAGGATATTCCGGTGCTTCAGAAGGAGATCATAGAGAAATCAAACGCAGCGGGCAGACCGGTCATAACCGCCACTCAGATGCTAGAATCGNATGGTGAACAACCCCACTCCCACACGGGCGGAAGTTACTGACATCGCTAACGCCATAATTGACGGGACAGACGCCGTCATGCTCTCCGAAGAAACTGCGGTTGGCAAGTTTCCTCTCGAGGCCGTGAGTGTAATGAGGAAAGTTGCTGCGGCTACGGAAAAGAACCTGAACTATGAAGCGCTCCTAGACGCACGCCGAGCACGGCTGAAACCCATTGTGCAGGAATCAATAAGCTTCTCAGCCTGCGACGTAGCTTACGCTTTGAAGGCGGGTTGCATAGTCGCAAACACTAGAACGGGCCTCACGGCACATAGGGTTTCGCGAAATCGTTCACCGGTACCGATAATCGCCCTGACATACATCTTCCCGGTGATGAATCGGCTCTCGCTGCTATGGGGCGTTTACCCATATAGGGTGAAGAAGTTGGACACCACCGCTCAAATCTTCGCATCTGCAAAGCTGGCCGCTAGAAATAGTGGAACGGTGAAGGAGGGAGACAAGATCATAGTGGTCTGCGGGGACCCTTCAACACCCGGGGGAACCACCGACTTGCTCAGAGTACAAACCGCCTAGGTTCACAACATCAAGGAACGGGCTTAGGAGATGCCGTAACTAGGCAGGGTGATTCGCCGGTGACTTGCGGATGGGGTTGAACCAGGGTCACCTGTGACCCTAATCCAAATTACGGGTGAGGGTGTTACCGGTGATACACGAATCATCCGCAACCATGTACCTCTGTTCTGGCTGCTGTTGGGTGGGGGNTTTGTACTGCAAAATGATGTGAGTCACCGGTGACTCACGGATACGGCTGAATCTGACTCACCCGTGACTCACCCAAGCACAGGCGCAGATCCTCATTCCGCCAACCAAATGAAAGCTGAGGAGCACGCAAGCCAATGAGTTCCCTCTAGGGGAGTATCATCCACCAAAAGTGGAGACAAGCCGCAGCAATTCCCTGAAACGTAAGATCACAGGACGAACTGTAGCCCAGTTGAGCGAAGTGAATTGTGTTCCGTTTCGATTCACTTGGGTTCCGATTGAATGCGAGTATACGTCCAATCAAGTGTGATATGCATACACTTGGCCGCGGGGCGGGATCTTAAAGCCTAGCTGAAGTAGTTTGCGACGGCCATCTCAACGCCTTGGGCCAGTGTGAAGGGTATCCACTTGATTGCGGTCGGTGTGCCGAACATTCTGCTGACCATCAATGAACGGCCCTGTTCTTCGTACTGCATCTTGATGGTCCCATCAGTCACGTATTCGATCGCGGCGTTGACTTTCTCCTCATGCAGTCCAGCCTCCAGCATGACCATTGACGTGACTCGCCTTTCCGCTAGCTTTGCCTTGATGGACTCTAGGAATTTCTGCGCTTGGGTCGCGCCGGCGTTCATGACGAAGTCGGAGAAGGAGTCGATCACTAATCGCGCACGAGAGGTTGCATCGACCTCGCTTTTCAGTAGGTCGGTTAGAACTAGGCTTGAATCGGTGAGGTTCCGCGGGTTCGCGGAATATTTCTGCTTCGATGTGCCCGTCCTCCAAGAGTAGCAGTCCAAGAAAATCAGTTTGTCAAGTGCGGGGCCACCCCATCCGAATCCCGACATAGTCTCCTTTGCAACATCCAATGGTTCGAATGTGTCAACAAGGACAGCACTCTTCTGCTTGGCCAAGGAGTCGAAGAGGAACTGCTTTCCGAGTGTGCTCTTGCCTGAGCCGGGCGCTCCTAGAACGAGGATCATAGTTCCCGCGGGTAGTCCTCCCCTGAGGAGTTGGTTGAGGCCGATTACGCCCGTGGAGATACGTTCCAAGTCCGTCACTTTCCGGTAAAGGTTCTAACCCTGTAGACTAGGAACAGCGCGAACAACGCCATCGAACAAGTATGTACGTACATGCTCCAGTCAGCGAGGTAGCTGGTGTTGGCGAAGGCCTCTCCGACAATCCAGACCAAGATCGCGATTGAAAGCTGAAGTTTGAAACTCCGGAGTATGCCACCTTCTGAATGGCGATATTTGATTGCGAGAGAAAGGAAGAGGACGAAAGCTGCGACAAGGTCTACTATCGTAATAATTTCAGCAATTGAAAGCGCCGTAAATCCAAGGCCTGCTCCGTACGCCAACCTAGACACCTGATTTCCAATAGAGTATGCCAAAGCAAAGCAGAAGCACGGTGCCAAGAGGGTAGAACAAAACATCCGCAACGTAACTGAATCCAATGAAATCCAGCAAGTGATACGCGCCGTGAATAAGTGTGAAGGCGGCCAAGAGCATCGCTAGAGCCAATAGCCGCCGGCTTTTCGTCCTCACCTTGTACGCCATGTACAAAGGAGCGATTGCGGCAATGAGCATGAAGAGGAAGTTCAGAAGATCAAGCATCATCAGCATGTAGACCACTTACACTTGCGCGACAAACACGTATACCACCATACTCAGCTTGCATCGGGTGGCTTACTCGCTACCTTAGGCAAATGAATATCGCTTTTGGGCCAAGTAGATTGAGGGAACGTTTATTCGGCGGTCAAACGAATTTGACTTGAGTAAAAGTATTCATGGATTTGAAACTCGCCGCGAGTAACGTGAAGGAGACCGTCAGTATTGGTTGAAGGAAGAGAGGCTACGCTCTACCAACCGCTGCCTCACGACAGGGTCCGTTGCACCGCCTGTGCACGTTACTGCAACATCGGCGACGGTCAGGTTGGCTTTTGTGGAATTCGGGGGAACGTTTCGGGTAAACTGCAGCTCTTCGTCTATGGCAAAATCATAGCCGGCCATATCGATCCTATCGAAAAGAAACCCGTCACTCACTACATGCCAGGATCCAAGATATTCTCCATCGCAACCACCGGATGCTCGTGGAACTGCCTTTACTGTCAGAACTTCGACATTAGTCAGAGGCGTAAGATTGAGGGTTTGGATGTGACGCCGGAGTCTGTGGTCGCCATGACGAAACGTTATCGTTGTGAAGGCCTAGCGTACACTTACAATGAACCTTCAATCTTCATCGAATTCGCACACGATATTGGCGTGCAAGCCAGAAAAGCGGGGCTAACGAACATCTTCGTCTCCAACGGCTACGACACGCCCGATACTGTCGGTTTGATGAAGGATTTCTTGGACTGCATAACAGTCGATTTCAAGGGAAGCGGCGAGACCGGGTTTGTTAGGAAGTACATTACTATCGCAAACGCCGACCCAATCTTTCAGACGTTGCTCGAATTGCGTGACAAGACGAACGTCCACATAGAAATTACGGACTTGATCGTCCCGGAGGTAGGCGACGACTTAGGTGCCGCTAAGAAACTATCTTCTTGGATCTATGACAACCTTGGACCGGATATACCGATTCACTTTCTGCGCTTCCATCCTGACTATAAAATGATGAACTTGCCACCAACACCGGTCGAAACTCTGGAGAAGCATCATAGGACAGCCAAAGAGGTTGGGTTGAACTATGTCTACATTGGCAATGTTCCGGGCCACCCGCTTGAGCACACGTACTGTCCAGAATGCGGAGCAATCGCCGTGGAGCGAATGGGTTTTGACATAACTGCCTGGAACCTTGACGCTCGGAATTGCTGCAAATCCTGTGGAAACGAGATCCCAATAGTAGGCAAACTGAGCGCGTCCATCAATGACGAACGGTTCCTACCCGTAGTAATGTAATCAACAAATCCGATAATTCGCTTCAATGCGTGAGTCTGATTTCAAATGGTATTCACGGCAAACAGATCACTCCCTGAGGGAACCTACAACCTCAGGGAGGTATTTTCCGGTCTTGAGGATGTTGAGCCACTAATCAAATGCCTTGGCGACGAATCATCACTGAAACGGATCTTAGACAGGACTCGGGTCACTTTGAAAGACGAGGATGGGTACATGTATGTGAATGACGAAGATGGCAGCTTAGTAGTGGGGCTAGAATATTTGAAGAGCGGGGAAGAGGTTCACTTGTACCTGGACGTGATTCATGAACTGGTCCACGTCAAGCAATTCCTGCAGGGCCAGGAACTGTTCGATCGCCGGTACAGTTACGTCGACAGGCCTACGGAGATTGAAGCCTACCGTTGCTGCGTTGAAGAGGGACGTAGGATCGGAATGTCCGAAGCGGCTATCGCCGAATACCTGTACGTCGAGTGGATAACGAAAGCAGACCACGCTAGGCTGATGAGGAGCCTACGAGTGAAGAGAGCGGCGAATTAGCTCCTCGACTTCTCTAGATACCTAACGACAAAGCGTCGAGTGTATTCCTCCAAGTCCAGTTTGAGGGCGTCCTCGGGACGCACCCAAACATAACTCTGGAGTTCACGCCCGTCCAACTTCACTTCCTTACCCATGGCTTTGCAGACGTAGTCAAGGAAGATGTAATGCTCATGTTTGTGGTAGTCCTTCGGATAGATCGCCTGCTGCACAATGAGCAAATCCTCCACAATAGTGTCTAGACCGGTTTCCTCCTTTACCTCACGCACAATCGCGTCCTCAGCCCGCTCTCCAAGCTCGATGTGCCCGCCGGGCACCGTGTANCCGCCGGGCACCGTGTATCTTTCTCCCCACTTGTACGATCGAACAAGCAGCACTTCGTGTCTATCGTTGACTATGAGGGCGCCGACGGTGGCTTCTGGATAGGACTGAACCAATGATGATTCCGGCTAAAGCTGAATGGGGTGGCTAGGTCTTGCTGGTCATCATACCGAGCACGCCGACGACGGAAATTAGTCCTCCGACGATGAGGATAAGCGGTTCCTGGGTCCTCTCATATACTAGGCCGGTAAAAGTTGCGAGTGTTGCCAGTCCTAAGAGGTTGATTAGAACCAACCGTTGCTGTGCATGCATCTGAAACGCACCTGTAAGCGGACCGGGAATTGATGATTGAGCGGCGTATATTTCTATTCCTCTGCGGTGTATTTCTCCGATACGGAAAATCTAACTCAGCACTTTCAGATCATACTCATTGAGGCTTGAATGAGGGGCAAACAATTATGAACCACGTAGCTCAGTCCTCTGTATCAGGTCTCAACTCAAGATTCTCTTCTGACGTTGTAGCACTTACCGAGGAAATTTACGGTTCAGGTACGCCAGCTGTGTTAGATGCTCTCTCGAAGCCAGTAAGCACATACTACATTCGGTGTAACACCCTCAAGACTTCCCCAGAAGAGCTCACGCGGGTCTTCCTACAGAAAGGTCTCAGGGTCACGCAACATCCAATTATTCCAGAAGCTCTAGGAATCGGCGTGGAAGGGCCTTTTGACATTTCACCTGCCGGCAAACAAATAATTGTTGACAAACATGCGGCCGAATCCATACTGCAAGGAGCTAACGTTTACGCCCCGGGCATTACGAATTGTGAAGCAATACATTCGGGAGAGACGGTCACGGTCGTCTCGCAGCTTGGCGACGTGCTTGCTACGGGGCGTGCCCAGATGAGCGCCGACGAAATTCTGAGGTTCAGAAAAGGCCTAGCTGTGAGCGTGACGAAGCGGAGGTATGAAGCGCCTCAGATCCGGGACCTTCCCGAATATTCGCAAGGGTTTCTATACCCTCAATCGCTGGCGGCGATGACTACGGCTCAAGTCCTGGAGCCGCAACCAGGCGAGACTATTCTGGACATGAACTGCGCACCTGGCGGGAAGTTAACGCACATTAGCCAATTAATGCACAACACCGGTAGCATTATGGGATTGGACAGAAACAAAGAGAAGATCGATACAACACGTCGCAGTATCGCAGCCTTGGGCTGCTCTAATGTCTCAGTATCAATTCATGACTCTCGATATGCTGATGTGGATCTCCCGGACCTGAAACCCGACCGGGTAATTGTCGACCCGCCATGCAGCGCTCTTGGGCTGAGACCGAAAATCTATGATGTGACCGTGAAAAGCAGAGTGGTTGCCTTAGCGAATTATCAGAAGCAATTCTTGAAGGCCGCTAGCAGACTCGTCAAGCCTGGCGGGGTCATAGTCTACAGCGTCTGCACGTACACGGCCGAAGAATGCGAAGGAGTTGTTGAATTTGGTGAGGAGGAATGCGGACTCCACCTAATCGAACAAACGCCAATCCTCGTCTCGGAGAGCACATATTCGAAGTCGAACCTGTGTCAGCGATTCCACCCAGTATCCGACGAAATTGGCTATTTTATTGCGAAATTCGAACGGGTTCACAGTTGATTTTTGCAGGTAATTCCGAGATTCGACGGAAACTCAGCGTTTCGAAAAATCAGTCGTGCCAGTTACATAGAGTATATATCCGCAGTATGACAGCTCAACGTAGGAATCGGTATGCGAAACCGTATTGAGTATTCATTTCTCCTTCTTGCGTTTCTAATCGCGTCCGTCGCGCTTTATTCGCCAGCGAACGCGCAGCTTCTAGACACGTTCAGTCTGAATTATTCGCCAAGTACGCTGAGTGTTCAGCAGGGTGGTTCGGGTCAGGTGTTTATCACTGTGCTTTCGATAAACAATTTCAGCTCCCCAGTGTCCCTGTCGTTCTCGGATGCGCCTATTGGCGTTTCAATAAGTTTTGACAATAACCCTGTTACGCCGCCCCCAGGAGGCACGGCTTCTAGCACGGCCTTCTTCAGCGTGGACTCAACGGTTCCGGCTGGCAGCTATTCGATGACGCTAATCGGCTCGAGTGGCTCCGACATCAAGAATTATGATTTCACCCTGCAAGTCACGGCGGCACCGGCGCCAGGGGACTTTAGCATCTCAGTCTCACCGTCAAGCTTGACTGCCTCGCCCGGTGGCTCCGCCTCGGCAGTCGTGACCATAACCTCCATCAACGAATACTCGAATCCCGTTACCTTGACTTCAAGTGGGCAACCTTCAGGAGTCAACGTCAACTTTTCTCCAGATACAGTTACACCATCCTCAGGAGGTTACGTTAACTCAGCCGTCACTATCTCAGTCTCAACTGGCGTCCCATCGGGCTACTATCCCATTACATTAACTGGGTCTGGAAGCAGCGGCGCATCCGCGGTAATAATCTCGCATTCCACCAGCATCGGCCTGTCGGTTTCCTCAGCGCAAGATTTCACGATAACCGTAAACCCGTCAAGCCTGAACATCCCGCAGGGCCAGACGAAGACCGCGATAGTGACCATCAGCCCCTTGGGTGGGTTCACTTCTCAGGTCGGACTGTCGATGAGCAACAGTGTCCCCTCCGGAGTTCAGATCGCCTTCTCACCGAACCCAACTGCGCCCGGCACCTCGACGATGTCAATCAACGCGGGTGCTTCCGCACCGATCGGGACATTCCAGCTCCAGGTCCTCGGCACAAGCGGTAGCCTAAGCCACGCCACGACATTCACATTGACAATCACGCAAGGCACCCAAGCGACCTTCTCCCTGTCAGCTTCATCCCGCTCCATAACTGTCGCACAAGGTCGAAGCACGACCACCGTAGTTATAGTGACATCCATTGGCGGCTTCTTATCCCCGGTAAACACCTACGCAACATGGGTTGGTTCAGCTCCCGCTGGGGTCACTGTCACCGGTCCCGGAACCCTCACGCCACCCCCCGGAGGCTCGACATCCGGGCCGGTCACAATCTCGGCTACATCAAGCGCAACTGCTGGAACCTATGTACTATCGGTGGTTGGAACTAGCGGATCGCTATCTAACAGCGTATCGATCACGGTAACCGTCACTCAAGGAGTCTCGTCGGACTTTTCGATTTCCGCCAGCCCCACAGTAATCTCCGTCAGTCAGGGAAACTCGGGAACCTCTGTCATCACCATCCTCTCACAGGCCGGGTTCAGCTCAGCCGTTGGTCTGACAGTTTCGTGGCTGGGCACCGCGCCAACCGGCGTAACATTCAACCTCCCAAGCCCCGTCACACCGCCTTCAAACGCCGCGGGTACCTCAACGCTCTCAGTCGCCGCCGCGCAAGGATCCAGCGTCGGCACATACACGCTGAGCGTAACCGGAACGAGCGGCCCCTTAACCCATAGCACCTCTGTCTCGGTACAAATTTCCGGCTCGTCTGTGACGTCTAGTACGACAACTTCGGTGCCAAGTACCACCAGCTCAACATCAAATTCAACTACCACATCGAGCGCGGGACCAAAATGTTTCATTGCAACTGCCACTTTCGGATCACCCATTGCTCCGCAAGTTCAATTCCTCAGAAACTTGCGCGATGCTGACATCATGAAAACGTACGTGGGCTGGAACTTCATGATTGCATTCAACGCTTGGTACTATTCATTTAGCCCCACCGTTGCCCAATCGATTATGCAGCACCCGATGCTACAGTACACGATGAGAATTGTTCTCTATCCGCTAATAGCGATACTCAGCGTGGGATCGATACCATTCAGTTTGCTGCCTGCTCATTCAGAGCTTGCAGCCATAATCTCGGGACTACTCATCACCTCACTAATCGGTGTCGCGTATCTCTGCCTCCCGCTAACTGCATTATCTCTGTACAGCCGCAAGCATAGATCAAACTCCAACAGGGTTCAACGAATTCTAGCGGTTGTTCTAGCAGTGTCGCTCGCAGGAATCGCCATTGCTGAAGCAGCCACAATAGGACCGCTTATGATCCTATCCACCGTGACCACGGCTATCTCGACCCTACTGCTCTCGGCCCTGGTAACTTCCCGTGCATTGTTGCGAATTGCACTGAGATTCGGACATTAGCATATTCAACCGCGTTAAATACTGCCGTCGAGGGCTAGTTAGTGAGATCTATGCCTAAACGTCAAAGAAGACGCCGCCGCGTGAAAAGCCGAACAGCGAAGGCAAAACGACGAGTTAAGAAAGGGGCGCGAATTGCCCGTCGGAAATTGGGCAGGGGCCTAATGAAAGTCGGAAGAAAACTCGCGGGTTAGTCGTTTTGCCGGTGTTGTAGGCTTACGTTGCAGTGACTGGTAGAATTTGTAATAGGGATTTCAAGGGCACCCCGTCGATCTTAGTCTTTCCGCTCTTGTTCACTAAGACAATAACGCCCACGGGTTTCGCCTTTGCCTTCCTCAACGTCTGTAAGGCCGCCTTGTGTGTTTCTCCCGCACGCAGGACAGCGTCGGCGATAAGGACCTTCTTACCTCCTACACCGTCGAATGAAGGGTTGACTAGGCCAGGCAATTTTCTTTGGGCTACACGATGGGGCCGTACGGCCGCGAAAGGTTTGTCAAGCTCCTTAGCTATCGCGGCACCTAGAACCATTCCGCTCCCTTCTACTGCCGCAATCACATCCGGATCGTCGAAATCTTTCGCGCGAACCGATTCCCTTTCCAAATCCGCCATCGCGTTCGCTATCGCGGCCATACGCTTCGCGTGCGAGGCGAGCGAACTCCAATCCACGAAGACATCGTGTGGTGGGTGAATGGATGCACGTTCTTTGCCCTTTAGAAGCAGCCAGACTACTGTATCAGGCTGCACCTTCAACTCATCGGCAATCTCATAATTAGAGAGCCCCCTGGACTTTAGCTCCTGAGCCTTTCTAACCAACTCTTGAGGAACCATAACGAGAGACACCCTGGTCGTTGATTCCTAACGATGTCTTATAAGAGGTAGGGACCTCCATCACAGCTTCGTTTCGGTGAACGACGTATATGGCCGGTCTGTCCTTGAGTGCGCAAGGCTTCGCTCTCACGATTCCAAGGGAGATCGTGAATGGCCCACTAAACCTAACGGAGACCCTCCTAAGTGGACAGACCGCCGAACCCGAATGGTTGAGGGAAGGTGAGGGGTTCACCGACGTTGAGGTTCTTGATGGAATTCCTGTTAAGTACAGTTTAAGTCAGGTGGGTAATGCGGATGATTTTTCCCTTGAAGTTCGAGCTATAACCGACAGCCACAGTCCACCAAGCAATCAAACCGCGATAGACCTAAAGAATCATCTCACGCAAGTGCTGGGCCTGAAAGACGACCTAAATTTGTTCTATCGTAAATTTGCGGATAAAGACAACGTGCTCGCGGTAACATTCCCGAACCTGAGAGGGTTGCGGTTGATGCGTGGGACGGATCTCTTCAAGGCACTGATTTGTTCCATACTCTCGCAAAACAACTCCGTAAGGCTATGGAATAGATCTGCCCGGTTGTTGATGAAGCATTATGGAAGAAGAGTGAATTTTCTTGATGGGTCGCATGAATATCTCTTCCCTGGCCGGGTAACACTTGCGAGGCTAAACCCCCGAAGCCTAAGGTCGAAGACATCTATCGGTTATAGGGCCAATCCGGTCGTGGCGGTTTCACGCATGATTGTTAACGACGAATTTGACTTGAGCAGTCTAACGGGCAAGCCTTACGGAGATGCCAAGGATATGCTGCTTGAACTCCCTGGTGTTGGTCCTAAAGTTGCTGATTGCTTCTTGCTGTATGGCGCGAGGTACGATCTGGCGGCGCCGGTTGACGTTTGGATTCATAGAATTGTTTCCAAATTCTACTTCGGTGGCCGGAAAGTCAGTAAGATGAAGACGGCGGCGTTTCTCCGCGACCGTTTTGGTGCATGGGCCGGGTATGCACAACTGTACCTATTCGATTACGCTCGTAGAGAGAAAGTCTAGATATGCCCTAAGGCTTCGAGTTAGCTGCTTCGTTGCTTCGCTAGCTGCTTGTTGACTGGTTTCCGTTTCAGCTTCGTGCCGCATACATCGCAGTCTTCGGCGTCGCCGTTTGGATAAGCTCTGAAGCATGCTGGGCAGTAGAGAATCCAGTTGAATTTCTCTCGTATCCCCAACGTGGCGAGTGATTGATAGTTCAGCTTCAATGCTTCAGCCACATTCTGTACCGCATAATCATCACTCACGATAACGGGGGTCTTGCCTTCTTTGCTCAGGTCCAAGGCTAGCGCGACTATGCTTGTGTCCGTCTTGGAAAGCACAACCTTGTCACCTAATGCTCTCGCTTTATCCAGAACCTCGCTAACGGATGGTTTGGAGGGGTTCTGAATTTTCATTTTGCCAGAGGCAGTTGATACGCTGAGACGATAGGACGGTCCCGTCTGTTGGCGAAGCTCATCCGTAACCTCGGGCACTGAGTAACTCTCGAACTCGAGCCCTAACGGGTCGAGTCCCATTATAAGAGCTGAAGTATCCAATACGAGAACTTTCAGAAACTGACTCGCTCCATCTCGTGAAGTCTGGTTAGGCTTCCCATCGGCGAGCGACGCCCTAGCCGCACGAATGACGTGTAATGCTTAGACTTTCTAATGCGCAATTTCACATCCCGAACAAGCTCTCGCTGAAAGCGACCGTCCGCCACGACGCGAACCTTCACCTTTTGGTTTGCCATCTCAAGGGACAGGGTGCGATTCATGGAAATAACTGTCGGCCTTACAAAGTCGAGTGGGCATATGAACGTGACAACAAAGGCGTCCACGGATGAGTCCACTATCGGACCGCCTGCAGACAAGGCATAGGCGGTTGAGCCGGTTGCCGTCGAGACTATCACACCGTCACCCCTGAACTTGAGAAGCTGTTCGGAATCAACGCCTATTTTGAGGTCAAGCATTTTGGCAGGGTTTCCGGAGGATACGACAACTTCATTCAGCGCATCGACCACGTGGGTTCCGTTCATGTCTACCGAGAGCTTAGCGCGCTTCTCAAGTCTATAGTTGCCCTTCCTCACCAGTTCGACCGCCGCCATCGCCCTTCCCGGTTGAACCTCAGTCAAGTAGCCTCGCCGCCCCATGTTTACGGCGAGAATAGGTGTCTCCTGGTCGGGAAGAGCCATTGCCGTCTTTAGGACTGTGCCATCGCCACCAACGGTAACAACGAGATCTGCCCTGAGCTCTCTGAGGTATGTGCCTCCGCCCAGTCGGCCGACTCTCGCCAAATCGGATTCAGCGATCACCGAAACGCCTTCCTTTCTCAGCTGTTGGGCCAGGTTCCTGGCTACTTCCAATGCCCTCGGATCATCTAGGCGTGAGACGAGTCCGACTTTGAAAACCAATTTCTGTTCTACCGGCGGTTGCCTGTACTCAGGGATAGGATAAATAAGGAATTCATCAGCGTGGCTCTTTGCCGAGCGAAACGTTTTCCGCCCATTACTCCGACCTCTTATTTGTGGGCGCTTCCCGAACTGACCCTGTGGACTCTCGCTTGTACGCGTCGACGAGTCCGTAGATTGTAGTGAAAATGTATGGCGTACCTACTAGGTCGGTAATCTTCGAGCGTTCTAGTTCAGCGCGAACGTGGTCTTGAATGTCGGCTAGCACCAGTCGTATGTTTCTCTGCTTGAGCAGTTGGTAGGTTTCGCGCATGGCTGCGGCAGCCGTGAAATCAACGTCGTCCATTGCGACTCCGTCCACGCAGAACCAGGAGAGAGGCGGG
>OCOJ01039837.1_pt1 | contig 15429 bp, 14 predicted proteins | sample 1539251 | NCBI WGS metagenome assembly OCOJ01 (sample SAMN01911457, study PRJEB22624) | soil metagenome | biome: Soil | place: Malaysia | collected 2012-04-30 | depth RA_metagenome m | reverse complement strand
CGACTTTGTTTTTCTTCATGAGGAATTCGAGGCCCTTGGCGTGCTTGGCAACGATCTTGGCTTTGCGGTCCTGCACCGCGGCCCAGTTCAGCTTGCGGGCGTCGACGCCTTCGATGCCGAATTCCTTGGCGTCTTTCAGGTGATCCCAAAGCTCGGCGTTGAAGAGCAGCGCTTTGGTCGGAATGCAGCCGACGTGCAGGCAGGTGCCGCCGAGGAATCCGTCTTTTTCGATGAGCGCGGTTTTCAGGCCCCATTGGCCGGCGCGGATGGCTCCGGTGTATCCGGCGGGGCCGCTGCCGATGATGGCGACGTCGTAGGTGGTATCGGGCAAAGTAGTCCTCAGCTAGAAGAGATGATGAAGAGCGACGAACGATTCTAGAACAGGGCGGCGGAGGGGGAAAAGCCAGGCCGGGTATGGGAGTGGGTGAGTTTCACAAGGAAGCGATCCGAACGCGCGATTGTTGAGTCGCACAGGGCGCCCATTCGACGCCCCTTCGTTACACTCAGGGTTGCTCAGGGCAGGCTTGCTCCGCGCGGATCGCCGAGATCCTTCGCTGCGCAAAAGACGCTAGCTCAGGATGACACCTGCCCACTAAGTCAGAAGACGGGTTCGCAGATCCCATGCCTCCTGCAGTTCAGCTTTCGCCTAGAACGCCGTTCGCAGGAAGGAAGCGAGCTGCCAGCCATCCATATATTTGAAAGGCGTCTCGCCGGTGGTGTAGTGGCCGCAAGGCAGGGAGACAGCTTTGTAATCGAGCTCGTGACGGGCGAATTCGGCGACGACCTGGCGGGAAAACTCCGGCAGAAAAGTCAGATCGTATTTCGCGTAGACGATCAGCGACTTCTTCGGCCAGCGTGAAAACTGGTTGAAGTAGGACATGGGACTGATGGCGAGCCACACGCGGCGCAGCTCGTCCAGGTCAATCTGCTGCTCGATTCCCTCGCGGATGTGGCGGGTTGACTGCCCGTGCCAGACGACATCCGCAAAATAAGTGGAGGCGTGGTTGAAGGCGGCCACGCAGATGCGGGAATCGTGCGCGGCAGCGAGAAAGGCGTAACACGAGCCGAGGCTCGTGCCCACGATTCCAAGCCGGGTGTAGCCCTGCTGCTCGAGCCAATCGAGGCAGCAGCGGATGTCGATGACGCCCTGCCGCGCAGCATCGAGCGTGCGGCCGATGTTGGCGGAAACGGCGTAGTCGGCGCGGCGAATCTCGGCGGGCATGCGGATGTCGTGATAGGGCATGCTCAGCCGCAGTACCGCGATGCCGAGCATGTTGAGCACGCGGCAGAGGCCGGTATAGGCGATCGCATCGGAATTCCAGTGCGGCAGAAGAACAACGGCCCGGCGGCCGCGCGCTGGGAACCAGCGCGCATTCGCAAGATTGTTTTCCGGGTATGGGGTTCGCACGGGAGAGGTGAAGCGCAGGAAGTCCGCGAACGTTCCTTTCACTTTTGCTTCGAGCTTCGGGTCGGGGACTTCGCGGGTTGAGAAGACACGAACTTCACGGTTTTCCAGACGAAAATTGCTCGGGCGCGCGTAAGAAAAAAATTCATCGCTGGCGGACAAGATGCGGCGGTTGAAATCGACGAAGAATTTGTCCGGGTTTTCGAGAGCTTGCACGGGACGCGAACCATTGCGGCAAGGCCAGTCGCGGGCCCATTCCACGCCCCATTCGAGAGGACGCACGACGCGGTTGTTGTCCACCGAGGTGAGCCGGTGCTCCCAGTCGTACATCCACTGCGCGTAGCGGGAAGGCATGGTGAAAGTTCCAGTGTAGCAAGTGAAAACAGAATGCCTGGACTGGAAGCAGCCAGCGGTTGCGTTTGACGGCTGATGCTGGGCATTCGCGGGCTGAGTGGCGCACGAGTTTCCCCAGATTTCCTCAGCTTGTCTTGTCTCTGCGTGACAAGCGTCACCGCAATTGACTGCCGAGAGCAAAGAGCATACGGACGAGTCGCGGCCGGTGGGGTCTGGTCAGTAGCTACATTTGGAGTTACAATGAAGTTCGAATGGGATGAGGCTAAGAACCGGGCCAATATCCGGAAGCATGGATTCGACTTCCGCGACGCGGAAGAGATGTTTCAGGGGCTTTTTCTGGCCCGCCCTGATACACGCGAGGATTATGGGGAAAAACGTTGGAGGGGGATCGGCACCATCGGCGCACGCACAGTGCATGTGGTCTTTTGTGAACGCGGGCCGGATGCGGTTCGCATCATCTCGTTAAGAAAGGCGACAAGCCGTGAGCGTAAAGAATACGAAAAAGCGATCCAGAACGGACTGGAAGCGAATTGATGCGATGCGCGACGAGGACATCGACTTTTCCGACGCGCCCGAACTCGGGCCAGACTTCTTTGCCAACGCGATCCTCTGGCCGGGGCCGAAGAAGCAGATCACACTGCGCATCGATCCCGACGTGTTGAAGTTCTTTCGCAAGCGCGGCCGAGGTTACCAGACCACAATCAACGCGGTCCTGCGCAAATATATGGAGGCGCAGGAACGGCGTGCGTGACGAACGCTGGGCTGCGTACGCCGACCGGCGAAAGCAGGTTCCTCACCGAGTCTACGACCCGGTTCGGAATGACAACCCGAAAGGACGCTGAATTAGCTTACATATCTTCGCGGGACGCGCTTCGAAATGTTGCACAGAATCTCGTAGGGCGAACTGTTGGCCAGCCGAGCGTGTTCGAGGGCGTCGACGCTGAGGCCGTCGCCGTCGCCGAGCAGGATGACTTCATCACCGACCGCGACGCCCGGAATGCCGGTTACATCCACCAGCGTCAGGTCCATCGAGATGCTACCCACGATGGGCGCGTAGTGTTCGCGCACGATCACGCGACCGCGGTTGGATAGTTGCCGGTTATATCCATCGGCGTAGCCCACGGGCAACACGGCGACGTGCGCCGGGGCTTTGGTGACGTAGGTGCCGCCGTATCCCAGGGCGTGATTGGCAGCGAAGTCGCGCAAAGAAAGAATGCGGGTTTTCCACGTGAGGATGGGCCTGACCCGCAGGCGCAGCGTGCCGCCGCTGACTTCGCGTCCGGCACGCTGAAAGGGAAGGTAGTATCCATACAGCGCGACCCCGGGACGCACCATGTTGTGCCACGTCTCGCGCCGCGAGATCACAGCACTTGTGTTCGCCATGTGCACGAACGAAGGCTGCATGCCGGCTTCACGCACCAGGCGCCGCGCCTCGTCAAAGTTGAGCTCCTGTTCGGCCACGGAGGGTGCGTCCATGATTTCGGAAGACGCCAGGTGAGTTGACAATCCTTCGAGCGCAAGGTGCCTGGCTGCGTTCAGGGCGGCGAGCACGGCGGGAAGACCGTCGAGCGAAACTCCCAGGCGGCCCATGCCGGTATCCACTTTCAAATGGACGGGATGGCGGGCGACTCCCGCGGCCGACGCCGCCTTGTCGAGGGACTCGATTTGCCACACTTCCCAGACTGTCGGGGTCAACCGCAGGCGGACGATCTCGGTCTCTTCTCCGCGCCAGAAGCCGGTCATGAGCAGAAGGTTGGACGCGATGCCGGCTTCGCGCAGAGGGATAGCCTCGTCGAGCGAGGTTACGCCTAGCCAGCGCGCGCCTTCCGATTCCAGGGCGCGCGAGCATTCCACCGCGCCGTGGCCGTAGGCGTCAGCCTTCACGACGGCGCNAGATAGTTACATTTGGGGCGACGTGCTTCTGCACGGTGCGGAAATTTTGCCGCAGCGCGGAGAGCGATACCTCCGCCCAGGTCGGGCGGGTTGCCACGCGGCTCAGGGTTTCTGCAGTGGTTGCCACTTTGGCGATTATAGCGGGAGGAAGCGTGAGTGCCGAGGTTACGCCGAGGTTACGCCGGGGCTACTCCTGGCCGGAAAGTATCAGCGCTGTCTCGGTGGCGCTACTGCTGGCAGTCCGCCGAGAATGTCGAAATCGCCCGATGGTTTCTATAACGGTTCTGTAGAAGCTGTGTCCATCCAACGCTGCGGAGCTTCGCTCCGCCGGACAGCCGAGGGCGGCTGTCCCCACATGTGTTGTGCCGCCTGCTGACCGTCGAACAGGAGACATCAAATGAGAAACCGCTCTTAGTTTCCCGTCAAAGAAAAATTCACCGTGATCTGCGTCTCAACCTCGACCGGATCGTTGTTGAGAATGTAAGGCTTGTAGCGCCACTGGCTCACGGCTTCAATCGCGGCTTTCACCAGCATGGGATGGCCATCGATGACGCGAAGATTTTCAATGGTTCCTTCTTTGCTGATGATCGCCGTCAGCACTACCGAACCCTGGATGCGAGCGCTTCTTGCCAGCTGGGGATACACGGGCTGCACGCGGCGAATGAGGCTTCCCGGACTCATCTGCGAGACGCGGACTCGGCGAACCACAGGCGGAGGCGGGGCCGGCACCACGGGATTCACCTCGGTTCCAAGCGAACTCGGGATGCCCCTCAGATCCCCGTTCCCCATCCCGCCGGGAACATAGGGCCCGACCGGCCCCTGCGCTGGCGCCTCGGTTTCGTGGATCAAGGCAATGTCCCTTGGGATTTCGTGCGGCATGATGAGCACGCCGTTCCGTAGATTGCTTTCTGCTGGCGCGGTCGGATGTGGCTGGGGTGCGGCTGGCGGCGCCCCGCGAGGCACGGCCAGCGCGATCGGTGGATGCAGCGGTTTCAGAAACGGCAGTCCCACGGGGGTGATCAACGGCAACAACAGCAGAAGGCCCATGACGAAGGCCTGCAGCCCGAACGAAGTCAGGGTGGTCCAACTGCGGCGGGAACGTTGCGCCCAGGAAGTTTCCAATATGCTCTCGGCAAACATGTTGCCCTCCTGCGGGAATGGGCTGCTGGTATGGACACCGGAGAGACGCAGGCGGATTGTGCTACAGGAAAGAAAAAAGGCCGCGTCGAAACGCGGCCGGTAGGAACTTTTCGGATAGGTGCGGTGTCGCGAAAACCCGCTTACTTTGGCGGCTCGGCGGGCTTGGGAGCTGGTTTAGTTGGGCTGCCAGTGCTCGTGGCTGGTTTCGGAGCCGCGGGCTTCGGCGCCGTGCCGGAAGAGGCTGGAGCCGGCACACCCGACTGGGCGTTGTAGGCGTCCACGATGGCCTTGGTGATATCTACGTTTTCACCCGCCCACAGGATCGGGCTCTGCGGCCACTGGGTTGAGGTATCGACGATCATCCCGAGCCCGTTGTCCTGCGCATACTTCACGATCATGGGCGCCATCTTCTGCAGCACTTTGCTCATGATCTCCTGCTGCTGGCTGCGGAAGTCTTCCTGCGCATCCTGCATGGCACGATCGAAAAGCTTCTGCTTGGTTTCAATCTGTTTGCGCAACGTGGCCAAAGCGTCTTCACTGAGCTTGTCGCCCTGTGTGTTCAATTGCTTCTTCAGCCCGTCCAGTTCGTCGTTTTGGCTCTTCAACTCGCTCTGCTTGGGCTCGAACTTCTTGTTCAAGGCCTCGAGGTCGCGGCCACCCTCGTTGCTGCGGAAAATCGCTTCTGTGATATTGATGGTCCCTATCCTCGTGCCGGTGCCAGCGGTCTGCACGGGCGTAGTGGCGGGGGCGGCGGACGCACCCGACGGTGTGGCGGCGCTGCTGGTTTGGGCTAGTGCGGAGATCGCGAGGAGCACCGCAACAGCCAGGAAAAGTCGCAGAAACTTGCTGGTCATTGGAATTGTTTGAACTCCTTGGAACCTGGTTCCGGGGAATGAACTGCCTCTTAGTCTCTACCGGCGATATCGCAATCAGCGCTGGGCCGCGCTCTGAGGTCTCCGCCGCGTAACGGCCGCCGTCGGAAAGGCCAGCGTCCCACGCCGCGGCTGAGGCCGGGGCATTCACCCCGCACCAGCTTCGTGCACTCCGCGTGGATGGCTCAAATTATAGAGACCTCGTTCCTCTGCCGTCAAACGGGCCTTCCCTGTACGCCGGACACGAGCTGCAAGGCAGGCCATTCGCTTGCTGTCCGCGCCTATAATAGCCCGCGCGAGATCCCTCGCCTCGCTGGTGAAAGCGCGAGGCTTCGGGATGACGCCCAGCGGGAGTGTGTCTTATTCAAACCGCACCGCGGTCGGAATCGGGTGCACCTTTCCGGAAGCAGGACAAAGCCGGCGCTGCGGAGCTTCGCTCCGCCGGACAGCCCCTTCGACTCCGCTCAGGGCAGGCTTGGGCGGCTGTCCCTACATGTTTTGTGTCGCTACAAGACGCCTCAACCTAGAACGTCGTGGCTACGGTGAAGCGGAATGTCTTGCGCGGCTCGCGCAACAGGAAACTGGGGGCAAACGCCTGCACTGCCAGGCGATAGGTAAAATCTCCGGCCTGGCCCGCGGGGAACATGGAGCGAGTGATGGGAATCGGCGGGTTGGCCGGATTATCCAGACGCAGCGCGTTATAGGCCCAATAGATGCGGAAGGGGGCGTTGATGACGGGCAGGAACATCTGCAGTTCCAGTCCCGTGGACATTCGCGGCCGCCAGTTTGCCTGGCCGAGCACACTCAAGTCCTGCGAAGGGGCCGGGTTGAGTTTCTGTCCGCCAACGCAGTTAAAGGCGGCGTCGAGCGCAGGACAACCGAAAAATGTGCTGATGACCTGCTGATACTGCTGCTGGGCGATCTGCAACTGCGAGCGCCGGATGATGGGATCGATGCCAGTGTCCAGAAAGGGAGCGATGGCTACCGGCCCGACGATGTAGATCCGGTACTCCACGTTGGTCCACACACTCATGTCGCCGCCGGGGAATACGATCTGGTCGACCGGAATGGGCACGGTCCAATTGCCTTGCCGGGGATTGGCTGGATTCTTCGGAACCGGAGTGCCATCAGGGTTGGTCAGCGTGATCACGTTGGAGTTGGGCAGGAAGGCAACCGGAGACACCGAGCGGATGTCGAAGCCGCGAATGTCATTCTCACCGCCCATGTAAAAACGCTGAAAGGGAGGCGCCACCAACCCTCCGAACCCGCTGATGAACGAGCCCTCCACGTTGAAGCCGAAAGCGTTGTGCCCTTTCTGCATCGGGTACCAGCGCTTGTACTGCACGAGCGGGCGGATTGAGCGCACCGTCCCGCCAATGCCGGCAAATTCTGCACCCGCGGTGAACTGATGACCGGTCTTCGGCGAGATGGGACTGTCGATCGTGTTGAAGGAGAAGTTGGGAAAGATCTTGCTGGTCAGGATTCCCGACAGGGCACTCGGACCGGAAATGCCGCGGAAGTTGATGAACTCGAACAGATTCTTGGACGCCGTGCTCAGGGCGATCAGCGAGGAGCGGTCGAGCGAGTAGGTGATTCCCACGCGCTTGAACGAACGGCGCAGCGGGTAGCTTAACGAAGTTGTGAATCCCTCGCTCGACTGGGAGTAGTTCTGCAGGTTCTGCAAGACGGTATTGGGCAAGTTCAGGGTCTGCCCGCTGAAAATGGAGAGTTGCCGGGCCTGGTTAAAGCTGACCTTGTTGTAGTACACGCTGAAACCAAACTGCAGCGGCCGGTCAAACATATACGGCTGGGTGAAGCCGAATAGGGCGCTGCGCGCGAGATTTCCCAGGCTCAGCTGCACCTGTAGGGTCTCGCCCAATCCCAGGAAGTTGTTGGTGCTGTAATTGATGCCGACAAAAGCTCCTTCCAAGCCGCTCACCCCGCCGTTCAACCCGATGCTGTTCTTGCCTTTTTCCTTGACCTTGAGGGTGAGGTCGACCTGCCCGTTTTTCTCGTCCAGCTTGCGATCGGTGGTGTTGGGATCATCGGGTTTCAATTGGTCGAAATAGCCGAGTTGGTTCAGGCGAAGCAGGCTCAGCTCCCAGAAGCGCGAGTTGTAGACGCCTCCCTCCTCCAGCGCCAATTCGCGCCGGATCACTTTGTCGCGGGTGGTGGTATTGCCTTGAAACTCGATGCGGCGCACGCGGAACTCCTTACCTTCGTCGACATCGATCTCCAGGAAAGCGAGCTTTTTCTCGTCGTCAAAGGTGGTGCCCGGCACCGAGGTGAAGTTGATGTAGCCCAGCGTGCCATAGGCTTTTCGCAGATTTTCCAGGCCTTTGGCCACCTTCTCGCGGCTGAAGATGTCCCCGTCTTTGATGGGAAACTGAGCGCGCAGCGCCACTACGTTCTGAATGGCTTTGTTGTTCTTGAAGGTAATCTTGCCCAGCCGGTATACGTCGCCTTCCTCGATGGGCATGGTGATGGTGACCGCCTTGCCCCGTCCTGCTTGCAACAAGGGGATGTGAAAGCCCTGGTGTCCAGTGTCGTGGATCTCGGTCCTGGGATCGTTCACTACCACCTTGAAATACCCACGGTTCTGGTACTCGGCACGGACGCGCTCAGTGTCTTCTTCGAGCTTGGTCGCGTCGTAGGTCTTGGCGAAGATGTTCTCCAGGAAAATGGAGTGGGGGACGCCGATCGGCTTCAGATTCTTCATGGCCGCGCGCAAGATGCGGCTTTTGATGTGATTGTTGCCCTCGAACGTGATCTTGCCGACTTTGACCTTGGGGCCTTCTTTGATCACGAAGGTGATCCCTACGGCGGCGGGAGGGATCTGGCGCACCTCGGTGCGAATCGTGGCGAACTGCCGACCGTGCTCAGCAAGGAGTCCTTTGATCGCCACCTCTGCCTTCTTAATGCGGGTAGGATCGTACTGGCTTTCCACGGACAGTCCCACCTTGGCTTCTTTGAAGCGGTCGAGCACATCGCTGGTGGAAACCGAACTGAGGCCCACATAGTTGATTTCGCGGATCGTGGGTTTTTCTTTCACCTGCACGATGATGCGCCAGTCCTTCGCCGTCGGTTCGCGGGTGAAGCGGATGTCTTCAAAGTATCCGGTATTCCAGAGGGAGTTGAAGTCGCGCTCCAGGCTGGCCGGATCGTAGATATCCCCGGGCTTGGTAAAGATGCGGGCCTTGATGGTTTCGGCCGGAATGCGGCGATTGCCTTGGACGTCGATTTCGGAGACGACCTCGTTCTGGCCCCAGGCCAGAGATGCGCCTGCCACCACGAGCACGGCAAGGACCATCGCCAGCCAACATGCGCGTCCGCTCACACTCCGCCAACGCGATGGAAATGAAGGAGATGACATCGCGGCCGCGCGGCCAGTGGGCGCGGGCTGGGGCACAAGAAAGCTTCCCTGATGAAAGCGAAGGAGAATCGCTACGACCTCAGCCTCTGGGATTTAAGAAAACTGTCATTATACGGTAGAGCACTCAAAAGCGTCCAAGCCGCAACTCTTTGTGGATCAGCCCAATGGCGGCAAAGCCCCCGCCGGAACCACGGTTGCTTTATGGGGATGGCTTGGCTAACTCCACCTCCACCAAGACGGAATAAAACGTGGCGGAGTTGCCCATGTCGGTAAGTTTTTCTGACGTCAGGGCATTGATGCTCTCGCAGCCGGGCGTCATTTTGGCCCAGTTCAACCGGGCCGAAACCACGCCCGGCTGGACGGCACCATCGATCCGGGCCTTGAGCACGACCTCGCCGCGCCGGTTGAACACTCGGACCGCGTCGCCGTCGGCGATGCCCCGGCAGCGAGCGTCGGCGGCATGCATTTCCAGCAGTCCGGTTTCTTCCATCCCTTGCAGCGAAGCAATATTCGAGAACGAAGAATTCAGGAAGTTGTCATGCTTGCGGGCCAGCAGCTCAAGCGGGAACCCGTTTCTCCCAGCTCCGTGGCGCGACTCGGTGGGCGGCCTGAACTCGGCCACGGGATCCAATCCCTGCGCCTTCAGCGATTCACTGTAAAGCTCCGCCTTGCCCGACGGAGTGCGGAAGTTGCCGTTGGCGAAGNGGAAGAAATGGTCGGGCGTCCCCGGCTCGCGTGAGAACAGCCGCCCAAGCCTGCCCTGAGCGGAGTCGAAGGGGCTGTCCAGTGGAACGGAGCTCTGCTCCGAAGTTGAGCCTCACGCAAGGTTCCCGTTCCAACCTCTCGCGGTCGATCCCAGACAGCCAAAGGTTCTTCGATTTCAGTGCTCCGCCGATTATATCGTCTACCGTTTCGCGGAAACATTCGTCTTCGAAGCCCATGCGCTCGGCCAACGCGCGGAAGGTCTCCACATTGGAGCGGCACTCGCCGAGCGGGGCAATCGCCTGGTTCGAAAGCTGCAGGTAATAGTGCCCATACGAGGCTTGCAGATCGCGATGCTCGAAGAACGTGGTCGCGGGCAGGACGATGTCGGCATAGTCGGTCGTGTCCGTGAAAAACTGTTCGTGCACCACGGTGAACAGATCGGGCCGGCGCAGGCCGCGAATCACTTCGTTGTGATTGGGACACACCGCCGCAGGATTCGAGTTGTATACGAACAGTGCCTTCACCGGTGGATCGTTCAGCGTGTTCAGCGCCCGGCCGAGTTCCACCATGTTGATGACGCGCGCTTCGCGGCCCAGCGCCTTCTTCATCAGGTCGGGACGCTTCAGCGCGTTCGAGTTCAGGCCGAAAGCGCTGCTGGTGGAAAGTTGCAAACCACCGCCAACGTCTTTCCACCCGCCAGTGATGCAGGGCAGCATGGCGATGGCGCGGGTCGACATCCCACCGCGTTCCGACCGCTGCACACCGTAGTTCAGCCGGATCACCGACGGTCTCAGCGTGGCGTATTCGCGCGCCAGCTTGCGGACGTCGTCGGCTGCGATTCCCGTCCACTGCGCGACTTCCTCCGGCGGATACTCGTTCACCTTCTCGCGCAGCTGGTCAAATCCCAGCGTGTACTTGGAAACGTAGTCGGCGTCATGCAGATTCTCGCCGATGATGACGTGCATCATGCCGAGGGCGAGCGCCGCGTCGGTGCCCGGATTGATGGGCAGATACCAGTCGGCGCAAGCCGCCGTGCGCGTGCGATAAGGGTCGATCACAACCAGCTTTGCGCCATTGCGCCGCGCTTCCGCAATGAAAGGCCACAGGTGCACGTTGTTGCCGTGGATGTTCGCCGCCCACGCGATGATGTAGCGGGAATGGCGGAATTGCTCAGGCTCGGTGCCCAGCTTTTCTCCCAGCACCGATTCCAGTCCGGTCTCTCCAGCCATCGAGCAAATGGTGCGGTCGAGCTGCGAAGCGCCCAGGCGATGGAAGAAGCGGTGGTCCATCGAAGCATTGTTCAATTTGCCCAATGTCCCGCCAAAGGAGTAAGGCAGAATGGCCTCACTGCCAAATTCGGCGATGATGCTGTGAAAACGTGTGGCGATTTCGTCCAACGCTTCGTCCCAGGAGATGCGCCTGAAGGCCTGATCGGAATGTGTGGGGACAGCCGCCCTCGGCTGTCCAGGCGGAGCACAGCTCCGCGCTTGTGTGGCGCAGGCGGCCGCGTCCGGGCCTTTCGGGCCAACTNCTCCGCATGGGATACAGCACGCGCTCCGGCGAGTACACGCGATCGAGATACTTGGCCACCTTGGCGCATAAAAATCCGCGCGTCACTGGATGTTCCGGGTCGCCCTGGATTTTCGTCGCCCGCCCACCCTCGACCGTGATCAACACGGCACATGCATCGGGACAATCGTGCGGACAGGCGGCATGGACCACTTTCGTCATGGGTTCTGATTATATGACGGTCTTGGCGAAGAGACGTGCGTGGAAAAGGGAAGAGTCGACGATCCGGGCACCGTGAACTAGTCGACTGTATGAATTGTGGACCAGTGGGAATTCGCTCCAGTCCGCGGCCTGGTACTGTTAGGATCGGAATGTGACGCTGGTCGAAATCCGCCATCTGACCAAGATTTTTTCCCGCAACGAGTCTGCCTTTGGCGGAGCAGTGCTTAGGGGCCAGAAGGGTGGTGGACCGGCTGGCGAAGTACGTGCGGTCGATAACGTATCGCTTGATATCGAAGCGAGCGAGACACTGGGGTTGGTGGGCGAATCGGGATCGGGCAAGAGCACGCTGGGACGGCTGATTCTGCGGCTGATTGAGCCGACGGCGGGGAGTATTCGCTTTGAGGGGCGGGAGTTGGTCGGCGTAAATCGCGGCGAGATGCGGCGACTGCGACGCGATCTCCAAATCATTTTTCAGGACCCGTTCGCCTCGCTCGATCCGCGCTTCCGGGTCGAGGATGTGATCGCCGAACCGCTGATCATTCACGGCCTGGGCGGTGAGGATCCCACGTTTCGCAAGAACGGCGAGGCCCTTCGGCAGGCTCAGGGCGAGACGTGGGGGNTCGCAAGAACGGCGAGGCCCTTCGGCAGGCTCAGGGCGAGACGTGGGGCACCCCGGTGGGTGCCCCGTCCTTGTTGCGTTCTTTGCCACAGGGCGGGCTTCGGGCTCGGGTGATCGAACTGCTGCGCGCGGTCGGGCTAGATGAATCGGCGCTGCGGCGCTATCCGCACGAGTTTTCCGGAGGGCAGCGGCAGCGCATCGGCATTGCGCGGGCCCTGGCGCTGCGGCCGAAATTCATCGTGTGCGATGAGCCGGTTTCGGCGCTGGATGTGAGCGTGGGCGCGCAGATCGTCAATCTGCTGGGGCAATTGCAGCGCGATTTCGGGTTGACGTATCTCTTCATCTCACACTCGATGCCGGTGGTGCGGTATCTTTCGACGCGCATCGCAGTCATGTATCGCGGCAAGGTCGTGGAAGTCGGGCCGACCGAGCGGATCACGGAAAATCCGCAACACATTTACACAAGAAGCCTGCTGGAGGCGACGCCGGAGATGACAGCATAATGCGACGGTGGAACCAAGACGTCCCACGTCCGGACTCGGTCTCCAGCCAGCGTCTTAGATGCGGTGTAGATGTGATCCTTGTCCGCGCGAGATCCTTCGCTCCGCCTGAAAAGCGGCTGCGCTCAGGATGACCCCTCCGGGAGGAGCGGCTGCCCAACGTGGAGCTGGTACGGCAGGTCAAACTCCGGCAATATCTCGGCTGGCCCGGTCTGGTTGACATTGTGCAACCAATCTCCGCCGCAATTATTCATAATCAGGGGGCTACTGTGGCGACTACCGAGACCACGCCTTCCGCCTTGCCTCGCGCCCGGTCGCGGATCTCCGTGCGCGACCTTGCGGAGTTAGTTTTCGGCTATGGGCTGGTCATGGTCGTGCTATGGACGCCGGAACGCCTGCAGCAGATTCTCGCGCCCATCGTTCTGGCAGCGACGTTTGTGGTGGTGTGGGTGCGCCGCGAGGGCCGCGATGAGCTCGGGGTCGGCTGGCGCGGCGTCGTCCCTTCGCTGTGGATTCTTCCCGCGGCGATGGCCCTGGCCGCGGTGAGCATGCTCATTGCGCACCGGCTCGGCACGCTGCACCCGCTGTATCACGGCGACGTCGCTCACGTCACCTTCTACGTGCTCTGGACAACCTATCAGCAGGTTCTCTTGCAGGACTACTTCATGCCGCGNCTTGCGGCGGCTGCTGGCGAACGAGTCGGCCGCGGTCGCGTTGACCGCGGTTCTGTTCGCCGCTTGCCATTTGCCCAACCTTACACTGACCGCGGCCACGCTGATTTGGGGTGCGGTGTCGTGCCTGCTGTTCCTTCGCTATCGCAACATCTACGCGCTCGGCCTGGCGCAGGGACTGCTGGGGCTGTGCTTTGCGGTGTGCGTCCCGGACTCGGTGCACCATCACCTGCGCGTCGGGCTGGCATATGTGCGCTACCACGCGGCGGCGGGCAAGTGAGGGGAAAGTGGATAGCGGTCGGGCTCAAAGTCTGTACGCCTGGCGGACAGCCGGGGGCGGCTGTCCCCACATGAGTTAATGCCGGCCCCACGCCGTCGAGGAAAGTCGAACACCCCACTTCTCGCAGAGAGAGCGAGAAATGGGGCACCCGCGGAAAATCAGGAGGCGAGGACAGGGATTGCGAGCCGCGGAACTTCGCTCCGCCGGACAGCCGGGGGGCGGCTGTCCCCACATGGGTTGGAAACTGATCACCCACAACTGATCCCTGGCCCCTGCTCTTCTAGAACCACCACGACCAGAGCCAATCGACGAAGGTGTGGGTGATGGTGGAGGCGGGGACGCGGCGGCGGTCGCGCCAGGCGCGTCCGTAGAAGATTCCGGCGATCGACGCCAGCAACACGTAGCGCCAGTTGAAGTGCACCATGCTCGCGTCCAGGCGCTTGTTGAAGTGCGACAAGCCGAAGATGACCGAAGCGATGAGCAGCGCAGCGAGCCTTCCCAGGCGGCGCTCGAGCAGGTTCTGCACCCAGGCGCGAAAGAAAAGTTCTTCCGGGAGCGCGACAAAAAAGAAAATCCCCACCCAGCGCAAGAGCGCGGAGCCGAGGGTTGGCAAGTTGGTGTGAGGATGGATGAAACCGAGCGCGAGCCCGAGCGCTAGGACCGGCGGGGTGAAGAAGGCGAGTTCGCGGAGGCCGGTTTTCCAGTCGCTCCAGTGGAGGCGGAAGTCGAAGCCGGCGCCGGTAAGTTGCCGGATACCGAAGAATCCGTATAGACCCGCATCGACGAGCAGGATTTTGCCAAGGGCTTCGAGACCGGTCGGCCAGGCGGACTCGAACCAGCGCAAATCGACAGCCAGTCCGAGCAGCAAAAGGATGACCACGTCGCGCCAGTTGCCGCGCTGCTCGGGATCGGCGGCTGCGGCGTGGGCCAGGAGCCAGGCCAGCCATACCGGCAGACAAGCGTAGAGGGCGCACCATTTCCATTCGAAGATGTGCTGCGGCAGCGCGACGATCAGGTAGGGCAAGAGGAACGTCACGGGAACGGCAATGCGAACGAAGCGCGGCCAGCGCTGGATGGTGCGCACCGTCCAGTCACCGGCGAAGGCGAATGCGGCCGCGGGGGCGAGTTCGAACACCAGGGCCGCGAAGGCCGGGGGTGTCACGTTCTGCATGGGGGAATCTTATCCTCGTCCGGCTTGTTTCCGCGCAGGCTGCCGAATAGAATCTGTCCGACCCCTGCAGGAGAAGAACCAGGAGGAAACGACATGGCCGCCGCTCCGGTCCCGCCCGCAACTGTGTCTGCACCCGTGCCTGAACCTGCACCGTTGTCGCAGGGCGCGCGCATCATTAACACCTTCATCGCGCCGTCGAAGACGTTCACGGATTTGAAGCGAAGCGCCGCCTGGTGGGCGCCGTGGCTCGTGATTGCAGTTTTTTCGCTGCTATTCGTCTATGCGATGGGACGTCAGGTCGGCTTCGAGCAGATCGCGCGCAATCAGGTGGCGCACTCTTCGCGCGCCGATCAATTCGACAAGCTGCCCGCTGATCAGCAAGCCCGCCAGCTTCAGATTACCAGCAAGTTTATTGCTTTTTTCGCCTACGGCAGCCCGTTGCTGATTCTGCTTTATTGCCTGATTGGCATGCTCGCATTGTGGCTCACTTTCAAGCTGGGGCTTGGGGCCGAGACCACGTTTTCCCAGGCATATGCGATCGTGATGTACGCCTGGCTTCCCGGAATTATTGGAGGGATCCTCGGCACGATCTCGCTGTTTGCGGGCGTGAACCCGGAAGGCTTCGACATCAACAATCCCGTGGGCACCAATCTCGCTTATTATCTCGATCCCGACACTACCAGCAAGTTTGTGCGGAGCATGGCGTCATCGCTGG
>OCOJ01032913.1_pt2 | contig 15451 bp, 11 predicted proteins | sample 1539251 | NCBI WGS metagenome assembly OCOJ01 (sample SAMN01911457, study PRJEB22624) | soil metagenome | biome: Soil | place: Malaysia | collected 2012-04-30 | depth RA_metagenome m | reverse complement strand
GGCGGCGTGATTGGCGTGACGTTCGCCGTTGTGCGCGGATTCGGCGGATCCAATTTTGGCGTGCCGATTCGCTTTGCTACGCCCCTGCTCAAGCATTAGCTGCAAGGCATGGGGTCGCCGCTGTCAGACAGACACTTGGATGTGGGGCGAACAGACGGCGCAAGCTTGTGCTAACGCCTGTTAACAACAATTTATCTTCACCCGCGTTTCTTGGCGGGAGCAGGTCTGGGATAAATCACGTCTGGCAGCCAGATTGAGCAAAGAATCCAGCAAAGAACCATCATTAGCGTGCAAAGCACACTGCCCTCGGGCCCCACACTGCCTCCCGACAGCCAGACCGGACCCGACGGACCCGAATTCATAAGTTGGCCAGGGTAGGTTTTGCCACTGTTGGCCACGCCGTAGAAAAATGTCTCGCCCCAATCCCACGCCATGTGGAGACCAATGGGCATCCAGAGATTCCCGGTTCTACGAAGCAGCAGACAGGCAAGCAAGCCGAACAGGCCAACGTTAGCCAATCCGATCCAGTCCTCCCCTGAATTGCCGACGTGAGTGTAACCGAAGACGATGGCTGTCAGAATCGCGGCTGGCCAAAATCCGGCGATCCTCGTTAGCGTGTAGAGTGCATATCCGCGAGCGCTGAATTCTTCAGTCAACGCGACTAGCATGAAAACCACAACATAGAGTAGCGCCCACTTGCCGATGTCCGTGTTGCTCAAAGCAAAAGCTCCGAAATAGAAAACTCCAACGAGGTGCATGGCCAGTAACAAGCAGGTAAGAGAGACGAAGCCGAGCAGCGCGCCCATCCAGAAGCGACCACCAAACATCAGTCGCCACGGCAATCCGTATTCGGCAATGCTGTGGCCTTCGATCCGGCCCATGATCCAGGTAGCGAAGAAGAAGGTGAGAAGAATCCGTATTTCACGCACGAAAAACAGAGCTGCTAGGTTTGCGCCCTGCAAGAGCTGGCGAGTAAGGAAGCCACCGCCATAGAGAAGGGGAAGAACAAGCAGCAAAAATAAGCACAAATTCCAGAAGGCGTGGAGTTTGTCGGTGTCATAGAAAACTCGTCGGACAACAGTGGGTGCAGGATGCACAGAAACCGTACCTCATCGCGGACGAGCATAGCACCGTGGGGGGTGAAAAATCCCCATGTCTAACAATGTCGGCGGTGTCATTACACCCTTCACGCCGAGTTTGTTGCAAAAAGCGTGCCTATCGCCGTTGCGGCCGTCGACCAAACCTGGGGCAGCCGGGAAATGTATGTGAAAGATGCCGACGGCAACTGCCTCCGTTTTATCCAGGCATAAGTACGGCCCTTGGTTGCGCCCATCAACCCTGCCNGCTAGCATAAATCAGAATTATCGTGCCCTCCGTGGTTTCCTTCGTGAAACAATGTAGAATTTTGAATTCCCCTGATGGAGTGAACTGAGACGATCACATGAAGCATCATCGACCGTTCCGAAAACTTCTGGCGGCCAACCGCAGCGAAATCGCCATACGTATCTTCCGCGCCGCGAATGAACTGGGATTGCGCACCGTGGCAATCTACTCGCAAGAGGATCGCCTGGCGCTGCATCGCTTCAAGGCTGACGAAGCGTACCAGGTCGGCGCGGGCAAAGGACCCGTCGAAGCCTACCTGGATATTGCCGGGATCATTGCGATTGCCAAAGAGCATGAAGTGGATGCGATCCACCCGGGATACGGGTTTCTGTCGGAAAATCCCGCACTGGCGCGGGCTTGCGCCAAAGCAGGTCTCGCGTTCGTTGGCCCGACGCCGGCACTGTTGGAAACACTCGGGGATAAAACTGCCGCGCGGCGATTGGCGACTGCCGCGGGCGTTCCTGTGTTGCCAGGAACGGAGAAGGCCGTTTCCTCGGCCGTAGAAGCGCGGGAAATCGCGGCGGAAATCGGCTTTCCGGTGATCGTGAAGGCCGCGATGGGCGGCGGCGGGCGCGGCATGCGCGTGGTTCATGACCCCGAGCAGTTGGCGGCGCGGCTCGAAGAAGCGCAAGGCGAGGCGAAATCCGCGTTCGGAGACGCTTCTGTGTTTCTGGAGAAATTTCTGCCAAGGGCGCGTCACATCGAAGTGCAAATTCTGGCCGATGAGCATGGGAACTTGCTGCACCTCTACGAGCGCGATTGTTCCGTGCAGCGGCGGCACCAGAAGGTCGTCGAAGTCGCTCCGGCCTTGAATCTTCCGGACAAGGTTCGCGCTGAAATCTGTGATGCGGCGGTACAGATCGCGCACAAGGCCAATTACCGGAACGCGGGAACGGTGGAGTTCCTGTACGACGTCGATTCGCAGAAATGGTACTTCATTGAGGTGAATCCGCGCATTCAGGTGGAACACACCGTCACCGAAATGGTGACCGGCATCGACATTGTGCGCGCACAAATCCTGATTGCGCAGGGGCACAGACTGCACGAAGAACCGCTGTCTCTACCCGAACAGGCAAAGGTTCCGCTGTATGGGGCCGCGCTGCAGTGCCGCGTCACCACGGAAGATCCGGAAAAACATTTCGCGCCGGATTACGGCCGGATTTCCACCTATCGGTCGCCCGCGGGATTCGGCATCCGGCTCGACGGCGGCACGGCCTACGCAGGCGCGCTGCTCGCGGCCTATTACGACTCGCTGCTGGTGAAGGTGACCGCGTGGGGCATCCATCTGCCGGAAGCCTGCCAGCGTATGGACCGTTCGCTGCGCGAATTTCGTATTCGCGGTGTGAAGACGAATATTCCTTTCCTCGAAAACGTGGTGAACCACCCGCGCTTCCGCGCGAGCGAAGTGACTACCTCTTTTCTGGATGACTCGCCGGAACTGTTCCGTTTCACGGGACGCGCCGACCGCGCTACAAAGCTGCTCTCTTATCTCGGCGACGTAATTTTGAACGGCAACCCCGAGGTGAAAGGGAAGAAGGTCCCCGAGGAAATCGAGAAAGCGCCTGTGCCAGCTGTCCCGGGGATTGCTCCACCCCAAGGAACGCGGCAGCTTTTGCAGAAGCTGGGCCCCAAGAAGTTCGCGGCCTGGGCACGGAAGGAAAAACGCCTGCTGCTGACGGACACGACGTTCCGCGATGCGCACCAATCGCTGATGGCCACGCGCGTGCGTACCTATGACCTGCTGACGACAGCGAGCGCGGTGGCGCAGCGGTTGCCAAACTTGTTCAGCCTGGAAATGTGGGGCGGAGCGACGTTTGACACGTCGATGCGGTTCCTGCATGAGGACCCGTGGCAGCGGCTGCGCGAACTGCGCCAACGCATCCCGAACATCTGCTTCCAAATGCTGCTGCGCGGGGCGAACGCGGTGGGTTACACGTCTTATCCGGACAACGTGATCGTCGAATTTGTCGGTGAGGCACACCGCCAAGGCATCGACATCTTCCGTATCTTCGATTCACTTAACTCCATCGACAACATGCGGGTTTCCATCGACGCAGTGCTGGAGACCGGTGCGGTCTGCGAACCGGCGATCTGCTATACCGCCGACATCCTGGACAAGAGCCGCCCGAAGTATTCGTTGCAGTACTACGTGCAGATGGCCAAGCAGCTTGAAAAGCTAGGCGCGCATTTCCTGTCGATCAAGGACATGGCCGGGGTTTGCAAACCTTACGCGGCCTTCACACTGGTGAAGAAACTGCAGGAAGAGATTGGCATTCCGATTCACTTCCACACGCACGACACCAGCGGCGTCAACGCCGCGGCGATTCTGAAAGCTGCAGACGCCGGCGTGGACGTGGCCGATGCCGCGATGGCTTCGATGAGCGGTGGCACAAGCCAGCCAAATCTCAATTGCGTGGTGGAGGCGCTGCGCCATACGCCGCGCGACACGCAACTGGACATCGAAGCCCTGAACGAGTGCTCAGATTTCTGGGAGACAGTCCGCACCTATTACTTGCCGTTCGATTCCGGACCGAAAGCGGGCACGGCGCGGCTTTATCAACACGAAATTCCCGGCGGGCAGTTCACCAATCTGCGCGAGCAGGCCACCGCCATGGGACTCGGGCATCGCTGGCGCGAAGTGGAAAAGACGTATGCCGAGGTGAACCAACTTTTCGGAGATATCGTGAAGGTGACACCTTCCAGCAAAGTGGTCGGCGACATGGCGCTATTCCTCCTGGCCAACGAAATGAAGCCTGGCGATTTGCTGATGCTCGAAGAAAACCACGACATTTCCCTGCCCAATTCGGTTGTGGAAATGTTTTCTGGAACACTGGGCGTGCCGCCCGGTGGCTGGCCGAAAAAACTGCAACGCATCATCCTGCGTGGACAAGCACCCTTGAAAGGAAGGCCGGGGAAACACCTCGCGCCTGTGAATTTTGAGGCGGCGCAGGCTGAGCTCGAAAAAAAATTGAATCACCCGGTGCAGCGCGACGCTTTACTGAGCTATTTGCTTTACCCCGAGGTGTATCTGAAGTTCAACGCTTTCCGGCAGGCGTACGCGGACGTAGGCGTTCTGCCGACGCCGGCGTTTTTCTATGGACTGAGGCCCGGCGAAGAAATCACCGTGGACATCGAAGCCGGCAAAACCATGATCGTCAAATTCCTGACTATCAGCGAAGCGCACCCGGACGGCACGCGCACTCTGTTCTTCGAATTAAACGGCCAGCCGCGCGAAGTCAACGTGCGCGACCGCGCCCTGCGCGTCCAGGAACGCAGCCATCCCAAGGCGGATCCGGAAGCTCCGGGCCAGGTGGGCGCTCCTACGGCTGGATTGATCAGCAGCATCGCCGTGCAATTGCATCATCCGGTCGAGCGCGGTGCTAAACTGCTGACACTCGAAGCCATGAAGATGCAATCGAACATCTATGCGCCCATCGGCGGCAAGATCAATAAGCTGATGGTGACGCCGGGACAGCACGTGGAAGCCAAAGATCTTCTGGTCGTCATCGCTCCGTGAGCGCTCCAAACCTCATTAAACACGAGCGATTTCCCTCGCGGTATCTGCGCAACCGGCGCGACCTGATTGTTTATCTTCCGCCGGGTTATGAGGATCAACTGCGGCGACAGTTTCCTGTCCTCTATCTGCATGATGGCCAGAATTTGTTCGACGGGGCGACATCTTTTATTCCAGGCATGGATTGGCATGTAGGGCAAACCGCCGACCAATGCATCCGCGAAGGCCGCGTTGAACCGCTGATCATCGTGGGCATCTACAACGCCGGAAAGCAGCGGCTGGGAGAATACACGCCTACGCGCGCGCCGAAGCTTGGCGGAGGCCGCGCCAATCGCTACGCCAAGTTTTTACTCGAAGAAGTGCAGCCGTTGGTGAGTGAAACGTATCGCGTGCGAAAAGGAGCGGAAAATACGGGCATCGGTGGCTCCTCGCTCGGCGGTCTGGTGTCGTTGTACCTCGGCCTGCGACAGCCACAGATTTTCGGAAAGATCGCCGCGCTCTCACCTTCAGTCTGGTGGAATGAGCGCGTAATCCTACGCTTCGCGGCAGCAGCGCCAGTGCATCCCCTGCCGCGCATCTGGCTGGATATCGGTACGCGCGAAGGGCCGAGGATTGTGGAGGATGTGGAACGCTTCCGCGATGTGCTGCTCAAAAAGGGCTGGCAAGCCGGGCGAGACTTGCATTACGAGCGCATTGAAGGGGCAGAGCACAACGAAGCGGCATGGGCGCGCCGCGTCGGACCTTTTCTGCAATTCCTCTTCCCGGCGCGCTAAAGCCGTATATAATCCCGCGCAGCTTTGCGCAACCGATGACTGCAACACGACCCATCACCATTCTCTGTGTCAGTTCCTACGAGAAGGGGCAGGAGTTCCTGCGCACGTGCAAGAGCCTGGGTTGCACGGTGTTTCTGCTGACTGTCGAGAAGCTGCGCAATGCCAACTGGCCGCGGGACGTCATCGACGAAATGTTTTTCATGCCGGATGAGCTGCCCCTCGTGGACTTGATACACGCCGTCAGCTACGCGGCGCGCACACGGCACATTGACCGCGTCGTTGCGCTGGATGAATTTGATATGGAAAACGTGGCCGCTCTGCGCGAGCACCTGCGCTTGCCGGGGATCGGCCTGACCACCATCCGCTACTTTCGCGACAAGCTCGCCATGCGCGCCCGGGCGCAGGAGGGCGGCATTCTCGTGCCCGAGTTTATCCACGTTCTGAATTACGACGACCTGCGCGAGTTCATGGCGCGGGTGCCGCCGCCATGGCTGCTGAAGCCGCGGGCACAGGCGTCTGGCATCGGGATGAAGAAGATTCAGTCGGGCGAGGAGCTTTGGCCGTGGCTGGACCAGTTGGGTGACCGCCAGTCCGAATATTTGTTGGAACAGTTCATTCCCGGAAACGTTTTTCACGTCGATGGAGTTGTGAACGAACGCGCCGTAGTGTTTGCAGAAGCGCACAGCTATGGCGCGCCGCCGCTGGACGTCTCGCATCAAGGTGGCGTGTTTACTACGCGCACCTTGCCGCGGGAGGCGCCGGAAACGCTGGCGTTGAAGGAGCTCAACCGGAATTTGATTCAGAGGCTTGGGCTCATGCGCGGCGTGACACACGCGGAGTTTCTGAAGGCGCACGCCGATGGCCGCATTTATTTCCTGGAAGTGGCGGCGCGCGTTGGCGGCGCGTACATTTCGAACATGGTGGAGGTCGCCACGGGCATCAACTTATGGCGCGAATGGGCGCACCTGGAGGTTGCGGCTGGGAAGATGCCGTACCAGTTGCCGCAACCGCGCGAGGATTACGCCGGGGTCATCGTTTCGCTGGCACGGCAGCAAGAGCCAGACGCCTCCGCCTACACGGATCCGGAGATTGTCGAGCGCATCAAGAAGTACCACCACGCCGGCTTTGTACTGAAGTCATCCTCACCGCAGAGGATCGAAGAGCTGCTCGCGTCCTATACACAGCGCTTCGCCGTGGATTTTCTCGCCCGCGAGCCTGTTCCCGAAAAACCGTCCTCCTAACGTTTTACCCAAGGAACCGCAGAGCCATCTGAGGGACTGGACTCCTCTCGGTCTGTTGCGGTTGGCAGGCTGGCGCTGAATTTCGCCTGGGCTTCACCCGCAACTTTGGTACAGTGCCGACCCTGTTCTTTTGGCTAGTTACTTTCAAGCATGTAGTTCGGTTATTCTGTTTGCGGAGCACCTTCCCGCGGACTATCTTTTGCTTACCCTGGGCCGGAAATCTGCGTGGGGTGCGTTGTCCCTTGGGAGGACCGATGTGGGGTAACAAAAAACCGGAAACGCCTCAACCAGCGCAACCGGAGACGAAAAATTTTCCAGTGAATCCGCCGCCAAAGCCTGCAGCGGCAACTTGGGAGGGAACTACCGCAATGAGTACAGATGCAATGCGTCCGTTAGGGGCTACCGCTGACCGTTCCACGGCACGGCTCGGGCCCAGCCTGCACGTGAAAGGGGAAATCACCGGCAATGAGGACCTGACCATCGATGGATCGGTCGAGGGTCTGGTGCAACTCGACGAACGCAAGCTGACGGTTGGCGCCACCGCCAAGGTTACCGCCGACATCATCGCCCGGGAAGTGGTGGTGTATGGCACGGTGAAGGGCAATCTGCGCGCCAAGGACCGCATCGAGATTAAGAAGGACGGTTCGGTCAACGGCGACCTGACCACCGCGCGGATCATGATTGAAGACGGCGCCTACTTCAAGGGCTCCATCGAAATTGACAAGAGCGGCGAGAAGGAAACCGGCGGCGGATCGTTCCCTCGTGCGACCTCTTCTTCGACGGCGCCGGCAGGCGTGGGCCCGAAGACCATTTAAGTTTGCTCAGAACATAGTCTGTACTCCTGCGGCGGCGCTTCGGCTTTCTCGGGGCGCCGCTTTTCTATTTTATTTTACTGCCTCATTATTTAATAACTTGACAAGTCATCACTGTGTGCTATCGTGACGGCAGCAGTCCCCCATGCCCAGCGGTCCAGGCCGGCAACCGCCCGCCGGCCGGTCCCCTAGCATCGGTTCTCCTGTTGCCGGAGTCGCGCCATGCGGGGAGGCGTTCGCAGCGCTCAGGTTTTTATGATTGCAGTTGTGGTTTCCACAGTAAGCTGTGGAGGAGGTGGGGGTAGTGGTGGGGTCCAACCCCCTCCTCCGCAACCTGACTTCACACTCGCGCTTTCCACAACCTCCGTGACTGTGGCGCAAGGAAGCGCCAGTTCCCCCGTCAATGTCTCTATCACCCCGCAGAACGGTTTCTCAGCAAGCGTGCAGGTTTCACTCGCGGACCTGCCGGCGGGAGTAACGACAAATCCCGCCATGCCATTTTCTGTTTCAGCCGGTCAGAGTGTTCCTCTGCTGTTCGGCGCCTCTTCGAATACGTCGACGGGGCAGTTCAGTGTAACCGCACAAGGTAGCAGCGGCTCGCTCTCCCATTCCGTGGGCCTCACCCTCTCCATTCAGTCGGTGGCCCCCGTGAATCTTTCGCGCACGGGTTACGCGGAAAATGACTCCGTCTCCTCTGTTGACAGCCCGCCGGGAGAACCTCGGCGCCGGCAGATTGTTTATGATTCGGCTAATCAGCGGTTCTATGTGGCGAATGGGGCCATGAATCGAGTTGAGGTCTTCACGGCCGCCAATCCCACATTGCAGGCCACGATTGACGCGCCCGGAGCTTCGAGTATCGATCTCTCAACGGACGATAAGACCATGTGGGTAGGCACAGGTTTGGAGCAAATCCTGGCGGTGGATACAGGCTCGCTGCAGGTCAAAGCGCGTTATCCTGTCGCGGGACTCAAGCCTGTTCCCGGCGTTGTCTTCATTCGGCCTACCGAGGTGCTGGCCCTGGCCAGCGGCGAAGCTCTCGTGCGATTGCGGCAAGCCAGCGTTAGTCAGGCACTGTTGGCGCTTTGGGATCCTTCCTCAAACAGCTTCACGGATCTCACCTCCCGGGCCCCGGCGCTATTTCAGAACGGGGTGGGTGTCCTGGCGCGCTCCGGGGATCACAGCCGCGTGCTTGCGGCAGCCAACGATTCCACCGGAGAATTGGCTATTTTCGATTCGAACGGCAACCTGTTTTTCGGCCCAATCGTCCCGAAGGCCGGCGCGATTTCCGTGGCGGCCGCAAATTCTAACGGCAGCCAGTTCGCGATTGGCGTAATGGCAGGAGGCGTGGCTCAAGTGCTTCTGCTCGATTCCCAATTGAACGTGCAGGGGACCTATGCCACAGAGGGAGCCACGGGGCTCGTGTTTTCGGCGGACGGACAATCGCTCTACGTGGCCGAACCTTATGGGAATGCCAATGTAGTCTCCGTGCTTTCCAGCAGCACTCTACAGATGGTTGGGCAGATTCCGGATGTCACCATTCAAGGGGTGCCTACCAGCATCGAAGAAGTCGGCGCCGCGCCTTTCTTGTACGGGTTGGCGAATCGCGGGGTAACGTTTCTGGATGTTTCGCAAACAAGCTCGCTCCCGACGACCGCGCCCGTTTTTGCGAGCGCCCCGGTATCGCAGCCGTCCGAAGGGCCAGCAGTGGGAGGCACAACGCTGTCGTTAAGCGGGTCGAATTTCTCGTCAAACGCGCAGGTGCGATTCGGCGGAAACAATCCCATCAGCGCCACAGCAGCGAACAGTTCGCAATTGCAAGTCGTCTCGACCGCCAGCACGGCAAGCGGGCCCGCGAATCTTACGGCCTATTTCGCGAACGGATGGCTGGCGTTGGCGCCCAACGCCTTCAGCTACGGCCCGAAGATCGTGCGGATGCTGCCCAATGCTGGAACCGCAGCGGGTGGCGACACGGTGACCGTGCTCGGCTACGGCTTCGGGAGCAGTTCCGGCAGCTTCACTGCGACATTGGGCGGGCAGGCTGCCACCATCGTCAGCGTTGATGCGCTTCCTGTCGTCGCCACGGCGCTGGGGCTCGATCCTTCGTATCCGTTCCCGCTTGAGCGCATCGTGCTGAAGACTCCCGGGGGTTCGGCTGGCAAAGTTGACTTGGCGGTCAGTTCCACGACGGGTTCTGTTACGCTGCCCAAAGCGTTCCAATATTTGACGTCAAGCCAAACGTATCCGAACGCGGGACTGCACAAATTTGTGATTTACGATGAATCGCGCCAACGCTTGTATCTCAGCGCTACGGATCACGTGGATGTCTTTGATCTAAACGCCAAGGCATTCCTGCCGGCGATCGAACCGCCTCCCAACGGGCCGCCACCGGATGCCGCGCTCCGCGGGCTGGCGCTCACGCCGGATCACTCGCAGTTGGTCGTTGCCGATTTTGGGGCGCAGAGTGTTTACCTGATTAATCCGGATGGAGCGGCAGATAATGGCTTAGCTGTTCCCGTGGGCGGCGTGGCGGGATTCATGAATTCGGGGCCGGCGCGCGTCACTGCCACTAGCGCGCAAACCGTTTTTGTGGGCCTGAGCGGAGAAGGAAGTTCCACGGGCTCATGCAACAACTGCCTGGGGCAGATGAACCTCATGGCCAGCCCACCTTCCTTTCAGCCGGCGCCGCAGCCGGAGGTAAGCACGCTGACGGGCGCGCCACTGGTGCAGGCGGATGCTTCCGGTGACACCGCATATCTCGGTTATGACAGCGCCCCTGGCGGGCCGGTGGCTGTCTGGAACGCCTCGGCGCCCGATGCATTTTCCATTTCTACTGCGCTGGATGTGGCATCGGATCTCACAACCTCTGGAGACGGTAGACTGTTCGCCCTGCGCGCGAATAACAGCACGGAGATTCGCGGGCCGGATTTGGCGCTTTTCTCCACTCCAGCAGTCCTGGAGATTGAAAGTGTGCCGAATCGAGTGGCGGTGCCCGGCGTAACGATACATCCTTCTGGCGCGCTGATTTACGAGCCATTTCTGGATGGACCCGCGCCGGCTGCGCCTCCGGCCACAGGAATTCAGGGCGGCATCGACATCCGCGACGCGCACAATGGGCAACTGCGCCTCCGCATTTATTTGCCTGAGCCTTTCGCCATGCTGAACACCGATGTGGATGGCCTTCACGGCGGATTTCTGACTACTGATGAAAACGGGCAACGGCTGTTTGCATTGACGGCGAGCGGCCTGACGATTGTGCAATTGGCAAACGTGCCCCTCGGCATCGGCACGCTGTCTCCCGCCGTTGGCCCAGCGGCAGGGNTGTCTCCCGCCGTTGGCCCATCGGCAGGGGGAACCAGCATCACGCTGCGCGGCAGCGGTTTTCAGAGCGGGATCACCGCAACACTGGGCGGAAATTCCGCCGCGGTAACATTGAAAGACATGAACACGCTGACTGTCACCACGCCTGCAACCGCCGCTGGCCCGCAGCGGTTGGTTCTGACGAATCCCGACGGCGAATCCGTCTTGCTCGACGCCGCTTTTCTGGCGCAATAAATCCGATTAACCTTTCATCCGGACAGCTCATCGAATGAGTGCGCCCGATTTCAATAATCTTCCCTTTGCACTTCGAGGGCGACTCCTAAGAGTTGATTGAAAAGAGCCATGAACACTCGCAAATTGGGAAATTCCGATTTACAGATTACGCCGATAGGGTACGGTGCCTGGGCCATTGGCGGAGGCGGATGGGAGTTTGCCTGGGGCCCGCAGGACGACAAGGAATCTATCGCTGCGATTCACAAGGCCCTGGAGCTTGGCGTCAATTGGATTGATACCGCCGCCGTCTACGGACTTGGCCACTCCGAGGAAATCGTCGCGCGCGCGCTGAAGGAATGGCGGGGCGCGCGTCCCTACGTCTTCACGAAATGTGTTTTGACCTGGGATGCCAGCCGTACAATCACCCCGAATCATTCCGCCGGTTCCATCCGGAGAGAATGCGAAGCCAGCTTGCGGCGCCTGCATGTGAAAACCATCGATCTCTACCAGATTCACTGGCCGCCAGCAGACAACGGCCCGGGACTTGAGGAGGCTTGGCAAACGCTGGCTGCTCTTAAGAAGGAAGGGAAGGTGCGCTGGATCGGCGTTTCGAATTTCGATGCTGCCCAATTGAAGCGTGCCGAAAAGATTGCTCCGGTTACCTCACTGCAACCGCCCTATTCTATCCTGCGGCGTCAGATTGAAGAGCAGACGCTGCCCTACTGCGAGCAGCGCGGGATTGGCGTGATTGTGTACTCGCCGATGTTCTCGGGCTTATTGACCGGCGGCATGAACCGCGAACGCGCCGCTTCTTTGCCTGTCGATGATCACCGTAGCCGTAACCCGGAATTCCAGGAGCCGCGCCTTTCGAAGAACCTGGAGTTGGTGGAGAAGTTAAAGGAAATTGGCGCGCGCCACGGGCGCAGCGCGGGGGAAGTCGCGATCGCCTGGACGCTGCGTCATCCCGCCGTGACTGGCGCTATTGTCGGCGCACGCAGCGCGAAACAGGCCGCGAGCGTGTTCCGTGCCGCAGACTTCCGCCTCAACGCGCAGGAGATTGCGGAAATCGAATCTTTCTCGAACACCGTTGCGAAAGCCAAAGCTGCCTTCTGAAAAGCCGCTCGAAAAACAAGACGAGGGAAGGAGACCGGAGATGAATCTCGGCCTACAAGGAAAACTTGCGCTGGTCACCGGGTCCACAGCGGGAATCGGGCTTGCCATTGCGGCCGCGCTGGCAGACGAAGGGATGCAGGTGGTCATCAATGGACGGACTAAAGCGCGCGTGAAGGGTGCGCTCGAAAAGCTGCACAAACAGGGCCGAGGGACAGAATTTTCTGGAATCGCTGCCGATCTCGGCACGGCTGCGGGCGTGGATGCGTTGCTGAAGCGGGTTCCTAGCGTAGACGTCCTCGTGAACAACCTCGGCATTTTTGAAGTCAAACCATTCCTGGAAATTCCCGATGCGGATTGGCTACGCTTCTTTGAGGTGAATGTCCTCAGCGGCGTGCGGCTGAGCAGGCACTATCTTCCTGGGATGCTGAAAAAGAACTGGGGGCGCATCATCTTCATTTCCAGCGAATCGGCACAGCAGATTCCCGTGGAGATGGTGCACTACGGCATGACCAAAACGGCGCAAGTGTCAATTGCGCGCGGCATCGCGCAGTCCGTTGTTGGGACGGGGGTGACCGTCAATTCTGTGCTCGCTGGCCCGACGGCATCGGAAGGTGCAGTGAAGTTCTTGCAGGAGATAGCTCAGCAACAGGGCAAGAACATGTCCGAAATAGAAAAGGAATTTTTCAATAGGGCGCGCCCGACTTCGCTCCTTCGTCGCTTTGAAACGCCAGAGGAGGTTGCCGCGGTGGTCGCGTTCGTGGCTAGCACGCAAGCGCGCGTCATGAATGGCGCGGCGGTCCGCGCCGAGGGTGGCCTGCTACAAAGCGTGCTCTGAAGCACGCTGCCTTTACGCGCCCGGATAGCCCTGACCGGGCGGCCAGTAATCATCTCGCGGCTTTTTCCCGCATCACTATTCCCATCGCGCCCCGCAAGCGCAAAATAAACAAATGCAAAGCAGCTTCCTGCCGGAAGCGAGGAGCGCGCGATGACAAACCTCAGCCTCGCCAGAATTATGTATGGCACGAATCAGAGCTTTTACGCAACGAACTCGATACACGGATCGAACACGGCGTCACTGCGCGTGCCCTTTGCCGATGATGGTTCGGCTGGTAAGAGCGCCACTCTGGCGTCTACAACGCTCGGCGGACTGTTACGCAGAGCCTGGGCAGCCCTGCATCACAAAGCCTGAACGGCAATCTCTCCAGATTCATACTTGGGCAGGACGACGGGATTACTTCCCTGCGAACTGATTCTTGTCGGCAGTTCCATCCTTCACTAATTCACGTTTTCCAATTCACTCACGTCCTTGAGTGGGCCGCCGCTCACGGCAACGATGTGTTACATCCCGAAAAGATTTCCCTGAATCCTCTTAAACCCGTTTTCTTCTGCCCAGAGGCTCAGAGGGATGGCGGCCAGATCATCCACCAGGGGCACGGCATTGCCGTCCTTGGTGAGATCGATGGTGCGCAAGAAATACTTGCAGGTTTGACAGCACTCGACGCGGATGTGCGGAAATTGTTCGGCAATGTATACGGCGAGCTGCTGTTCCTGCTCTTCGCCGCAGTGCGGGCACAGAATCCGACGGAATTCCCATTCCTGGAGACAGAACGAACATTGCAAGAATCGCTTGCCGCCGTCTCCTTCCGGCCGCAGCACGGCCAGCAGCGGTCGCGAACCACACAGCGGGCACAGCCGGGTGGTCTGGAGCAGCGGAGCCCGCGCCATCAGCTCTGCGTGAAACTCGGCGTACGGTTGCAAGAACGCCCTCGGAAGAAACTGCTCGAACGCTCCGATCTGTTGATCGTCCAGGCCCCCGTGCTTCCAGTACGTTTCCAAGCTCACAATCCACGCTTCCGCGGGAAGCCCCGCCATCTGGCGCGCCGATTCCCGGAGTGCGGGTGGAGCGTGCTGTTCGATCGTCCAGAGATAACCGCGGAAATGAGGGAGAAGCACGGTCAGGTCGAGTGCGTCGCGTAAAGACCCGGCGCCGTGAGATATCCCTTTACTCGAAGCGGCAATACTTGCGCCAAAAGTTTTCTGGAACGAGGCAACGTGCTGGTAGAAGTCCAGTATTTCTTTTGCGAAAGGATGCTGCAGCGCCAGCCGTTCGGCGCGCCGGATTCGTTGCTCCCAGTGTCCCTGTCTACTTTCTGCCGGCCTCATGCCCCGTGCCCGTAATTCGCTCGAGCCACAGACGGTGGTGGTGCTTCGCCCAGTTTACCGACACTTCGCCGCGAATCACGGAGGTGAACCCGCCTCGCACAACGGCCGTGCCCATGTAGACGTGAATGATGAAGCCGCCCAGGGTGAGCAGGAAAGCGATGGGATGGAGGATGACGGACACATAGCGTAAGAAACGGAGGCTCCAGGGAAGGTATTCGCTGAACCAGAGAACCAAGCCGGTGAGCAGCAGCACGATTCCGCCCCAAAACATGAGCCAAAACAGGTACTTCTGCCCGAGATTGAAACGGTCCACCGGGGCCCACTTTTGCCAGGAGCGTATGGCGTGCTCGGGGAGTCGCTGCTCTTCTTCATTGCGGACATAGGCGCCGATGGTCTTGGTCCACTGGCGATCCAGGTCCGTAATCTTCATGTCCTTCTTCCAAATCGCGTACATGTAGATGACGGCGGCGGTGAAGATGAGTCCCACCCAGGGATGGAACATGCGGGAAATCGGAGCGCCGCCAAGGAGGACGGCTATCCAGAACAGCGAGGGCGACCAGAAGGCCAGACCGGTAAGGAGGAGATAGATATAGGAGAGTCCTGCGAACCAATGGACGACACGTTCTTTGAACGTGTAGCGCAGAATGCGATCGCCGTGGAGAACGCGATTTTCTTCCATCAGTGGTCTCCCTCCCCGCCGTCTTCGGGTACGATCTTGGGCCCATAGCGGAGATAGTGCAGGAAAGTGCCAATGATTCCGCCGATGATGAGCACGTTGCCGATCCATTTCAAGGGTTGTTTCCAGAGCTTCACGGTAAGCGGAATAGACGGATTGCTGGGCAAGCCTCCATACAGTTCCGGCTTGGTGGCATCGTGGAGCACGTAGATGACGCCGGTGCCGCCCACGCCAGGCGGATCATA